>Ga0181578_10001198_pt1 | contig 24997 bp, 26 predicted proteins | sample 071ome_21_FD_148659 | JGI IMG/M metagenome (GOLD analysis project Ga0181578, IMG submission 148659) | Coastal salt marsh microbial communities from the Groves Creek Marsh, Skidaway Island, Georgia - 071401CT metaG (spades assembly) | ecosystem: Environmental > Aquatic > Marine > Intertidal zone... | reverse complement strand
CCCGGCGACCTCGTCGGCTTCGATAACCGCCGCGTGCTGCACGGTCGCGATCCCTTCGACAGCGGCGGCACGCGCCATCTGCGCGGCTGCTACATGGATCACGATGACGTGAAGTCACGACTGCGGGTGCTCGCCCGCACCCACCACCGCGAGGAGGCTCACACATGAGTTCGGTTTTCATCACCTGCGCTGTCACCGGCAGCGGGAACACCGTCGACAAGAGCGACAAGGTGCCAGTCACCCCCGAGCAGATCGCCGCCGAGTGCATCTCCGCAGCGAAAGCGGGTGCGGCGGTGGTGCATATCCATGTGCGCGACCCGATCACCGGGATGGGCTCGCGCGACCTGGCGCTCTACACCGAGGTCGTCGAGCGCGTGCGCGACGCCGATGTTGATGTCGTGTTGAACCTGACGACGGGCATGGGTGGCGACTTGACCCTCGGCTCTGCTGAGCGTCCGCTCCCCCTCGCCGAGGTCGGCACCGATATGGCCGGGGCCACCGAGCGTCTTGAGCACATCGCGGCCCTTCGCCCGGAGATCTGCACCCTCGACTGCGGCACGATGAACTTCGGCGAGGGCGACTACATCATGACGAACTCGACGGCGACGCTTCGCGAGATGGCCCGGCAGATCACCGGTCTCGGTGTTCGCGCAGAGATCGAGGTGTTCGACACCGGCCACCTGTGGCAAGCCAAGTCGCTCGTCGACGAGGGTTTGATCGCCACCCCGGTGATGGTGCAGCTCTGCATGGGGGTGCCGTGGGGTGCTCCCCCCGACGTGAATACGTTCATGGCAATGGTGAACAACGTCCCCGACGACTGGACTTGGAGCGCGTTCTCCCTTGGTCGCCGTCAGATGGAGTATGTGGCGCTCGCCGCAATCGCCGGCGGCAACATCCGCGTCGGCCTCGAGGACAACCTGTATCTCGGACGGGGACAGTTGGCCACCAATGGTGATCTCGTGACCCGCGCGGTCGAGATCCTCGACCGTCTCGGCGTCGGCATCAAGAGCGCTGCTGAGGTGCGCGATGACCTGTCGTTGACGAAGCACTCGTGAGCGACGACTCCGCCTCACTTCCCTCGCGCGCCGCGATCGTCGGTTGCGGGGTCATCGGCGCGGGTTGGGCCAGTCGACTGCATCTCCGCGGGGTCGACATCACGGTGTCGGACCCCTCACCGAACGCCCCGGAGATCTTCGAAGAGGTGACAGAGAACGCGGTCGCGGCCTGGGACGCGCTCGATGTCGACACCGCCCATCGTGGCTCGGTCACCTTCACCGCGAGTCTCGCCGAGGCGTGCGAACAGGCCGAGTTGGTGGTGGAGAGCGTTCCGGAGCGCCTCGACATCAAACACTCGACCCTCGCTGCCATCGACGCGGCAGCACCAGAGGGCGCGATCATCGCCTCCTCGACTTCGGGGTTCACCCCAAGTGAACTCGCCGAAGGGGTTGAGCGCGCTGATCGCCTTATCGTCGGCCACCCGTTCAACCCGGTGTATCTGCTTCCCCTCGTCGAGGTGGTGGCCTCCCCAGCGACCTCCGTCGAGGTCATCGAACGGGCGAAGTCGTGGTATCGCGGTATCGGGATGCACCCGCTTCACGTGCGCCGCGAGATTCCCGCCCACATCGCCGACCGGTTCCTTGAGGCGGTGTGGCGTGAGGCGCTGTGGCTGGTGAACGACGGGGTGGCGACCACGGAAGAGATCGACGACGCGATCCGCTACGGGTTCGGTCTGCGCTGGGCGCAGATGGGTCTGTTCGAGACGTATCGGATCGCCGGTGGTGTGGGCGGCATGCGCCATTTCATCGCGCAGTTCGGGGAGGCGCTCTCATGGCCGTGGACAAAGTTGATGGACACGCCAGAGTTAACCGAGGAGCTGATCGACACGATCGCCGGTCAGTCCGATGCCCAGAGCGGGCATCACTCGATTCGCGAGCTCGAGCGGATTCGCGATCGGAACCTGGTCGGTTTCCTCAAGGTGCTCGAGGAGCACAACTGGGGCGCCGGCCAGTCAATTCAAGCGCTGCGCGACAAGGCTGACTGACCGACGCTGCCGCGCCTGGCGCCACCCCGTCGGCTGCGAGCAGCCGAGTTATTGAGCTGAGTTCCGAAGTGCCCGAATTGCGGTGCCGGCGAGCATCACGTCGAGGACGAGCGGGGCAATCCATTCGCCCGGTGATCCATATCCATTCGCATCGCCGTAGAGCATGATGCCGAGGTGCGCAAACAACAGTGACCCGCTAACAACCAAGGCCAACTGGCTAAACACCCGCCCAGACACCAGAACTGCGATACCGATCAGAATAAAGACGACTGCGAACACGAGGTAGCCAATGAAACGCTCGTAGATCTCGTCGTGAGCCTGCACATTCCCAGCGCCCCACCAACTCTCGGCCAAGTCAGCCGCGAACAGCGAACTCATCAACGCACCGCCGACGGCGTTCCCGACGATCACGATCCAGAACCACACACGGACGCTCAGAACTTTGTTCACTCGACGACCTTCCTTCGTTGTTCGGTTCGCCGACAGCGCACCGTTTGTGGCGGACCTAACCACAGTGGTCTTGCCAAACTCTTGCGACGCCTACGTCAAGCAGGCCGACAGTGAAGTCGGATGCCGAACCAAGTAGTTCTTGCGATGCGTCAGAACGACAGTGTCGTGTCGGCCACGGCGCTCATCGCAACCACACCAGGCGGTCCACTCCACTCCAGTTCCAGAGCCCCGACGAGCACCTCGTTGGCATTATCCGGGGTGACCCCGACCACAGCCTGCGATCCGGTCGAGCATGCAATCGATGCCCCTGACGCCAACTGATCCAACAGTGCCCTAGAGGCACCATCTGGCATCCCGACCCTTGAATCAATCGCGTTGATGTAGCCGGCGTGCAGCAACTTGACCGAGTGCGAGGCAAAGAACGCCTGCACCTGATGGCCATCGCTGACCGCTTGCGCCGCGCACGCCAACCCGACGACACACTTGCGCGGATCAACATCCGGATCGGTCGAGAACATTACGAAGAACTTCGCCACTTCCGCGCCTCAGCCTTCTGGCAGGTTGGCGTTGATGACCGCTCGTGCGCCGGCGTCGTCGAGCACCGGGGTGATGTCGAGGGTGCTGAGTCCTCCGGTCCACATCATCAAGAAACCGTGGAGTGCCTCGGATGACACGGCGTCGACAATGGCCACACCCCGGCCATTGGCGATGTCGTGCCAACGACCGATCTGCGTGAACCCGTGGGCCTGCTCGATGGCCGCGTCGTCCGCTTCGGACATTCCTGCGAACGCGCCGAACGTCTCCATTTTCTGGTCGTGGTTCACTTCCCATTCGATCATGAACAACATGACAACCTCCTTTATGGTCACCACGAAGGCAACCATGCCGATCTTGTGGCCAACTTGTCGAATGGCAGCGGTTGAACGCGTTGCGGCAACCCGCACACCCCGTACCGAGGTGTTGCATCAAGCCGAAACACGAGACTCCGGCAAGCGACTACCGCCCAAGCGCTGCCCGGGGCCACGCTCCTAGCCTGCGATCACGGCTGCTACGCGACCCAAACCTCGGGCGGACCAAGCACGCCTGCTTCCTGCATGCGGGCGCCAAGATCAGGGTCCGACAACATCCCTTCAATCGCCGCTTTCGCCTCGTCCAAAGGAGCATCCATGTCCCACACAATGAGGAACTGGTTCCGGTCGGCGGGACTGTGAAAGTGGCCGGCTTCAGTGATGCCGGCTTCTGCTCTTCGTGGCGCGTCGTCGTCGTAGATCGCGCGCCATGTGTCGTAGTCCGCAACTGAGTGGGACATAAAAATTCGGGACATCACAACTCCTTGGCTTGTTAGGGAGCGCGCACCGTTGCATAGGGCAATTGTGATTACCTTGCCGCCCGGGCAGCGACGTATCGCGGCCGCCACGCTCAGACGGTTGGCTGAGGAAACTCAGGACTCTCTGCTCACCGACTGACCGCTCGGACGTTGAGCTCGTCCATCGGGCACTTTCAGTCGGCGGAAACGAAGTGCCGTTGTCGGTGACATCAACAACCGACTTCAGCGGACCTCAACGAGAAGCCCAACGGGCACAACGCCGGGCATGACAGAACCCCCGGTTTCCCAGGGGTTCGGAGTGGAGCTAAAGGGAATTGAACCCTTGACCTCTTCCATGCCATGGAAGCGCTCTACCAACTGAGCTATAGCCCCGAAGCGGCGTCACGATACCGACGGGCCGCTATCGAGCACAACCGGCTCAGCCCAACAGTCCCGTGCGAGCGCGAGATGATCCAGAAGGGTCCGAACGATCTGGAACACGAGCAGCTCCGCCAGCATCACGCAGGTCGCGAACACCGCTAGCCCGGGCAGCCACTCGACCGCCGCGATCACCACGAGAACCGCCCACACCGCCACAGCGACCGCGAGAGTGACCACATTGAGCCGTTGAAGCCGTCTCGCGTTTCGAAGCGCCCGCGCGAGAGCCGCTGCACTCGGTTCCGGTTGATCACACATCGCGGCGCACGCTACGTCGTCGGCGACTCCGCGCATCGGCAGCGTGAGGAACTCCGTCCGGCCAGCAGATCGGAGGCCGAGACCTAGGATGCGGCCATGTCGACACTCACCGGGGAAACCGTCGAACTGCTCCAAACCATGATCCGCAACGCCTGCGTCAACGACGGCCGACCGGAATCAGGCGACGAGACCCGCAACGCCGACACCCTGCAGCACTTTCTCGAAGGCGCAGGCCTCGCGACCGAGCGCTTCACCGCTGTTCACGGACGTGAATCGATCGTCGCTCGCATCGAAGGGAGCGACCCCGACGCACCCTCGCTCTGCCTCATGGGCCACACCGACGTCGTGCCCGTCAGCCCCGACGGCTGGAGCCGTGACCCCTTCGGTGGTGAACTCGTTCGTAACTCCGACGGCGTCGAAGAGGTGTGGGGTCGCGGAGCGGTCGACATGTTGAACCTGACCTCCTCGATGGCGGTCGCGTTCCGACACCTGGCGCGCAGTGGCTTCAAGCCGAAGGGCGACCTCATCTATTTCGGTGTTGCCGATGAGGAGGCCGGTGGTGTGTGGGGAGCGGAGTGGATGTTCGACCATCACCCCGAGGTGATCGACGCCACCTACTGCCTCACCGAACTCGGAGGCTGGTCATCAGTTGACGACCACGGACACCGGCACGTCACCGTCAACATCGGCGAGAAGGGCCTCAACTGGCGCCGCCTACGCGTGAAAGGCACCCCCGGCCACGGGTCGATGCCTTTCGGCGCCGACAACGCACTCATCAAAGCCGCTGAGGTGATCCGCCGACTCACCGAGTATCGACCGAACCCCTACCTCGGCGAGACCTGGAAGGCGCTCGTCGACACCATGTCGGTCCCCGAGGAGTTGCGTCGCGCCCTCCTCGACCCCGGCACAGTCTTCGACTCGATCGCCTCGCTGCCGACCCCTGTCGCGCGCTCCTGCCACGCCCTCACCCACACGACGATCTCGCCAAATGTCGCCCACGGCGGTCAGAAGACCAACGTGATCCCCGACATCGTCGACATCGAAGTCGACATCCGCACCGTGCCGGGCACCACCAAAGCCGACGTCGACGCAATGCTCACCGAGGCAATGGGCGACCTCGCCGCCCACGTCGAGATGATCGACCTACAAGTCGGTGACGCCACCCAGTCCCCCATGGACAACGACCTGTGGGACTCGATCACCAAGAACACCCAGATCGCCTATCCCGGCGCCTCGATGGTGCCCGGCCTCATCGTCGGCGGCACCGACGCCCGCTTCTACCGACATCGCGGACGCGTCGCCTACGGCGCAGGTCTCTTCTCGCCGAGCATGGACTTCTCCACCTTCGGCAGCCGCTTCCACGGACACGACGAGCGAATCGACGTCGAAAGCCTCGCGCTCGCCACCGACTTCTGGGTGAACATCGCCACCGATATCTGCGGGTAAACGGGGCGCTTTCCTACGCCTGCCAGTCGAGGGTGTCGACGTCGCCGTAGAGGCGCTCGATCTCGTAGAAGCCGCGAATCTCCTCGAGGAAGACGTGCACCACCACGTCGCCGTAGTCGAGAAGCACCCATTCCTGCTCGCGAACTCCCTCGGAGCGCACCGGTGAGCGCCCGAGCCGCTCTCGGCATCGAGCCTCTACCTCCTCAACGACCCGGCGGACCAGTCGTCGGTTCGACGCACCCGCAATCACGAAATAGTCGGCCACATCAAGCACCGAACCGACCTCGAGAGCGACCACCTCGGTCGCCCCCTCATGATCGGAAACTCGCGCCGCCTCAACGGCGAGTTGTCGGGCCTCATCACTCATCGATCACTCCGTCCCCGGACTCGTCGCCCGCCACCTCGAACACCGACCCGACCAAGCGAGTCTCGATGTCGGCATCGAGATCCTCCAGGAACGAGAGGCCAAGGATCACCTGAACATCGACACCATCGATGCGTTCCTCGGCAAGCGACACCTCGACCGTTCCGAACAGGAGCGCGAACGACTCCGCAGCCACCTCGATCTGATCGTCATCGGCCACCAACACCCGCGTCACTTGGGGAGCCAAACCCGATGAGGTCGCCGACACCGACAGCACATTGCCGCTCGCTGCTCGGATGCGATCGACGGCAAGCAGGGCGATATCCGCACCCGACACCGGAACACCATCGACCACCACGCCGACGAGGTCATCGGAGGCAAACACGGACTCGAGTCGGAAGGTCGCTCCCGACAGGGGCGCCCCAACGCGAGCCGGCGCGATCTGTGCGAACACCATGACCACCTCAGACGGATCATGAAAGACGACCTCAACCTCGCGGGGGTTGCGTTCAGCATCAACCGGCGCGTGCGCGATCGCGCGATGGGACACCCGGTCGGAGAACAGCCGCTCAACGAACCCACCGAGATCGGCGGGCGTCGTCGATGCTGACAGCTCACCCGGCGTGAACCGCCCATCGAGCGATTGGAGGCCGCTGCCAACTCCCTCAGCGATCGAGTCCCACACTTTGGTGCGCACCTCAATGAGATCGGTGTCGGTGACCGCGCCCGGATTGCGCGCGGCGAGCAGCCGCAACACCCGCTCTACCGAGAACCCTTGCTCACCCGACGGCCACGCCGCATCGGTCGAGGGATCGAAGACCGGGTCATCGAGATCGATGAAGAGTTCCCCGAGTTCGCCGAGCGGTTCCATCACCTCAACGAGCCGATCCGCTGACACGACCTCGAAGAGGTCGACGCCGACCCCGGTCAGCGCCTCAACGTCGAGGCGGAGGAGGTCCTCCCCGCCTTCGATCCACGCGTCGTCGAGCGGGTACACGTCGAGCGCCTGATTGCTCGCGCTATCGGCGATCGAAGCGAAGGAGACGATCGAGCCGCCGGTGCCATCGGGGGCGAGCACCAGCACCGCCGCCGTCGTCAGATGCCCCTCGTCGCCGACGACACCGAGGAAAGCGGTGGCGGTGTGCGGCAAGCGGAGCGTCGGCGAGTCGTCAAAGACGACCACCTCACGACCAAGAGTCGAATCGGCGAGCGTTCGTGCGCCGACCAGCGTCAGCACACCGGCGATCGTCAACAGCCCGACGATGAGACCGGTCGCCAGCCACGTGTCACGACGACGCCGCGAGGCGAGTGCCGTCATCGACCAGCCTCTCGGTAGAGCCCTCGGTCGGCGATGACGGCGAGCGTGCCGGCGGGAATCAAGTAGTCGAGAGGACGACCCTCTGCGATCCGAGACCGGAGGTCGGTGCTTGACACCTCGAGGTGCGGCACCTCGATGCGGGTCCATTCCGCTCCCCCCGGCAGCGCGGCCGGATCGGCGTACGAGCCAGGACGGTCGACGACAACCACGGTGGATCGCTCAACGACCTCCTCGTAGCGCTCCCAGGTGGAGAGTCCGGCGGCCGCGTCAGCGCCGACGATCGTGAAGAACTCGGCGTCGACGTACTCCGACGCGAGATCAGCAAGCGTGTCGGCGGTATACGACGGTCCGCCGGCTCGGATCTCGTGATCACCGGCCACGAGGCCGGGCACATCGGCGACGGCGGCCTGAACCATGGCGAGGCGGTCTTCCGCCGGACTGATCTTTCGCGAGCCGGCCTTCTGCCAGGGGATATTCGCCACCATCAAGATGACCAGATCGAGCTGAAGCCGATCGCGAACATCGATCGCCGACACGAGATGTCCGATGTGCGGGGGGTCGAATGTGCCGCCGAAGACCCCGATACGGGGGTGCTGGGGGCCTGATTCCGACACAACCAGCCACTCTAGGGGCGTTCAGGCTCGGCCAAGCGGCTCCGCCTCGGCCCCACTTGACAGATGTGTTACAGTCGAAAGCCGGCCCATGAGAGGTGTCACACCGATCAAAGGGTCAAGCGTTACAAACACAACCCTCCAATCCGCTGAAGGTGGCTCCGCGGGAGTCCGACCCGGAGGCGGGAACAAGCCTCCGGCCCCCAGTGTTACGGGGAGTCGGAAGAAATTTTCAAGAAAACCCCCCGAATCGCCGATGAACTCAACTGGCCGGCCACGGCCATTCGACATCGGCGCCTCGCCTCCAGACAGAACCGGATACCACCATGAATGACTCCATCGGCCTTTACTTGAACGACATCGGCAAAGTTCCCCTGCTCACCGCGGAGGACGAGCGTGAGCTCTCCCGTCAGATCGAGGAGGGCCGCGAGGCCCAGGCAGAACTCGACAACGGCAAGCGCTCCGTCGCGCTGAAGCGCAAGGTCAAGCAGGCCGAGCAGGCCAAGGACCGCTTCATCCGTTCCAACCTGCGCCTCGTAGTGTCGATCGCCCGCCGTTACCCGCTCCCCCAGGGAATGGACCTCCTCGACCTCATCCAGGAGGGCAACCTCGGTCTCGAGCACGCCGTCGACAAGTTCGACTGGCGCCGCGGCTTCAAGTTCTCGACCTACGCCACCTTCTGGATCCGCCAGGCCATCGGGCGCGCGCTCGATCAGAAGGCCAGCCTCATCCGCATCCCCGGCGACCGCTCGGCCAGCCTCCGCGCTGCGCTCCGTCAGGCCTCCGGTGATGGTGAGACCCTCGACCAGGCCAACGCTGAGCTGCACCGACTCACCACCCCGGTCAGCCTCGACAAGACCGTCGGCGATGATGGCGACGCCACCCTCGGCGACCTCATGGCCAACGGCGACCCGACCCCAGAGGACGCGGTCATGGTCGGTGTCGAGAGCGACCTGCTCAACGACCTCCTGCACACGCTCGAGCCCCGCGCCCGCTACGCCGTCGAGGCTCGCTTCGGCCTGCTCGACGGTGAGCGCAAGAGCTTCCGCGAGGTCGGCGAGAGCCTCGGTGTGACCGCTGAGGCGGCCCGCCGTCTCGTCAGCCGCGCCGTCGCCGGTCTCCGTGAGGACGCCGAAGACATCCTGAGCGTGTGATCACCGGGTCGGCGACGACCCTCATCCAATTCCGCGACGGGCGGCCGGGCGACCGGCCGCCCGTTTCGCGTCCCGGGTGCCTGCCGAAGGCCCACCGATAGCATCGCCCGCATGCCGAATCAGTGGTCGCCGACGTCCTGGCGCGCACATCCGATCAAGCAGCAACCCTCTTGGCCTGACGAAGGCAACTACGACGCCGCCCTGAAGCAGATCGCTTCCATGCCCCCGCTCGTGTTCGCCGGCGAGGCCCGTTCACTGCAGTCGGCCCTCGGCCGCGTCGCCGCCGGCAACGCCTTCTTGTTGCAAGCCGGTGACTGCGCCGAGAGCTTCGACGACTTCTCCGCCGACAACATCCGCGAGAAGCTCCGCGTCATCTTGCAGATGGCGATCGTGCTCACCTACTCCATGGGAGTGCCGGTGGTGAAGGTCGGTCGTATGGCCGGCCAGTTCGCCAAGCCGCGATCCGCTGACACCGAGCGAATCGGTGACATCGACATCCCGTCGTTCCGCGGGCACATCGTCAACGACGCCGCCCCCACCGAGGCGGCCCGCATCCCCGATCCCGAACGCCTCGTGCGCGCCTACCATCAGTCGTCGTCCACGCTCAACCTGGTGCGCGCGTTCACGAAGGGTGGCTTCGCCGCGCTCGACCGTGTGCACGCCTGGAACCAGGAGTTCGTCGCCACCAGCCCCCAAGGTCAGCGCTACGACCAACTCGGCGTCGAGATCGACCGCGCGCTTCGCTTCATGGCCGCCATCGGTATGGACACCGAAACCAACTCGAACCTGCGAGAAGTCGACGTGTGGACCAGCCACGAGGCCCTACTGCTCGGCTACGAGGAGGCGCTCACACGTCGTGACTCCACCACCGGCAACTGGTACGACTGCTCGGCCCACATGCTCTGGATCGGTGAGCGAACCCGCGACATCGACGGCGCCCACGTCGAGTTCTTGAGCGGCGTCGGCAACCCGATCGGCTGCAAGGTCGGCCCGTCGATGACCGGTGAGGAGATCATCGCGCTCTGCGAGCGGCTCAACCCCGCCATGATCCCTGGACGCCTCACCCTCATCTCCCGGATGGGAGCCGACCAGATCGAGGATCGTCTGCGGCCGCTGCTCCGCGCCGTGCGCGAATCGGGACATCCCGTGGTGTGGGCCTGCGACCCGATGCACGGCAACACCTACACCGCCGAGAACGGGCGCAAGACCCGTCACTTCGAGTCGGTGGTCAACGAGATCGAGGGCTTCGTGCGCGCCCACCGGGCAGAGGGCACGTGGCCGGGCGGCATCCACGTCGAGCTGACCGGTGAGGACGTCACCGAGTGCCTCGGCGGTGGTGACGACGTGACCGACCTCGACCATCGCTACGAGACCGTTTGCGATCCGCGACTCAACGGACGCCAAGGCCTCGAACTCGCTTTCCGCACGGCAGAGCTCGTGCGCGGCGACACCAACGGCGCCTGAGACGAGCGGTGCACCCGGCCGACCTCATCGCGGAGTGGCCGGCCAAGCGAGTCGCCGTCATCGCCACTACCCCTGATGGACGCGAACCCGTGGGTGACGTCGACGGGGTGTTTCGCCTCGCCTCGATCACCAAAGTGCTCACCGCGCTCGCCGTGATGGTCGCGGTCGAAGAAGGCTCCGTCGACCTCGACACCCCACTCCCGGCCACACTCGACAACGGTCGCGGTGTCACGCTCCGCATGCTGCTCGCTCACGCCGGCGGCTACCCCTTCGAGTCATCCGAGGGCGACCCGATCGACCCGCTCACCCGCCGCGTCTACTCGAACACCGGTATCGAACTAGTCGGTGCGGCCCTCGCCGTCGCAACCGCGCTGCCTGCTGTCGACTACATCACCGAAGCCGTCATCGAGCCTCTCGGGATGACCTCCACCGTGCTGTCTGGATCGGTCGCCCACGGCGCATCCGCAAGCGCTGTCGACGTGTCGAAGCTGATGACCGAGCTGCTCGCGCCGACCCTCATCTCATCGGCGACCGTGGCAGAGATGACCCGGATTCACTACCCCGAGCTCGCGGGTATCGTTCCGGGCGTGGGGCGTTTCGACCCGTGCCCATGGGGATTGGGCGTCGAGATCAAGGGGGCCAAGTCGCCCCACTGGATGGGGCGCGAGACCTCCCCGCGCGTCTTCGGACACTTCGGCGGAGCGGGCACGATGGCGTGGGCCGACCCCGATTCCGGACGCACCCTGGTCGCCCTCACCGACTTGCCCTTCGACCGCTGGGGCGGAACCGCCGTGCGGCACTGGTCGACGCTCTCCGATCTCGTCGCCACCGGCTTCGAGCCTCAAGGACGATCCAAATGAACCCGCCGTTCGTCCGCGGCGACCGAGTCAGATGGGACACGACCGGTGACGACGGCCTACCCCTCACCCACTACGGCTTCATCGGCGGGCGCGTCGATTCGGGAGGTCGAGTGGTCGTGATGCTCGACGGGCACTTGAAAGGCGACACCGTCGTCGCAGCTGAGGAGTTGCTCGCTGTCAGCGTGCTCACGGTCACCATGCACTTCGACGATGACACCCTCGTCGATGATCCCGGCTTGCGCCAAGGCCTCGTTGGCCTCTGGGTGGCCGAGGCGGAGCGCGCCGGCTTAGTGGTGGAGAATCTCGACCCGCTCGGCACCGGCGTGCTCGACACGGTCGAGGGAGGATTCGCCCTCGCGGAGTTCTGGGCCGGCGGCCAGCCCTACGTGTTGCGAGCGACCGTTGGTCAGGCCGGTCTGTGCGTGCGAGCGGATCTGCCCCGCCGCTGGGAGTTTGGCTGAGGCCTCAGGAGAGGCGCTCGATCACCATCGCCATTCCCTGGCCACCACCGACGCACATGGTCTCGAGACCGAACTGCTTGTCGTCAGCCTGCAGACCATGGATCAGCGTCGTCATGATGCGAGCACCGGTCATGCCGAAAGGATGACCAAGAGCGATCGAGCCGCCGTTGGCGTTCAGCTTCTCCCACGGGATCCCGAGGTGCTTCGCCGAGGGGATCACCTGAGCCGCGAACGCCTCGTTGATCTCGACGAGATCGATGTCGTCGATCGACATGCCGGCCCGGGCGAGCGCCTGGCGGCTCGCCTCGATCGGGCCGAGACCCATGATCTCAGGGTTGAGCGCCGACACGCCCGAGGACACGATGCGCGCCAGCGGCGTCAGACCGAGCTCGGCGGCAAGCCGGTCGCTCATCACCATCACAGCAGCTGCTCCGTCGTTCAACGGGCAGGCGTTACCGGCGGTGATCTCGCCGTCGGGGCGGAACACGGGCTTCAATCCGGCGAGGCCCTCAGCGGTGGTGCCGGCCCGCGGCCCGTCATCGGCTGAAACGATCGTCCCGTCGGGAAGGGTCACCGGGGTGATCTCATCGGCCCAGAAGCCGTTCTCGACGTTGGCGACCGCGCGCTGCTGACTGAGGGCGGCGAACTCGTCCATCTCGGTGCGCGACACGTTCTCGATCTCACGAACGTTCTCAGCGGTCTGGCCCATCGCGATGTAGATGTCAGGCATGCCCTCGGGTGGGGTCCACGGAGCCTGACCACCAGCAGCGCGCTCAGCGGTGCGCGCGCCGGGGCCCTTGAAGATGGCGTTCGGAGCCGTGTCGGAGGCGCCCGAGCCATAGCGAGAGACGGCCTCGACACCGGCGGCGATGAAACAGTCGCCCTCACCGGAGCGGATGGCGTGGGCGGCCATGCGAATCGTCTGGAGGCTCGACGAGCAGTAGCGGTTGACGGTGACCCCGGGGACCTGCTCGAGTCCGGCGAGCACGGCGACCACCCGGCCGACATTGAAGCCGGCCTCGCCCGCGGGCTGACCACAGCCCATGATCAAATCCTCGACATGGTCGGCGCTGACCTCGGGCACCTTGTCCATGAGGGCGCGGACCACCTGCGCCGACATGTCATCGGGGCGGAGGTCAACGAGGGAACCCTTCCCGGCTCGGCCGATGGGGCTGCGGGCGGTGGCGACGATTACGGCTTCGGTCATGGGCGCACCTTAGTTACCGAGGGGTACGGCCACTCAGCCGGGCACGACCGCGCCGAGATCAGCGGGTGTCGATGACGAGGAACGCCTCGGCTGACGAGGCTTCCGGCAGGCCAGCTGCGGAGGCCGTCAGCCTCATCCACTCCCTGACCCGCCCATCCATCGCCCCCGGATCGGGATGCTGGCTGCGATGACAGTGCAGGGCCGCCATTTTGCGGTCGACCTGAGCCGTGACGTCGACATGGTCCGACGGCGAGCCGTGACCCATGATCCACAACTCGTCAACCGACCAGGGCTCGAGGCCCGAGGTCAACAGCTCGGGGAAGGCGTAGGGATTGCGAGCGTCTGGATACACGGCCGCCACCGTCGATTGGCCAGTCGCGACATGATCGGGGTGACTTGAGTAGATGCGCTGCAGGTTCAGTTCGGGTGACTGCGTGATCACCACTCGGGGACGAACCTGGCGGATCACCCGTGAGATCGCGTGCCGCAACTCGAGCCCATGAACCACCTCACCATCCATCTGACCGAGAAACACGAGATCATCGACACCGACATGGGTGGCCGCCTCGGTCTGCTCCTCACGGCGAATCGCCGCCATCTTCGGCCTCGGGATCGAATCGTCGAAACCCCCCGCTTGGCCATCGGTCACGAGGCAGTAGGTGACCTGAACCCCACGGTCGGTGAGCGTCGCGATCGTGCCGGCGGCACCGAAGTCGACATCGTCGGGATGGGCGGTCACCACGAGTAGACGGTCGATCTCGTCGGGGCTCAGCACGCCCGAGACCCTAGGTGACCCCTACCATCGACGCATGTCTGAGATCGCCTTCGATCCACCGGCGGGACTGCCCGATATCTCGACGATGGACTTCTGGACCGCGCCCCGCGAGGAGCGCGAAGCCGCCTTCGCCGAACTGCGCGCCGCGCCGGGCCTTCCGAAATATCCGGAGCGCTTCTTGGAGGGCTCGCCGTTCCCACCCGGACCCGGCTACCACGCCGTCACCCGCTACGACGACGTCTGGCAGGCGAGCCGCAACCCGGAGCTCTTCTGCTCGGGGCAGGGGTCGAACATTGTCGATCTTCCCCAAGAGCTCAACGAGTTCTACGGATCGATGATCAACATGGACGACCCCAAGCACTTCCGCTTGCGATCCATCGTCTCGAAGGGGTTCACCCCCCGCCACGTCACCGACCTCGAGGAGTCAGTGCGAGCCAAGGCCGCGGAGATCCTCGATCGGATGCTGGCGCGCAACCCGTCGGGAACGGCCGACTTCGTCCACGAGTTCGCCGGCCCACTCCCCCTCGAGATCATCTGCTCGATGATGGGCATCCCACCCGAGGACTACGAGCGGATCTTCGACTGGACCAACACCATCCTCGGGGCGAGCGACCCCGAGTTCGGTGGCACCTACGAGCGCCTCATGGAGGTCTCCCTCGAGATCTTCGCCTACGCCCAAGCTCTCGGTGAAGATCGCCGAGCGCACCCGACGAACGACATCACCTCAGCGCTCATGGCCGCCGAAGTCGACGGCGACCAGCTCACCCCACAGGAATTCGGCTCGTTCTTCATCCTCTTGGTGGTCGCCGGCAACGAGACCACACGCAACGCGATCAGCCACGGTCTGCGCGCCCTCACCGATCACCCCGACCAGCGCGACCTCTGGTTCGGCGACTTCGACACCCACACGCGAACCGCGGTCGATGAGATCGTCCGCTGGGCGACCCCGGTGATCCACTTCCGCCGCACGGTCACTGCCGGCACCGAACTCGGAGGGCAGTCCCTCGCCGAGGGAGACAAGGTCGTGCTGTTCTACGCCTCAGCGAACCGCGACCCGGCCGCCTTCGAGCACGCGGATCGATTCGACGTCACCCGTCCGCTCCAACCCGTTCAAGTTGGATTCGGCGCGGGAGGGCCGCACTTCTGCCTCGGCGCGAACCTCGCCCGCCGCGAGATCGCCATCGCTTTCGACGAGATCCGCCGACGTCTTCCCACTCTGCGCACCGTCGGCGAGCCCGACTATCTGAAGAGCAACTTCATCAACGGCATCAAGCGAATTCCCTGCGCCTGGGATTGACCACGGCGTGACCGTCTCGGACCGCATCCGCTGGATCGCCACCGCCACCTACGTCGGGTGGCTGACGCTGACCGCCTACGTCGCCCTCATCGTCATCGAGTTGCGTCGGGCGGCGGCGATCTCTGAGAGCCGCTTCGAGGACGGCGTCTGGGGTCAGCGCATCGAGATCGTCTCCTTCGTCGCGCTGCCTCAGAACGCGGTGATCCTCGTGCCACCGGCGATCGCCGCGGCAGTCGCCGGCGCGCTGATCGCCGCTCTGCACCCCGATGATCGGCCCGACCTCATCTGGTCGCGACGCCTCGCTCGGGTGACCGGCGGACTCGCGATCGTCGTGATCGCGCTCGCTGCGATCGGCATCATCGGCATCCCGTTCCGCTACGCGGATCCGCTCGCTGACCTCGCCGCGATCGTGGGACGTTTGGCCGGGGTGGCGATCTCGCTCGCCGTGATCCGACTCTGCCGAGAGAGCGTCGACTCGGGCTGAGCGACGCCTAGAAGCCGAGGTCGCCGGAGAGGAAATGGCGGCGGCAGAGGAGCTCGTAGCGGACAAGGTCGCCGAACATCTTCTGCTCGCCCGGACCAGCGGTGTCACCGACCACGACGGTCTCACCTTCGTAGACGACAAAGTCGTTGACGACGCGAGCGTTGTGGGTGGCGCGCGATCCGCACCAACACCGCGCCTCCACCTGCAGCGGCACGCGCTCATCAGCGATTTCGAGCATGCGCCGCGTGCCGTCGAAAAGCAGCCCGCGGAAGTCGGTGATGAGACCGAAGGCGTAGACGTCGACCTCCATGTCGTCGACCACTCGGGCGAGCTGGTCGCACTGGGCCGGGGTGTAGAACTGCACTTCGTCGCACACCAGGTAGTGGAGCGGCCAGTGCTCGACGGCGAGAGCGTGGAGGTCGAGTTCGGCATCGACATGAATGGCAGGTGCCCGCACACCGAGGCGGCTCGTTACCTGGTTGCCCTCTCGGTCGAGGCAGGTGAGCAGCAGGCCGTAGAGATCGCGAGACGACAGGTTGTGATGGATCTGCAGGGCAAGCGTGCTCTTGCCCGAACCCATGGTGCCGAAACTGAAGCGAAGGTTCGCCATCGAACCGTGACCCTACTGGCCGGGTGTGGCATGCTGGCCAAGGAGCCGAAACGGGACTCCTCCCGGGGGCGGCGACCGCACAAAACCAAGCGAATTATCGGGCGGGGGCCCGTCGGGGGGAAGAGATGAGCGACACGATCGATCGCGCCGAGGTCGGGGTACTCGACCGTCTCGTGGTGAGGTTCGCAGGCGACTCCGGAGACGGTATGCAGCTCACGGGCGACCGCTTCACCTCGGTCAGCGCGTCATTCGGTAACGACCTCTCGACTTTCCCCGACTTCCCGGCCGAGATCCGCGCCCCAGCCGGCACCGTCAACGGCGTCTCAAGTTTCCAGGTGCAGATCGCCAACCACGACATCACCACGCCCGGCGATGAGCCGAACGTGCTGGTCGCGATGAACGCTGCCGCGCTGAAAGCCGACCTGCACCGTCTCGAACCGGGTGGCACCCTCATCGTCAACACCGACTCGTTCGGTGAGCGCGACCTCGACAAGGCCGAGTACACCTCGAACCCGCTCGAGGACGGCACGGTCAGCGGCTACCGCGTCATCCCGGTCGCCATGACCACGATCACCAAGGAGGCCTGCGAGCCCCTCGGTGTGAAGGCCCGCGACGCGGAGCGGTCGAAGAACTTCTTCGCCCTCGGCCTCGTGTCGTTCATGTACACCCGCCCGACCGAGCCGACCCTCGAGTGGATCCAAGAGCGGTTCGGTAAGAACGAACTGGTCGCCGCCGCCAATACCGCGGCGTTCAAGGCCGGCTTCCATTACGGCGAGACCACCGAGGCCGTCGGGCACCGCTTCGAGGTGCGCCCCGCCACCCTTCCGGCCGGCGAGTACACCTCCATCACCGGCAACACCGCGCTGTCGTGGGGACTGGTCGCGGCTGGACAGCTCGCAAAACTGCCGGTCACCCTCGGCTCGTACCCGATCACCCCGGCGAGCGACATCCTCCACGAACTTTCCAAGCACAAGAACTTCGGAGTGCGCACCGTGCAAGCCGAGGACGAGATCGCAGCCGTCGGCGTGGCCCTCGGAGCCGCCTTCGCCGGCCATCTCGGTGTCACCACCACATCCGGGCCCGGTGTCGCACTGAAGAGCGAGACCATCTCGCTCGCCGTGTCGATCGAGATCCCCCTGTTGATCATCGACATCCAGCGCGGAGGCCCCTCCACCGGCCTCCCCACCAAGACCGAAGCCTCCGACCTCAACCTCGCCGTCTACGGCCGACACGGCGAAGCACCCCTCCCCGTCGTGGCGAGCTACAGCCCCGCCGACTGCTTCCACGCCGCCATCGAAGCCGTGCGGATCGCACTCAAGTACCGCACACCGGTGATCCTGCTCTCCGACGGCTACATCGCCAACGGCTCCGAACCCTGGCTCGTGCCCGACGCCTCAACCCTTCCGGACATCTCGGTGCCCTTCCAGACCGAGTTCAACGGCACCGACGCCGAGGGGAACCCCGTGTACCTCCCCTACCGACGCGACGAGACAACTCTCGCGCGACCGTGGGCGATCCCGGGCACCCCTGGGCTCATGCACCGCGTCGGTGGACTGGAGAAGCAGAACGAGACCGGCAACGTCAACTACACCCCCGAGAACCACGCCCTCATGGGCGACCTGCGCGCCGAGCGCATCGCCCGTATCGCCGACGACTATCCGGCCACCGAGATCCACGGTGACGTCGACGCCGAGGTGTGCATCGTCGGCTGGGGGTCGACCTGGGCGGCGATCGACTCGGCGGTGCAGCGCGAGCGCCGCAACGGAGGTCGTGTCGCATGGGTGCATCTCCGACACCTCAACCCGCTCCCGAACGACCTCGGTGACATCTTGAAGCGCTATCGGCGCGTCATCGTTCCCGAGCTCAACCGGGGTCAGCTGTGCCGAATACTCCGTGCCGAATACCTGATCGATGCCCAACCGGTCACGAAGGTGGCCGGGCTCCCGTTCACCGCCCGCGAGATCGTGGACGCCCTCCACGCCGACGACAACTGAGGAACCGAAGATGAGCGACAGCACCGTCACCCTCACCACCAAGAAGGACTGGGCCAGCGACCAAGAGGTGCGCTGGTGCCCCGGCTGCGGCGACTACGGGATCCTCCAGGCCGTTCAGCAACTCATGCCAGAACTCGGCGTCGCGCCCGAAAACACCGTGTTCGTCTCGGGCATCGGATGCTCCAGCCGCTTTCCCTATTACATGAACACCTACGGGATGCACTCGATCCACGGTCGCGCCCCCGCCATCGCCACCGGCGTCGCCGTTGCTCGACCCGACCTCGATGTGTGGGTGATCACCGGTGACGGCGACGGCCTCTCAATCGGCGGCAACCATCTCATTCACGCGCTGCGCCGCAACGTCAACCTCACGATCCTGCTCTTCAATAATCGGATCTACGGACTCACCAAAGGTCAGTACTCCCCCACCTCAGCCGTCGGCAAGGTCACCAAGTCGACGCCCTTCGGTTCGATCGACCCGCCGTTCAACCCACTGAGCGTCGCCCTCGGTGCCGAGGCCTCCTTCGTGGCCCGCACCCACGATCTCGACCGTCAGCACATGATGGAGACGTTCCGCCAGGCCCATGATCATCGCGGGGCCGCCTTCGTGGAGATCTACCAGAACTGCAATGTGTTCAACGACGGCCAGTTCAACGACATCACCAAGCGATCGGTGCGTGACGAGATGATGATCGACCTCGTCCACGGCGAGCCCATCCTCTTCGGCGCCGAACGCCAGCGCGGCGTCATGATGGGTGACGACGGCGGACTGCGCCTCGTCGAGGTGGCCGACGTCGGCCTCGACCGGATCCTCGTCCACGACAAGCACCGCGACGCCCCATCGCTCGCTTTCGCTTTGGCCCGCCTCAACCAGGACGACTCCTCCCCCACCCCCTTCGGCGTGTTCCGCCAAGTGGAGCGGGCCGAGTACGCCGGGGAGGTCACCCGACAGGTCGCTGCCGCCAGCGAGCGCAAGGGCGCCCCCGACCTCGACGCCCTGCTCCGCTCGAACGGCACCTGGTCGGTCGCCTGAGCGCCGTCGACGATGACGCTTAGGCGAGCGTCATCGAGCCGACCGCGACGAAATGCGCGGCCGCCGCGAACACGGTGAAGGCGTGCCAGATCTCGTGATAGCCGAAGATCTTCGGCCACGGATCCGGTCGCTTCACGAGCATCACCGGGAACCCGATCGAATAGCTCAGCCCGCCCGCGACAATGAGCGCGAGCTGCCAAGCGCTCAGGTGGTCGAGGAGCGCAGGAGCGGCCGCCACCGCCGCCCAACCGAGCAGCGGATAGAGCGCGTAGCCGAACCATCGAAGTGAGCGCACCTCGGCGATCTTCGCGACGACACCGAAGAGTGCGCCAGCGCCGATGGCGCTGAGCATCGGGATTCCCCACCCTCTGGGCAGGGCGACAACGCACAGGGGCACGTAGGTGCCCGCAATGAGGAGATAAATCGAGGCGTGGTCGAGGCGCTGCATGACGAGTCGCATCCGAGGCGACCAGTCGAGGCGGTGGTAAGCGGCCGAAACCCCAAACGAGATGACCAGAGTCGACAAATAAACGGCAACCGATGAGACACGAGCCGTGCCCTCGACCGCGACGAGCAGGACGATGCCGGCTGGTAACACGCACAGCAGCGCGCCGAGATGGAACACCCCGCGCAGCCGAGGCCGCTCGGCGAGGCGGAGCATCGAGGATGAGGTCACGTGAAGAACTCCTCAGACCGCCACGGCGCGCATCCCACGAGTGGCACGGTACAACCAGAGCGACACCGAGGTGGTCGCGACGGTGACTCCGGCCAACACCGCGGTCGTCGAGCCGACCACTCGAGCGATCGATGTCACGACGAGCGGCATCATCATGCCGGCGTAGGCCGCGGCGTAAAACGCGCCGTTGAGCGCACCCCGATCCTCTGGTCGACAGATGAGATCAACGAACCGCAGACCCGAGGTCATAGCGAGCCCCGAGGCCCCACCCATGAGCACCGCGGCCACGAAGAGCAACGGCCAGGCCCCGCTTGCGAACGCGATGAGACCGAGCAGACATCCGGTCGCGCCAACGGCGAGCGCGAGGGGCGCCGCGCGATGCGGGCCGACCCGACCCACCCAGGCCTGTGCCGGAACGATCGACACCATGGCAAGCATGCCGAGCAACCCGGAGACGAAGACCGCAACCGACTCCATCGCCGGCTTCAAGATCACCGGGAAGAGGCCGAAGGCGAGCGACGGCATACCGAACACACCGAACGCCGTCGGCACGACGACACGCCAGAACTCCGGGGCCGACTCGACGGGGATACCGAGGTTCGGACGGATGCGCCGACCCGGCGTACGCGTGACCGACTCGGGCGCCGCGATGAGCACCAACAGGCCAGCAGCGATCGTCACCAGATGAATCACATACGGCAAGGTCAGCGGAGCCGGCCCCCACTGGCCGATCAGACCCGAGATCAGCGGACCAAGACCGAAACCGCTGTACATGACGACACCCACCAACCGGGCCGACCACATCGGGTCGTCTCGGCCAAGTTCTTGGATCCACGCGCTCGCCACCACGAGCACCAACCCCGACACCACCCCGAGCAGGAATCGTCCGAGGTAGAGCAGGGCGAGCGAGTCACGCCCAAACAGCAACACGACCGATGCAACACCCGAGAGCGCCACACCCGGGGCCATCACCGCACGACGCCCGAGCACATCGGAGGCGGGGCCCGAGAACACCAGAGCCGGAGCCAACCCGATCGGGTAGACCGCGAAGAGCGCCGTGAGCGTCCAAGCGCTCAATCCGAGCCGACCCTCGTAGATCAACAGCAACGGCGTCGCGACATTCGTACCAAGCGCTACGGCGAACAACGCGATGGCGACCGACGCGCGTCCCGAGAGTCGTCCCACGCGGGCACCGTACGCCCGTGGGGCGCGCCGCGACGTGATCGGAGATCAGCCGGCGACGCCGACCGCGCGCCGCTCGTCGAGGTATTGACGCAGGCGCTGCTCAGCCTCGTCGCCGAAGAGAATCTCAGCGACCTCGCGGAGCCCGGGATTGTCGAGGATGTCGGCGTCGTGCACCACGAGATCGATCTTCGACCGGCGACGCATGAAGTCGTCGAGGCGAACGATCATCTCATGCTCAGCGGCGTTGTGTAGCTCGACCCGCAGGTAGTCGGCCGAGTCCATGACATCGGTCGCCATCGACGCGTCGTCGCGGATCGCCTCAAGCATCTCGAAGGCGCGGCGCCCGTAGCGGCGCCACAGACGATCCGACAACGGCTCGGTGTCGGGCTTGGACCGCAGGGAGTCGAGCTTCATCAACTTGGCCTGCCGGTAGAACTCGTCGCGGGTGGCCTTGGCCGGCTCGCCATACCAGTTGTGCAGATCCTTCTCGAGGGGCACACCGAGTTGCTCCACTTCAGCAGCGACCTCAGCGCCGACGTTGAGGCAGTCGGTGAGCTTGCCTCCGAACACCGTCACCACCTGCCGCTCGTCATCGCGCTCGATCTCATGCTTGCGGCTGAGCGAGGTCCACTCGACCTTGCGCCATTCCTCGTCCTCGCCACCCTTCGGTCGCGAGACAACAAGGGGACGGACGCCGGAACGCTCCGCGATCACGTCAGCAGCGGTGAGCGGATGCTCGAGATCCATGCGCGCGTTGATCTGCTCGATGAGGAAGTCACGGTCTTCGTCGGTGACGCCGGTGTGCGGATCGTCGACGCGGGTGTCGGTGGTGCCGATCACCGAACGACGACCCATCGGGATGACGTAGAAGAGTCGTTGAGTGTCGTCGAAGAAGGCGAGGACCCGGTCGTTGCGGCCACGCGTGAGACGGGGCACCACGAGGTGGATCCCCTTGGAGAACACGATGCGATGGTCGGTCTCGGTGCCCCACGATCCGTTGAGCTCGTCGACGAATGGCCCAGCGGCGTTCACGATGACCCGGGCCGAGGTGGTGAACTCCTCGCCGGTCTCGACGTCGCGCAACACCGCCGACCAACGATCAGTAAGCCGCTCAGCGGAGACCAGTTCGACGTAGTTGGCCGCCGCCGCTCCCGCCTCGAAGGCCGAGCGAACGAACGAGAAGACGAACCTCGAGTCGTTATCGATGAGGTAGGCGTCTTGGTACTCGATGCCTCCTCGGGCCGTCGAGACGTTGATCGCGGGCTCTTCCGCGCTCAGAGATTCGGCCGAGAACACCTTCGGTGGTCGCGTGCCGAACTGGCCGATCATCCAATAGGCGAGCGCGCCGAGGCCAGCGAACCACGGACGGTACGGCGCGGAGCGGTCGAGTGTGGCGAGGAAGCCGATCTCGCGGATGTTGTCCGGATAGGCCTTCATGAGCCGGTTGCGGCTCCGACAGAGGTTGAACACGAGCGGCAGTTCGTAGTTCTCGAGGTACTTGAAGCCGCCCCACACCAGGTTTGACGACTCCTGAGAAGTGAACGAACCGAAATCGCTCCGGTCGATCAGCGCGACCGAGGCGCCGCGACCGGCGAGCGAGGCCGCCGAGACCGCTCCGTTGATGCCCCCACCGACAACGAGCACATCGAACAGCCCGTCGCGGAGTCGCGAGATGTTGGACGCTCGATCAGCCACGTCCACAGGTTTCCATCTCGTGGCGCGTGTTCCAACCCCTGCTCGAAGGCGATAACGATCTGAGCCGGAACACGCCTCTTGCCTTCCATCGAGAACGCTTCTATTGTTAGGCACACCTAACACCACACGGAAATGAGTCCTTCGTGAAGTTCCCCCGCTCTCTCCTCCCCATCGGGCTCGCCGCAGCGGCCCTGTCAGCGACCGCTTGCGGCGGCGATGACCCGGTGACGCTCTACTCCGGGCGCGGAGAAGACCTCGTCCAGCCAGTCGTCGACTCCTGCGCCGCCTCGACCGGACTTGACATCGAGGTCCGCTATGGCGACTCCGCCGAGATGCTCCTGCTCATCCAGGAAGAAGGCGATAACAGTCCGGCCGATGTCTACTTCTCGCAGGGAGCCGGCTTTCTCGGCTTGCTCTCCGCCGACGGCGGACTCCTCCCTCTCGACGAGTCGGTGCTCAGCCGCGTGGGTGACGACAACCTCGTGTCACCGAATCGCGATTGGGTGGGTATCACCGGCCGGGCGCGAACCGTCGCCTACAACTCCGACCGCCTCAGCGCCGACGACCTCCCCGCGTCATTCGCCGACTTCACCGACCCAGCCTGGGCAGGACGAATCGGATGGGCGCCGACCAACGCGTCCTTCCAAGACCATGTGACCGCGCTCAGAACCCTGCTCGGCGAGGACGGCGCGCGCACCTGGCTCGAAGGCATCATGGCGAACGACCCGATCGCTTACGGCGGCAACACCCAAGTGCTCGAAGCCGTTGCCGCGGGCGAGGTCGAGGTGGGCTTCGTGAACCACTACTACCTCTACCGATTTCTCGCGGAGGACCCGGATTTCCCGGTCGCCAACCGCTTCTACACCGACGGCGATCCGGGCGCCCTCGTCAACGTCGCCGGCGCCGGGGTTCTCGCGACCGCCGATGACCCTGATGCCGCATCAACGCTCGTTGACTGCCTGCTCTCGGACGCGTCACAGCGCTACTTCGCCGAGGCCAATTTCGAACTGCCGGTGGTCGACTCCGTCGAGCCCTGGTCCGACCTCCCCCGCCTCGACACTCTCACCCTCCCCGCCTTCGACCTCAACCGACTCGCGGATCTTCAGGGGACGGTCGACCTGCTGATCGAGGTGGGCGCTCTCTGAGCGCCGCCTACGCTCCCGCCTCGTGTCACGCTCCCGAGAGCATCTGACGCTCCGGCTGCTCGCCAGCCTCGTCGGACTCGCCGCCGCGCTCCCCTTTGGCTACCTCGTTTGGCGGACGAACGAGTACGGCTGGTCGGGAGCTCTCGACGTCGCGGTGTCCGCCCGGTCGCTCCGCCTCCTCACCTCAACGATCGGCCTCGCCGTCGCGGTCACCGCCTCAGCCGTCGCGATCTCTCTCCCCGTCGCCTGGCTAACGGTGCGCACCGACCTGCCAGCGCGCCGATTCTGGACGGTGGTGACGGCACTCCCGCTGGCCGTGCCGACCTATGTCGGAGCGTGGACCGTCATCGGGGCGCTCGGACCCCGCGGCATGCTCGCTGAGATCCTCGGCGTCGGGTCGATTCCCTCGCTGTATGGCTTCTGGGGGGCGTGGGCGGTGCTGACCCTCTTCTCGTATCCGTACGTGCTGCTCACCGTGCGAGCCGCGTGGAGTCGGCTCGACCCCGCTCTCGAGGAGGCCAGTCGCGTGCTCGGCCGAGCCGGCACCGAGACGTTCATCAGAGTCGTGCTTCCCCAGTTGCGCCCCGCGCTCACCGGGGGATCGCTTCTCGTGGCGCTCTACACCCTCAGCGACTTCGGCGCCGTAACGATGCTCCGCTACGACACCTTCACCCGCGCCATCTATGTGCAGTACCGAGGCGCGCTAGATCGCGGTGCAGCGGCCG
>Ga0181578_10001196_pt1 | contig 25028 bp, 22 predicted proteins | sample 071ome_21_FD_148659 | JGI IMG/M metagenome (GOLD analysis project Ga0181578, IMG submission 148659) | Coastal salt marsh microbial communities from the Groves Creek Marsh, Skidaway Island, Georgia - 071401CT metaG (spades assembly) | ecosystem: Environmental > Aquatic > Marine > Intertidal zone... | reverse complement strand
GAAACGCTCTTCGCCCATAGCGCCCATCCCTACACGCAGGGGCTACGCCGGGCCACGCCATCGAATCAACCGGGCGCCGCTCAGGTACTCACACCCATCGAAGGCAGCCCGCCGGACCTCTTTGCGCCGCCGAAGGGCTGCGCCTATGCCGCCCGCTGCCCGCAAGCCATGGCCCTGTGTACCCGCGAGGCGCCGCCGGAATTTAGCCCCAGCCCCGCCCACGCGGCGCGCTGCTGGCGCCTTCATCCACAAGCTCCCGCGCAGGACACCGCCCATGGCTGAGCCCCTCCTTCACGTTCAGGATCTCACCAAGCACTTCGAACTGGGCTCGGGGCGCACGCTCCACGCCGTAGACGGCGTGAGCTTTACCTTGGCGCAGGAGGAAATCCTTGGCCTCGTGGGGGAATCGGGCTCGGGGAAGTCGACGCTGGGCAAAACCCTTCTGGGGCTTTTGGACAAAACTTCCGGAACCGTAACCTTCGAAGGGGAAACGCTGCCTCAACGCTATGGCGCCCGGGACCATCGCCGCCTCGCCACGCGCATGCAGATGATTTTCCAAGACCCCTACTCCTCCCTGAATCCCCGCATGACCGCTGGGGAGATCATCGGCGAAGGGCTTCGGCTCCATAGCAAGCCAAGCGAGGCCGCGCTCCGGGACGCCGTCACCCACTGGTTAGAAGCCGTGGGCCTTCGGGCAGAACACGCGGGGCGCTATCCCCATGAGTTTTCCGGGGGTCAGCGCCAGCGCATTGGCATCGCCCGAGCCATGATCCTAGAACCCCGCTTTGTCGTCTGCGACGAGCCCATCTCCGCCCTCGACGTTTCCGTGCAGGCGCAGGTGATAAATCTTCTTGCGGAGCTCAAGAAGGACTTGGGGCTCACGCTCCTGTTTATCGCGCACGACCTGTCCATGGTGCGCTACGTCTCGGACCGCATGGCCGTCATGTACCTGGGGAGCCTGATCGAACTAGGCCCGTCGGACGAAGTCTTCTTCCGTCCCAAGCATCCCTACACCCAGCTACTCGTCGCCTCGAACCCGGAGCCGGATCCAGCCCTAGCCCGGGCGCCCCGCCCTACCATGAGCGGGGAGATCCCCTCCCCGGTGAACTTGGGAGCCGGCTGCCGCTTCGCCAGCCGCTGCCCCGAAGCCACGGAACGCTGCCGCCAAGAAACCCCGCTCCTAAAGCCCGTGGAGGCCGGGAACGGGGGTGGGCCGCGCCTGGTGGCGTGCCACCTATACCCCTAGGCTCGTGGCGAAGGACGGCCCCTGCGCGCTCTGTGAACGGACGCTGCCCCTCACCTTCCACCACCTTATTCCCAAGAAGGTGGCGCGGCGGCCCCGCTTTCAGAAGCGCTTTGACAAGGCGACGCTCGCGGCCGGAGTTGACCTCTGTCGCCTATGCCATCGCGCCGTCCATCGCTTTCACGATGAACTCACCCTTGGGGAACGGTTAAATACGATCGAGGCGCTGCGGGCGGACCCGGCGCTGGCTAAGCACCGCGTCTGGGCACAGAGGCAGCGGCGTCCAGGCTTTCGCACGGCGAAGCGGAAGTCGCCCTAACCTTGGAGCTCTGCGTGCTCGAGCACCAGCATCTGGGCGTGGACGCGGGATAGCCAGTGCTTACCCTGCGCCGTAAAGCGAAGGTAGCGCATGGCGGGGGCCGTCATTTCCATCATGGGGCCCCAGAAAAGGCGAGGGTAGGCCGCGACGATATCATCGCCATGGCCGTAGCCTAATTCCCTCGCAAGCCCCACCTCCTCGAGCTGCCGGAAGAGCCGGGGCATGCGCTGGACAAAGGCAGGGTCGGCGGCGAGGGATAAGCTATGAGCCCCGCGAAGCAGGCGGGCCCAGGTGGATGCGGGGGCAGCCTCGGCGCCCGTTTCCGGGAAGGGCACGGCGCCAACCCAGCGCGCAAGCCGATCCCCATCGATAATGGGATGGTCGGCGAAGCGTCGCCGCAGGAAAGCCTGGGAGCGGGCATTAAAGCTCGGAAGGAGCGTGCCGTCGGTTCCTCCGGGCGGCAGGGACAGCCGCCCCCCGAGCCCATCGTCGACGTCCTCCAGCCCATCGCCCGGGAGCAAATCGCGAACGAAGCCCAGATACAAACCCAGGGCCGCGAGTAGGAAGTGGAGGAGATCCTCGGGCGCCACGTCGCCTTCCGCCACCTGCCGTCCTTCCGCAACCCGGAGCGCCATGGAGCCTACGGTGAGGGCCGTGTCGAAGTTGGTATACAGCGCATCGGAGCGCGCCAGCTGGGTGAGTATCACCCGCACCCCTTCTTCTAGAGCCAGCATCACCGGGGTCTCCACGGAGGGATGGCCGTGACGAAGCTCCACCTTCAGGTTATCGATGAAGGCTTCAAGGACGATATCTCGTGGCGTAAACATGGTGCGCCCCCTAGGCCAACAGGCTGCGGTGTTCTTGGCTGAACACGTGGGAGTAGAGGCCCGCCAGCCAATCCCGCCCTTCCCGGGTGCACTTTAGATAGGCAATGCCGGGCTTAATGTGTTCGCTCACCATGGTCCAGAAGAAGTTCGGATAGGTGTCTCGAAGGCGCCCCGGCACGTCATTGCCCATGCGCGCATTCGCCCCCGTTTCCTCGAACTCGTAGTAGAGCGCGGGGAGCTTCCGCATGTAATCGGGGTCCGCCAGCTGGCCAATGAGATCGGCGGCCTGAACCAGGTCACCCCAGCTCACCCCATCTCCCAAATCGGAAGCCTCGGGCACGGGAAAGCGGGTCTTTTCGATGGCCTCGCAGAGACGCCGCACCTCAAGCAAGGGGTGGGCTGCAAAGCGGCTCTGCACGAAGAGCTTGCCGCGCTCTACATGATGGGGCGTCAGCGCAGCGTCGGTGGCACCCGCGGGAACGGTGACGGTTTCCCCGGCAGCGTTGATCACCATTTGGCTGCCTTCATCCCCAGGGCAGGCGCCGCGGACATAGCCGATGTCATGGCACAGAAGGGAGACCGTAAAGTGGGCCCAGTCGCCCGGGGAAACGCCCCCTTCCGCCAGCTGGCGTCCCAGAATGATCTGCTGGCCAACCAGGGTCACGAGCATGGTGTGCTCGCTGTTGTGGTAGTAGGCATCGGAGCGGTGAATGGTTTCGATGGCAAGGGTGGCGGCCGCTCGCACGGCTTCAAGTTCCGCGGCAGCGCCGCCGGCCCCAAAGAGGGCTTCGTGGCTCTGGGCGAGGCGCCCAAGGAACGCGCTCAGAAGCGGTTCCAGCGGATCAAATACCATGGTCCCTCCCCCTTTCCGGCCCCGCGAAGGTGCGGGCTCGTCGGGCATCCATGCCCTTTATAGAGCTTTCAGCCTAAAGGAAAGACGGTGTTTTGCCCACCATGCGGGCAATGGAGACTTCCTGGGTCACGGACCCCATTTCAGCCAGGGGCACCCAGGCCAAATCGTGCGATTCATCGCTAACGATCACGGCGTGCTGCGGGGCCCGGAAAATAAAGCGCACGTCGAAGTGCTCGTGGGCGGGCTCCTGGCCCCGGGCTGGAATGGTGTGGATATCAAGATCGAAGGGCGCTGCGCTTAGGGGCGCAAGGCTCGGCAGCCCCGACTCCTCCAGCCCCTCCCGGCAGGCCACGGCCAGGAGATCTAGCTCTCCGTCCGCATGCCCCCCCAGCTGGACCCAAAGGTCGAGCTTACGGTGATGGGTCAGCAGCGCGGCGGTGCCATCGGGGGAGAGGATCCAAGCCGATCCGGTCAAATGGCCGGGGTCCGTGCAGCTGCGCTCGGCGCAGTCTTCCCGAGCCTCTAGCAAGGCCAGGAAGCGCGCTACCACGGCGCGCTCCTCGGGCCAGCGTTCACCATAGGCGGCCAGCGCCGCAGCGAGCGCCCCGCGCATCAGGCCGCGGGCCGGCGAGGGACGCTCGTCGGTAAGCCGTCAAGATCAAAGAGGGCCGCCAGCTGCTCCGTCATGGCGCTGCCCAGCTGCTCGGCGTCGGTGATGGTGACGGCCCGCTGATAGTGGTGGGTGACGTCGTGGCCAATGCCAATGGCCACCAGCTGCACCGCCGAGTGGTTTTCAATTTGGTCGATGGCGTACTTCAGGTGGCGCTCCAGGTAATTACTCGGATTCACGAGCAGGGTGGAGTTATCCACGGGAAGACCATCGGAAATCACCATGAGCAGCTTGCGCTGTTCGGGGCGCACCACCAGACGATTATGGGCCCAGATGAGCGCTTCCCCGTCGATGTTCTCCTTAAGCACGTCCTCGCGCATCATGAGGCCCAGGTTTCGCCGAGCCCGGCGCCAGGGATCATCGGCGCCCTTGTACACGATATGCCGAAGATCGTTTAAGCGCCCTGGCTCGCTTGGCTTGCCCTGGGACAGCCAAAGCTCCCGGGACTGCCCCCCACGCCAAGCCCGGGTGGTGAAGCCCAAAATCTCCACCTTCACGGAGCAGCGCTCGAGGGTGCGGCCCAGGATGTCGGCGCACATGGCCGCGATGGCGATGGACCGCCCCCGCATGGAGCCCGAACTGTCGATGAGCAGGGAAACCACCGTATCCCGAAACTGCGTTTCCCGCTCCTGCTTATAGGCCAGGGGGCTCGTGGGATCGACAATGACCCCGGCCAGCTTGGCCGTATCTAAAAGCCCTTCCTCGAGATCGAAATCCCAGCTCCGGCTTTGCTTCGCCATGAGGCGACGCTGAAGCCGGTTGGCGAGGCGAGACGTCGCCACCTGGGCCGCCTGAAGCTGCTGATCAAGCAAGGCGCGCAGGCGATCAAGCTCGCTTGGCTCGCAAAGATCCGCAGCGCTGACAATTTCATCGAAGGCCGTGCTGTAGGCCTGATAGTCGATGTCAACGAAGATGCGGCCCTGCTCGTCCTGCGTTTCCGGCGGGGCATCTTCCCCATCCCCATCGCCCTCGGAGGCGTCCTCGAGGGCATCTGCATCCATTTCCTGAAGGCTGCGGTCGCCGTCGTCGAGCTCTTCGGAGTTGCCGTCGTCCTCGAGGGCCACATCCTGGGGCTCTAGCTCCGCACTCCCTTCGCTTTGTTCGTCCATGGCGTCGCTTTCGCCGTCCTGGTCAGCACTGTCCGGCGGTGCTTCCAGTTCCGAGCCAAAACCCAGATCGGTAATGAGGTCCCGGGCCAGATCGGCAAAGCGGGCCTGGTCATCGCGCTGCGCGACCAGGGCCTCAAGGTCCCCCTCGGCGAGATCCAGCACCCAATCCCTCCAGGGCGCCACCACCGCCTCCGCTTCCGCGGGAAGGGGGCGGCCGGTCATACGTTCCCGCAGCATCAGCCCAACCGCCAGGCCCAGGGGGGCTTCACTGCGGGTCTGCGCGGCGTCCAGGGCCGCGCGGACGCAGTCTTCCCGGAGGCGTGCATCAATATTGTCCGCGGCGCCGGCATAGCGATTGATGCCCAGGGCGAGATAGCGCGCTTCCTCCACCGCATCGAAGAGCTCCATGGCCATGCCCTGGGGCGGGCGCTGGGCGCTGTGGAGCGCTTCATCATGGTGGGCTAGGCGCAGGGCGAAGGCATCAGCTACGCCCCGCACGGCGTTGATTTGCGCCCCATCGGCATTGGCCGGAGGCAGGGGCACGCGAGCCCTCTCCCCCCGGAGCATGGGCGCCCCCTGGCCAAAGGTGACTTCGAGCTCATCATTGCCGGCCAGGGCCCGCATGGTGGCCGTGGTGGCGCGCTTAAAGGCCTCGAGCGGTCCTTCCCCGTCCTGGCGGCTCACGCCCTTACTTCTCGACCGCCTTCAGGGCCAGCGCAGCAGAGGCGCCGGTGAGGTCCTCCCCAAGGCAGCGCTGGTAGTACTCGGCAACGATGGTGCGCTCCGTTTCGTCGCACTTGTTCAGGAAGGACACGCGGAAGGCGAAGGCAAGATCATTGAAGATTTCCGCATTCTGGGCCCAGGAGATCACGGTCCGGGGCGACATCACGATGGACAGCTCGCCCCCAATGAAACCCCGGCGCGTGAGGTCCGCGACGGACACCATCTGAGCGATCTTCTTTCGCCCCTCCTCGGACCCCCAGGCGGGAATCTTCGAGAGCACGATGTCCGCTTCCGCCTGCGCGGGCAGGTAGTTGAGGGTGGTGACGATATTCCAACGGTCCATCTGGCCCTGGTTGATCTGCTGGGTGCCGTGATAGAGCCCCGTGGTATCCCCGAGGCCGATGGTGTTGGCCGTGGCGAAGAGGCGGAACCCGCCATGGGGCGCGATGACCCGGTTCTGGTCCAGGAGCGTGAGCTTCCCTTCCACCTCGAGGATCCGCTGGATCACGAACATGACGTCCGGGCGCCCGGCATCGTACTCGTCGAAAACGAGAGCCACGGGACGCTGGAGCGCCCAAGGCAGAAGCCCCTCCCGGAATTCCGTTATCTGCTTGCCATCTTGGAGGACGATGGCGTCCTTACCAATGAGGTCGATCCGGCTGATGTGGGAATCGAGATTAATCCGGATGCAGGGCCAGTTAAGCCGCGCCGCCACCTGCTCGATGTGCGTCGATTTACCCGTCCCGTGATAGCCCTGCACCATCACCCGCCGGTTGTGCGCAAAGCCGGCAAGGATGGCCAGCGTGGTATCGTGGTCAAATTGATAAGACGGATCGAGATCCGGCACATACTCCGACCGCTCAGAAAAAGCGGGGACCATGAGGTCTAAATCGAGGCCAAAAACGTCGCGAACCGAGCACTGCGTATCGGGCTGGCTGTCCACGGACAGCGCCGAGCTTTGGTGATTCATAGAGATTCCAGTATCAGCGGGCTTCACAGACTTTCGCAGGGCACCTATTGGGCCCCAAGGGGGGGCCCATTTCAAGCAAGGGGGAGGCGGCACCGATGGCACGTATCGATCTTTTTCTGGTCCGGCACGGGGAAGCGGCGGCGGGCTACGCCGATCATCGGGATCCGGGGCTGAGCCCCCTCGGGGCCGAGCAAGCCGCCCTCGCGGCGCAGCGCCTGACGGCGCTGAACCTCGACGCCCCGAAGGTGCTAGCAAGCCCCCTGGCCCGAGCTCAGGAAACGGCGGCCCCCTTCGCCGAGACCCTTAGCGTGCGGCCGCAGCTGGAAACGCGCATCAGCGAAATTCCCGCGCCCGATGAGGCCCTCGAGGCCCGGGCCCCCTGGCTCCGAGAAGTCATGGCGGGAACGGTGGAGGGGCTACCGCCGGCGCAGCAGGCCTGGCGGGACGCCCTGATCGCCTGCCTCTGCGAGGCCACTGCCCCCACGGTATTTTTCAGCCATTTCGTGGCCATTAATCTGGCCGTGGGCGCGGCCACGGGCAGCGCGGCCATGGTGTCCTTCCGTCCCGGCAACGGCTCCATCACCCATTTACAAACGGACGGCGACCGCCTTTACCTGGTCGCCCTGGGAGACGAAGCGGATAGCGTGGTGAACTAGGGCTCGAGGTAGCGCCGGCTACGCAGAGCGAGGGGCGTGGTGCGATAGCCCGCGAGGCGAAGCAGCAGACGATCAAGCTCCTCAAAGGGCACCACGGCGTTCATGCCCTTGGCGCCCTGATCAACCAAGGCAAGATCGCGAAGGGCGCCGGCCAAGACGGCCCGGGAAAGGCGCCGCAGGGCACGCTCCACAAGACCCTGACGCCGCTTCAGCACCCGGGCGCTGGCCATGGCCGCACCCAGAGGTGTCCCCCGATCAGCGGCCTCTCGAAGCCCGAGAAGGATGCGCAGCTCCCGAGCCAGGAGCGCTACGAGAGCCAACGGTTCAAGGCCCTCCTCCCGGAGCACGGCAAGCATACGGTGCGCCCGCGCCCCATCCCCGGCTAGAGCAGCGTCAATAAGCTCAAAAGGGGTGTAGCGGGCGTCGTCGTCCAGCTCCTCGGCAAGGCTTTCGACGGTCCAGGCCTTGCCGCCGCCCTGGAGCGCGAGGCGATCCACCACCTGGGCCGCAGCCAACAAGTTCCCTTCGAGGCGACTGACGAGGAAGGTCAGCCCTTCCTCATCCACGGTCACTCGCGCACTGCGAAGCCGCTGCTGAACCCAGCGCCCCATGCCATCGAGCCCCGGGGGCCAGAGCGGCAGGTGCACCCCTTCCTTCTCTAAAGCGAGGACCCACTTCGCTTTCTGGGCCCGTGCATCAAGGCGGGGGGAGAGCACCAGCAGGACGTCTTCGCTGTTTCCGGCCAGCCACTCAAGCACCGCCGCCGAGCCCTGCTGCCCCAAGCCAGCGCTGCCGAGGCGCAGCTCAAGCAAGCGGCGAGAGGCAAAAAGAGACAGGGAGGCGCTGCTGTCTAAGAGCTGGCGAAAATCGAAGCTCGGACTATCCACGTGAAAGGGGACCCGTTCCTCAACGCCCGCGGCCAGGGCCGCCTCTCGAACCTGGCCCGCCGCTTCCTGGACCAGAAGCGGCTCGTCGCTGCTGAGCAGGATGGCGCGGGGGAGGCCCCTCTGGAGCGTCTCGGCCAGCTGGCGCTCGTCCCGGAGCCGCATGGCCCTAGGGCGCTGCCTTAACCATGGCGGCCTGCAGCATGCGCCGAGCGAGGCGCTGAACCATTTCCCGACGCAGCGTTCGCGCTTCCTCCCGAGATCCGAGGAGCTGCCCCCGATCCCGGAGGTAAAGGGCGTCGGTGATGAGGGTCTGGGGCTCGAGCAGAGGCGTTCCATCTTCCGCGAGCAGGTCAAAGCGCACGGTGGTGATGAGTTCGAACTCCCCTACCCGGGCCCCCGAGGTAATGGTGAGGGGCCGCTCATCGAAGCGCTCCTCAAGAATGCGCAAGCGCAGCGCTGGGGCTTCGTCGCTTAGGCCCTGGGCCTCCAAGCGCAGCTGCTGGGCCACCTCGAAGGCCACCTCGGAGCGCCCGGTCCGATCCTCCACTTCCGTATTCGCCAGGCGCGCGAGGGAAAGGGTCCCCGCAGGACGAAAGCCGCAGCCCGCGAGGCCGAGGCTTAGGATCAGAAGAAGGCCGAGCCAGCTGTGTCGCGCCACCTTAACCTCCCACCACAAAGTTCAAGAGCTTGCCGGGCACGTAGATCACCTTGCGCAGCGTTTTCCCTTCCAGGTGCCGCATGACGTTATCCTCTTCCCGAGCGCGGGCTTCCGCCGTGGCTTGATCCGCCTGCGCCGGCACCGTCAACTTGCCGCGCAGCTTCCCATTCACCTGCACCACCAGCTCAATTTCATCCCGGGCCAAGGCGGCTTCATCCACAGTCAGCCAGGGCCCTTCGACCACCGGGCGCTCGTGGCCGAGGTCTAGCCACAGGCGATGACACAGGTGGGGCGCGATGGGCGAAAGCACCTGCACGGCAATGGACAGCACTTCCTGGCGCAGGGCCCAGGCCCCGGCGTCATCGCCCTCAAAGCGGCCCAGCTCGTTGCTCAGGCTCATGACCGCGGACACCACGGTATTGAAGGCGAGGCGACGGCCGAAGTCGTCGTCGGCCTTAGCGAGCGTTTCATGGGCCAAGCGGCGCAGGGCCTTTCCGCTATCGGAGAGCGCCTCCGTGTCCAGCGCCGGCCGCGCCGCCGGGGTTGCCGCCACGTGAGCTTGCACCTGCCCCCAGAGCCGGCGCAGGAAGCGGGTAGCGCCGTCCACGCCGGAATCGCTCCACTCCACCGTTTGGTCCGGGGGCGCCGCAAACATCATGAAGGTGCGCAGCGCATCGGCCCCGTGCCGGTCGATCAATTCATTGGGGGATACGATATTCCCCGCGGACTTCGACATCTTTCGTCCGTCCTTCAACACCATGCCCAGGAGGAGCAGGCGCTTGAAGGGCTCGTCCGAGTCCACCAGCCCCTCGTCCCGGAGGAGCTTGTGGTAGAAGCGGCTGTAAAGCAGGTGGAGCACGGCGTGCTCAATACCACCCACGTAATGATCGACCGGGGTCCATCTTTTGGCGCGCTCGTCCAACATGGCGTTGTCGTTGTCAGCGCAGGCGAAGCGCGCGTAGTACCAGCTCGATTCCATGAAGGTATCGAAGGTGTCCGTTTCCCGTTCCGCCGCAGCACCGCAGCGCGGGCAGTCCACCTTCCGCCACTCCGCCATCGCGTCGGTCTTTAGCGGCGAAGCGACGCCTTCGAAGACCACGTCCGTGGGTAGCACCACGGGAAGGTCCGCCTCGGGCACGGGCACGGGCCCGCAACCCTCGCAGAGAATCATGGGAATGGGGCAGCCCCAGTAGCGCTGCCGAGACACGCCCCAATCCCGAAGGCGGTAGTTCACCCGGCGGCGCCCGGCGCCCTTCGCTTCCAGGGCGCTCGCAATGCCATCAAACGCTTCGGGGAAGGCCAGCCCGTCAAAGCCCGGAGAGTTCACGAGCACCCCGTCCTTGCTGGTGTAGGCGGCCTTTGAAAGGTCCGCCTCCTCCGCCGCACCCGCCTTCGGCGCCACCACCTGAACGATGGGCAGGCCGTATTTTTGGGCGAACTCAAAGTCGCGCTCGTCGTGCCCGGGCACGGCCATGACGGCCCCCGTGCCGTAGTCCATGAGCACAAAATTCGCGACCCAAATAGGTAAGGGCGCGCCCGTCAGAGGATGGGTTGCCGTGTACGGGGTGGGCAGGCCGAGCTTCTCCTGCGTAGCCAGGTCCGCTTCCGCAGCCCGCACCTTTTGGCACTCGGCGCGGAAGGCTGCGAGCGCCGGGTCCTGCTCCGCCGCGGCCTTCGCCAGGGGGTGATCGGGGGCCACGGCGACGTAGGTGCAACCAAAGAAGGTATCGGGGCGCGTGGTGTAAACCGTAAGCGTTGACACCGGCGGCGTACCCTCCGGAGCCTCTACGGTGAAGTCGATATCCACCCCCTCGGAGCGCCCGATCCAGTTGCGCTGCATGGTGCGAACCTGCTCGGGCCAGCCATCCATGGTGTCGAGGGCGTCAACCAGCTCATCGGCGTAGCGGGTAATCTTGAGCGTCCACTGGGGCATCTCCCGGCGCTCGATCAGCGCTCCGGAGCGCCAGCCCCGGCCGTTCTCCACTTGCTCGTTGGCCAGCACCGTTTGATCCACGGGGTCCCAGTTCACCGTGGTGGTTTGGCGCTCCACGAGCCCCTTTTCCACGAGCTTCAGGAACATCCACTGCTCCCAGCGGTAATAACTGGGATCGCAGGTGGCGAACTCCCGGGACCAGTCGAGAGCCAAGCCCAGGCGCTTAAACTGCGCCCGCATGGCGTCGATGTTGGCGTAGGTCCACTGGGCCGGCGGCACCTGATTCTTGATGGCGGCGTTCTCTGCGGGAAGCCCGAAGGCATCCCAGCCCACGGGCTGGAGCACGGTGCGGCCCTTTAGACGCTGGTAGCGGGCGATCACGTCCCCGAGGGTGTAGCAGCGCACGTGCCCCATGTGCATCTGGCCGCTGGGGTAGGCAAACATGGAGAGGCAGTAGAACGGCGAATTGCCCTGATCATCGGCTTCGAAGACGCGATCTTCAGCCCAGCGCGCTTGCGCATCTGCTTCAACGGCGGCGGGGTCGTAGGCGGGGGTAGACGCAGAGGACATGGCGACGCGATTTTCCTTTGGCGCGGAGGAACGAAGACCGGACCCAACTGAGGCCCCTAGACGGGAAAGAATAGCACGGACCCTAGGCTAGACGTCCCGTCGATGGCCCCGAAGGGCCAGCCCCAGAAGGCCCAGGGCCAGGGCCCAGAGGGGCCCGTCGCCGAAGCGGGCATAGGGGGTCAGGCCTTGCTGGGGCTGCACCTCCCCCGTAAGCACGGCGGGGCTGAAGCGCGGCAGGCGGGCCGTTTCCGCCCCCTGAGCGTTGATGAGCGCCGTCACCCCATCGTTGGTGACGCGCACCATGGGCCGCCCAAGTTCCCGAGCCCGGAAGCGGGCCATTTGGTGATGCTGTTCGGGCCCGAGGGAATCCCCGAACCAAGCGTCATTGGACAGCGTTGCCAGCACCGTGGCATCCCGGGCAAGGCTCCGAACCAGGCTCGGGAAAACCACCTCGTAGCAAATGGGCGTGGCCCAGCGCTGCCCTGCGGCCGCCAACGCCGGCTGCGCCGCGGGCCCCGGGAGCGCCCGGGACATGGGCAAATCTAGGAAGGCGATCAGCCCCCGAAGAAGCCCCTCCAGGGGCACGTACTCCCCAAAGGGCACAAGATGATGCTTAACGTAGCGCCCGGAGCCAGCGCCGAGCACCTGCGCCGTATTCAAGAAGCGGAGCGTATCCGGGGCAGCGGGATCGGGGGTGAGGTCAGGGATTCCGAGCACCAGGGCGCTGCCTGCCTCGGCCAGGGAACGCTCAAGGCGCCCGAGAAGCCCGGGCGCCCGGGCCGCGAAGATTGGCAGGGCCGCCTCGGGCCAGAACAGCACGTCGGCCCCCAGGTGGGGGGCGGAAAGGCGTTCGTAGCGCGCGATGATCTCGCTCCGGGCCGCCGGATCCCACTTGAGTTGCTGAGGTACCGCACCCTGCACCAAAGCGACGGAAAGCGCAGGCCCTGCGGGCTCGGTGAAGGACACGCGCTGCGCCGCCGCCCCGCCCAGCCAGAGCCCAGCCCCGACCCCAAGGACCGCCAGGGCCTGCCCCGCGCGCCTACGCCCACGCCAAAGCGCGGCGAGGAGCTGGGCGATTGCTACGCCCAAGGCCGCCGTAACCAGCGAAACCCCCAGCACCCCGAGCAGGGGGGCATAGCCCACCAGGGCCGAGGCCTCCTGGGTGTAGCCGAGGCGCAGCCAGGGGAAACCGGTCAAAAAGACCCCAAGAAAGGCCTCAAGGCCGAGCCAGGCCAGCACAAAGGCGCTGCCCCGGCCCAGGGCCTCGCGGGGCGCCAGAGCCGCATAGAGGGCGCCAAAGGCCGCTGGCAGGAGCGCGAGGAATGCCACAAAGAGGGCAACTAAGGCCCCCGCCAGGGCGGGGGACGCGCCGCCATGCTGCTGAATGCTGACATAGACCCAGGAAACCCCTAGCCCGTAGCGGCCGAGCCCCGAAAGATAGGCGAGCCCAAGAGCCTGCCGCGGGGACGCCCCTTCGAGGGCTAGGAAAAGGCAGACCGGCGCCGCGAGCCCGGCCAGGGTCCAGGAAAAGGGGGCAAGGCCCAGGGGGATTAGGACGCCACTGAGGAGGGCGAGGCCCCCCGCCCCCCAGCGGTTCACTCCGCCGAGCGCTCCGGTAGGCGCACCACGTGGAGAAGCCGAATACGTCGGCTATCCGCATTCAGCACTCGAAAGCGCAGCCGCCCCACGGTGATGGTTTCCTCCCGCTGGGGCACGTGACCAAAGCGCTGGGTGATGATCCCCCCGATGGTGTCGAATTCTTCATCGGAAAACTGCGTGCCAAAGCGCTCGTTGAAGTCCTCGATGGGGGTAACGGCCTTCACGCTCCAAGCGCTGGCGTCGAGCTGCTTGATGAGGCTGTCATCGTGGACGTCGTGCTCATCCTCGATTTCCCCAACGATCTGCTCGAGCACGTCCTCGATGGTGACCACCCCCGCCACCCCGCCGTACTCATCCACCACAATGGCCATGTGGTTGCGGTTTTCCCGGAATTCCGTGAGCAGCACGTTCAAGCGCTTGCTTTCCGGAATGATCGGGGCGGGACGCATGTGGTCCCGAAGCTTGAACTGGTCCACCTTGCCGCTCAGCAGCAGGGGAAGGAGATCCTTGGCATGAAGGATGCCCTTCACATCGTCCGCTTCTTCGTCGAGGACGGGAAAGCGGGAGTGCTGGGAATCAATGACCAAGGGCAGGAAATCGCGGGGAGCCGCATCGTCGGGTACGAAGACGACCTGGCTGCGGGGGATCATGATGTCCCGGGCCTGCATCTCCGAAACGGCCATGGCGCCGTCGATAATGCTGAGCGCTTCCGCGTCTAAGAGGGATCGTTCCGCGGCGTCGCGGATGATCGTCATGAGTTCTCTTCGGCTTGCGGGCTCGCTTGAGAAGGCCTGGGTTAGGCGCTCAAGCCAGCCCCTAGGACTCGACCCTTCGCTGTTGCTACTGTCCGACATAACGCTGCGTTCTCTCTAATCCGTCTGATAGGGGTCCGGAAACCCCAGCCCCGCAAGCACCGCACACTCCAGCGCCTCCATGACCTCGGCCTCGCTTTCAACGATGTGATCGTACCCTAATAAATGGAGCGTGCCATGAATCACCAGGTGGGCCCAGTGGGCGGCCTGCGGCTTTCCCTGGGCCCGGGCTTCCCGACGCACCACCGGCGCGCAGAGCACCAAATCCCCGAGCACGCGAAGCGCAGGATTTTCCGGCAGCTCCGCGGGAAAGCTCAGCACGTTGGTGGCCGCGCTGCGGTCACGCCAGGCCTGATTGAGCTCGGCGCCCTCCGGCTCATCGACGATGCGAAGCACCAGGGCCCCAGGCGCTGCCTCGGCGCCCCGAAGGGCAGCTTCAACCCAGGTGAGAAAGGCGCTATTGGTGGGCGTCCGTCCGGCGCAGGCACGCTGAACGGTTAGAAAAGAGGGGCTGCTCACCCCTCGCTGTCCGCCTCAAAGCGGTCGTAGGCCTCGACGATGCGCTGCACCAGGGGATGGCGCACTACATCCTTGGACCCAAAATGGGTGAAGTGGATGCCCGCTACGTCCCGAAGGATTTCCGCCACCTGCACGAGACCCGAGCGCGTGCCCCGGGGCAGGTCGACCTGGGTCGCATCCCCGGTAATGACGGCGGTGGACCCAAAGCCTAGGCGCGTGAGGAACATTTTCATCTGCTCCACGGTCGTGTTCTGAGACTCATCCAGAATGACGAAGGCGTTGTTAAGCGTTCGCCCGCGCATGTAGGCGAGGGGCGCGACCTCAATGACATTGCGCTCAATCAGCTTATGGACCCGCTCGAAGCCAAGCATTTCGTAAAGCGCGTCGTAAAGGGGGCGCAGGTAGGGGTCGATTTTCTGCGACAGATCGCCGGGGAGGAACCCGAGTTTCTCCCCTGCTTCCACCGCGGGACGGACCAGGAGAATGCGCGCCACGCGCTCCGCCTCCAGGGCCTCCACGGCGCAGGCCACGGCCAGGTAGGTTTTCCCCGTGCCGGCCGGCCCAATGCCAAAGCAGACATCGTGATTGCGCACCGCCTGCACGTAACCACGCTGATTCTCCCCCCGGGGCTTCACCGTTTTCCGCCGGGTCCGAATGAGCGAGCCGTCTTCCACCGGGGCCTCGCGCACAATGCCCCCGGCCGGGGACAGGGCGGGCAGCCCCGGGGCTGGCGGTTCCGGGGACGGCGACGCTTCCGCCCGGGCTTCCTGAAGATGGAGATGCACTTGCTCCGGCGTCACCCCCTCTTCGCCCAGGGTTTCCCGGTACAGGCGATGAAGCAGGCGCCCGGCGCGGGCGACCCCGTCGCCATCCCCGGCAAGATGAAAGGCATTTCCGCGGTTTCGAATCTCGATCCCGAGGCGCTTTTCAATCTGCTTTAGGTTTTGATCGAAGGGGCCACAGAGGCGCGCGAGGCGCTGCGGCTCATTAGGTTCTAGGGTAAGGGTTTCTACGGTGCTCAAGCCGTTTGTCTGCTCCGTGCTGACCGTTCGTCGTCGCCGGCTGGCAACCCCTCGCACACCGCCTTGCGCTGCTCTTCGGGTCACCGCTGTGGCCTCCTTGGGGTGTCCTAGGGGCTAGGGCCAGCTCCGGAACCTTCCCCATGGGCGCTTCATACCTGCCGAGGGGCGGGGAAGTCAACGCAGGGTCTCGCGCGCCCCTCTTAGACCTCGTAGGCTGCAGGCCCGGGATGACAGGAGAGTGACGCCCGCCATGGATACCGTTTCCTGCACCGCTGGTCCCCTCACGCTTACCCTTGGTCTCGAAGGCGGGGTAGTGGTGGAGCTGCGAAAGGGCGAGCAGCCCTGGCTCAAGGCCGGGGGCGAGGCCCATCGGGACGGCGCCGCAGCCACCGAGACCTCGGCGCGCTATCACGGGGCCTATCCGCTCTTGCCCTTTATCGGCCGCCTGGCTGACGGCCGCCTGGCCTGGTCGGGGGAGGACTACGCCCTACCCGCCCACCCCTTGGCGGCACCCCATGCGCTCCATGGCGTGGGCTGGGAGCGTCGCTGGGCCGTTGCCGTCCACGCCCCCAGCGCCCTCACCCTGGCCCTGGACCATCCCGGGGATGGAGCCTGGCCCTTTGCCTTTCGAGCGGAGCAGCACTTCGCGCTCCACGCCTGGGGCCTTGCACTTACCATGAGGCTGACCAACCGGCATGGCGCACCCGCACCGGCCCAGCTGGGATGGCACCCCTATTTCCCAAGCGCCGGCGCGAGGCTCGGTACGGCGTTCACGCAGCGCTGGGAAAGTGATGACCGCGACCTTCCAGGACAGCCCGTACCCCTGACGGACGCGCGCTGGACCGTAGAGGAAACGGTGTGGGATCACTGCTTTGAAGGCCCGGCGCAGGCGGCGCTGGCCTGGCCCGGCCATGCCCTTCGCCTAGCTTGGAGCAGCACGCCGCGCTCGCCCTTTCGGGGGGCCGTACTGTACCTTCCGGACGCGGCCGATTTCTTTTGCTGCGAGCCCGTTACGGCATGCCCGAACGCCCTGGCCGCGGTGAACCCTCACGCCCGCGGCGTGGTTACCCTCGCTCCTGGGGAGAGCCTTCAGCTCTCCATCGCCCTGCGAGAGGCGGGGCTTACCCCCTAAGCCGGCGTGCCATCCTCATAGGCAATCAGCTCGCCGCGCAGGGAGTTGGGCAGGGCTTCGGCGATCAGCACATCAACGAAGGTGCCGACGAGCCCGGGATCAATGCTGCGGAAGTTCACCACCCGATTGCACTCCGTACGCCCGGCCAGCTCCCCCGGATCCTTCTTCGACGGACCTTCCACGAGAATGCGCTGAAGGGACCCGATGAGGCTTTGGCTGCGGTTCATCCCCTGCTGCCGAAGCCGCGCCTGCAAGAGCGAAAGGCGCGCCTTCTTCTCCGCTTCCGAAATCGGGTCCTGGAGATCCGCCGCCGGCGTGCCCGGGCGACGGCTATAGATAAAGCTAAAGGAATGGTCGAAGTTGATCTCCGCCACGAGATTCATGGTGGCCTCAAAATCCTGGGCCGTTTCCCCGGGGAAGCCCACGATGAGATCGGTAGACATTACCAAATCGGGGCGCAGGGCCCGGAGCTTCCGCACCTTCGCCTTGTATTCGAGGATGGTGTGGCCCCGCTTCATGAGCGCCAGAATGCGATCGGAGCCTGACTGCACCGGGAGATGCAGATAATTCACCAGCTCCGGCACCTCGCCGTACACCTCGATTAGGCTCTCAGAGAACTCCACGGGGTGGCTGGTGGTGAAGCGAATGCGATCGATGCCATCGATGGCCGCCACATGGGTGATGAGCTCCGCGAGGTCGGCCACGGCGCCATCGGCCGTTGGACCGCGGTAGGCATTCACGTTCTGCCCAAGAAGATTGATCTCCCGAACACCACCCCGGGCGAGGGCATCGCACTCCGCCAGCACCGGCTCCAGGGGACGGCTGATCTCCTCCCCCCGGGTGTAGGGCACAACGCAGAAGCTGCAGTACTTCGAGCACCCTTCCATGATAGAGACAAAGGCCGTGGGGCCCTCGGCCCGGGGTTCGGGCAGGCGATCGAATTTCTCGATTTCGGGAAAAGAGATATCCACCAGGGGCGGCAGGCGCTTGCCCCCCGGGGTCGCGCCGGCGCGGCGCTCGTCGATCATCTCCGGCAGACGGTGAAGGGTTTGGGGGCCGAACACCAAATCCACGAAGGGGGCTCGATCGGCGATGGCGTGCCCTTCCTGGCTGGCCACGCAACCGCCGACGCCGATGAGGAGATCGGGCTTATCGGCCTTAAGGGCGCGGTAGCGTCCCAGCTCGCTGAAGACCTTCTCCTGCGCCTTCTCCCGAATGGAGCACGTGTTCAACAGAATGAGATCGGCGTCCTCGGGGCGGTCCGTGGGCTCCATGGCCTGCCCCTCGCGCAGCGCATCGAGCATGCGCGCCGAGTCATACTCATTCATCTGGCAGCCGTAGGTACGGATAAAGACTTTTTTTGCCATGGCTCACCTCACAAGCCCCGCCGGGGCCGCGATCATACCGGCTCCCCACAAGATCCAAAAACCACCACAACGGAAAATCCGCCTCGCCCCCTTGCAAAGCAGCGCACAAGGCCCAAACTGCGCCCCTTCGGATGCAGGAGAGCGGCACCATGGCCGAACCCACCCACCTCTATCGCGTGATCTTCCAAAGCCAGGGCCAGGTTTACGAGCTCTATGCGCGGGATATCTATCAAAGCGAGCTCTACGGCTTCATCGAAGTGGAGGGCTACGTCTTTGGGAAGCGCACCCAGGTGGTGGTGGATCCCGCGGAGGAAAAGCTACAAAGCGAATTCGAAGGTGTGGAGCGCAGCTATATTCCCATGCACGCCATTATTCGCATCGACGAAGTGCAGAAAGAAGGCCAGGCCCGCATCAAGGAAATCAAGGGCGATAAGGTCACCCCCTTCCCGACCCTCCCGGTGCCTCCCAAGCGGGATAGCTGATGGGTGATAGCCTCTTTCATTTAGAGGCCCAGGCCCAGCGACGGCCCGCGAAGCCCGCCCTGGTACTTCATGATCCCACCCTGACCGCCCCCCAGGTCCAGACCTACGCAGACCTCAACGATGACGTGAACCGCGTGGCTCAGGCTCTTCGGCACCTGGGCCTGACCCCGGGCAGCCGGCTCGCGGCGCTTACGGGAACGAGCCACGAAGCGCTGGTGGTCTACTTTGCCGCCATGCGCTTGGGCCTCTGGTACACCCCCTTAAATAGCCATCTGAAAGCCGCGGAGATCGGAACGATCCTCGAGATCGCCGGCGCCCAGCATCTGGTCTACCGCACCGACCTGGCCGGCCAGTGCCCGGCCCCAGGACAGGCGATCCAAAACAGCACGGAAGCCCTCTGGGCCCTCGCCAAAACCCAGCCCCGCACCTGTCCCGAAGGGGCCCAGGAGGGCGCGGCCCTATTATTTTCGTCGGGCACCACGGGGCAGCCCAAGGGCGTCATCACGGCGGAGCCTGGAGCGCCGCTGGGCACGCAAAGTGCCCTCGCGGCGGCGCGCATTCGTGCTCACGGCCTCAGCGAAGACACGGTCTATCTGTCTACGGCGCCCCTCTACCACAGCGCCCCCCTTCGCTATATCGACATGGTGCTGCGCCTTGGGGGCACGGCCCACGTGCTTTATCGCTTTGATGCGGACACCGCCCTTACCCTCCTCGAAGACCACCCGATCACCCACAGCCAGTGGGTGCCCACCATGTTTGTGCGCCTGCTGCGGCTGCCGGAAGCGCGCCGCCAGGCCTTTAAAGCCCGCGCCCATCGCTACGCCATCCACGCAGCGGCGCCCTGCCCGCCGGCGGTAAAGGCGGCCATGATCGACTGGTGGGGGCCCATCATTTACGAGTACTACAGCGCAACGGAAGCGAACGGCCAAACGATTATCAACAGCGAAGAATGGCAGAGGCACCGCGGTAGCGTAGGCCGGCCCTTGCTGGGGGAAGTGAGCATTCGGGACGACGACGGCGAGCCCTGCGCCCCCGGGGAGACGGGCACGGTCTATCTGCGCGGCGGGGCCACCTTCCGCTACTTAAATGACGACGCCAAAACCCAAGCCGCCTACCTCAAGGACGGATTTTCCACCGTCGGCGACCTGGGCTACCTGGACGAAGACGGCTATCTCTACCTAACGGACCGTCGCGACTTCACCATCATTAGCGGCGGGGTCAACATTTACCCCCGGGAGATTGAAGACGTCCTCCTGGCGGACGAGCGCGTGGCCGACGCCGCGGTTTTTGGGCTTCCGGATGAGGAATTCGGCGAGCGCATTCACGCCGCCGTGGAGCTCACGGCCCCCGCCGCCCCAGCAGATGAGGCGGCGCTGCGCGAGGCCCTGCGCCAGCACTGCCGCCAGCACCTCGCGAATCTCAAATGCCCCAAAAGCTGGAGCTTTCACCAGCCCTTACCGCGTCTGCCCACGGGCAAGTTGGCAAAAAAAGCCCTCCGAAGCGCGGTGCTGGCGGCGCAGGAACCGCCCCCAGCACCCGCCCCAAACGCCTAGTCCCTTAAGCCGCGCCGCTCGAGCAGGGGCTCGAGGCTCGGGGGCGCACCGCGGAAGTCTTCATATAGCGCCATGGCGTCCACGCTCGAACCTCGGGACAGCAGACGCTCGCGGAAGCGGTCCCCGTTCTCCCGGGTTAGACCACCATTGGCCTTGAACCAGGCCACCGTGTCCGCGTCGAGCACCTCACTCCAGATATAGCTGTAATAGCCCGCCGCATAGCCCCCCATGATGTGGGAGAAGTAGGGGGTCCGGTAGCGTGGGGGCACGGGGGCATAGGCGAGGCCCAAGTCCGTCAGAAGCTGGGCCTCGAGGTCCATCAGCGCCTCGGGCTCGGGCAGGGCCTCTGGCGCCAGGCGATGAAGGGCCTGATCCAGGCTTGCGGCCGCCAGATACTCCGTCGTGCGGAAACCCTCGTTGAAGCGCTGGGCTGCGAGCACCTTCTCGAGCAGTTCGGCGGGCAGGGGCTCGCCCGTTTCATAGTGCACGGCATAGTTTTTAAGAATCGACGGCCAGGTCGCACCCATCTCGTGCACCTGGGAGGGGAACTCCACGAAATCCCGGGGCACGCGCGTGCCGGAGAAGCGGGGATAGGTGACGTCCGAGAACAGGCCATGAAGGGCATGGCCGAACTCGTGGAACATGGTGTTGACCTCATCAAAGGTGAGGAGCGTGGGGTTCTCCGGCGCCGGCTTCACGATATTCAGATGGTTTGCCACCACCGCAGGCGTGCCCAGGAGGCGGCTCTGGGAAACATAGGCGTTCATCCAGGCGCCCCCGCGCTTACTGGGGCGCGCGTAGGGATCGAAGAGGAAAAGGCCCTTCGGGGCGTCATCTAAGAACACCTCAAACACCTGCACATCCGGGTGGTACGTGGGCAGGTCCGGGCGCGGCTCAAAGCGCAGGCCATAGAGCACCCCGGCAAAGTGAAAGACCCCATCCCGTAGCACGCGGTTCATTTCGAAGTAGGGCTTTAGGGCTTCCGCATCAAAAGCGTAGCGCTCAGCACGGAGCTTTTCGGCATAAAAACTCCAATCCCAGGCGGCTAAGGTTTCCCCGGGACTTTGCTGATCCATGAGCGCTTGGAGCGCGGCCCCTTCCTTCTGCGCGTTGGCCACTGCTCGAGGGCGAAGCTGACTGAGCATGGCCTCGACCGCTTCCGGGCTGCCGGCGGTTTGGTTCGCCACCGCATAGGCTGCGTAGTCCGGGAAGCCCAGGAGCGCCGCCTTTTCCGCGCGCAAGGTGAGAATCTCTAGCACCCGAGCGCGGTTATCGTGCTCCCCCCCTCGGTGCCCCCGCGCTTCCGAGGCCCGCTGAATTCGCTCGCGCAGGGGCCGGTAGGTCAGATCGGTCAAGATGGGCTGGCCCGTGGTGTTCCGCAGGGAGATCAACCAACGGTCGGGCCCAAGGCCTGCTTCCGCCGCTGCCTGAGCCAGGGCCGCGCGCCGGTCGGCGCCAAGCCCCGCCAGCTCCGATTCGTCTTCTACGATCACCCCGCTGGCGTTCACCTCCGCCAGCACTGCATCGGAGAAGGCCGCGCCGGCCTTGGCCAGAAGGCTGTTCAGTTCTTTGAGTCGTTCCCGCGCCGGCGCATCAAGGGCCGCGCCCGCGCGCTGGAAGTCCTTGTAGGTTTCCTCGACGAGCCGCAGGTCCTCCCCCGCCAGCCCCGCCTCGTCCCGCGCGTCGAAAACTGCCGAAACCCGCGCGAAGAGCTCAGGATTCAGCATGATCCCATCGCGATGGGCAGAGAGCTTCGGCGCGAGTTCAGCCCTAAGCGCGCGAATCGCTTCGTTCGTATGGGCGCTAGAGAGGGCGTAAAACACCCGCGAGACCCGGTCTAGCACGGCCCCCGTTTTCTCCAGGGCCACAATCGTGTTCTCGAAGGTCGGCGGCGCCGCATTGGCCACGATGGCCGCCACTTCGGCCTGCTCCTCGGCCATGCCCTCTTCGAAGGCCGGCTTAAAATGCGCATGCTCAATGCGATCGAAGGGCGGGAGCCCATAGGGCAGAGGACTCGGGGCCAGGAACGGATTCACCGCTGCAGCCGGGGCCGAAGCGGCGGCGCTCGAAGGCTCCGGGGGTTTTTCACAGGCCGCAAGCGTTACACCGAACAGCCCAAGGGCCAGGACGCGGGGAAGCATCACAAACCGTCTCCTTTATGGGTGAGTGTGCGAGGAATTTGGCGCCCGCCGAAGCAAGCCCCAAACCAGCAGCAGTAAGCCCGAAGCCAGGAGTATAGCGCCGGGCACGAGTAACCAAAGGGCCGGCGTGGCCTCTACGGCGGCGGGCGTTGGGGCGGCAAAAAAGAAAGCCGCGGGAAAGGTCACGCTCGCCGAGGAGATGAGCACGCGCACCCCCCAACGCAGCGCCTCGGAGAACCGGGCCGCATCGATCCAAGGCAAGCACACCAGCGTCAGCACGAGGAAAAGGGCGGCGTGGGCGTGGCCTGCCCGCCACAGATCCTGGTGGAGCGGCGATGCCAGATAGGCTGGCAAAGCCACCAGCCGATAGGTCAACACGGCGCCGCCGAACATCACGCCCAGCAGGGAGAAGATCATCACCGCACCCATGCGCCGAGACGCTAAGCTAAGGGGGAAGGCAGAGGGGTCGCTATCCATGGAAAGCCTCCTTTGACCAGGGGCGCTACAATGGCAGGCATCGCAGGCGAGCATAAGGGATCGCAGATGAAAAGAACGATCGTTGTGGGCGGCGGCCAAGGGGCCGGACAACTCGTGGCCAGCCTACGGCAGGAAGGCTATGACGGCGAAATCATGATGATCGGCGAAGAGCCCCAATTGCCGTACCAGCGCCCGCCGCTTTCGAAGGCCTACCTTCTGGGCGAACTCCCTGTGGAGCGGCTCCTCGTGCGTCCCGAGAAGTTCTACGCCGATCAGAACATCGAAACCCGCCTCGCTACAAAGGTCGAAGCGATCGATACGGTAGCGCAAACGGTCACCCTGGAGGGGGGCGAGGCGCTGGCCTACAGCGACCTCGTCCTCGCCACGGGCAGTGCCGTGCGCCGCCTGTCCCTCCCGGGCTTCGACCAAGCCGGCGTGTTCTATCTGCGCACCATGGCTGACGTCGACGGCATCCGCGATGCACTCACTCCAGGGAAGCGGCTGGTCATCATCGGCGGCGGCTATATTGGCCTCGAGGTCGCGGCGGTCTCCCGCAAGCTGGGCCTAGAGGTCACGGTGCTGGAAATGGAAAGCCGCATTCTGGCCCGGGTCACCACGCCGGCCATGTCTGCCTTCTACACCCAGGTCCACACAGGCCACGGGGTGGTGATCAAAACGGAAGCGGCAGCGGCGGAACTCCTCGGCGACGGCCAGGTAACGGGCGTGCGCTGCAAAGACGGCACGGAGCTTCCCGCGGACGTGGTCATCGTGGGCGTCGGGATTTTACCCCGCACGGAACTGGCAGAGGCCGCGGGCATCGCCTGCGAAAACGGCATTCTCGTTGATGAAGGCACGCGGACCAGCGCGCCAAACGTCTACGCCATCGGTGACTGCACCAACCATCCCAACCCTGGGCTCGGTCGGCGCCTGCGCCTGGAATCGGTCCCCAACGCCATGGACCAGGCCCGGGTCGCTGCCAAGAATATTTGCGGCGGCGACGCCCGCTACGATGCCGTGCCCTGGTTCTGGAGTGACCAGTATGACCTTAAGCTGCAGATGGTGGGATTTTCCGGGGAGGCGGAGGAAGACGTCCTGCGCGGAGACCCGAATAGCGGCGCCTTCGCTCGCTTTTACCTGAAGGGCGGTCAGCTCATTGCCGTGGATGCGGTAAACAGCCCCCGGGAATTCATGGCGGCGCGCCAGCTGGTGGCCCAGAAGGCCCCGGTGACCGCCGAAGCCCTGGCCAATCCGGAAACGGATCTCAAAACCCTGATGTCGCGCTAGGGAGGCGCTCCATGACCCTTCGATCCCTCCGGGCGGCCCTTACCCTCAGCCTCGCAAGCCTAACGGGCGCCGCGGTGGCCGATACGACCCTGCTTTACAACGTCAACGGCTGGACCGCCACGGCCAGCGCGGCGGATACGGGCGCTACGGTGCAAGAGCAGCGCTTTTCGGCCTTGCTGATACATGAAGGTCGCGTGGTCTCTGCAGGCACCTTCGATGATCTCCGCACCTTGGCCGCTCGCCTCGGGGAGCCGGTGACGCGCATCGACGGCGAAGGCGCCTTCCTCATGCCCGGGCTCATCGACGCCCATGGCCACTTCACGAGCCTCGGCTACGATGCGCTTCGCTTAAACATCACGGGGCTGCAAAGCCTCAAGACCACGGTAGACACGATCGCGCGCTACGCGGAATCGGGGGAAGGCTGGATCACCGGGGGACGGTGGAACCAAGAGCACTGGCCCGAGGGGCGCTTTCCCCGGGCCAGCGATTTAGACGGCGTCACCGATCGGCCGATTTGGCTACGCCGAGTGGACGGCCATGCCGCCTGGGCCAACGGCGCCGCCATGGCCGCCGCGGGCATCAGCGCCGACACCCTCGATCCTCCTGGGGGGCAGCTCATCCGCGACGAGGACGGCAACCCCACCGGGGTATTCGTGGACGCGGCCATGGATCTCATCGACGCGGTGGTCCCCCGGCCCAGCCAGGCCCAGCTGGAGGCGGCCATCGGCGCCGCTCAGGACATCATGCTGAGCAAGGGCCTTACCCAGGTCCACGACGCAGGCGCTGGCGTGCGCGCCATTGAAACCTTCCAGCGCCTGGCCAAGGCCGGTGATCTAAAGGTCCGCCTCTACGTCATGGTGGCCGGGGAGGAAACGCTCGAGGCCCTCGGCACGCCCCAGGACGACCCGGAGGATCGCGTCGATGTGCAGGCGGTGAAGCTGTACTCCGATGGCGCCCTGGGCAGCCGCGGCGCCGCCCTGTTCGAGGACTACAGCGACGACGAAGGCAATCGGGGCCTGCTGTTTACCAGCGCCGAGGACCTCGCCACGATCGTCGATCAGGCCACGGCCCGGGGTTGGCAGGTGGGCATCCACGCCATTGGGACTCGAGCCAACGCCGTGGTCCTGGACGCTTACGAACAGGCTTTCCAGCGCTACCCGGGCAGCAAGGACCTCCGGCACCGCATCGAGCACGCGCAGGTCATGCGTCCCGGTGATCTTCA
>Ga0181578_10001195_pt1 | contig 25070 bp, 26 predicted proteins | sample 071ome_21_FD_148659 | JGI IMG/M metagenome (GOLD analysis project Ga0181578, IMG submission 148659) | Coastal salt marsh microbial communities from the Groves Creek Marsh, Skidaway Island, Georgia - 071401CT metaG (spades assembly) | ecosystem: Environmental > Aquatic > Marine > Intertidal zone... | reverse complement strand
CCACGTTGCGGGCCATGGGCCCGTCCATGCTGGATCGATTGAAGGCAAGCTCGCCCGGATCCGCCGGGACGAGACCCTGGCTCGGTCGAAATCCAACCACCGAGCAGAAGCTGGCCGGGTTCCGCAAAGATCCACCGAGATCGGAGCCCGTGGCGAGCCACGCCATGCCGGTGGCCAGCGCTACTGCTGAGCCCCCCGAAGACCCTGCGGCCGACAGCCGCGTATCCCAAGGATTACGGGTGTAGCCAAATACTTCGTTAAACGTATTGGCGCCCGCACCGAATTCTGGCGTATTCGTCTTGCAATAAACGAGACCTCCGGCCGATTCGATGCGCTCGATCAGAAGGTCGGATTGCTCAGGAATGTTGTTTTCAAAGGCTTTTGATCCGAAGGTTGTGCGCACGCCTGCTACGGTCATCAGGTCTTTCACTGCAAAGGGAAGGCCCGCCAGAGGCACAGAGGCCAGGTCGGTTTTTTTCGCCTGATTACGGGCGCGATCGAAGCACAGTGTCGGTGTTGCATTTACTGCTGGATTGACCTCGTCGATTCTCGCCTGGAGAGCGTCTAATAATTCGATCGGGCTAACCTCGCGACGACGAAGCCGCTCGCGAAGAGCTCGGGCTGTCAAGCCAATGAGTTCATTCATTGCTCAGATCACCGAGACTTGGACCGTCGCCGGAAAGTCATACTGCGCGACCAGACTCTCGCCAGCCGCACTATCGTAGATATCCGTCATCACCCCAGTAGAGATGATCTCCCCGGCCTTGAGCGTAACGCCCATCGCATTCAAGTGGTTTGCAAGCCAGGTAACTACGCCAAACGGTCCGCCGTCGACGTTCATCGCGTGGCCTTCTCTGACGACACGATCATTCGCGGTTAATGTCACCCGGATGTTTTCAACGCTCTCGCGTGTCCAGTTTGATAAGGATTCTCCGAGGATCAAATGCCGATGTACGCCGTTATCTGCAATCGCGCTTAGGAACCCCATTAGGGGCCAGGTGGAAAACCGACTCTCAACCACTTCTATCGCGGGCATCACGCTGTCGACCGCGGTCATTATTTGATCGGTCGTCCAGGTCACTCCAGGACTAAGGTCTTGGCCCAAGCGAATGGCGATCTCGGGTTCGATGCCGACCATGTGCAGGGTCTCGGAATTCACTCTGGCCGGAGAGATTGAGATCTCCTCTTTGAAGCACCGGCCGCTGAACGGCGAATCGAGCGCGAGCATTTCGCGGGCCGTGGCGTTGGTGCAACCCACCTTGTAGCCGACCGGCAGCCCGGCGTGTTCTTTCAATCGAGTGACCAGAGCAGCTTGTGCTGCGTACGCTTGCGCTTTATTTTTGGGGAGCGCATCGTCCGGAAGGGCTTTAAGCGCGTTGCCCGGCCGTCTAGCGTCGAACAGTAATTGAGCGGCAAGTTGGGGATCAGACATCTTGTTATGTTCTATCTGGGGAAAGATTAGGGCTAAGTGTAGCCGACGGCAAAATGCAAAACTGTCCGCTAGGGCTAAGTTTCGCTGGTCTGATGCCAGCCCGATGGATATTATTGCGCGCCTGATTCATTTTTTGCCGCGGCTTTGCCGACCTTTGACATGTCTTCTCTATTTGCACCGCTTCAGATTCGAGGTCTGACGATCCCTAACCGTCTGGTGATCTCACCAATGTGCCAGTACAGCGCCGGGGATGGAATCGCCAATGACTGGCATCTGGTGCATCTAGGGAAGTTCGCTCAAGGTGGTGCCGGCATTGTCTTTACCGAAGCGGCAGCGGTGCAAAGACGTGGGCGAATCACGCATGGCGATCTGGGAATCTGGTCCGATGCGCATGGACAGGCTCTGGCAGGAATAACCGGGTTTATCCGAAGTATGGGGTCGACCTCCGCGATCCAATTAGCCCACGCGGGCCGCAAGGCGTCGATGCAGCGCCCTTGGCACGGCAATGGGCCCTTGGGAGATGACGATCGGGCCCGAGGCGATGAACCGTGGAGCGTGGTTGCCCCATCTGCCATTCCGTTGGGCGATGGCTGGCTGATGCCCGCTGAGATGACTGCTGAGGATATTGCCCGAGTGGTGGATGATTTTGCGGCAGCTGCCCGGCGATCCCATCACGCGGGTTTTGATATCGCAGAAATCCACGCAGCTCACGGATACCTGGCGGCGAGTTTTCTCTCGCCCATCAGTAATCACCGAAAAGACGGCTACGGTGGAGATCGTAAGGGACGCTCTCGCATGCTGCTAGAGACGGTCGAAGCCGTCCGCGGCGAATGGCCGGCAGACAAGCCTCTGTTTGTGCGGGTCTCTGCGGTGGACGGGGCACCGGAGGGCTGGTCTCTTGATGACACGGTAGTGCTTGCGAAAGAGTTAAAAGGATTGGGTGTGGATGTTATCGATTGTTCTTCTGGGGGTATTCTCGGAGCCGCCACGGCCGCTAAGGGTGCGCCACCGCCACTGGGTTTTCAGGTGCCGTTTGCCGAGGCCATCAAAAAGCAATCTGAACTCCTTACCCAGGCCGTGGGTTTGATCGTCAGTCCCGAACAAGCCGAGGCTGTAGTAGCGGAAGGGAAGGCAGATCTGGTGGCTATCGGCAGAGAAGCCCTGCTTGACCCCAACTGGCCGGCACGCGCTGCGGTGGCGCTCGGGGGTGAGACACAGTGGGAAAAATGGCCACCGCAATACGGCTGGTGGCTCTCTCGGCGTGCCAAAGTGCTCGAGGCTATTGCGCAACAAGATTCGGCTTCCTAGCCGCCCTTTTCGGCAGACATTATTAATTTAAAGGAGATAAGAAGCATGCAACCTACTGTGGTTAGCTCTTGGAACGATTTTGATCCACTCAAACATGCCATTGTGGGCCGGGCTGATTTCACCTGCATTCCCCCGTCGGAGCCTGCGACAGAGGCAAAGGTGCCGGAAGACAGCGACATGCGAGGTATGTGGGGCCCAAGGCCGCTCGCAACGGTCGAGCGTGCCAACGTACAGCTCGATAACCTTGTAAACCTTTTAGAAAGTCGAGGTGTACGGGTCGATCGTCCCGAGCCGATCCAATGGAATCAGGCGGTCATTACGCCCGATTTTTCCACCGGCTCGATGTTTGGGTGTATGCCTCCGCGCGACGTGTTGCTCACAGTGGGGAAAGAAATTCTGTCTGCGCCTATGTCCTTTCGCTGCCGCTACTGGGAATTTTTGGCGTACCACTCCCTGATGCAGCGTTACTTTGATGAAGACCCCGAGTTCCGATGGGAGCAGGCACCGAGGCCGAGACTTTCTGATCACTCGTACCAGGCCGGTTACTTTGATGAGATCACGATAGAGGAGCGTCTCAAGCGTACGGCGGCGCTTGATTTTGTAACGACGGAGCATGAACCGCTCTTTGATGCGGCTGACATTCTTCGTATCGGAAAGGATTTGTTCTGTCAGCATGGCCTCACGACCAATCGGCGTGGGATGCAGTGGCTGCAGCGGCATTTTCCCGATCATCGCGTGCACGCGGTGAATTTTCCTGGTGATCCTTACCCGATCCACATCGACGCCACGTTTGTGCCGCTGCGACCGGGTCTCATTATGAATAACCCAAACCGCAAGCTACCGGACGCGCAACGTGAGATATTTGCCGCCAATGATTGGGAAATCGTTGATGCCGCGCAGCCGTCCAACGATCGTCCACCGCCACTTTGCTACTCCAGTGTCTGGCTGTCGATGAACGTCTTGATTCTTGATCACAAAACGGTAATCGTAGAGGAGAGTGAATACCAGCAGGCCGAGCAGTTAGACAAGCTTGGTTTCGAGGTGCTGCCGCTCGCGTTCCGGGATGCGTATCCATTTGGTGGCGGTCTACACTGCGCCACTGCGGATGTATTGCGTGAGGGAACCTGTGATGACTACTTTCCCAAGCAGCTTGGATCGACCCAAATATAGCCGGTTTTCCCCCTAGGCTTGCTGATTGCGATGCCCGGCAATGACGATCTGCTTAAAAGTAGCCGGCTTTATTCTGGACACTGTTGAGCGTTGGAGTTGTCGAGCCGATATCTGATGCCTGATGCATCGGTTGAGATTGCGCAAAGGGCGATCGGCTCTAAGCCGCAGGATTCGCTCAGCCGGGCACGGATGATAAAACCTCCTCGCGCCAAGGTCGGCTCGCCAAGTGAGCTGGCCACGTCGTAGCGAAGCCTGATCTTGAATTCGCTCTCCCGAACGGTTCGGTCGGAGACGATAGTTAGGTGCTGCTCGGAATCCTTTCCATGCCACCATGCCCAACCGCTGAGCGTTAACTCATCTTCCTCGCACTTCAGGGAGTCGATGCTGCCCAGCGTTTTCAGATAGGTCGTCGAGGGTTTTGTGGCCCAGCTGAGCGTTCTGGGGTTTTCTAGAATTGAAGAGAACGATTCGACGGGGACCCATACATTATCCGCCCGCACCAGGACAGGCTTGGAGACGGCAGACGAGACCTGAACATTCGCGTAACGATTAAACAATGCCTGCCGTTTCTCGGCAGGAAGATCAGGAAATGTCTTTTTCCAAAAGTCCATTTGAGGTGTTAAAAGCGTGTGCGAGGTGGCCGGGTAGCCCCAACCATTCAAAGTGGCTCCGGGGAAATCAGGCACATTTAGAACGTCCCGCCCGCCCGCTTGTTCAACGAGTGCATCCAGGGCCTGAGTGACCCCGGTTGCCTTGCGGGCAAAAATAGCGGTCGAAGACTGGATGGGGTTGTAACCGCTAAATGCCCAAGCGCCGTAACCCGCCGAAGCGATTAAAAGCGTGATGCGAAAGCTCATATTCCTTAAATGGACGCTCAGCATACAGGGAATGAGAAACAGGGCTAAAAAGGCAAGTTCGACAAACACCTGCTCAAAGGCAAGCTCGTCCGTTTCAAGCTTGTAGTAGTACAAGACACCGGCATTGAGCGCGATCAAGATGATCCATCGACGCAGATTCAACGTGAAAAGTCCTTTGGTAAAAAGCATCAGGGCGATGCCTAAAGTGAGCATGCCGGAGGCGAAGTACATTCGATGAGGATCTACTCTTGTCCAGAGAAAGATTCCTCCCAGCCAGGATGGCACGTCGACAAACATCCACATGTAAACCGCAAAAAGTCCGAGCAAGAGCGCTCCCAGAGACGCCACCGGAATCCGATTCTTTGATAGTGATGCGCGATAGTTCAAAAAGACCAGCAAAGGTAGAAAGAACAAGCTGCCAATAACGCCGCTCTCCGGAATATTCGGACGGATCAAGGGCCTAAATTCATGAAGATTTAGGAGCGGAAAGAACTGGGATAACGTCATGCGTAATCCTTCGCCACCGCCTGAACTGATGCGTTGACCGGGATAAATCGTGGCCTGCATGGCAAGCAACGGATCTCGGAGATAAAGATACATGGTCAGGAGCGCGGCTCCTCCCGCTATGCCGAACCATACAATGAACTGAAGGTTTAAGATTCTGGCTTTCAGTACGAGCAAAAAGATAAGACCGACAAATGCAAACTGAATGAATAAAGGTGGATAGAAGTGAGCCGATAACATAGTGGCTGACGCCAACCACCAAAATGCTAGCGCTCGAGATTTGGGGTGTTGTGCGCCGTCAAGCAAAACCAGTACAAGCCATGGAAAGAAAGAAGCGAGCTGCCCAAAGGTTGTCCACCAGAACTGCATGTAACCGGTAAAAAAGACCGTACCGGAGAGTAAATAGGACGCGATGATCGGGAGGCCGAAGCGTTGAAATAACAACGCATAGCCCGCCAGAAAGAGAAAGATAAACGAAACGTGGTAAACCGAAAACGCTTTATGGGGCGGCAGAAAAAGATAGCCCCACATGCCAGGCTTGAAGAAAAGACCCCAATCGCGAATAGGCATCGAGAACACCGAGCGAAGGTCCTCGTTGTAAATCGATGTTTGATTGAATCGCTCGAAGCCGTTATTCACCGTAGCCTGAGTCAGTGCGGTGGCAATGGCCCATTCGTCGCTTCGCTCTGCTCGTGGAATACCCGAGATAAGCCCTATATCTGATGCCCCAAAGTAGTGCTTCAGCGCCCAACCGTATGATGAGGGGGTCCAGTTTTGTCCCGCATAGACGAGCGCTAGGAGTGATAGGGCGGAAATCGCGACCGCGTTACCGACATTTGATCGAATGAATTTTTTAAGATCGAATGGCGCCATCAGCTTTTTTCATCAAGACAAGGGAGCGGCCGGCCACTGCCATGAGCACCAGCGCGCCACCCAATAATGCCATCGTAGAGGGACGCTCACCAAAACCGATCCATACCCACATCGGCCCCAGGATGAATTCGATCAGCGTGATCAGCATGATTTCGGCGCCCGGTACATGGCGGGAGCCCTGAATAAAAAGAAAGTGCACTACGGTGACAATGCCGCCGCCCCAAAAAAGACAAAGCAGTCCGTCGTGAAGCGTCAAGTGGTAGTTCCAGTCGGCTCCTGCAAGTCCCACCAGCGCACCCACTGCACCTCCAATCACACTGCTCGGCAGCATATTGCGATCCTTTCCCAGGCGCAAAAAAATCACGAATAGCGAAAAGAAAAACGCACACAGCAGCGCGAGCAGATTACCCAAAATAGTGCCGCCCCCGAGTCCATCGGCCACCATTAGCGCAATGCCGGCCATGGCGACAACGATAGCGATCAAAGTAGTGCGAGACAGCCGCTCGCGCAGAATGACCCAGGCGAGAACGGCGGTAATCAACGGCGAGGCGCTCAAGGTGAATAACGCGTTCGCTACGGTTGTATGGACCATTGCAAGAATGACCGTTGGGTTGGCAAGACCCAGGCAGACCCCCGCTGCAAGGCCTACCCATCCGGCATCTAAGAACATTCTGATCAGGTGTCCCCGATATCGAATGGCAAGCACCAGCAGAATCGCTGGTGTGAAAAAGATCTGCCGCCCGAAAATGACCTGCCATTCGTTAGCCGATTCGATGCTTCGCAGCATGAACCCGTTAATTGAGATCAATAGACTGCTGCTGGCTATGAGCAGGACCGCGTATCGTTGAGAAGGGCTTTCCATCAAAAGGTCATCGCGCGGGAATCGGCCGCCGACCTTGCCGCAACGTGACTATGGAGAGCGCGATAAGCGTTAGGAATATGATCGCGCCGCCGATCAGGGTCTGCATGCTGGGCATTTCCTCGAGAACCAGCCATACCCATAAAGGGGCCAGCAGAACCTCCAGACGCATGACAAGGCTTACTTCCGGCGCGGACAGGTAACGCGGACTAAGAGCGATCATGCCCATGCTTATTGGAACAATAAACAGACATAAAAGGATGGTGAGCGCGAATGTCTGCCCGGCAACGCTCGACGGACTGGCAAGGGGTAGCACAATCAGCGAGACCAGAATTCCACTCCATGCGAGCGACGGCAGCATGCTGACTTCGCGGTGCCGCTGAATCATGACGAAGCAAAAGGCCAGCGCACAGCTGGCTGCGAATGCGGAGAGGTCACCCGGCATCCTCCCGGTTTCGAGGCTTCCCAGAAAAACGATCGCAAGACCAATCGCAATAGCCATCGCAGCAATCCAGGTGGTCGCAGCGGTTCGCTGATTAAACAACGCAAACCCGAGCAAGGCGGCAATCAGGGGCGAGCTGCTCATGATCACAAGCGCGTTGGCCACGGCTGTGTTCAGGATAGCAAAAACAAACGCGAGGGCGCTAACCGCAAAGCTGAGGGCCACCCACGCGCCATGGGCTCCCACCCGGAGCATGGCGCGAAGGGGTAACTGGCGTTCAATCAGGCCAATCATCACCAGCAGTCCTAGCGCAGACAGACTGCCTCGCCAGAAGACCATCGTCCAAACGTCGGCATTGATTAATCGAAGAATCAAACTATCCGGACTCAGCAGGACGATCCCGCCGAGTGACAGTGCCAAGCCTTTGAGTCGATCCGTCATCTTGATTTCGCTGAGGTTCAGATCATTAGTCAGTGGGGTTAAACGGTATTCTGTGCGTGGGTCGCGAGAGCGGGAACCGACCATTTGTCTCTTGCGTCCACCCAGAACTCAGCGGGGGATGACAGATCCCTGTCTAAAGCTGGTTGGCCCAGAAACCGCCAGGCGGACTGTAGTGCAGAAAGTGGCTCCCGGGCGTTCAATGCACTGGCGTTGTCGCTCTTACTGATTTTTTTGCCGTTTGCGTCCTTGGCAAGCGGCACATGCAAGTACATGGGCGTCTCGTAATCGAGTAATTTGCACAAGTAGATCTGTCTTGGTGTAGACAGGAGAAGATCTGCGCCGCGCACAACGTGAGTGATGCGATCCAGAGCGTCGTCCACTACAACGGCCAATTGATAGGCGGTAAGGTTGTCTGCCCGGCGAATAACGAAGTCGCCCACCTCGTGTTCGATGTTCTGCTGCTGCCCGCCAAAGGCCCGATCTGTGAAGGAGATTAATGCGGAATCGGTTCGTAGGCGAACGGCGCGCTGACCCTCGCCCAGTCCATTCCATTGTCGGCAGGTGCCGGGATAAATCGGACCCTCGCGACCCGGTTCGCTGATCAGTTCAATATCACGTCGCGAGCATCGACACGGGTAAGCGAGCTGTCGATTGAGCAATGCCTGGCTTGCCTCTTCGTAGGCTGCCAAGCGTTGGGATTGCCAGCGAATGGCCCCCGCCCACTCAAAGCCAAGCCCTGCCAACGAGTGAACGATTCGGTCGGCAGACCCTGGAGCGACTCGAGGGGTATCGATATCGTCGATTCTAAGGATCCACTGTCCGTTTTCATGCAAGGCATCCGCGAAGCTGGCTACCGCGGTTACGAGCGAGCCGAAATGCAAATCTCCCGAAGGTGATGGGGCAAATCGTCCTACATAGTCAGTGGATGTAATGCTCAATGTCTCACCTCAAGATAGGCCTTTTCAGGGCCAGGCAGATTCTTGCCGCGCAACCTATTCTAGGGGCGTGCGCTCGGACTATGGGACGATCCGGAGCGTGCTTCTCGCGATCACGCGGGACAGACTTGCGCTTGATATATTGCCCCTGCAACGTCTTTTGTTTTTTGCTCGCTGAAATGGAAAAGCGGGGTGGAGAGCCTGAACCATGATTAACTCAAGTCGATGGGCGTCTTTCTTTTTCTGTTGGACACTTCTGGCGGTGTGTTTCGCAACGCCGGCGCGCGCCGAAACAGAAATCGAAGTCTGGAAATCACCTACGTGTGGTTGCTGTTCCGCCTGGGTGGATTACATGCAAGAAAATGGGTTCAAGGTCATTGCGTACAACACTGATGACATGGTCTCAGTTAAGTTACAGCTTGGTTTGACCGATCGCTCGCTGTATTCATGCCATACCGCGCTTGTGGACGGCTATGTGATTGAAGGGCATGTGCCTGTTCATGACGTTCGCCGATTGCTAGTGGAGCGCCCCGATATCGTCGGCTTGACGGCCCCCGGGATGCCGCAACTTTCACCCGGGATGGGCAGTATTGAACCCAAGGGCTATGACGTCCTGAGCGTTAGCGCAGATCAGCAGGTCTCGATTTTTTCGCGTTACTGACCACACACACTCGGATTCAATATCAAGGGCCATTTAATCGGTCGCCCACCAGCCAGCGGTTAGGCTTGCTTGGCGCAGCGGCGTGTCTACTCGCTTGGGCGCGTTTCTCAGATAACGTTGAGCCTCGCGACGGGCCGGCACGTCGAGAGAGAGCAAGTGTTGCCGCGCCGCCGGCAGACTGAATACAGAGCCGGTGGTTCGAAGGAAATTGCTTTCCCCATCAGTCCAAATAACGGCGTCGTAGGGAGTGGATTCGATCCAACTCTCAAAAAGGCCTGCGGTGTGGATACCGACGGCCCGACGCTCTCCATTGGAGCGATCGAAAAATCCTATGGTGTCTTCGGCGGTACGCTCTCGGCGAGCCAACTCATGAATCGCGGCTTGAAGATCAGTATGGGTGCTTTCAATCACACAGGTGGGGCAGGGTGTACCGTGATCCTCATCAATAACGAGCGCCAGAGCGCCCAGGCGTTTTTTTGAGACCAGCGAAAACTCAATTGGAACCAAGGGGCCTGCGTACATTTTCCAGCCCCCGCGCACGCTAGTCGCTAGACCTTCCAAGTCCCAAATTAGGGAACCGAAGCCAATGATGGCAATATTGCTCATGAATTTTGGGCACGTCCCTGAGCGGCACACAGGCTCAACGCTTCACGGAAGATTGACGAGCTTTTCCGGATACTGGAAGCGGTAAACACTCTTAAAAAAGGCAAACGTTTGATGCGTAATCGATTCTCGATTGAGGCGAATGAGGCGAGCACCCTCCCTGATATTTTACCGGTCTTTCCACTCACGGGCGCCGTCATATTGCCGAACGGGCAACTCCCGTTGAACATATTTGAGACACGTTATCTCGATATGGTCTTGGACAGTCTTTCCCACTCCCGGCTTATCGGCATGGTGCAGCCGAAGCCCTCAGTGAGTGAGGATGAATTTGATTTGCATCAAACGGGCTGTGCCGGCCGTATCGTCAGTTTCAGTGAGACCCGAGACGATCGGCTACTGATCATATTGGCGGGCGTGTGTCGTTTTGATATCGAGACGGAGATTGATCTCGCACCCGGTGGATACCGGCGAATGAAAGTATCCTGGACGCGCTTTTTGCACGACCTTGACGATCTGGATCAGGAATCGCCCCAACTGGACCCTTCGACATTATTAGCATCGGCCAAACGCTATACCGATCATCGGCAACTCGCGGTCGATTGGAAGGCGCTTGATCACCTTCAACCGTCGGAATTAATCGATACCCTGGCGAGCAGCTTGCCGTTCTCGCCAGAAGAGAAGCAGGGCCTGGTGGAAGCCGTGGTCATGAACGATCGCCTCCAGCTGCTCACCGCGCTATGTGAATTCGGTGCGGTGTCAACAGACAGCAGCTCCCCTATCGCCCATTAGGCGCGCAGACGCTTAGGGATTTTTGTTGGGAACAAAGACCTGCACGCGTTGGTCTTTCAGACGAGCAGGAAAACATTCCAGATCGATTTCTGCAGGGTCGTCCAGTGGCCGTCCGGTGCGAAGACAGAAGCGACTGCCGTGAAGAGGGCATTTGACTTTATCGCCTTTGAGAGAGCCGGTAGCGAGCGACGCATCCTCATGTGTGCAGGTATCGGCAACCGCCAACGGTTCCCCTTCTACGTTGGCGATCAGAATCTTGATTCGGCCGATGTCCAACGTTCTCATCTGGCCCGGTGAAAAATCATCGAATCGTCCGGCGTCTATCCAGCGGCCGTCCTGGTCTGCGTCCCGGTCAAAGCCCATCGTTGCCTCCTCTTCCCGGTTCATGGATCGCAGCATTCTGGGCTAGCGGGCTTTCCGGAATGAACCAGGCTAATTTGTCGTGCAGTTTAACGACGTTGCCCACGATTAGAAGGGTGGGCGCCTGCACCTGATTTTTTGCGACCTCGTCCACCAGTGTTTCGAGGGTTGCCGCGATGACTTTTTGATTGAGCGTAGTACCCTGCTGAATCAGCGCAGCGGGCGTGGTGCCATCCAATCCATGGCGCACCATTTCTCTGCAGATAGACTCAAGCCCGGTCAATCCCATGTATACAACCACCGTTTGGCCCGGCTGGCATAGCGCCTGCCAATTAAGGTCGACGGAGCCGTCTTTGAGGTGGCCTGTCACAAACAAGCACGATTGCGCATGATCTCTGTGCGTGAGTGGAATACCGGCGTACGAGGCGCAGCCGGCGGCTGCGGTGATGCCGGGGATGACTTGAAAGGGGATGCCCTGATTCACCAGATCCTCAATCTCTTCCCCGCCTCGTCCAAAGATGAAGGGATCTCCCCCTTTCAATCTCAGTACGCGCTTGCCCTGTTGAGCCAATTTAAGCAGCAGTTGATTAATCTCGCCTTGAGGTACAACATGGTTGGATTTTTCTTTACCGACATATATGCGCTCGGCATCGCGCCTCACAAGATCAACAATGGCCGGGGCGACCAGGCGATCATAGAGGACCACGTCCGCACGTTGCATTAATCGGAGTGCCCGAAAAGTGAGCAGATCGGGATCGCCGGGCCCGGCACCTACCAGATATACCTCGCCCCGTTCGTAGGTGGCGTCATCTGCATGCTCGATCATGTGACGCAGCTCCTTTTGCGCCTGACCATCTTTGCCGGCAAAGACCAGTTCGGCTACCCGGCCCTGAAAGACCTCTTCCCAGAACGTGCGCCGTGCGGTCACGGTGGACAGCGCCTGTTTCACTTGATCTCGGAAATCTTTCGCAATGGCCGCTAATCGGCCGTAGGCAGAGGGGATAAGCGTCTCAAGACGAGCCTTGAGCATCCGGGCAAGTACTGGCGACGCGCCGCCGGTACCGATTGCAATGATCACGGGCGTGCGATCGACGATAGAGGGCACCGTGAAAGTACAAAGATCAGGTTGATCCACTACGTTAACAGGGATGCCTTTCTCACCCGCGGCTTCAAAAACCGCCCGATTCACGCTACGGTCATCGGTCGCCGCAATGACGATGCGGGCGTTGGCCAGCGCTTTGGGATGAAAAGGTTCAGCGATCCAATGGATAAGCTGGCGATCATGCAGACGCATGACTGCCTCGCAAAGCGTTGGAGAGATCACGGTCACTGAGGCGCCGGCCCGCAGCAGAAGGTCAATCTTCCGCTCGGCCACGTCGCCGCCGCCGACCACTAGGGTTGGCGTTTCTTTCAGTTTCAGAAATACGGGTAACGCATCCATCCGCTAAGTGTAGTACGCCAAGGAAGAAAATGGTCCTTCGTCAACACACCGATAGGGCTTGGTCGGCGGGGAAGAAATCCCCAAGGGTGAGTGAAAGCCGGTGTCGGTATATCTGAGATACACTTTTTGGATAAGCATTTTTCGATGAGCACACCGTATGCGTCCGATCCATCTGCTTCGTATTCTCAAGACCGAGATTGAGAGCCTGAACGCGGGAAACCACACCCCCGTGATGTTATGGGGTCCTCCTGGGGTAGGGAAATCTCAACTGGTGGCTCAGGTCGCCCGGGAAGGGGCGTTACCGCTGATTGATATTCGCCTCTCTCAGCTGGAACCGAGTGACCTGAGAGGTATTCCGTTTCGAATCGATGACCGTGTCGAGTGGGCGACGCCCGCTATGTTGCCGGATGAATCCAAGCATGGGCGACAGGGCGTGTTATTTCTCGATGAGATTACGTCGGCAGCGCCAAGTGTATCGGCCGCGGCTTATCAACTGATTCTGGATAGACGTCTTGGAGAGTATGCAGTGCCTGCGGGGTGGGCCATCGTCGCCGCAGGCAATCGTCAGGGCGATCGCGGAGTCACCTACTCTATGCCGGCGCCTCTTGCCAATCGGTTCAGTCATTTTGAAGTCGATGCCCATCTCGACGATTGGGTGCTGTGGGCCTATCGTGAGGGCATCGATCATCGCGTCATCGGCTTTTTGCGGTTTCGGCCAGAGTTATTGTTTGACTTTGACCCGACGCTTAATCCTATCGCGTTCCCGTCCCCTCGCTCATGGGAGTTTGCGCACCGCGCTTTGCAAAAATTCTCGAATCAACCGGAGATGCTGAGTGGGGCACTCCAGGCCTGTGTTGGCCCAGCTGCAGGCGTAGAGCTTCATGCCTTTGCCAGGCATCTTGATCAACTGCCTGATATAGATGCAATTCTCGAGGGTCATCAGGCAGCTGTCCCGGAGGATCTTGATCTGCAATATGCCGTCGCGGCTGCGCTAGTCGGTCGGGCCAGCAAGATGGCCGAACAGCCCGATGCGGTGAGTCGCTACTCCCATATTCTCCGGTATGCAGGTCTATTTCCACAGAAAGAGATGGGAGTGATGCTGGTGGCTGATCTACACCGGGCGGTGGGTAGTGACATGTTTGCCGCTGAGGGTTTTCCGGAGTGGGCCCATCATGTCGCTGATGTCCTGCTGGCCCCGGATTGAAGGCATGAGGGACACTCCTCTTGGATGATGATGCGCTCGCCACTCGCGTGAGTGCGGCCCGGGCCCGACTGATTCTGGATCGGCCTTTTCTCGGCGCGTTGGTGTTGCGTCTCCCGTTTGAGTTTTCTCAGGCCGATTGGTGCTTGACCACCGCGACCGATGCGCGAAAGATTTATCTCAACAGAACGTATCTCTCGAAACTCAGTCTGCCCCAGATCGAGTTTGCCCTGGCACACGAGGCGCTTCATTGCGGATTAACCCACTTTGCCCGACGCCAACATCGTGATCAGAGGCGTTGGGACGTTGCCTGTGATTTCGCGGTTAACGCCCTGTTGATCGCAGACGGTTTAACACCGGTGCCAGACGCCTTGCACCTGGAGGCATTTCTCAGTCTTAGTGCTGAGGAGATTTATCCAATGGTCGATGAGCATCCCGATCAGAAGACCCACGATCAGCATTTGTATGATGACGGCGCTGATTACCCCCACTCGGATCGACCAGGGGACAGTGAGGATTTAAACGGCAGCGCGCAGCACCCAACTCAGGATGCCCCACCCGCTTTGCGGGCCGACGAACGTGCCCGACTGGGACAGCAATGGCAGGAACGCCTGGCCGGCGCGGCTCAGCAAGCCATGCAGGCGGGGAGATTAAGCGCTGCCATGGCGCGGATGCTCGAGCAGTTTTTAGCGCCCAGCGTTCCCTGGCGAAATCTGCTGGCTCGTTTTTTAACCCTACGAGCTCGAACCGACTTCGATTACTCGAGGCCCAGCCGTCGTGAAGGAGACGCCTTATTGCCCGCGCTTCGCAGCGCCCAAATCAATGTGGCTGTAGCTATCGACACCAGTGGCTCCATCTCAACAACTGAGATATCGGAGTTTGTTAGCGAAATCGATGCGCTCAAGGGGCAGGTAAGCGCTCGCATCAGTTTGCTGGCCTGTGACTGCGAGCTATCGGCTGATTCACCCCGCGTGTTTGATCCCTGGGAAGCGCTAGCGCTGCCACCGTCACTGGGTGGGGGCGGCGGTACGGATTTTCGTCCGGTGTTCGATTGGGTGGACGGGCAGGATGTAGCGCCCGATCTTCTCATTTACTTCACAGATGGACAGGGTCGATTTCCCAGCCGCAGTCCCGCCTATCCGGTCGTATGGTTAATCAAAGGGTCCGGGCAACCGCCCTGGGGTGAGCGCGTGCAACTCAATTAGCTAGCGATTCAAAAACCCGCCTTTTTGTAGAGGGCCTTTGCGCGCTCTGCGTCTTTTTCTACCCCCCGACCCTGCTCGATGAGTTGGGCAAGGGCCACCATGGCACCCTCGAGTCCCTGCGCGGCTGCGGCCTCAAACCACTTGACTGCCCGCGAGTCGTCCTGCTCGACACAGTCCCCTTCCATGTACATGAAACCCAGACCGTGCAAGGCAGGTCCGTAGTCGCCTGAGGCCGCGCTTTTCATCCACTTGTAGGCCAGCAGTTCGTTGCGCACGACGCCAAGGCCATTTTGATACATGATGGCGAGACGATACTGCGCTTCAGTGGACCCGGATTCGGCGATAGGGCTGAGAAGCTTCATGGCACGAGAGAAATGTTTGGCTTCAAACGCCGCCATGCCGCTGTTGAAATCCATAATGTCGTCGGGGGAATCGGTCATGCAATCGTCCTGGCGTGTTGTGTTCGTGCGCTTGGTCTAAAAGGGATATGGAGGCAATTAAGTTACCGGCATAAACTACCGATCTACTAAAGCCCTACCTTTTGATGTGATTTTCTCATGAGTATGCGTCAGTACATCCAGCGAATTGCCACTGGCCCGGAGCTCAGCAAGGACCTCTCTCGCGAAGAGGCGAAAGAGGCGGCTCAGCAGATTCTCTCCGGAGCGGCAGATCCTGTGCAGGCGGCAATTTTTCTGATCGCGCTGCGCATGAAGCGCGAGACGATGGACGAAAATCGCGGGGTGCTGGACGCGCTTTTGGATGACACCAATCGGGTGACGGCCCGGGTGCCGCGGGTTCTCGATCTCGCAGATCCCTACGATGGATTTACTCGGGGTATGCCGGCCGCTGCTTTTCTGCCTCCGGTCCTTGCGGCCTGCGGGGTTCCGACGGTTAGCAATGGGGCTGAGGCGATCGGTCCCAAATACGGGGCAACCCATCGAAAGGTCCTTCGTGCAGCGGGCGTGCCCGTTGACTTCAAGCCGGAAGAGGCTGCACGACGGCTGGAAGATCCGTTAATCGGGTGGGCCTACGTGGATCAGCGGTTTGCTTGCCCAGCGCTTCATGCCCTGGTTGATCTTCGCACCCGAATTGTAAAGCGACCATGCTTGACTACATTGGAAGTGCTGTTGGGGCCGGTGCGCGGCGCTGAGCAAACGCATTTGGTTACGGGCTATGTGCATAAACCCTATCCACCCATTTACACCGCGCTTGCTCGACAGTCGGGCTACACCTCGGCTCAGATAGTGAGGGGAGTAGAAGGCGGTGTCATTCCGTCTCTCAATCAGCCTTCGAAATTTTTTGCCTATCATGATGATCATGACGATAAGGAGACGCGCCTTGATCCCATAGAGTTTGGGATTGTCTCATCGGTACGTTCGGTGCCGTTGCCGGAGAACCTTCCGAGCCAGGAGGCTCAGGACGATATTCAGGGGGTGATCGATTCGGACGGCCTTGCGGTCGCCACCGCCAGGGAAGGTGTTGAAGCGCTTGAGGGTGTTCACGGCCCTTTTCGCGAAAGTCTGGTTTATGGAGCGGCGATCTCTCTTTGCTATTTAGGCATTGAAAAAAATCCTGAAGCGGCAGGAGCTCTCGTTCGCCGGGCCCTCGATAGCGGGGACGCTCGAGGGCGTTTTGAGGCGGCCAAGACGGCGTAGGCTTCTTCTTTCGGGTTCTTGCATAGCCGTTCGAGGCTATGCGGCAGGGATACACGGGAGGGTTAGCCCGCGTGATCCATTCTTTAAGGCGCAAGCATGCGGTAAGAGCCTTTCTAATGCATCAGTTTTAACAAATTGATAAATTTTTTTACATAAGTGTGGGCTGATGTTATTGTCGACGCGCCAAAACCGTGTCGACAAGAGCTATTTCAGATCATGCATATCACCATCCGTCAGTTACAGGTCTTCGATTCGGTTGCCCGAAACCTCAGTTACACACGCGCCGCTGAAGAGTTGCATCTTACCCAGCCTGCGGTCTCGATGCAGATCAAACAACTGGAGGGATCCGTTGGGCTTCCTCTCTTTGAGCAGATAGGTAAGAAAATTTTTCTGACGCAAGCGGGCGAAGCGATGCTGGGCCATGCGCGAAACATTATGCAGAATCTCTCGGCAGCTGCTGACGAGATGGATGATCTCAAGGGCGTCGACTCGGGTCGTCTGAAAGTCGCAATCGCATCCACCGTTAATTATTTTGCGACTCAACTCCTGGCGGTATTTTCGCGGGAACATCCCACTGTTGAGATCTCGCTTGATGTAACCAATAGAGAGTTGTTGTTGAGTCGTTTAGAAGCGAATATTCCCGATTTGGCGTTGATGGGAAAGCCGCCGGCTGACCTTGATCTGGTTGCCGAGCCGTTCATGGACAATCCGTTAATTATGGTGGCTCCTCCGGATCATTCGCTTGCCCAAAAAAAGAATATCCATCTGGCAGATCTTCAAGATGAAGATTTCGTGGTGCGCGAGCCCGGCTCCGGTACCCGAGTGGCAATGGAGCGCTTCTTTTCCGAGCAGGATTTTGTTTATCGAAAGGGTATGGAGCTAATGGGTAACGAAGCGGTCAAGCAGGGTGTTGAGGCAGGACTGGGGCTTGCCATTGTGTCTGTGCATACGGTGGAACAGGAGCTGACGTTGCGTCGGTTGGTGAAATTAGATGTTCTGGGGCTTCCCATTATGAGGCGCTGGTACGTTGCTCATCGTCGTGGCAAGCGCCTCTCCGCCACGGCGCGGGCCTTTCGCGAGTTTGTGATGAAAGCCGGTTCCAACGCGAGGTAGACAATAAGACAGGTATGGAGTTTCCCTACCAATTCTGTGGGAGAAGTCATAAACTCACTTCATAACTGAGCGATACGGCCCTTTTCGCGTTGAACCGCGGCAAGGGTCGACGCATTCAATCGGGAAACCTCATGGCGGATAGACGGCTGCAAGTATTTTCTACGGTAGCAAGGCTTTTAAGTTTTACCAAGGCCGCCGAAGCGTTGCACATGACCCAACCTGCGGTCACTTTCCAGATTCGCCAACTCGAAGACTATTTCAATACACGCCTTTTTGACCGCACACACAATCGCATTAGCCTCACGACTGCTGGCTTCTTGGTCAAAGAGTACGCGGATCAGATCATTTCGCTCTACACCGAAATGGATAACGAGGTTCGAAAGCTCACCGGCGATGTGCTCGGGCCTCTGGTTCTCGGCGCCAGCACGACGATTGGGGAGTATGTTATCCCGAGTATTCTAGGAGAGTATCAGGCCAACTTTCCGGATGTGGCAGTGCGACTTCACGTCGCCAATACCGAGGGAGTGCTTCACATGGTTGAGGGAAACGAAATCGATATCGGGATCGTCGAGGGGCCCGTGGGGAATAAAAATCTGGTGTCCAAGGTTTGCTGGGATGATGAATTAGTCGTGGTGGCACCCCCAGGCCATCCCTTGGCGGAAGCCGAAACCGTTACCGTTGAACAGATTTTTGAGTATCCCTTTATTAGTCGCGAAGAGGGTTCGGGCACGCGGGAAGTGATTCACGATTACCTTCAAGCGGCGGGGCGTGATTTTTCCGATCTCAATTTGATTATGGAATTTGGCAGTCCGGAGTCGATAAAGAGCGCGGTGGCGGCGGGTCTGGGAATATCGATATTGTCTGTCGCCACCTTAAACAAGGAGCTGGAACTTGGTCTTCTGGCGAAGGTGAGCCTCGATGCGCCCCTGAAGCGACCGTTTTCGATTGTGTATCAAAGGCAAAAATTTCGCTTACGGGCGATGGATGAGTTTCTTGAGTTCACTGAAGCGCATTGCGTTCAGAAGCAGGCGGGCAGTTAGCCCGTCGCCCGGGACCGGCGCACCAAAACGTGGGCGTATTCTTTGGCTAATGCTCGCAAGCGCCGGCTGGATGATGTACTGGATCAGCTTACCTCTGATCATTTTTCCATGGTGGCAGAATTCGCTGAGTTTTTGCGAACCCGTCAGGGCGAGCCGGAGCCCGACCTGCGGGAACCGGTTGCGATACCGCGACCGGCGGAGGAATCCGTGATCGCAGCTATCCGAAGGCTGTCGAAAACCTATCCCATGCTGGCGAAAGATGACCTCTTCAACGAGGCCTCCTCTCTGATGACTCAACACCTGATGCACGGTGAAAGTGGTGAAGCCACGATCGACCGATTGGAGGCCATGTTTAAGGATCGGTATGAGGCCTGGACCGCTGAGCGTGTCCGTTAGCAGCGCCGCCCTGCGATTTTTGCGCTGGTTGTCGTTTTGAATTGCTCTCGCGGGTACGACGTGAAAGAATGGCCGATCGTTTGCAGTAACGCGTTGTATAAGTGATGACCTACATGAGGCCAGAGAGCGAGACCGACGGGTACAGACCTAACGTGGGCATCGTTTTGTTTAACGGTGCCCGGCAGGTGCTATGGGCCCGCCGAAGCCGGCGGGACGGCTGGCAGTTTCCTCAGGGCGGTATCGAGGCCGGCGAAACCCTTGAACAAGCGGCGTACCGAGAGCTTTATGAAGAGGTCGGTTTGAGACCGGAGAACGTGGAACTGGTCGGTCGAACCCAAAGCTGGTTGCGTTACGAAGTGCCGGGCAACCTGCGCTCAAGAAATACTCGCTTTAGAGGTCAAAAGCAGGTTTGGTTCTTAATGCGGATGCTCGCGGAAGACAGCGATATCTGCCTGGACCTTAGTCCGGTGCCCGAGTTTGATCACTGGCAGTGGGTTGATTACTGGCTGCCGCCGCGCAAAGTGGTTTCCTTCAAGCGGGCGGTTTACCGATCCGCCTTATCTGAGCTCGAGCCGTTGTTGCGTTTTATTTAGCGCCTGATCCTTTCAATGATGGCGCTTGTTGAGCGATCGAACTCGACAGGTACGCTGTGCACGCTGCCGCCGCTGGCGATGACCTCCGCAGCGCCCACTATGTGTTCAACGGCCCAATCGCCCCCTTTGACCAGACGGTCGGGCTTGAGCGCCAAAATCAGATCCATCGGGGTCGGTTGATCAAAAAAAGTCACCCAATCGACACAGGCCAGTGCAGCGACCACCGCCATCCGATCGTCCAGCGTATTGACGGGTCGGTTGGCTCCTTTGCCTAGTGTTTGAACAGACGAATCGCTGTTGAGCGCGACTACCAGCGTGTTGCCCAGCTTTGCCGCTGTCTCAAGATAGCTGACATGCCCTCGATGAAGAATGTCGAAACAGCCGTTGGTAAATACAACCGGTCGATCGTCTCCGGTTAAATTTTCAACGAGGCGCTTGGTATCGAGAACGATTTTATCGGCGCTGTTCACCGATGAATCCGCGATCAGGCCGCTTCGATGTACTCGAATACCTTGATCACGCGCACCACGCCAGTTACGGATCGGGTGGCGTTAACCGCATCCTCAGCTTCTTTGGCAGTGACGAGGCCCATGAGGTAGACATTGGCTCGCTCGGTTACCACCTTGATTCGGGTGGAGTCGGCATCGGAGGCGGCGATAGCGGCTTTTACTTTTGTGGTGAGCCAACTGTCATTCGCGCGACTGGTCATGTTGGTACTGCCGGCGAGTTCGAGGCGGTTAATGACCTGGCGGACGCCCTCATCGGCTTTGACGAGATCAATAATGGTGTCGATGTCTCGCTGATCGGGGACTTCACCGGTGAGCAGTGTGACGCCGTTGTAGATCGTCACGCTGACGTTTTCGTTCTTGATCTGATCGTCAATTGTACTGGCCAGTCGTCTTTCCGTTTTGTTGTCGTCCCAGTAGACGCTGGCGCCACGGCGATCCCGCATCACATCAATGCCGACCACCGCGACCGCTGTTACGGCAACGATGGCGCACCCGCTCACGGATACAGCCACGAGAAGGGCGATTGCAGCGGTTCGAATGGATTTCAGACTGGAGATGTGGCGAGGGCAAAATCGCATGACGTTAGGGATCCTTTTGAAAATGTCTGTCGATGAGCGAGCAGAGCGCGTGAATAATTATAGCGTGAGCCTCCTGAATGCGGGCCGTCGTGATGGACGGTACGCGTAGTTCGATATCGTCGCTTCCCAGCAAAGTCGAAAGCCTGCCGCCATCCCGACCGCTGAGTGCAGTAATGACGACACCCCCCACCTGTTTGGCGGCCGCAACGGCCTCAATCAGATTTTCCGAGTTTCCGGAGGTCGTGATCACCATCAGGTGATCACCGGGCCGGGCCAGGGCTTCGATTTGTCGTGAGAAGATATGGCTGAAACGATAGTCGTTTCCGGCTGCGGTGATAGCGGCGGTATCTGCGCTCAGCGCTATCGCGGCCAGCCCCTGTCTTTCGCTCTCAAAGCGCACCAGCAGCTCCGCGCTGAAATGCATAGCATCGGCAGCCGACCCCCCATTGCCGCAGACTAGTATTTTTCCGCCCGCGTCTAGTGTGGCAATTAACGAGGAGGCGCATCTTTCAATATCGGCCGAAAGCATCTCGCCCGTCCGAATAGCGGTTTCCGCACTGCTTCTAAACTGGTCAAGTATCTGTGACTTCATAATGGGTTAGCGAGCATTGGGCCGGTAAAGCGTGGCACGTTACCTTCGGCGAGAGTATGACGCAAGAAGAGCGCTCCGGCACGGGCTACGGCATCTTGTTGAAGAGCGGCCTCATCAAGCGTCTTTCAGAATGCGTTCCGTAGCCAGTCAAAGACGGGTTTTTCCTTGCTGCCCGACACGGCGAAGACATCGAAGCGACACGGTCGATCCCTGAGATTCCGATGCGTGGTCAAGAAATGCTCGGCTGTTCGTTGAAGACGGATTCGCTTGGCGGCGTTAATGGTTTCCTCGGGTCGCCCAAACCGCTCACTCGCCCGATAACGAACCTCCATAAAAACGACTTCGCTGCGATCCTGCAGGATTAAATCTATCTCACCCTGACGTATACGGTAATTGCGACAAATTAGGCCTAGGCCCTCGCTTTTCATTGCCTCCATAGCAAAGTCCTCAGACCAGTGACGTTTCACGGCGAGAGGTTTTAGCGCTCAGGTGCGATGGGAGGATCGAAAATCTGAATCAGGCCGTCTTCAAAGTGCGCCCATTCGGATTCTCGATGAATTTCGTTTCGCTCTCGTTTGCTGAGGCGCCCGCTCAGGCCGTCGAACGACCAGCTCTCGTCAGTGGATCTTTTCAGGAGGCGGCACCCAATGGCGTGGGCATCGGCGCCTAACGCGAAGAATCGACCGAGTGCGGTTTGGGTATAGGGTCGACCAAAGGCCGAGGTAATTGCCTGTTTGGCGAACTCGCTGCCGTTTCGGATCATCCAGGGCATATCTGCAAACGAGATACCTTCAAGATCCAAATCGTTTACTGGATCCGGCGAGCCGTCAAAAATTAGGTTTTGGGCAAATACGTCGATAGATCCGGCTTTATGGAAATTTAGCTGTGGTTTGAGGAGGCGGACGGTGTCTGGTTCAGCGAAAATAAAAATCGCGTCAAGATCTTGACGGACGGCAACATCGGTTTCGATTTTGATTCCGCCTCCCAAGAAAGCCTTGATGTCCAGAACCTGTTTCTCACTGGCGTTTAGCCCAAGCACGCGAGTCAGGAGTTGAGAGTAATCCGCTGTGTTCGATGGGATCGTCGCGGATCCAGCGATATCACCCCCCAGATCTGACCATGCGGACGCCGCCTGCTGGGCGAGTTGCCTGGCCGTGGGGTCGGTCGACGAAAGGAAAAGGGCATGGCTTAAATTCCGAGTTCGCGCGTGCGCGACCAAATCAAGCGCTTCGGCTTCTCTTGATATGTCAATCCAGAACGCATTTTGTCTTGGCGCCATTAAGTCGTGGCCAATCAGCAAGGTCGGTACCGGTAAGCGCGCCCTCGCCGCCAGGGCATCGACGCCTTCACGTCCCACTGGACCCACAATGAGGCGGGCTCCCCCGGCAGCAGCGCTGTCGTATTGCGCCACGGCGCGCTCGGCCTGGTTTCCAAAGTCAAAAATGCTTACCGAGGCCTCAGCAGAGGACTGCCCGTAGCGACTGAGAAAACCGTTTTTAAAGGCGTTTGCCGCTGCCTCATAGATTGAACTGAGGGGCAGTATCAGCGCTACACTGTCCTCGGCCTCTAGCATGCATGAATCGGAGGCGCGTTGCGCCGCCAGAATGTGCCCCGGGTGTTCGGGGTTGGCTTCGATCCACAGGTCGAGTGCCTGCTTAAGGCGTTCGGCCTGCCATCCGTCGTGCCCTAATATGTAAGTCAGGGTAAACCAGGCCAGTTGGTGGTCTGCAAAAGCAAAGGCTTGCGCAGCTTCGGTCAGTTGATCATCAGGCAATTGGGAAAGCGCCCGATAGACCGCCTGCGCGAGGTCTTGTTTAAGAGCAGCATCTGTCGTTGTCGAGCTCGCCTGATCCACGACATCGAGCGCCTCTTTTATATTTTCTTGGGCGAAGAGCGCGCGTAGTTGTAAACGATACCAAAGCGTGGCCTGTTTCGGATTGTCAAGCGAGTCATTGATCCTCGACAGGATGGCGAGCGCTCGATTGGGTTGACCGGCTCCTACAGATACGGCCGCTTGAAGCAGCTGATGCTGGACTGAAGCCCACGGTCCTCTCGATGCGCTGCCGACAGAATCGAGGACGACAGATGCAGATTCATAGTCGCCCGACTGGATAAACCGCTTCGCGGCTGCCAGATATAAAAGACCTCTCTGATCGACAGATTCGGTGAATGAGCGAGTCAGAAAATCGGTGGCGGTGTAATCAGGAAGAGTGGATGCAAAGTCGACTTCCTGAAGCGCCTCTTTTTTTATGACCGGGCTGGACGAGGCGTCTTTAATAGGCGTGGTCGTGTCTGTGGGCGAGGGGGCCGCCGTCTCAACCTGTGGGCCTGGGATGGGGATGGTGCTGCTGCAACTGGCGACGAAAAGCAAAAAGAATGGGCCGAGAAGCCAAAAACCTGACGCTTTTCTGATAGGTGAGAACATGTTTTCAGTATAGCGGATAGACTTTTTGCAACCGTTTTTCGCTCCCTATGAAGACCCACATTTATCGTGACTGACAAATCCAGGCAAAGCGCGCAGGGCAAATCAGCCGGATCACTTTTCGTGGTGGCAACACCCATTGGCAATCTGGATGATTTTTCTGCCAGGGCGATTCGGGTTCTGAGCGAAGCGACAGTGATCGCGGCTGAAGATACTCGACGCACCCGCACGTTGCTTAATCATTTCGGGATTCGGGCTCAGCGATTACTCTCACTGCATGACCACAACGAGTCCCAGCGTGTTAATGGCTTGATTGAGGAGATGCGCAATGGGAGTGATGTCGCCCTTGTGAGTGATGCCGGCACCCCTCTTATTAGTGATCCAGGGTATCGACTGGTGCGCGCCGCGCGTGATCAATCAATCGATGTGCTTACGATTCCCGGGCCAAGTGCTGTGACGTCGGCATTATCAATTTCAGGGTTAGCCACTGATCGTTTCACTTTCGAAGGGTTTCTTCCCTCGCGGCGAAGTGCGCGGCGGGCAAGCCTCGAATCGCTGGTGGGTGAGACGAGAACCATGGTGTTTTTCGAATCTGCCAGGCGCGTAGCGGATTCTGTGAGTGATCTGTGTGAGATTTTCGGCGAGCAACGAGAAGCTGCGCTTTGTCGGGAAATGACCAAGCGATTTGAGTCCATCCTTCGTGGTGATCTAAAAGAAATTGCGCGATACCTTGCTGCTCAAACCGAAGAAATCAAAGGCGAGATTGTGCTCGTGGTAAGCGGCTCATCAGAGATGACCGGTCCTGCCATCGTGAACGAGGCGCTCTTGTTGGATCTGCTCGGTAAGGCGCTGCCTCCCCGACAGGCAAGTGAAATCGCCGCCCGCATTACGGGCGGGCGCAAGAACGATCTGTACCAGAGGCTATTGAGCCTTCAAGCCGGTAAAAACAAATCCTCAACATAGTCCGAGGTACTTGAATCCCGTACGGGAAGGGTTTAACGTCCGCCGTGGAGTTGGCCGGGCAACCGCGGTTTCGAGCTCTGTCTGCGTTCCGATGGGAGTAGATGGTGCGAGATCGAGGAAAGTCCGGG
>Ga0181578_10001186_pt1 | contig 25127 bp, 26 predicted proteins | sample 071ome_21_FD_148659 | JGI IMG/M metagenome (GOLD analysis project Ga0181578, IMG submission 148659) | Coastal salt marsh microbial communities from the Groves Creek Marsh, Skidaway Island, Georgia - 071401CT metaG (spades assembly) | ecosystem: Environmental > Aquatic > Marine > Intertidal zone... | reverse complement strand
ATAATTTTCGGTGCGGTTGCCTCCCGGCTAATGACGCCCCTGTCCACACTGATGCTGCTGGCGGTCATGGCTGCCAGCGCGGCTTTTCTCACCACGACCTTCACGCAATCCTGGCCGCTGGCGCTAGTCTATGCTGTCGGCGTGCTGTTCGGCGGCACCGCTATCGGGTGGAACGGTGTCTATCTTGCCGAGGCCGCACGCCGTGCGCCTGGCGGAGAGGTCAGCAGGACCACAGGCGCCGTTGGCTTCGTGATCTTCGGTGCGGTGGTAATCGGCCCGGCCTTCTTCGGCGCGGTCATCGCAACGATTTCCTATCAGGTGGCCTATGCAGGGGTCGGCCTGCTGCTGCTGACGAGCGTGTTCTCGTTCCTGCGTACCCGAAAGCACGTGCGGGCCGCAGATCAGTCCTGATCGTTCCCCGACTTCAGGGCTTCGAAGATGACCGAGAGTTCGTCGTCGAGCCGCCCCATATCGGCGACCTTTTCATATAAGTCCCGGGTCAGGTTCGAGACCGGTGCCGCAACGCCGAGCGCGGCCGCATGCTCGACAATATAACGCATGTCCTTGTGGACCAGGCGTGCCGGTGCAGGTGCCGGCTGGTAATTCTGTTCGGCCATGCGCGGGCCCCGCAGTTCGAACTGTTTCGACGTCGCGACACTGGCAGAGACCACGTCCAGGACCTGCCGGGCGTCAAGGCCGGAGGCCACTCCCATGTTGATGGCCTCCGCGGCCACGAGGACATGGTTGGTCACAAGCGCGTTGAGCACGAATTTCAATTTCATGCCGTGGCCAAATGGCCCGACATGAGGAGATTTACCCGCAAGCACCTCCATCACGGGCCGTACCTGCTCGCTGGCCGCCTCATCGCCGCTGCGCATGATGACCGCGGCCCCGCTTTCCATGGCCTGGGGCGTACCGCTGATGGGAGTATCAAGCGCGACCGCCCCCTTTCCCGCCAGCACGTCGCGAATACGCTCCTTCAGGGCAACGGCAAATGTGCCCATGTCGGCATAGATCAGGCCCTGCGGCGCTCCAGCGACAAGTCCTGCCGCGCCGAATACAGCATCCTCGACATCCTCTTCGCGCGACATCGCACCGATCACAATTGGACAGGATCCGGCAAGCGACGCGGCATCGGGCACCAGCATGCCACCGGCATCCGGAAGCCAGGCCGCGCTCGGCCGGTCAACTGCGGCGACCGGGTAGCCCGCAGCCACGAGCAGTCGCGCAGCGGTCCCGCCGATCTGCCCAAGCCCCAGAATTCCGATGGTGTCACGCATCGCCGGACCGTCAGACTGCGCGGTCGCGGCCGGCCCAGAATTTCTCGCGCATGTCCTTCTTGCGGACCTTGCCGACGGCGGAGCGGGGCAATTCGTCCCAGAACTCCACCGATTTCGGCGCCTTCACGCTGCCGAGCTCCTGCTTGCACAGCGCGATGATCTCGTCCTCGGTTGCCGACATGCCCGGCTTGAGTTCGACGATGGCCTTCACCGCCTCTCCCCACTTGTCGTCGGGCACCCCGATGACCGCGCAGTCCTGCACGGCCTCGTGGCCCCAGACCACCTGCTCGATCTCGGACGGATAGACGTTGAACCCGCCGGAGATGATCATGTCCTTCTTGCGGTCCACGATATAGATAAAGCCGTCCTCGTCCTTCAGGCCCACATCCCCCGTGCGGTGCCAGCCGTTGGAGGTGGAGACCTCGTCCGTCGCTTCCTTGTTCTTGAAATATCCGGCCATCACGAGACGGCCACGCACCACGATTTCCCCGCGCTCACCGGGCGGCATGATGTTTTCGTCGTCGTCCATGATCTCGACCGGCGTCAGCAGGCAGGGTTGCCCGCAACTGGCCAGCCGATGGGTCTTGTTGGTCTCGATCGCCTCGGTGTGCTGCTCCGGCGTGAGATAGGTGCAGATCATTGGCGCTTCCGCCTGGCCATAGCACTGGGCCATGACCGGGCCGAACACGTCGATTGCCTCACGCAGCTTGTCCACCGACATGGGCGCAGCCGCATAGACGAAGTAATCCAGCGAGGAATAGTCGTATTTCCGCACATCCGGGTGCGCCAGCATGACGTAGATGGCCGTCGGCGGCAGGAACAGGTTGGTGACGCCGTACTTCTCGATGTTTTCCATCAGTTTCGGCAACTGCACACCGTTCATCACGATATTGGTCGCGCCTTCCGCCATGAGCGACAGGGCCACCACGCCCGCCGCATGAGTCATCGGTGCGGCACACAGGTGCACGGGCGGTTTCTTGGGAGGCATGTGCGCCAGCATGGCCGCGACCATCGTCTCGAAGACCTGATTGGTCCAGAGAATGCCCTTCGGGCGGCCGGTCGTGCCGCCGGAGGAGAATATCCCGCAGATGTCGTCGGGATTGTCCGGAAAGTCCGGCGCTGTTCCAGCATGTCCGGCCACGAAGTCCGCAAAGCTGGGCGCATTCTCACCCTCACGGTCCAGGCAGACGTAGTTCTTGATGCCCGGACATTCCTTCCGAATGACTTTAATATTTTCCTCGAAATCACTGTGATAAAATAGAAATTCCGCTTCATTGTGATCGAGGATATAGGCATTTTCCGCCACCGCGTTGCGCGCGTTGATCGGGACCCAGGCCCCGCCCGCCCGGTAAATGCCGAGCAGCGCATCGAAGGCCCCGGTGTGGTTGGGGCTGTAGATCGCGGCGTGCTTGCGGTAGCCGAACCCGGCGTCGATCATCGCCAGCGCCGTGCGGTGGGACAGGTCACGCGCGTCGGCGTGGGTCGTGACCGCCCCGTCTTCCGCGATCATGAACGCCCGGTCGGGGTGCAGCAGCACCCCGCGGTCGAAAAAGTCGATCACCCGCATCGCAGAACTCCTGCCAGGCCTAGGGAACCAGCATGCTGATCCCGGTGAGCTTCCGGGATTCGATGTCCTTGTGCAGCTTTGCCGCGTCCTTCAGGGCATAGCGCTGGTTGATCTTCACCTTCACCTTGCCCGTGCGGATCATCGAGAAGACGCGCCGCGAGCTGTGCAGCAGGTCCTCGCGGCTTGCCGTGTAGTTGAACAGCGAGGCGCGGGTCAGGTACCAGGCGCGCGCCATGTAGCGGAACTCGTTGAGATCGACCATCGGCACCGGGCCCGATGCGCCGCCGAAACTCGCCAGCAGGCCCCGGTCCTTCAGGCAGGCCAGCGAAATCTCGTAAGTGTCCTTGCCCACCGGATCAAAGACCACATCGACGCCCTGGCCCTTGGTGATCTTTTGCACCTCCTTGACGACGTCCTGTTTGGACGTGTCGATGGCGTGCTTGCCGCCCGCTTTCAGGATTTCCTTGCACTTGGCGGCCGACGACGCGGTGCCGATGACGGTGGCGCCGCGCGCTTTCGCCCACTGGCACAGCAACAGGCCGACACCGCCGGAGGCGGAATGCATCAGGGCCACATCGCCCTTCTTCAGCTTGCCGACGCGCTCGACCAGCATTTCCACGGTCATGCCCTTCAGATGGGTTGCCGCGGCCAGTTCATCGGAGATGTCGCGCGGGATCGGCACGCAGATCTCCGCCGGGACGTTCTGCGCCTCGGAATAGGTGCCGACCTTGCCGATATAGACCACGCGCTGGCCGACCTTCAGGTCTTTCACGCCCGCACCGACGGCTTCGACGACGCCCGCGGCCTCCGAGCCGATGCCCGTGGGCATTTCCAGCGGATAGCGCCCGGAACGGTGGTTACAGTCGATGAAATTGAAGCCGACAGAGGTGTGACGGACGGTGACCTCGCCCTTCTTCGGCTTCGGAACATCCACTGTCGTCCACTTCATGACCGACGGACCGCCGGCCTTGGCGATCTGGATCGCTTTGACTTCCATGTTCTCTTCCTCCCGTTATTCGCGTCAGGCCGATGTGCGGCCCGCGTCGATTTTCAGCAATGTCCCCGTCATGTGCGGGGCCTCGTCAGACAGCGCGAACGAGACCAGCGCCGCGATTTCCTCCGGCTCCACGATTTCCCCCATGGGAACCATCTTGAGCCCGGCATCGATATAGCCGTCCACGTTCTCCACCGGCGGCGTCCGCGCCATACCCGGCACAATGGTGTTCACACGGATCTTGTGGGGCGCCAGCTCCACGGCCAGCGCGCGCATCATCTGATGCACGCCGCCCTTGCTCGACACATAGGGCAGCAGGTTCGGCGCGGGACGCACGGCGGTCGAGGAACCGGTCGCCAGCAGCGAGCCACCCTCGCCCTGCCCGATCAGAATGCGCGCTGCGGCCTGGAGCGTCATGAAGGTGCCCGTCAGGTTGACGCCAATCACCCGGTTCCAGTTCTCCAGATCCCAGTCCACAAAATCGGTCCACTGGCTGAACGCTCCCGCATTGGCGATCGCGCCGTCGAGCCGTCCGAACTCGGAGACGGTACGGTCCATCAGCGCTTTAATCTGGTCGGGCTGGGTGACGTCCGTGGGCACGGCGATGCCGCTGCCCTCGAAGTTCGACATGGAGGCCACGGTTTCCTCGAGCCCCGCCGTATCGAGACCGGCGGCGGCCACATGGGCACCGTCGCTGGCCGCGCGGAGCGCCATGGCCCTGCCGAGACCGGATTCCGCACCGGTGATCGCGAATACCTTGCCTGCCAGGCGGCCTGTCATGGCGTTTCCCTCCCCCTGAACACAAAAGAAACACATAGATGAAGCGGCGGAAACTCTACTGCATCGCGTGAAACTGCGCGAGCGCGTGAAGCGCATGCCGGATGCGAACCCCGGACCTTCGACACGTCGCACCCCAGGCCTTAAAGTTCCCCGCCGAAACCAACACGAGAACAGCCGGGAATCGCCACCATGTCTGAAGCCCTGAACCCCGACCTCCTCGTCTCGACCGCGTGGCTCGCAGCGCATCTGGACGACCCGGACCTGAAAGTCTTCGACGCGACGACGGTGCTGGTCCCCGATCCCGAACTGGAATACCGGGTCGAAGGCGACCGCGCCGGCTGGGAAGCGGGCCACATCCCCGGCGCCTGCTACGTCAACTGCCAGGACGACCTGTCGGTTACGCCCCACGATTTACGCTTCATGCTTCTCGACCCCGAGGAGTTCGGCAAACGCGCCGGCGCACTGGGCATTGGGAATGACGACCGGGTGGTCTTCTACAGCCGTACCCAGCCCTTCTGGTCCACGCGTGCCTGGTGGTCCTTCTATGCGATGGGTTTCGACGGCGGCATGGTCCTCGACGGCGGCTTTAAGGCCTGGGAGGCGGAAGGCCGCCCCGTCTCGACCGCGCCCTGCGCGCTGGAACCGGCAACATTCACCACGAAGCCGCGCAGCGAGGTGATCTTCGACAAGGGTGACGTGCTGGCTGTGCTGGGCGATCCGGAGGTGGCCGTGGTCAACGCGCTGTCCAACGAGCAGTTCACCGGCGCGGGCGGCATGGCCTTCGGGCGCGCCGGACGGATCGCGCAAACCGTCAACGTGCCATATGCGCAGGTCTGCAACATGGAGACCGGCGTGTTTTCGGATGCTGAGACACTGCGCGGAATGTTCGAGACCGCCGGCGCCACGCCGGACAAGAAGGTGGTGAACTATTGCGGGGGCGGGATTTCCGCGACCCTCGGTTTCTTTGCCCAGAAGGCATTGGGTTATCCGGATGTCGCGCTCTACGACGCCTCGATGCAGGAATGGGGCAAGGACGAAAACCTGCCCATGGAACAGGGATAATAAGCCGCCATGCCTCTGCCCAAGAGTTTCGAAGGCCGCCTGTCGCTGCCTGCCGTCAGCGCTCCGATGTTTCTGGTCTCCGGCCCGGAGCTGGTGAAAGCCTCCTGCAAGGCCGGCGTGCCCGGCACGTTTCCGGCGCTGAACCAGCGCTCGACCGAAGAGTTCGAGGACTGGGTCGTCGAGACGAAAGAAGGTCTCGATGATAACGACGCGCCCTATGGCGTGAACTTGATCGTCCACAAGACCAATCCGCGCGTGGAGGCCGACCTCACCATCTGCGAGAAGCACGAGGTGCCGCTGATTATCACCTCGTTGGGCGCGGTACCGGATCTGGTGGACACCGTGCACGGCTATGGCGGCGTGGTGTTCCACGACATCGTCAATATCCGTCACGCCCGGAAGGCGGCGGAAGCAGGCGTCGATGGGCTGATTCTCGTCTGCGCGGGCGCGGGCGGGCATGCGGGCGCGATGAGCCCCTTCGCGCTGCTGCCGGAGGTGCGCAAGTTCTTCGACGGCACCATCCTGCTGGCCGGTTGCATCAGCGACGGCCGCTCCATCGCCGCCGCGCGGATGCTGGGCGCCGACCTCGCCTATCTTGGCACGCGCTTCATCGCGACGGCGGAGAGCCGTGCGCCCGACGCCTTCAAGGGCATGATCCGCGACAGCGCCGCAAAGGACATCATCTACACCCCGTCGATCTCGGGGATTCCGGGCAGCTTCCTGCGCCCGAGCATCGAGGCCGCCGGGATGAACCCGGATGACCTGCCCGAACCCGGCAAGCCGCTGGGCGAAGGGCTGGAAGCCGAGGTACGCGCCTGGCGCGACGTGTGGTCTGCAGGCCAGGGTGTCGGGCAGATCGACGACGCCCCGCCGGCCGCCGAACTGATCGCCCGGCTGAAAGCCGAGTACGACGACGCGGTGAAAAGCTTCGCCGCCTGATCCCAACCTGCCCGCCTGTCGCGGGATACCGGAAGGAACCGCCTGATGTTCTTCAATCCGCTCGAAGTCGGCATGAAGCCGCCGCCCTTCACCCACACGGTCTATAACGCGCTGGTCGTGCCGCGCCCCATCGGCTGGATCTCCACCGTGAACACGGACGGCGTGGTGAACCTCGCGCCGTTCAGCTTCTTCAACGCGCTGTCGGGTGACCCGCCTTGCGTCATGTACTGCCCGAACGCCGTGAAGCCGGGCACGGGCGAGAAGAAGGACAGCTACACCAACGTGCAGGAGACAGGCGAGTTCGTCTTCAACATGTGCACATGGGGTCTGCGCGACCAGATGATCGCGACGGCCGTCCACGCGCCGTCCAGCTATGACGAGATGCGCGAGGCCGGGCTGGAGCCCGCCGAATGCGTCAACGTGAAGCCGCCGCGCGTGAAGGTCTCTCCGGTCGCACTGGAATGCAAGCATCTGCAAACCATCGACCTGCCGCCGGGCCGCAATTCCCAGAGCCATATGGTGATCGGACAGGTGGTCGGCATCCACATCGACGACGAGGTCATCACCGACGGCATCGTCGATGTGCGCAAGATGGAACTGATCGCGCGCCTCGGCTATCTCGACTATGCGAAGATCGAGCCCGAGAATATCGTGGCGCTGAGACGACCGGACAATTACCGCCATCCGAGCGACCGCTAGAGTCGCCGCATTCGGAACAACGAGGGGGAAAGAACGATGATGATTGCCGATTCCCAGGTCCATCTGTGGAGCTTCCGCGGCGACGGAAACCCGTGGCACCGCATGGTCCCGACCTTCACCGACGACGAACTGATCGCCGAGATGGACGCGGCCGGCGTGGACCGCGCCGTGGTCGTGCCGCCCATGTGGATGGGCAACGACAACTCACAGGCCTGCGCCGCCGCCGCGAAATATCCCGACCGGCTGCGCGTGCTGGGCCGCCTCGACCTGTTCGATCCGTCCGGCGCCGAGAAGCTGGCGGACTGGAACGACCAGCCGGGGATGCTCGGCCTGCGCTTCACCATGGGCAAGCCGGAGGAGCAGGAGCTGCTGAAATCCGGCGGGCTGGAATGGCTGTGGGCGGCCGCCGAAAAGGCCAACCTGCCGGTGATGTTCATGCTGGCGGGTGCCGCGCCCGAGGCCGGCAAGATCGCCTCCGCCCATCCCGACCTGCGGATCACGGTGGACCATCTCGACCTGCCGGGCCGCACCGTCGATGACGAGGCCTTCGCCACCCTGCCCCGGCTGCTGGACCTGGCGCAGTACCCGAACGTCTCGGTCAAGGCCTGCACCATCGGCGCCTACTCGTCCCAGGACTATCCCTGGCCGAATACCCATGAGCATCTGAAACGCGTGGTCGATGCCTTCGGCCCGTCGCGCGTCTTCTGGGGCTCCGACCTCACCCGCCTGCCCTGCAACTACCGCGAATGCGTGACCCAGTTCACCGAGGAACTCGACTGGCTCAAGGGCGACGACCTAGAACTGGTCATGGGCCGCGGTTTGTGCGACTGGATCGGCTGGGATTACTAGGAGGACTTCAGACATGACCACTGAACCGCAGCTCGTCCGCTTTTCGGACCTCGTGCCCTACAAGGACACCATGAACAGCGCCCACGGCATCCCGCCCGAGGCGATGCAGATGATGTCATCCGACAAGGTATTCCCGGTGATGAGCCCCAAAGGCTGGGAAGGCCGCAGCAAGATCGCTCCCGTAAAGGGCGCGCCGGGCCTGACGGTCACCATCGCCGAATGCCCGCCGGGAGATTCCTCCGGCCTGCACAAGCACACCTCCACGGTGGAGAACTTCTTCTGCATCCAGGGAACGTTCGAGATCACCTGGGGCGACAATGGCGAGAACTCGGTCACGCTGGAACCGATGGACTTCATCTCCGTGCCAGCGGGCATCTACCGCGAGTTCCGCAATGTCGGTGAGGACCTGGGCCGCCTGTTCGTGGCCATCCAGTCCCCCGAGGGCGAGGCCCACGACACGGTGATCCACGCGGCCGCCGCCGGGGACGAGATCGAGCGCCGCTGGGGCAAGGACACCCGCGAGGCGATGGCCGGCATCGGAATCCGCTTCGGGGAGTAGGACGCACAGTCACCCCCACCCCGACCCTCCCCCATCAAGGGGGAGGGAGAACCACCCGACGAGCCATCCGCAAGTAAGTCCTCCCCATTCATGGGGGAGGATTTAGTTGGGGGTGCGCACCGAAAAGAACATCATGCCCGAAATCCCCTTCATCCCCGCCGAACTCGTCGATGCGCGCCTGCTGGCGGCCGCGCTGACGGTGTTCGCCTCAGGACTGATCCGGGGGTTCTCGGGCTTCGGCTCGGCGCTGATCAACGCGCCCGTCCTCTCGCTGATCTACGGGCCGACGGTGGGCGTGCCCGTCGCCGCCATCGTCGAGATCGCACCCGCGATCCAGCTTACCCTGCCGGCCATACGCGTGGCCGAATGGAAACAGGTCTGGGCCTTCTCGATCCCCGCGGTGATCCTGCTGCCCGCCGGCACCTTTGTGCTGACCTCCGTCCCCGCCGATGAGATGCGCCGGGCCATCGGCGCCATCGTGCTGATCCTCGCACTCATCTTGTGGTCGGGCTGGCGCTACCGGGGGCCGCGCGGCACCGGCCCGGCGATCTGCGTGGGCCTGATCGGCGGCACCCTGGCGGGCGCAACCGGCGTCGCCGGCCCGCCGGTCATCCTCTACCTGATGTCCAGCGACGCGCGGCCCGCGCTGATCCGCGCCAACCTGATCAGCTACTTCACGATCATCCTGTTCGGGCTGGCCGCGACCTTCGCCATCAAGGGACTGATCACCGAAGACGTGCTGTGGCTCACCGCCGCGCTGGTGCTGCCCTTCATGGCCGGCACGGCCATCGGCACGCGCATGTTCAGCCTCGCCAGCGAGACGACCTTCCGCCGCATCGCGCTGGCGGCGCTGACGCTGTCCTCGATCTACGTCCTGGCGTCGTAGAGACCGTACGCGCCTGAACCTCTGCCTGAGTCAAAGGACCCCTGCCTTCGCAGGGGTGACGACTTGTGGTGTAGCAGGCGAAAATGCGAGATCATGCCGGGCTACGTTTATATCCTCACCAATCGCCGTCACGGCGCGCTCTATATCGGCGTGACAAACGATATTGTGCGGCGCGTTCATGAGCACCGCACCGGCGTCGCAGATGGATTTTCCAAGAGCCACGAACTGCACCGGCTGGTGTTTTTCGAGACGCATGAAACTGTTCCACTCGCGATAGAGCGCGAGAAACAGCTCAAGCGCTGGAAGCGGGACTGGAAAATCGGTCTGATCGAGGAACTCAACCCGGACTGGAACGATCTCTATCCCGGGATCACGTCCTAAACTCCGCTCGTCACCCCTGCGAAGGCAGGGGCCCATTAACGCCGATGCCGGACCGGGAAAGCCCTACCGCCCGTGGGCGGCCATGACGTCGGTCATGGACTGGCCGGCGGCGGCGCAGGCGGCCTGGTGGGCCGTCGAGATTTCCACCACCGGCGGCGGCAGGGCCACCTCCTTGGCGAAGTGCTCGCGCGCCAACAGCTTGTCGTGCCACGCCTGCAGCTTCGGGAAGCGGTCGAGCGGGAAGCCCATCTTCGCGATGCGATAGACCGTGATCCACCAGGCGATGTCGGCCGCCGTGAAGCCCGAGGCCATCAGCCACTCGTGCTTCTCCAGCCGTTCCTCCAGCTTGCCGAAGGCGGTCATGAACTCGTCCACCGCCTCGATGATCTGCGCATCGGTAATGCCGCCATTGGCGTTCATGTCACGCCAGAACTTCACCTCGATGGCCTTGCGCCCGTCGGTCTGTCCGCCGACCGTGTCCGCGCCCTCGGCCTCATAGACGTCCACCGCCGCGTCGGGCTTGCGCATCTTCTCCACCGGCATGAAGTAGCGGAAGGTCAGCGCGCGCACGCACAGGTGCAGGTCGTCCTCGTATTTCATCAGCGCGTCCATCTCCGCCCGCTCGGCGGGGTCGGACGGGAACAGCGTGCCGTCGCCCAGCGTCGAATCCACATACTCGATGATGTCATTGCTCTCGATATGCACGTCGCCGTCATGCACCAGGATCGGCACCAGCCCGCGCGGGTTGATGCCCATGAACCAGGGCGTGAAGTTCTCGTTGGCGCCGATATCGCAATGGTGGCCTTCCCAATCGACCCCCATCTCCGTCAGCGAAATCCGCGTCTTCTGGGAACAGGACGAGCCCATGAAATGGATGAGATGGACCCCCTTCCAGTCCAGCACCTCTTCTGTACGGATGTCCTCGCGTGCGAGCTTGACCATGATGTGTGTTCTCCCCTGCCCGGTGTGTCGTTGGGCGCGGAGTGTAGGGCGATGTTCGACCACCGCCAACAACCCTCTCCGCCATGGGGGGAGAGGGTGGCGAGCAGCGCGAGCCGGGTGAGGTGGTTCGCATCGACGTCAGCGGACACCCACCTCACCGCGACCCTCTCCTCCCCATGGGAAGAGAGGGAGTAGCGCCTGGCGCTTCCCCAATGCCATCATCCCTTCAATGAAGACACACCGGAGGAACCGCCATGCCCCAGACACTCGACACGCTGATCTACAACCTCGACGACATCCCCGTGCATGAATCGCGCGTCGGCCAGATCAAGGTGCTGGGCGGCGAGCAGGTGATGGGCTTCTGGGTGAAGACCTTCGCCGGCGCCCATGTGCCGGCCCATTCGCACCCGAACGAGCAGATCACCTGGCTGGTGAAGGGCCGCTTCGACTACGAGTTCTCCACCGGCGAGAAGGCCACCTGCACCGACGGCAATATCGTGCTCATTCCCGGCGGCGTGGAGCACGAGGTCTGGTACCGCGAGGAATGCGAGATCGTGGAGTTCTTCTCCCCGCCCCGCCTCGACATGTTCCCCGGCCTGGCGAACAACCCGTTCGGGTTGGAAGACAAGTAACGCAGGACCCTCCGTGTCCCGAAGGTTCGTCGTCCCTGTGAGTGCCCGCAGCGGTTGCCGCAGCAAAATTCGTCACCCCTGCGCAGGCAGGGGTCCATTGCCTCAGGCGTCCGACTGGGCAAACATCGGCGTTAATGGACTCCTGCCTTCGCAGGAGTGACGACCGAGAATACTGAAACGCCGGAACCACCCTTCAGGAACCCACCCATGCAGCTCCCCACCAAGATCATCGATATTTCCATGCCGCTGGACGACCAGATCATCGTCGATCCCGAGACCATGCGCCCCAGCATCTCGATGATGGAACACGGCGACAAGCTGGAGCGGCTGCAGAAGCTGTACCCGGGCCTCGACCCGGCGGAGCTGCCGGGCGGGCTGTCCTCGGCGTGGGAGACCATCACGCTGTCCACCCACAACGGCACCCATGTGGACGCGCCGAAGCACTATCACCCGGTGGACAGGAACGGCGACCCGATGCCGGGCATCGACGAGATGCCGCTCGACTGGTTCTTCCGCCCGGGCGTGAAGTTCGACTTCCGCCATTTCGCCGACGGCTACCTCGTCACCCCCGCCGACATCGACGCGGAGCTGGCGCGCATCGGCCACGAGCTGCAGCCGCTGGATATCGTGCTGATGAACACCTCGGCCGCCGCCGCCTATGGCCGCGACGACTACATCGACCACGGCTGCGGCATGGGCCGCGAGGCGACGCTCTACCTCACCTCAAAGGGGGTGCGGGTGTGCGGCACCGACGCCTGGACCTGGGACGCGCCGTTCAAATACACCTCGGAGCGGTGGAAGGAGACCAAGGACTCCTCGATCATCTGGGAGGGCCACTACGCCGGCATCGACACGCCCTATTGCCAGATCGAGAAGCTGCAGAACCTGGAAGCCCTGCCCGACAAGGGTTTCATGGTGGCGTGCTTCCCGACGAAGATCCGCGGCGGCACGGCGGGCTGGACGCGGGCGGTGGCGATGGTGGGTTAACGACTACCCCCGCTTCCACCCCCGCATCTGTACCAGCGTCGTCGCGCCATCCTTCAGCTTGTCCATCGCCGCGGCCTCGTTGGCTTCGCGGGCGATCGAGGCCTCGATGGCGGCGGGCACCATCGCCTTGGGGATCACCACCACCCCATCCGTGTCGCCGAGGACCAGGTCGCCCGGCTCGATGATCGCCTCGCCGATGGCGATGCGTTCGTTGATGTAGAGGTCGCCGTTCAGGTCCTTCAGCGTGCCGCGCATGGCCAGCCCCCGCGCGAAGACGGGCCAGCCCATCTGCGCCAGCTCGTTGCCGTCGCGCACGCAGCCGTCGATCACCAGCCCGCCCAGCTTGCGTCCGCGCGCGCTCGTGCACATCACCTCGCCGAAGTAGCCGCCCTCGTAATGACCGCCCACATCGGCAACGATCACGTCGCCGGGCTTCGCCTCGTCGATGGCGAAGTGCAGCGCCAGATTATCCAGCGGCGGGCCCTTCACCGGGAAGGCCGGGCCGCAGATGGTCATGCCCGGCGCCACCGGCTTGATGGCGGCCGGCAGCGCGCCGATGCGCCCGGCGGCCTCGTGCAGGGTGGATGAGGCGATCTTCGACGCCGCCGCGATCAGCTCGGGCGTGAGTTCGCCAGTGGTCTGGGTAGTGTCGGCCATGTTGCGTGTTCCCCCCGCGCGAATGGTACGTTAGGCGGCAATTCTAGACGCCGCTCCGGCGTTTGTCTTTGGGGGGAAGAACGTGCGCACTTTCAACACCGACCGTCACCCCTGCGAAGGCAGGGGTCCATTAACTCAGGCGGTTGCCCGGGCATGCATCGGCGATAATGGGCCCCTGCCTTCGCAGGGGCGACGAGCGAGGGTGGCACTGGCGTCGAGGGTCACCCCATGAACGGCGTGCTCACCGGCCTGTCCATCGTGGAGGGTTCGGCCTTCGTGGCCGCGCCGACCTGCGGGATGACGCTCGCCCAGATGGGCGCGGACGTGATCCGCTTCGACCTGCCCGGCGGCGGCATCGACTACCGGCGCTGGCCCGTGACCGAGAGCGGCACCTCGATCTACTGGGCCGGGCTGAACAAGGGCAAGCGCTCGCTGGCCGTGGATTTCCGCAAGCCCGAGGGGCAGGAAATCCTGACCGCGCTGATTACCCGGCCGGGCGACGACAAGGGCATCCTGCTCACCAACTTCCCCATGCGCGGCTGGCTGTCCTACGAGAAGCTGGCCGAGAGGCGCGCCGACCTGATCGCGCTGAACATCATCGGCAACCCGGACGGCTCGGTCGCGGTGGACTACACGGTCAACGCCGCCGTTGGCTTCCCGACCGTCACGGGTGACGGCTCGGCGGAGCATCCCGTGAACCATGTCTTCCCCGGCTGGGACGTCTCCACCGGCTATGCCGCGGCGACAGGCATCCTGGGCGCCGAGCGGCACCGCCGCCTGACGGGCGAAGGCCAGTATGTCTCGCTGTCGCTGGCCGACATGGCCTTCGCGACGGTCGGCAACCTGGGCTACATCGGCGAAGTGCTGGTGAACGGCGAATCCCGCCCCTCCATCGGCAACGACGTCTATGGCAGCTACGGGCGCGACTTCGCGACCCGCGACGGGCGGCGCGTGATGGTGATCGCCGTGTCGGTCGCCCAGTGGAAGAAGCTGGTCGAGGCGACGGAAACCGGCGCGGCCATGGACGCGCTGGAGGCCGAGACCGGGCTGGACTTCACCCGCGAGGAGGACCGCTACGAGGCGCGCGAGGCGATTTCCGGCCATATCGCGCGCTGGTGCTCCCACCACAACCTGGCGGATATCCGACGCACCTTCGACCACCACAATGTCTGCTGGGGGCCGTACCAGACCTTCGAGCAGATGGTGCGCCAGGACCCGCGCGCGTCGGTGAAGAACCCGCTGTTTGCGCAGGTGGAGCAGCCCGGCATCGGCGAATACATCGTGCCGGGCACGCCCCACAAGTTCGGCGATCACGACCGCGGCCATGTCCGCGCGCCCGTGCTGGGCGAGCACACAGACGAGATATTGTCGGGCGAACTGGGCATAAGCGACGGCGAGATCGCAAAGCTGCACGACGCGAAGATCGTGGCGGGGGCGTAGGGAGCCGCCTCTCCTTCCGCCACCGACATTCGTCACCCCGGCGAAGGCCGGGGTCCATTAACGCCGATGCAAGCCTGGGCAACTGCCTGTGTTAATGGACTCCCGCCTTCGCGGGAGTGACGAGTGATGGTACGGATAGGCCGTGGCTACTTTCCTTCGGCCATGACAACGGATTTCACCATGACCAACACCGACACGATATCCCTCGCCCATCAGGCCCTCGCCGATGCCCGCACCTACCGCGATGCCGCCATGCAGGCCGCCGCGGGGCTGGCCGCGCCGGGCGGGCCCGTGGAGCCGGCGAAGCTGGACGCGCACCAGTTCGCGCTGCACGGCTTTGCGTGGATGGCGACCTATGTGACGGCGCTGGAACAGCTTCTCGGCTGGGCGGAGCGGCTGGACGGCGAAGGACGCCTGTCGGACCTCGAGCGGCGCATGCTGGGCTGCGGCTTCGGCAGCTACCTGAAGCAGCTCAAGTACGGCATCGCCATGAGCCAGGACGAGGTCGCCCGGCCCGGCGATCTGGGCCTGGACGAGGCGGATTTCTTCAACAGCCCCGCGACGAAGACCCTGATGGCCGAGGGTGACGGCATCGCCGCGCGGCAGGCCATTGCGGAGGAACTGCGCAACCGGTCCGGAGACTACGGAGACCGTGGCCTCGACGAGACACACGCGATGATCGCCGAACAGTTCCGCCGCTTCGCCGACGAGAAGGTCGCGCCCTTCGCTCACGAATGGCACCTCAAGGATGAGCTGATCCCGCTGGAGGTGATCGCCGAACTAGGAGAACTGGGCGTGTTCGGCCTTACCTTGCCGGAAGAGGACGGCGGGTTGGGCATGGACAAGGGCGCCATGTGCATCGTCACGGAGGAGCTGTCGCGCGGCTATATCGGCGTCGGCTCGCTGGGCACCCGCTCGGAGATCGCGGCAGAGCTAATCCGCGTCCACGGCACATCGGCGCAGAAGGAGAAGTACCTCGCCCGGATCGCCTCTGGCGAAATCCTGCCGACGGCCGTGTTCACTGAGCCCAATTACGGTTCCGACCTAGCGCATATCCGCACCCGCGCCACCCGCGACGGCGATGTCTATCGGGTAAAGGGTGCCAAGACCTGGACCACCCACGCCGCGCGTGCCGATCTGATGACCCTGATGGTGCGAACCGTAGCCGACGAGAATGGCTATCGAGGCCTGTCCATGTTTCTCGCCGAGAAGCCACGGGGAACCGACGACGACCCCTTCCCTGTCGCCGGGCTGGAGGGCACCGAGATCCGGGTTCTGGGCTATCGCGGGATGAAGGAATACGAGCTGGGCTTTGACGGCTTCGAGGTGCCGGCCGAGGCGCTGCTGGGTGGCCTCGAGGGCGAAGGCTTCAAGCAGCTCATGGCGACCTTCGAGACAGCGCGTATACAGACAGCCGCTCGCGCCGTGGGCGTCGCTCAGAACGCTCTGGAACTCGGCTTCGGCTATGCGAACGACCGTGAACAGTTCCGCCGCCCAATTCTCGAGTTTGCCCGGGTCGGCGGCAAGCTGGGCTGGATGGCAACGGAGACGATGATTGCCCGCCAGCTAACCCTCTACGCGGCCCGGCAAAAGGATTCTGGCCAGCGCTGCGACATCGAGGCGGGTATGGCCAAGCTGCTCGGCGCGCGGGCCGCGTGGTCAAACGCAGACAATGCGTTGCAGATCCACGGCGGTAATGGCTACGCTGAGGAGTACGTAATTTCGCGTGTGCTACTGGATGCACGTATTTTAAATATTTTCGAAGGCGCAGCCGAAATCCAGGCTGGTATCATCGCCCGCGGCCTGCTCGGCCGCCCGAACCGCCCGGCCTAACTAGTACCTTAACATTGGCCTTCTCAACATCCAGCACACACGCCTGCGCCAGTTTTTTAACTGTGCCAGCCGCCGTCAGCCATCAGAACGGCACCCGTAGTGAAGCTGCTTTGATCTGACGCAAGGAACAAGACAGCGCGGGAGATTTCCTCTGCTGTTCCATGCCTGCCCAGCGGAATCATGTTGTTGAGCATCTCTGTCGCATTGACGCCCATGGCCGCGCTAACCCTGTCTTCGATGGTTTGCTGAAACTCGTTTTCAAGTGGTCCGGGCGCGATGATATTGGCGCGGATGTTCCGGCCCGCCAATTCGCGTGCCACACAGCGAACCATGCCGATTAGCGCGTGCTTAGAAGTAATATAGCCCACTGTACCAGGACGTGTGCGAACTCCCATGATGCTCGATGTCACCACGATTGAGCCACCATCCCGGATATACGGGATCGAATGTTTTAGGGTGAGAAAGGTACCGCGCACATTGACGTCCAGCACAGCGTCAAAAATGTCTTCTGGGAAATCGGTGACGGCTGCGTTGGTGCCACTGATGCCGGCATTGGCAAAGACCACGTCGATCTTTCCCCAGGCATCAACCGCCTGTTTCACGAAAGCCTTCACTTCCGATGAGTTTGAAATATCTGCCACTGCGACGAGGGTGTCCTTAGCACCGATACTGTCAGCGGATTGCTCCAACGCGGCGGCATCGCGATCAACGAGCATGAGTGTCGCACCCGCTTCTGCTAGCGCTTTGGCGCTTGCGAGACCTACGCTGCCAGCGCCGCCGGTGATGATGCAGTGTTTTCCGTCCATGACACCCATATTACGACCCCTGTTTTTGCTGAATTAGTCTTCCAGCTACGGTTGAAGCGGAAGGTACCGGATTTTTTAGATAAATTGAGACACTCGAATGCAAGATACGCTTTTTAGACTGCTCGAATAGGTTATTCGACGCGCGGGATCGCGTTTTCCATCTTCATCAATATCGGCCGCGCGTCAGGTGTACTCAGTGGGATAAAACTGCCTTGATAGCGAACACATAACGTCGGTGAAGAATGAGTTTCGTCGCCAAGGTTCACCTCAAGATCAGCAATAACGAGTTCCGCATCTTCTAAGACGGACAAAACTTTCATGCTCGGCTCCTAATGGACTTGCGTTTTGCTGCCTCATTCAGCTGATGAGCTGCTAAAAAGTAGCTTTCATAAAACTCAGTACGAAAAATGGCTCCGATCCAGGGATATGTAAATTAACCTGTTACAAAAAGAGAAATTACCAACAAGAACGGGCTAAAAAAAATTATCAGAAATACCCAAAAAATTCAGTCCAACAATATCCTGATCCTCGACACGGTCACGAAGCTCGACCGCGCCGCCTTTGGCAAGGTGGCCATCGCCGCGTCTCATGGTGGGGTCTATGCCGGTTACCTGGCCGCTCGGTGCGGAGTTCGCGGTGTAATCCTGCATGATGCAGGGGTTGGCAAGGACAGGGCGGGTATTTCATCACTGCCCTACCTTGAGGGCCTCGGGATTGCCTGCGCGACGGTGGATTTCACCACCGCACGGATCGGCAGCGGCGCTGATATGGCCGCGCGGGGCATCATCAGCCATACCAACGACAGCGCACGTGCCGCAGGATGCGCGCCGGGGCAGACAGCCATGAACTGCGCTCTGGCCATGGAAGCGAACAGGGTGCACGGTGGCGAGATCGCGGGATACGACGAGGCCCGCTTCGTCCTGCGCGAGGAGCCCGGCGAGCCGAGGGTCATCGGCTGCGATTCCACGTCTCTCGTGCGCGCCGAAGACGAAGGCCAGGTCGTGGTGACCGCGTCCCATGGTGACCTGCTGGAGACCTCGCCAAGCTGGGGCAACCGCCCTGACGTGCTGGCAGCCATCTTCAATGATGCTGGATCGGAAAACCCGACCCGGCTTCCGGACCTCGATACACGCGGGATCGCGGGGGCCACGGTCTCCAAAGACAGCGCGCGGATCGGCGATGCCCGCTCGACCTATGAAGACGGGATCATCTCTCACATCAACGAAAGCGCGCGGGCACGCGGTGCGAGCGTGCGGATGACGTGCAGGGACTTCGTCGAACGCATGATCGACAGCGTGCGGGAGAGCTAGGCCAGCATCTCCCGGGCGCGCGCAGCGATGCGGTCCGCCTTGATCTTGTAGGCTTCCTCCAGCGGCACCGAGAACGGGATCGGAATGCGCTCCCCGCCCAGCCGCGCAACGGGAATACCCAGCTCTTCGGCGACTTCCGCGGCGATTTCGCCGCCGAACCCGCCGACCCGCACCGCCTCATGGACGACCAGCAGCTTTCCCGTCCTTGCCGCTGACGCCATCACCGCATCGCGGTCCCACGGCCACAAGGTGCGCAAATCGATCACCTCAGCCGATATGCCGTCTCCGGCGAGTAAATCGGCCGCTTCGAGCGCGACACCCACCTGGGCCGACCAGCTTACGATCGTCAGATCATCGCCGGCCCTGACCTTCTCGGCCACTCCCAGCGCTGTTTCCGTATCGTCGCTTTCGTCAACTTCGCCTTTCAGGCCCCACAGTCCCTTGTGTTCCATATAGACCACGGGATCGTCGCAGCGGATCGAGGCCTTGAGCAGGCCCCGGTTGTTCGCCGGTGTGGACGGTGTAACCACCACAAGTCCCGGCACATGGGTGTACCAGGCCTCCGGCGACTGGGAATGCTGGGCCGCGATGCCGCCGCGGATGCCGATGGGCATGCGCGCGACCATGGGCACCCGGCCCTGCCCGCCGAACATGTAGCGGGCCTTGGCCGCCTGGTTCACCAGCTCGTCCACCGCGCACATGGCGAAGTCGGAAAAGCGCATCTCGGCGATGGGCCGTGTCCCCGCCAGCGCGGCGCCGACGGCCGCGCCCATGATGGTCGATTCCGAGATCGGGGTATCGACGATGCGGTCCTCGCCGAACTCGGCCTGGAGCCCCTTGTACTGGCCAGCCATACCGCCCTCGTAGCCGAGGTCCTCGCCCAGCGCCCAGACCAGCGGATCACGCTGCATCTCCTCGCGCAGGGCCAGCCGCGCGGCTTCGGCGTAGGTCATCTCGCTCATAGCGCAGCCTCCCCGGCATGAGGTGCACCGACATCCTGGACATCCGTGAACGCCAGCGAGGCGTCCGGCCAGGGCGCATTCAGCGCATCGGCGACATAGCCGTCGATCTCGGCCTTCACCTCGTCCTGAAGCTGCGCGATATCCGCGTCGTTCATGCCGTTGTCGCGCAGCCAGGCTTCCACACGGCCCATCGGCTCGTATTCCAGCGCAGCATCGACTTCGGCGGGATCGCGGTATCCGGCCGGGTCATGGGCGAAGTGGCCGCGCAGCCGGTAGGTCATCGCCTGGATGAGCTGGGGGCCAGACCCGCCACGAATTTCCGAGACGACCCGCGCCGCTGTCCGGTCCACCTCGAACAGGTCGTTACCGTCAATGGTGACCGCCGGCACATCGAAGCTGAGCGCCCGCGCCGCGATGCCCTCGCCTGCCGTCACCAGCCGCGTGGTGGTCGAGGCGGCGATCTGGTTGTTCTCGCACACGAACAGGACCGGCAGGTTGTAGATCTTCGCCCAGTTCAGGGCCTCCATGAACGGGCCCCGGTTGATGCCGCCGTCACCGATGAAATTGACGACGATGCTGTCCTTCCCGCGCAGGCGCAGCGCCTGCGCCGCGCCGACGGAGATCGTGCAGCCGTCGGCGATCACGCCGTTCGCTCCCAGCATGCCGACAGAAAAGTCGGCGATGTGCATGGAGCCGCCCTTGCCGTTGCTGGTGCCGCCGGCCTTGCCGAACAGTTCCAGCATCATGGCGCGCGGATGGGCGCCCTTGGCGATGGAGTGGCCGTGGCCGCGATGGTTGCTGGTCAGATAGTCGTCGTCGCGCAGGTTCTCGCAGATGCCGACGGCGATCGCCTCCTCGCCGATATACTGGTGCACCGAACCGCGCACATTGCCCGCGAAGAAATTCTCGCCCGCCGCCTCTTCAAAGGCGCGGATCACCAGCATTGTGCGGTACATCGCCGCCACGCGCGCCGGTTCGTTCGCCAGATTGTCGCTCACGCTGTCCTCCCCCTGTAACCACGCACCGCAAGGCACGGGCTCGCGAGTATCGCGTGCCCGTGCACCTGCGGTAAAGCGCGCGCTGGGGGAGAGCCGAGTTGCGCGCCAGCCCGCTAGGCTGCGGCGACCGACATCCGGGACGTCTCACCGAGGGCCTTGTTGACCCGGGGCATGACCTCCGTGGCCATCAGTTCCATGGAGCGCTTGCCGAGCGCCGGATCGACCCAGTCATGGCCCGCATAGACCAGCGTGCCGAAGTCGCCCACTTCCTCGCGGAAGGCCAGGATGTCATCGACGATCTTGTTCACCGAACCAGCCATCACCAGCGTATCGACCATGAAGTCCGGGGTGACCTCGCTCTCGGGCTGGTCGCGGTCGTTCTTGAACAGCTCGATCTTGCCGGCGCGCTTCAGCTTCTCGTCGAGCTGCTGGAAGTAGAAGCGATAGGGCGACTGCGGGCCCTTGCCATAGGCCTCTGCAACCTTGTCGTCATCCGCCACGAAGATCGAGCGGGCGACGCGCCACTTCGAGGTGTCGGCCTTCTGGCCCACATTCTCGCAACCCTGAGCGTAGTTCGGCCAATGGGTGGCGACCCATTTCTGCTGCAGGAAGTTGGCGGAGACCGGGATCCAGCCACGCTCGCCGATCTTGATGACACCCTTGGAATACGGCGCCACGACCGTGCCGAAAATCGCCGGATGGGGGTCACGCTGGTAGGGCTTCAGGATGTAGCCCTGCCCCAGATCCTCCTAATGGGTCTTCGCGGTGGAGATCGACCAGTACTTGCCCTCGAGGTTGTAGGGCGGCTCGCCCGTCCACAGCGCGATAATGTGGTTGATCGCCTCCTCGAACTTCTCGTTGCGGTCGATGTCGAGGGTGCCGAAGACCTCGGAGTCCGATTGCAGGTTGCCCGGGCTGATACCCAGCATAAACCGGCCCTTGAGCATCTGATCGACCATCGCCGCCTCACCCGCCAGCGCGGCCGGGTGATGATGGCCGAGATTCGCCGTACCCGTGGCCAGGGTGATGTTCTTCGTGGCCTCCGCGACCCAGGCGATGAACATCAGCGAGTTCGGGACCGGCTCGAACCGGTCGGTGACGTGTTCGCCCATATAGGCTTCCGCGAACCCCAGCTTATCTGCAAGGACGAAGGCTTCGCGGTCCTCATGCAGGGTTTCGCTGATCGGCCGGTCGGCCGGATGCAGCGGCATCGTGAAAAAACCAAGTTCCATGTCGGCGTCTCCCGTCTTTAATGATCGTTCTATAAATAACTATTTTTGCCCGAACCGGTTTGAGCCAGATCAATTGCCGAAAGAACAGGTGATGTGACGCGGACGGCTTTCCGCCCACCGAACAGGGCGCCCCCGGTTGACGGGAGGCCGGGGCATGTCAAACATGTCGCCTCCGCAGCGATGCCCGTCCGGGCGAATGCGGGTAATCCGTTCGGAGGGACAGTTTTATGAATGACAGCGGCGGCAATGCCACCGTGGAGCTCAGTGGCGGCGAGGCGATCGCACGGATGCTGCAACTCCATGAGGTCGGCCCGATGTTCGGTATGGCCGGTTTCCAGCTCCTGCCCTTCTACGACGCCGTGCGCGAACTGGGCCTCGCCCACACACTGATCAACGACGAGCGCTCGGGCGCGTTCATGGCGGATGCCTGGGCCCGCGTCACGGGCCGGCCCGGCGTGTGCGACGCGACACTCGGCCCCGGCGCGACCAACCTGCTCACCTCGCTCACGGAGTCCCTCAACGCCGGTATCCCGCTGATCGCCATGATCGGCGACACCAACCGCGCGCATGCCTGGAAGAACATGACCCAGGAGACCAAACAGGTCGAAATGTTACGCCCGGCGGTGAAAGAGGTCATCCGGGTCGAAGTCGGCGAGCGCATCCCCGAACACATCCGCTACGCCTACACCATCGCCACCTCGGGGCGCCCCGGCCCGGTGCTGCTCGACGTGCCCGAAGACATCTGTCATGGCGTGTTCGAGTTCCCCGCCGACGACCTCTACGCCGACCCGACCGCCATCCGCGCCCCGTCGCGCCGGACGCGTCCGGCACGGGACGACCTGGCGCGCGCGGCGGCGATGCTGGCCGACGCGAAACGCCCGGTGATCCTGGCGGGCGGCGGCGTGCATATTTCCGGCGCGGCGAACGAACTGACGGCCTTCGCCGAAGAGCAAGCCATTCCGGTCGGACACACGCTGTCCGGCAAGGGCGCGATCGCGTGCGTGCACGATCTCTCGCTTGGCCTGTTCGGGCGCTACTCGCGCACGGCCAACGACGTGCTGGAAACGGCGGACGCGATCCTTGTGGTCGGCTGCAAGCTGGGTGAGATCGCGACCAAACGCTACACGGTGCCGCGTGCGGGTATCCCGATCATCCATCTCGACATCATGCCGGAGGAGATCGGCCGCTGGGCGCGCACGCAGGTGGCGCTGGCGGGCGATGCCCGCGAGGGTCTCGCGGATCTGCGCGAAGCCCTGGCCGACGGCGCCGAGGCCCGCCGCGCTTCCCGCGCGGACTACTTGTCGGAAGTCCAAGCTGGGAAGACCAAATGGCGTGCGGAAGTAGAGGAACGCCTCACCTCCGACGAGGTACCCGTCAACATGGCGCGGATGATCCACGAACTGAACAACGTGCTGCCCGAGGACGCGATCCTTGTCGCCGATGGCGGCTTCGCGGCCCACTGGACCGGGCTGATCTACGACACCAAGCGCGCCGGGCGCGGCTATATCCCCGACAGGGGCATGGCCTCCATCGGCTACGGCGTGGCGGGCGGCATCGGTGCGCAACTGGCCGCGCCCGACCGGCCCGTCTTCACGCTCACCGGCGACGGCGGCCTGAACATGACGCTCGGCGATCTGGAAACCGCGGCACGGCTGAAGGTGCCGGTCACCGTGATGGTCGTGAACAATGCCGCATCCGGCTACATCAAGGCCCTGCAGCACGCGATGTTCGGCGGGCGCTATCAATCCGCCGATCTGTCCGACCTGAACTACGCCGTCCTCGCCGAGGCGCTGGGTTGCAAGGGTATCCGGGTGGAACACCCGGACCAGTTGGCTGACGCCTACCGCACGGCACTCACCAACCGCGACGGCCCCACCCTGATCGACGTGGTCGTCACGCGCGACGCAGGCAAGATGCTGCCCGGCGTCGATAACCGCACCGCCCCCATCAAAAAGGGCGACCGGATCGCCTAGGCGCCCCCCGAACCGGATACAGACAAGAACACGCGCTCATTTGGAGGAGCACCCCATGAAACTGATGACGTTCGATGCCGGAAACGGCGCCCGTGTGGGCCTGGCCACTGACACCGGCGTGGTCGATCTGACCGCGAAAGCCGGCGTGACCTCGCTGCGCCAGCTCATCACCGACGGCAAGGTCGCGGACATGGCGCAGTACGCCGGTGCCGACGCCGACCACGCGCTGGACGATGTGACAGTCCTGCCGGTCGTGCCCGACCCGGTGCACATCTGGTGCGTGGGCGTGAACTACATGGACCACCTGCAGGAGGCCATCGACGCCGGCCTGCCCCGCTCCAAGTCCGAGCATCCGATGATCTTCGGCCGCTACGCGGACACGCTGGTCGGCCACAAGCAGAACCTGCTGAAGTCGCCGGTGGTCCACAAGCTCGACTACGAGTGCGAACTGGCGGTCATCATCGGCAAGGGCGGACGCTACATCAAACCCGAGGACGCGCTGGATCACGTCATCGGCTATTCCTGCTTCAACGAGGGCAGCGCACGCGACTGGCAGTACCACACCGCCCAGGTCGTGCCGGGCAAGAATTTCCAGGGCACCGGCGGCTTCGGGCCGTGGATGGTGACGACGGACGAAATTCCCGACCCGCAGGTCCTCGACATCTCCACCGTGCTGAACGGGGAGACGCTGCAGAGCGCAAACACCAAGGACATGATCTTCGACGTGAAGACCATCATCTCCTATGTCTCGCACATCTCCGAGTTGCAGCCGGGCGACGTGATCGCGTCCGGCACGCCGTCGGGCGTCGGCCAGTCGCGCGAGCCGCAGGTCTTCATGCAGCCGGGCGACTCTTGCGAGATCCACATCGAAAAGGTGGGCGTGCTGGTCAACCCGATCGCGGAAGGCTGAGTTCCTCGGGTTTCCTGTTCATGAAACTCTCCGGGGGCACCCACGTCCCCGGAATAAACCGATTACCCCAACGGGAAATCTCCTGAAGGATGGGCAACAGCCCGTTCCCCATCTCCGTGAGAATGTACTCGTAACGCGTCGGGTTGTTCTGGTACGGGCGCCGCTCGACAATCCCGACCCGCTCCAGCCGTTTCAGGCGGTCCGCCAGGATGTTCGTCGTGATTCCTTCCGGCGAGCGCTCGAACTCACCGAAACGACGGCGTCCCGTCATCATGTCGCGGATGATCACCAGCGACCACTTGTCCCCCAGCAGATCCAGCGTTGTGGCGATCGGGCAGCCCGACCGCTCGGAATAGGGTGTCTCGCCTGCCATGGCCGTGCCCTTCGATAGTTACTTGCATTTAACCAGTGACTCACACTAACTTGCAAAACACAAGTTAACCGCAAGC
>Ga0181578_10001185_pt1 | contig 25131 bp, 28 predicted proteins | sample 071ome_21_FD_148659 | JGI IMG/M metagenome (GOLD analysis project Ga0181578, IMG submission 148659) | Coastal salt marsh microbial communities from the Groves Creek Marsh, Skidaway Island, Georgia - 071401CT metaG (spades assembly) | ecosystem: Environmental > Aquatic > Marine > Intertidal zone... | reverse complement strand
CCAGACGCGGGACCGGTTGCCGTAGTGGCCCTTGGCCCGCTCCATAACGACGCGACGCCGCTTCTTCGAGTGCACAGAACGCTTGACGCGTGCCATCTCTCTCTCCTTCTCCTCGCTGGCCGCAGATCCGGCCAGAAAAATCTCGTACGGGTGGTATCGGGCTCAGACGCCCAGGTCGCGGAGGTTCTTCTCGTCGGCCTTGGCGACGGCTGTGTCACCACGAAGCTGACGAATCCGCTTCGGGGACTTCTTCTCCAGGATGTGGTTCTTGTTCGCCTGACGGCGCATGAGCTTGCCGCTACCCGTGCGCTTGAAGCGCTTGGCAGCACCCTTGTGGGTCTTCATCTTCGGCATGTCGTGTCCTGCCTTTCGCTGCCGGAGAATCCGGCCAGCATCTCGCTGACCGGAACTCCGGTCAGATCACTCTTCCTCGTCGGCTGCCGGGGCATCGGCTTCCGCCGTTGCCTCGTTGGCGGCCGCTTCGGCCTTCCTGCGTTCCTTCTCGTGGCGGGCCTGGGCCTGCTTGTCCGGTGCGAGCACCATCACCATGTTGCGGCCGTCCTGGCGGGGGTGGAACTCCACCTTGCCGACATGGTCGACCTCGTCAGCGACGTTCTCGAGGATCTTGCGCCCCAACTCGGGGTGCTGCATCTCACGGCCACGGAACATGATCGTCACCTTGACCTTGTGACCCTCGCCGAGGAACTTCTCGACCTTTTTGGTCTTGGTGTCGAAGTCGCCAGGCCCGATCTTGGGTCGGTACTTCATTTCCTTGACCGTCAGGTTCGAGGACTTCTTCCTCGATTCCTTGGCTCGCTGATCGGCTTCGTACTTGTACTTGCCGTAGTCCATGATCCGGCAAACCGGTGGGTTCGCCCGATCCGCGACCTCGACCAGGTCGAGTCCGGCAGCCCGAGCGATGTTGAGCGCTTCGGGTAGTGGCTTGATGCCGATCTGTTCACCATCCTGACCAACGAGGCGGACCTCGCGGGCTCGGATGCGATCATTGATCCTTGGCTCGTTGCTTGGCGGTGCTATCGCCCTGAACTCCTCGTGAGCACGGAACCTCCGTCGTGGGTGGAAACGCCGATCGCCGCTCGAAAACGACGAAACGGACGCCGGGAGTCGACGTCCGCGAAACCTCGTGCCACGGATGACACGGTGTTGCCGAATCGGCCGACCTGGCGCACCTCGGATCGGTGGCCAGGTGAGGATCCGGCGAACCGGGCCCCACTTCCCTCAGTTGTACGGCCGTTAGGGTACCAGCATGAGTTCTCTGTGGACACCTGGTGGCGAACACAACGTTCCCCGCGATCCCGAACCCGCCGTGGGCGCTCCGACCGGCCTTGAGCCCGAAATGGAGGACGCGATCGCCGCATCCCTCCCTGACGGCATCACGCTCGACGACCTCTCTCCCGAGCAGCTGGCGCAGGCCGAGGAGGCCATTCGCGAGATGGCGGCTGTCCGTGAGCAGGTGCTGTCGGCACCGGCCGGCGATGTGATCGCCAATCACGCCATGGGCCTGTTCGAGCTCGGGGCGCTCCATCTCTCGCAGCAGACCCCGAACTTCGCCGAAGCCGGTCTCGCCATCGACGCCATGGCGGCACTCGTCGACGGGCTCGGCGATCGTCTCGGTGAGGCCGTGCCCACACTGCAGGAGGGGCTCCAGCAATTGCGGATGACCTTCGTGCAGCTCAAGCAGCAGGCGGACGCCGAGGGCTGAACCCCCGGCGCTGACCTACAGCGTCACCAGCGCCACGCCAACGACCGTGACCACCGCACCGACGACAAGTGGACGGGTCACTGTCCGCGGCACCAACGCAAGCCCGAAGAGGATTGAGGTCGAGCGGAGCGTCGCCACATTCGCCGCGTCGGCGCGGGTGTAGGCAAGCAGGATGAGCGCATAACTCGTCGACGAGGCAAGACCGACGGGAACGCCCGACCGAAGCGAGGCCCGCAGCCGATCGATCGGAAGCCGATTGCCGATGATCGCGAACGTCGCGCCGAGGTACGACGACATGGCGAAGAACGCCCAGCCATTGACGTCCTCAACCGCTCGTGCATCGACGAGTGTGTAGCCGCCGATGACAACACCAGTGGTGAGCGCCAGTGCGAGCGCCTGGCGCTGACCGGTGTTCCACCCGACATTGCCGATCATCAAGAGCCCGATCGCGACCAGCACCGCACCAATCACGGTGAAGGGCGTCGGCACCTGGTCGAGCAGCCAGATACCGAGCGCGGCCACCACGAGCGGCGCAGAACCGCGAGCGACGGGGTACGCGACGGCGAGCGCCCCCCGGTCGTAGGCCGCCGCCAGCGCCGTGATGTACGACGCATGCAACAGCCCGCTCGTCAGCAGCAGCCACCAGACCTCGAACGGTGGATCGAGGACGATCCACGGGGTCAACCAGAGCGCACCGACGTAGTACGAGACGACGAGCGTGCCGAGGCGGTCCGCACCGCTATGGGTTCGTGCGTTCCAGAGCGCGTGTCCGAATGACGCAGCCAACACCAGGAGAACGGCACTGACACTCACGACATCGCCTGAGGATCAGGGGATGATCTTCGAGATCGGGAGTTCGACGATGTCGGTGGCGCCCTTGTCGCGCAACTGCGGGATCAAGATATTGATCTCGTCCTTGGGCACGACCGTCTCGACCGCGTAACCCGCGCCACGGAACAGTTCGTTCACGGTGGGCGACTTGAGTGACGGCACGATCTCGATGACCTCATCGAGCGCCTCGGCCGACACGTTCATCTTCACGAGCACCTTGCCGCGAGCGTCGAGCACGCCTTGGAGGAGCGTGTGGATCTGACGCATGGCGTGGGCCTTCTCCGGGTCGGCGAACGACGCCGGGTTGGCGACCAACTCGGTGTAGCTGGTGACGAGGGTCTCGAGAATACGGAGGCCAGCGGCCTTGAGGGCCCGGCCGGTCTCGGTGATGTCGACCACGACGTCGACGATGTCGGGAACCTTCGCTTCGGTGGCGCCGTACGAGAGACGGACGTCGGCGTCGACACCGGCAGCCTCAAGGTGGCGCTTCGTGATCTCGGGATATTCAGTCGAGACCTTCACCCCCGCCGGCAGGTCGGCGATCGTCCGCCACGGCGAGTCCTCCGGGACCGCCATGACGATGCGCACCGGCTTGGCAGTGGCTTTCGAGTACTTCAACTCCCCGAGCGACTCGACCTGGCTCGAGGTTTCCTCGATCCAGTCGCGGCCCGTGATCCCGAGGTCGAAGAGCCCCTCGGCGACATAGGTCGGGATCTCCTGAGGACGGAGAATCCGCACCGAGGCGATGCGGGGGTCATTGATCGAAGCCTTGTAGGCGACCGACGACGACCGCTCGACCGGAAGGTCAGCGGCCTCGAAGAGTTCCATGGTGGCCTTCTCGAGCGAGCCCTTGGGGAGGACGAGGTTCAGCACGGCGGGTCCTTGGGTGCAGGGGGCGAACCCCGTCGAGGCTACCGGCCGACGGCCATCAAACTCCGGGTTTGAACTCGATCCGCAGGTCGGCACCGACACGATCGACCGAGACGATCTCGCCCCGATCGACCGCAGTGATCGAGGGTGCACCCGCGCCGGTGAAGAGGCCTTTGGCGTCGTCGCCGCCGAACAAGACGGGGGCCTGGTAGAGCACGAACCGGTCGATGAGTCCGGCGCGATGAAAATCACCGATGACCTGCGCTCCACCCTCGACCATCAACTGCACGACGCCGTCGTCGCCCAGATGTTCGAGCAGGCGATCGATCGGTCCGTCCCAGGACAAACATGGTTGGACCCGGGCGTTGGTCACCGCCGTGCCGAGCACCACCCGGAGTGGATCTTGCGCCGGCGGAGTGCCCTCCGGCGCGTGCCAGTCGCGGACCGTGAGCACCGGGTCGTCGTTGCGCACCGTGCGAGCTCCGACGAGGATTGCGTCGCTCTCGGCACGGAGTCGATGGGCGTCGGCGCGAGCTTCCGGTCCGGTGATCCACTGCGAGGTGCCGTCGGGCGCTGCTGTCCGGCCATCGAGGCTGGCGGCAAGCTTGGCGACCACGAATGGACGGCCCGTTCGTCGATGGTGGAGGTAAGGGGCGAGTTGCTCAGCAACGAGATCGGCACCGACACCGACGGTGACCTCGATCCCCGCCGCCTCGAGCGTGCTGATGCCCTTGCCGGCGACGTGATCGTCGGGATCACCGACCCCGATGACGACCCGAGCAACGCCGGACTCGACGAGGGCGTGACTGCACGGACCGGTGCGACCGATGTGATCACACGGCTCGAGTGTGGTGTAGAGCGTCGAACCGCGTGCCGCGTCGGGGCCGGCGGCATCGAGCGCGACTCGCTCCGCGTGGCGGCCGCCGGGCGGTTCGGTGGCGCCATCGAAGACCTGCCCGTCGAGGGCGACGACAACGGCGCCAACCCAGGGGTTGGGCGAGGTCGAGTGGCGGATCCGGGCGGCGTTGGCGACCGCTCGCTCCATGAACGCCAGGTCGTTGATCATCCGTGACCGGAACCGTGGCCTTGGCCCTCACCCGAGGGATGCGGATCGTCATTGTCGACGAGCAGTGTCACCGCGTGGGGCAGGACGTCGATAACGGCACCGATGGTCTCGACACAGCCCTTCGACGAGCCCGGCGTATTCACGATCAGGCTGGTGCCGAGCGTGCCGGCAACGCCGCGACTGAGGCGGCCGAGCGGGTTGATCAACCGCATCGCCTCGGCCAGGCCGGGCGCCTCTCGTTCGAGTACCGCCTTCGTGCCCTCCGGCGTGCGATCCCGGGGGCCGAAGCCGGTGCCCCCTGTGGTGACGATGAGCCCGTGGAAACCGTCGGCGAGACGCCGAAGTGTCGCCGCAACTGGATCGACCCCGTCCTCGGTGAGGGCGCGCTCGACGATGTTCCAACCCTGCTCCGTGAAGTACTGCTCGAGGACCTGGCCGGACGCGTCCTCCCGAGTGCCGGCGACGACACCGTCGGACACGGTCACGATCTTGACCGACAACCGCTGCTCGGAGCTCATGTCGGCACCCTAGCGAGCACGGCCGATCACGGTGCAGTGCTCAGGCGCGACGCCAGCGGGCGAGCGCCATGCCATCGGTGGCGGCACCGGGGACCACCACCAGGGTGTCCGGGCCGTAGGGCTCCCAGTCGCCATCCGCCGGCAGGTCGGTACGGAAGCCGAGCGCGGCAAGCGCGCTAGCGGTGGACGCCACGACGTCGACCGACTCGGCCTTCGTGAGTGTGCAGACGCTGTAGACAAGCGAACCGCCCGGTTTCACGAGCGGTGCCGAGGCGAGCAGGATCCGCTGCTGCAGCTCGGCGAGTTCGTCGACATCTTCGGGCCGGATCCGCCAGCGGGCATCGGCACGGCGGCGCAGCGCCCCGAGCCCGCTGCACGGGGCGTCGACGAGCACCGCATCGAACGTGGTGTCGGCGTACGGCGGCGCAGCACCGTCGGCCTGCACGACGTGAAGATCGTCGAGATCGAGGCGGCGGCGGTTCGCCACGATGAGACCGGCTCGGGAGTGGCGCGAGTCGGCGGCGATCACCCGAGCACCCGTGCCGGCGATCGCCGTGGCCTTCCCGCCCGGCGCCGCGCAGGCATCGAGGACGACGTCGCCTGTCGACACCGGCACGGCGGCAGCGACCGCCTGGGAACTCGGGTCCTGCACATAGCCGTCGTCGCGGATGTGGACCTCTGCTGCGATGTTCATCGTCTCGAGCGCCGCACGTGCACGCTCTTCTCCCAGGTCGGCACCGAGTCGAGTGACGATCCAGTCTGGGTAGCTCAGTTCGGCACCGACCGAAGGGAACGACACGCCCTCCGTCACCGCCGCCGCCACCTTGCGGAGCACGGCATTGACCAGGCCTCGGAAGCGTTTCGGTGCGGCGGCGACGGTCGCCGAGACCGCCGCATGAGGTGGGGTGTCGAGATGGAGCAGTTGGTGCGCGCCGATCCGCAATGCGGCGCGAGCCGACGGCGGCGGAGGTTCGAGCAGGAAGCGGTCGACCAAATGGTCGAGCCGCCGCTTCATGCGGGTGGAGCCATAGACGAGCTCCGTCGCAAAGCCCTTGTCGCGGGCCTCCATCGTCGTGTCGCCCAACATCTTCGGCAGGACGACGTTGGCGTACGCGCCCTCGTCGTCGATTCGCACGATCGCGGCGATGGCGAGCCGGCGAGGGTCGTCGATCGGGTCGCTCACGAGCCGAACGCCTGGTCGGCGCTCCAACGGGCGCCGTTGGCCCACGAGAGAGCGTCCATACGGGGCTTGCCCTCGGGTTGGACCTCAAGGAGTTCCAGGTGGCCGACAGGGGTCGAGACGACGACTCCGGGATCGGAAACGGCAGCAAGGCGAGTGCGATGGATCTTGAACCGCTTGCCGTTCCACGTGGTGAACGCACCGCCGACCCGCACCCGGCGATGAATTGCGACGGCCGACTGACTCCAGTCGATCTCGCGTTCGGCAGCGGTGATCTTCGCCGCGTAGATCGGGTTACCGACCTGGGGCTCGGGCTCACCAAAGCCATCGGCGAGCGCTCGAACGAGCTGGTCGGTGCCGATCTCGACCAGCCGCCCTCGCAGCTCGTCGAGCGTCTCGTCATCGCCGATCGGGGTCTCCATGCGACGGTACACGGCGCCGGTATCGAGTTCGATGTCGAGATCCATCAGACACACGCCGGTGGTCGCATCGCCTGCGAGGATCGCCCGCTCGACGGGAGCGGCACCGCGCCAGCGCGGCAGGAGCGAAAAGTGAAGGTTCACGAACGCAAGCCGGCCGAGCATCGTCTGCGGGATGAGGTGTCCGTACGCGACCACCACCGCCAGGTCGGCCTCGACCTCGTTGAGGTCGGCCAGACGGTCGGTCACGGGCAGCCCGAGTTCGAGCGCCGCCGCCTTCAGCGGCGAGGGCATCCGTTGCGCTCCGCGGCCGCGGCGGGCGTCGGCTCGCGACACGACGAGCGGGATCTCATAGCCGGCATCGACGAGAGCCCGGAGCGGCGGAACGGCCAGACCCGGCGTACCCAGGTAGACGATCCGCCGGATGACGTCCGGCGGCGCAGCGCTCATGGGGTGGTGCTCACGGCAGGGTGAGACCGCCGCCGGCCGGCTTCGTTTCGGGCCTACCGATCTGCAGATCGCGCAGCGTCTTGAGGGCCGCCTTGCGAGTGTCCTCGTCGAGTCGCTCGATCAACAACACACCGTCGAGGTGATCCATCTCGTGTTGGAACATACGCGACTCGAGCTCGTCGGCCTCATAGGTCATCTCGTTGCCATCGAGATCTCGGCCGACGATGTGGATCTTCTTCGGACGCACGATCTCCCAGGACAGGCCGGGAACCGACAAACAGCCCTCCTCGAAGACCCACTCACCGTCGCCCTCGATGATCTCGGGGTTGACCATGGCGTTGGGGCCGTCGCCGATGTCCCACACGAAAAGCCGTTTGTCGACGCCGACCTGCGGTGCGGCCAGGCCGATGCCGGGAGCCGCGTACATCGTCTCGAGCATGTCGTCGACGAGCTTCACGAGCGCGCCGTCGATCTCGGCCACGTCGTTCGCCTTCTGACGCAGAACCGGATCGCCGATGACTCGAATGTCGTACGCAGCCATGCGTCCAATCTACCCACCGCAGACCCCGCTACCGTCGACGGGGTGAGTACCGGTCAGTACTTCGATGACGAGCCGTCCGTCGCCTCGGATCCGCGTCCCGTCGAGGTCAGCCTGCCCGACCTCGCCATCACCTTGACTGCCGACCGCGGTGTCTTCTCCGCCGAGCATCTCGATGCCGGCACAAAATTGCTCCTCCAGGAAACACCTCCGCTCACGACGGCCGACCTCACCATCCTCGACCTCGGCTGTGGCTGGGGACCAATCGCCTGCGTCGCCGCGCTGCGAGCGCCTCACGCCCGAATCTGGGCGGTCGACGTCAACGAGCGGGCGCGTCGGCTCACCGCCGCCAACGCCGCAACGATCGATGCCGCCGATCGGATCACCGTCGCAGCACCCGACGGGGTGGACGACGACGTGCGATTCGATCGCATCATCTCCAATCCGCCGATCCGAATCGGCAAGCGGGCACTTCACGACCTTCTCGACCACTGGCTGACGCGGATGACTCCCGACGGCGTTGCGCATCTCGTCGTGCAGAAGCATCTCGGGAGCGACTCGCTCGCTCGCTGGCTCAAGGGGGTTGGGCATCCGGTCGACCGGATCACGAGCCGTGCCGGCTTCCGTATCCTTCAGGTCGGGGCGAGGGAGAACACGTGACACAACTCGACGGCACCGGCATGAAGCGGCTCCACCGAGAATGGCGCCGCCGCACCGACGGCCGACTCGCGCTCGTGCTCGACGGGGTCGGCAACCCGTTCAACGTCGGAGCGATCGTGCGCACCGCGGCGGCCGAACGAGTCGACCATCTCTACCTCGGCAGCGCGACTGCTCCCGACCACGACAAGGTCAACAAGACCGCGCTCGGCACCGCTCGGTACCTCACCTGGACCGAGTTCGACTCCGGCGTCCCTGCGGTCGAAGCAGCCCGAGCCGACGGTTACCACGTCATCGCGATCGAACTGACGAGCGATGCCCTTCCCCTCCACGAGATCCCGATGGAAACCGATGTTGCGCTCGTGATCGGCCACGAAGATCGGGGATGCACTCCGGCGACGCTCGCCGCATGCGACGGCGTCGCCTTCATCCCACAGCTCGGCAAGGTCGGCAGCCTCAATGTCGCCCACGCCGCCTCGATCGCGATCTACGAGGCCCGTCGCCGCAGCTGGTCTCGCTGAACGGTCCCCCATCCGCCCATCGGCCTTCGACGAAGCGACACAACGTCCGGGCTGATTACTCCCCGACCGGCACCGTGGCTCGACACACCTCGACGATCTCGTCGATCAGCCGTTCGTCGCCGCGCACACCGAGCGACAGACCGCACTCGACATAGAAATCCCACCCGTCATCGAATGCGGCGACATAAACGATGGTGGTCTCGGCTGCTGTGGTGCCCTCGACAACCCGGTGATCATCGCCGAATTCGTCCCGGTTGATCGTCAGGCCGGAGTCAGCCGCAACGGCCTGCACGAACGTGGGGAGCGACTCCCCGATCTTGAGCCATTCGTCGAGCGAGCGGTCGTCGCACCCGGCGGGGCTGCATGCCCGAGCAACGGTCCATTTGTCGAAGACCTCGGCGATCGGATTCCCGGCGACCGGCTGCCACTCGAACGCGAACTGTTCGCTTTGGACCCACCCCTCCGGAATCTCCGTCACGAGCCCCTCAGCGCTGACCACACTCTCAAGGGGCGGCCCAGCGGTCCGCTCACCGAACACAAGAACAAAGCCGATCACACCGAGCACGGCGAGAACGGACAAGAACAGGCGGCGCTGACGTTGATCCACGCCGTCATACTCGCAGCGGATCGACGTCGATCCGCACGCGGGCGGCCGGACGTTCGACCTCCGCAAGGCGATCGAGGATCAGATTCTGGCTCTCGGCGCGAAGCAACCAGCGACCATCGAGCGGTCCGCGAACCTGCACGCCCGCCACCGTCCCGAAGGAATCGATCAGCGCGGCGCCGCCTTCGCCACTGACCGACACCTGAGCGCCGTAGGGCGGCAACCGCAGCGGTCGGCGGCGATCGCGCTCGGCGACCGCAACCAGCGACGGATCACCGCGTCCTGCTGCGAGGATCACCTCGTGCTCAGGCTGGCGGGTCTGGACAACAATGCGACCGCCACGCCCCCGGCCGCCGACCAGCCGGGCGGCTTGGGCGATCATCGCCATCGCCTGCTCCGCCGCGCGTTGTCGAACCGCCAACAACTCCTGATCGAAATCAAGGAACACAACCACATCAGCCTGATCGACCCGGTGCAGCACCGCTTCCGTACCAATCGCCACCCGGCGCTGTGGGCGTTCCTCCGACGCCGCCGTGATCTCGTCGACCGGTTCGCCAAGAAACGCTTCCAGCTCCTCCCGGGCTCGCTCGACACCGACCCGGAGGGTCTTGAGGGCAGTGGAGCCGCATGCCGTGCAGATAACGGGTCGGCGCTCCGAGCCATCGGCGCTCACCAGTTCGTCGTCGACCAGTCGCATGATCTGGACTCCGTCGTCGCTGCGGACCAGCTCACCGCACGCCGCGCAGGCGAGCAGACGAGCCCGACCCGTGCGGTTGAGAACACAGACCACTCGCCGATCACCGTCGATGTGGCGTCGAAGATCCGTGGCGAACGGACCCGACTTCGCCGGATCTTCGTTGCGCCGGTCGAGCACGTCGACGATCGGCCAGTCATCGCGTTCGATCGATCGGTCACGACGCAAGAGCGGGCCGACACGGAGCGCCTCGAGCGACGGCACCGCCGAAGTCATCACGGCGGGCACACCCGCTCGACGCGCCCGTTCGAGCGCGACCTCGCGAGCGTGCCACGCCGGGGTGCGTTCCTCCTTGAACCGCTCGTCGTGTTCGTCGATCACGACAACAGCAGCGAGATCCGGCATCGGCATCCACGCGGCCGAGCGGGTACCGACGACCGTCGCACCCCCAGCTGCAGCCGCCCACTCGTCGGGGGCGAGCGCCACCGAGACCCCCGCCCGGCGCAGGGCTACGGCCAGATGACGAGCCCGGGCCGCGTCGGCGGTGAGGATCAGGGCGTCGCCGCGGCGACAGGCAGCAAGCGCAACACCCAGCCCGTCGTCATCGGGCGCGACTCGGACCGTGGCAATGCCATGGTCGAACGCGTCGTCGAACACGTCGCGGGGTCCGGCGGGAACCGGATCGCGAGGCCGACGTTTCGCCGCAGCTGCGACCATGCGTTCCGGCGACGCCGCCCGCAGGAAAGCCACCCGGCGACCGGCCCAACGCCACGCCGCCCAACCGGCCAGGTCGAGCAGCTCTGGAGATGGCCCCGCACCACGCAGCTTCACCAACTCGACCAGCCGGACGCCGGGTTCGGGCTCCACCTCAATGGCCGTGACCCAGCCGTCGACCCGCCGGCCTGCGAGCGGGACCCGCACCATCGACCCCACGACGACCCGCTCCGCGCGTCCGTCGGCCTCCCAGGATGTCGGTACGACATAGTCGAACGCTCGATCGATGCCGACAACGTCAGGCAGCACGCGCACGACCCGCCCTTCGGGGCGGGTCGTCTCGATAGCAGATGGCGCGGCCGGCTCGTCGCCGAGCTCCAACCGTCCCTGGTCGGGCTCGCTCAGAGGCCCAGGGCCGACGTGAGGTCGTCGACCTTGTTGGTCTGCTCCCACGGGAATGTGCCAGCTTCAGGCTCACGACCGAAGTGACCGTACGCCGCCGTCGTGCGGTAGATCGGGCGGCGCAGATCGAGATCGCGCATGATTGCACCAGGGCGAAGGTCGAAGACCTCGTCGACGGCCTTCTCGATGGCTGCCTTGTCGACGGTCTCGGTGCCGAAGGTCTCCACGAGCACCGACATAGGACGAGCCATACCGATGGCGTAGGCGACCTGGATCTCGCAGCGGCTGGCAGCACCAGCGGCGACGATGTTCTTCGCGACCCACCGAGTGGCATAGGCGGCTGAACGGTCCACCTTCGACGGATCCTTGCCCGAGAAGGCACCGCCGCCATGACGAGCCATACCGCCGTAGGTGTCGACGATGATCTTGCGACCCGTGAGGCCAGCGTCGCCCACCGGTCCACCGATCACGAACCGACCGGTTGGGTTGACGAAGACCTCGTAGTCGTCGTCGGCGAACTGTTCAGGGATCACCGGACGGATCACGTGCTCGATCAGGTCGGGGCGGATCATCGTGTCGCGATCGATGCCGTCGTTGTGCTGCGTGGAGACGAGCACGGTCTTGAGTTTGACGGGAGTGTTCCCTTCGTACTCGAAGGTGACCTGGGTCTTGGCGTCGGGGCGCAGGTACGGGATCGTGCCGGCCTTGCGGACCTCCGCGTGCTTCTCGGCCATACGGTGCGCGAGGTGGATCGGCAGCGGCATGAGGACGTCGGTCTCATCGCTGGCGTAGCCGAACATCATGCCCTGATCGCCCGCGCCCTGCGTGTCGAGTTCGTCCTCCTCGGACTGACCCGATCGGACCTCCTCAGAGGCGGTGACACCCTGAGAAATATCGGGCGACTGCTCATCGAGGGTGACCATGACGCCGCAGGTGCTGCCGTCGTAACCAAACGCCTCGTTGTTGTAGCCGATCTCGTTGATCGTGCGACGAACGGTGCCGGGGATATCGACGTAGGCCTCGGTGGTGATCTCACCAGCGACCACGGCGAGACCGGTGGTGACGAGCGTTTCGCACGCCACCCGACTCATCGGATCCTGCGCCAGCATCTCGTCGAGGATGGCGTCGGAAATCTGGTCGGCCATCTTGTCGGGATGGCCCTCCGAAACGCTCTCGGAGGTGAAGGTCCAACGGGTCACGGTTGCTCCTGGTTCATCGCTGGCCGAGTCGGCCCGCTGCGGTGTCTAGCACGCGCCGTGCGACATCGCGCTTGTCGGTGAGTGGGACATCGATCCGGGATCCGTCGGCGAGCAGGATCACCACTTCATTGGTGGCGTGCTCGAAGCCGACTCCCGGCTTGGAAACGTCGTTGGCCACGATCGCGTCGAGGTTCTTTCGGGCCAATTTCTCGGCTGCGTTCACGATCACGTCGTCGGTCTCAGCAGCGAAGCCGATCAGAACCTGGCCATCGGGCTTGGCCGCACCGAGGCCGGCGAGGATGTCGACCGTGGGCACGAGTTCGACGGCGGGAGCGCCGTCTCGCTTCTTGAGCTTGCCGTCGGCGGCGTCGGCCGGGCGGAAGTCCGCGACCGCAGCAGCCATCACAACAATGTCGGCGTTCGGGGCCTCGGAGTCGCAGGCGGCGGCCATCTCGGCAGCCGTCTCCACCTCGACGATGCGGACACCGGCCGGGGCCTGGTCAGGGCGGGTCGTGACGACCACCACATCGGCCCCTCGCAGAGCAGCCTCGGCGGCAATCGCGTGCCCCTGCTTGCCCGAGGAGCGATTCCCGATGTAGCGCACGGTGTCGACCGGTTCCCGAGTGCCGCCAGCGGTCACGAGCACCGTGCGACCGATGAGATCACCCTTGCTGAGCGCGACCTCGACCGCAGCAACGATGGTCGACGGTTCCGCGAGCCGACCGTGACCCATGTCGCCGCCAGCAAGCCGACCGGACTCAGGCGGCACGATCAGGACCCCGCGGTTGGCGAGCACGTCAAGGTTCTCCTGGACGGATGTCTGCTCCCACATCTCGGTGTGCATCGCCGGACAAATCATGACCGGCGCTCGCGAGGCAAGGATGGTCGCCATCAAGAGATCAGCCGAACGACCAGTGCGAAGGTCGCTGATCAGGCGGGCCGTCGCCGGACACACGAGAATGAGATCGGCGTTCTGCCCCATCTTGGTGTGCGGGATCGGGGTCTCTGGGTCGTCCCACAGTTCGGTCCGGACGGGTTCAGACGCGAGCGCAGAGAAGGTCGTTGCACCGACCATGCGCTGGGCGCCGTCAGTGAGCACCGGGCTGACGTGGGCACCGGCGTCGACCAGTCGGCGGCAGACCTCGACGGCCTTGTAGGCGGCGATACCGCCTGTGACACCGAGGACGATGCGGCGGCCGGCGAGCGTGGTCACCGTGCCCCTCGGATCAGGCGGAGTCGTCGCCGAGTTCGGCGGCGGCTTCAGCTTCGGCAGCGGCCAGCGCAGCGGCGGCGGCTTCAGCTTCGGGATCGATCTCGACGGAGGTGATCTTCTCGGCAGAGACCTCTTCGAACGCGATCGAAAGCGGCTTCGCAGCGGTCGAGGTCACCTGGGGCGGCACGGCGACGCCGACGCCTTGGCTCAGCTGGCCGAGATAGCTCGTGATCTCACGCGACCGCATGGCCGAAAGCGAGACGAGGCGAAACTTCGAACCGGTCTTCTCGAGGAGATCCTCGATCGAGGGGTTCATCATCGTGTCGTAGCCGTGCGCCATGAGAAAGCCTTCGCGTTGGGCCCCGAGGGGCCGAGTTCCGAACGCTGAGGCTAGCAGCCGTGTGTGGCGGATCGGCACTGCCCGATCAAGCCCTGGATCTCATCGACGGCGCGATCGAGCTCAGCGTTGATGACGAAGGTCATGTCGAGTTCGAGCGCTTTGGCTTTCTCCTCGGCCGCTTTGGCGAGGCGGGCCTGCACCTTCTCCTCGGGATCCCCGCGCCCACGAAGGCGGGCTTCCTGCGCCTCGTCAGACGGAGCATCGACGAAAATCAGTAAGGCGTCGGGGTAACGATGTCGGATCTGCTCGGCGCCGTAAACATCGATCTCGAACACAACATCGTGACCAGCCGGCGGATCCGGCACCGGGGTGCCCTGGTAGTAGTCGAGAAACTCGACCCACTCGAGGAAACCGTCGTCGGCAACATGGGCGAGAAAGCGATCTGCGTCGGTGAAATGGTAGGCATCGACCGCCTCACCGGGCCGACGATCGCGGGTGGTCCAGCTCCGCGAGAGCCACAAGGAGCTGTCCTGGTCGAGCAGCCGGGCGACGATCGTCCCCTTGCCGACACCTCCGGGGCCGGAGATCACGACGATCACGCGGTCATCGAGTTCAGTCATCGCTCGAGGTGGCGGCTTCGTCGCCGAACGCCGCGAGCAGCGCCCGGCGCTGCCTCGCGCCGAGCCCCTGGAGTCGGCGACTCTCGGAGATGCCGATGGACGCCATCGTGCGGCGGGACTTCACCTTGCCGACGCCTGGCAACGCCTCGAGGATCGTGAGGATCTTGGTCATGGCGACGACATCGTCGGACTCGGCCCGGGCCAACACGTCGGCGAGCCCAAGTTCTCCGGCCTTCAATGCCTGCTTGAGGTCGGCCCGAACACGGCGCGCTTTTGCCGCCTTCGCCAGCGCTGCGCGTCGGGCGTCGTCGGTGAGGGGCGGCGGGGTGGCCATCCCGGGAGCGTACCGGGAGGCCCGTCAGCCCGCCGACGCCGCCGACGCGTGGATCGCCTGCGCAGCTGCAATCGGGTCGTCGGCACGGGTAACGGCGCGGCCGACCACCAACAGATCAGCGCCACCGGCGAGGGCATCGCCCGGCGAGGCGGCACGCGCCTGGTCGTCGGCGTTGTCGCCCGAGAGCCGAATGCCCGGCGTGACTCGGGTGAGGCGCGGCGCATAGTGGTGTGCCTCTTCGAGGTCGCCAACGGCGCACACGATGCCCGAGCAGCCCGCCTCGGCAGCGAGCATGACCCGCTTCGGCATGATGTGAGGCGGGGCATCACCGTCGCTCGTGAGCACCGTAATCGCGAGCGACTGGGGCGCCTCCAGGCCGGCGTTGCTGGCGCCCTCCTCAAGCCCCTGGACGCCAGCCCGAAGCATGTCGACCCCGCCGTGAGCGTGCATGGTGAGGTACTGCACCCCGAAGGCACCGAGAACGCGAGCAGCCTTGCCGACCGTCGTAGGGATGTCGTGCAGTTTGAGATCGAGAAAGATCTTGTACCCGAGATCGGAGATCGCACCGATCGCCTCCGGACCAGCAGCGGAGTAGAGCTCAAGGCCGATCTTGGCCACCCCGAAATACTCCTTCAACGTTCGACCGAGTCGGATCGCAGCGACGAGATCATCCACGTCAAGCGCAAGCGCCAGCCGATCCCGGATGGCCGGCTCGATCCCCGTTTCCGTTGCGTTGTCAGTCATGTGCTCCTCCGATCAACTCCGCCACGGACTTGACGCCGTGTCGTTGACACCACTGTTCGAACTCGCTGAGGATCCGCCGAGGTGCTCGGGGATCCGCAAAAGTCGCCGTACCGACCTCAACCGCCGATGCCCCGGCGAGCAGGAACTCTACGACATCGGTTCCGCTCGATGTGCCGCCCACACCCACGATCGGGAGGTCGGGTAGCGCCTCGTGCACATCGAAGACGGCCCGAACGGCCACCGGGTGCATCGCGGCGCCGGACAACCCACCCTTCTTCGCGCCGAGCACAGGCCGGCGGGACTCGGTGTCGATCACCATGCCGAGCAAGGTGTTCGTGAGGACCACCGCCTCGGCACCAGCGCCGTGGGCAGCCTCGGCGATCTCGGGAAGATCGGCGGCGTTCGGGCTGAGCTTGGCCCACATCGGCCGCCCGACGACCGTCGACGCCTCGATGACCTCGGCGGTCGCCGTGCGGCTGTGGGCGAACATGGAGCCGCGGTCCTCGAGGTTCGGGCACGACACATTGACCTCAACCGCAACGACGCCTTCCGGCGCCGCCGCCAGCGCCGCGGCCGCCCGGGCGTAGTCGTCGACACTGCTCCCCCAAATCGAGGCCACCACGGTTGCGCCCGTGGCGAGCAGATCGGGAAGGTCGTGCTCGAGCCAGTGCGGCACACCCTTGCCCTGCAACCCGACGGAATTGATCATCCCCGATGCCGTCGGGTGCACCCGAGGCGCCGGATTCCCGGCCCATTCGTCGGCCTTCATCGACTTCACGACGACAGCCCCGAGCGACGCCGGATCGAGATAGTTCGCAAACTCAGCACCATGGCCGGCCGTGCCCGACGCCGTCATCACCGGCGCGCGGAGGGAAACCGACCCGACCGTGGTGCGAAGATCCATCAGCTCGATGCCCCACCATCGCTCGGCTCGAGCGCGTTGAGCGAGACACCCTGGTGGTACTCCTGCAAGCTGCGAACCGCAAGCTTGTGGGCCTTCCAGTCCTGCATGCCCTTGGCTGCAGCCAGGGCAGCAGCACCGGTGGTGAGCAGCGGAACACTCGCTCGACCGGCAGCCGACCGGATGTGGTCGCCATCGGCCCGGGGACCACGACCTCGAGGCGAGTTGACGACGAGCTTCACGTCCCCGGCATTGATCAGATCAACGGCATTGACGCCATCGACATCCCCGAGCTTGGCGACCTCAACCGCCACCTCGACCCCCGCCTCACGCACCGATGCCGCCGTACCGCTGGTGGCGCAGATGGTGAAGCCCATCTCGGCGAGCAGCCTCGCCGCCTCGACGCCAGACGCCTTGTCGCGATCGGCGAGCGAAAGAAACACCATGCCGTCCTCCGGCAAGCGGGTGCCGGCGGCGAGCTGGGACTTCACGAACGCCAAGCCCGGCGTGAGATCGATGCCCATGACCTCACCGGTGCTTCGCATCTCCGGACCAAGGACGGCGTCCGCCTCCGGGAACCGGTTGAACGGCAACACGGCTTCCTTGATCGCCACATGGTCGCCCTCGACGCGGTCGCACATCAGACCCTCAGCTCGGAGCTCGGTCAGGGTTGCGCCGACCATGATGCGGCTGGCGACCTTGGCCAGCGGCACGCCCGTGGCTTTGGCAACGAACGGCACCGTGCGGCTGGCCCGAGGGTTGGCCTCGATCACGAAGACCTGGTTGCCCTTCACGGCGTACTGCACATTGATCAGGCCCTTGACATCGAGCGCCTCGGCGATCTTCAGCGTGTAGTCCTCGATGACGGCGATCGTCTCCGCCGAGAGGCTGGTCGGCGGGATCGAACAGGCGGAGTCACCGGAGTGGACGCCCGCCTCCTCCACATGCTCCATGACCGCACCGATGACCGAATCACCGGTGTGATCCCGCAGCGCATCGACGTCGACCTCGGTGGCGTCCTCCAGGAAACGATCGACGAGCACGGGGCGCTCGGCCGACAGGCCGCCCTCCTTGCCGAGGCTGCCGAAGCCGGCGAGCTCGGCCATGGCCCGACGCAGGTGATCGTCGTCGTACACGATCTCCATTGCGCGGCCGCCGAGCACATAACTGGGCCGAACGAGGGCGGGGTAGCCGATCTTGGCGGTGATCTCGAGTGCCTGATCGATGTCGACGGCGGTGCCGCCGGCCGGCTGCGGGATCTCGAGGCGAGCACACATGGCGTTCCACTGCTCACGATCCTCGGCCAGATCGATCGACGCAGGCGAGGTGCCGAGCACGAGCGCCTCGGGAAGGCGATCGGCGAGCTTCAACGGGGTCTGGCCGCCGAGGCTGACGATCACGCCCTTGGGCTGCTCACGGTCGATGATGTCCATGACGTCTTCGTAGGTGAGCGGTTCGAAGTAGAGCCGGTCGGACGTGTCGTAGTCCGTCGAGACGGTCTCGGGGTTGCAGTTGACCATGATGGTCTCGTAGCCGGCGTCGCGCAGCGAGAAGCTGGCGTGCACACAGCAGTAGTCGAACTCGATGCCCTGACCGATGCGGTTCGGGCCAGAGCCGAGGATGATCACCTTCTCGCGATCGCCATCGCGAACCTCGTCGGTGTCCTCGTAGGTCGAGTAGTGGTACGGCGTGGTGGCCTCGAACTCGGCGGCACAGGTGTCGACCGTCTTGAACGTGGTCCGCACTCCGGCCGCGAGGCGAGCGGCCCGCACCTCGGCCTCGGAGACACCCCACAGGTAGGCGAGCTGAGGGTCGGAGAAGCCGAGCTGCTTGGCCCGCTTGAAACCCCGCGGCGTGATCGAGTCGAGCGACAGTGTCTCGAGATGGGCCCGCTCCTCGGTGATCATCGACATCTGGTCGAGGAACCACGGATCGACCGCAGTGGCCGCGAAGATCTCGTCGACGCTCACACCCCGACGCAGCAGCGCCTCAAGCTGGAACGGACGATCGGGAGTGCCAATCGCCGCCATCTTCATGAGTTCTTCGGTTGAGATGTCGTCGAGCGCCGTCTCGCCAGGGTCGGCGTTGAGGCCGTGGCGGCCCTGCTCGAGCGACCGGAGCGCCTTTTGCATCGACTCGGGGAAGGTTCGACCGATCGCCATAACCTCACCGACCGACTGCATCGACGTGCCCAGCACCCCGCTGGTGCCCGGGAACTTCTCGAACGCCCAGCGCGGAATCTTGGTGACGACATAATCGATCGATGGCTCGAAGCTGGCCGGAGTCTTCTCCGTGATGTCGTTGGGGATCTCGTCGAGCGTGTAGCCGATCGCGAGCTTTGCGGCGATCTTGGCAATCGGGAAGCCGGTCGCTTTCGACGCAAGGGCGGAGGAGCGACTCACACGCGGGTTCATTTCGATGACGATCTGACGGCCGGTCTTCGGGTCGACTGCCCATTGGACGTTGGAGCCGCCGGTCTCGACACCGACTCGACGGATACAGGCGAACGAACCGTCGCGCATCTTCTGGTACTCGACATCGGTGAGGGTCTGGGCCGGAGCGACCGTGATGGAGTCGCCGGTGTGCACACCCATCGGGTCGAGGTTCTCGATCGAGCAGATGATCACGCAGTTGTCCGCGCGATCGCGCATGACCTCGAGTTCGTACTCCTTCCAGCCCTTGATCGACTCCTCGATCAGGATCTCCGAGATGGGGCTGGCGTCGAGGCCGTAGGCGGCCATGCGCTCGAACTCCTCCATCGTCTCGGCAATACCGGTGCCTCGGCCACCGAGGATGTAGGCGGGACGAATGATGACGGGAAGGCCGACCTCGTCGATCGCAGCCTGCGCCTCGTCCATGGTGTGAGCGATGGCGGACCGGGCGGACTCGAGCCCGATCTCGGTCATGGCGACCTTGAACTTCTCGCGGTCCTCTGCCGTCTCGATGGCCTCGGCATCAGCGCCGATCAGCTCGCACCCGAACCTCTCGAGCACGCCAGCCTGCTGCAACTCCATCGCCAGGTTGAGACCGGTCTGGCCACCGAGGGTCGGGAGCACCGCATCGGGCCGCTCCTTTTCGATGATCTTCTCAACGATCTGCAGATCGAGCGGCTCGACATAGGTGGCGTCGGCGAAACTCGGATCGGTCATGATCGTCGCCGGGTTCGAGTTGGCGAGGATGACTCGATAGCCCTCTTCCTTCAGGACCCGGCAGGCCTGGGTGCCGGAGTAGTCGAACTCACAGGCCTGACCGATCACGATCGGGCCGGAGCCGATGATGAGGATCGATTCGATATCGGTGCGCTTCGGCATCTCAGGCCGCCTTTCCCTGGAAGCCGTCCATGAGTTCGGCGAACTCGGTGAACAGGTAGGCCGAGTCGTGCGGGCCGGGGCCCGCCTCGGGGTGGTACTGCACGCTGAAGGCCGGGTACTCGTTGTGGACCAGACCCGAGAGGGTGCCGTCGTTGAGACACACGTGGCTCTCGGTCACGTTCGGTACCGAGCCGGCCTCGACCGCGAAGTTGTGGTTCTGGGCGGTGATCTCGACCTTCGATGTGCGGGTGTCCTGCACGGGCACGTTGCCGCCGTGGTGACCGAACTTCATCTTGTAGGTCCGGCCCCCGAGCGCGAGCGACAGCACTTGATGACCGAGGCAGATACCGAAGATCGGGACCTTCCCGAGGAGCTTCGGAAGCTCATTGACGATCGGACCGGCCTCTTCGGGATCCCCGGGGCCGTTGGAGAGGAACACCCCGTCGGGGTTCATCGCCAAGACCTCTTCAGCGGTGGTGTGCGCCGGCACGACGGTGACGGTGCCGATCTCGCCGAGATGGCGCAGCATCGTGGCCTTCACGCCGAAGTCGTAGGCCACGATCTTCCGAGGGCCGCTGCCGACCGTGTACGGCTCGGGGGTAGTGACCAGGCTGACGAGATCAACACCGGCCGTGCCGGGCTCGGCCTTGGCGGCAGCGAGCAAGGTGGCGTGGTCGGCGGGGCCGAACGCCCCCGGCATTGCGCCGGTGTCACGAATATGGCGGGTGAGCCGACGGGTGTCGATCCCGGCGATACCGGCGAGACCGTGACGGCGCAGATAGTCGTCGAGATGCTCTTCGCTTCGCCAGTTGCTCTGGCGGCGGGCGAGATCGCGGATGATCACGCCCCGACAGAAGGGCTTCGCCGCCTCGTCGTCGGTGGCGTTCACGCCATAGTTACCGATGTGGGGGTAGGTGAAGGTGATGATCTGACCGGCGTAGCTGGGGTCGGTGATGACCTCCTGGTAACCCGAGAGCACCGTGTTGAACACGACTTCACCGGCGGCGAACCCGTTCGGTTCGAGCACAGCCCCGATGCCCTCCCCATCGAACGTCTCACCGTCGGCGAGGACCAATTGGTACTCACGAATTGTCATCGCGTCGCTTCTCCGTTCGTGACCACAAGGTCACCGTTCCAGATCGTGTGTCGAATCTTGCCCCGCACCGAACGCCCTTCGAAGGGGGTGTTCGAGCTGCGGCTGGCCAGTGCTGCACCGGTGATCGTCCATTGCTCATCGAGATCGAGCAGGGCGAGATTGGCCGGCCGGCCGGCCTCGATCGGGCCACCGTGGCGATCGTCGATACCGGCGATGCGGGCCGGGTTGATCGAGAGCAGTTCGACGAGCTTCTCGATGTCGGCATCAAGTTCGGTGTTGGCGATCGCAAACGCTGTCTCGACACCGAGCATCCCGGGAGGCGCGTCGAGGAACGGACGTTCCTTGTCCTGTCGGGTATGCGGCGCATGATCGGTGGCGATCGCATCGAGCGTGCCGTCGAGCAGTCCCGTCTTGATCGCAGCCACGTCGGCGGGGGTACGCAGTGGCGGGTTGACCTTGAACACGGTGTCGAACGAGGCAACAGCCGAGTGATCGAGACAGAAATGATGAGGCGTGGCCTCACCGGTGACCTTGAACCCCTCCGCCTTCGCCGCTCGGATCAGATCGACGCCACGGGCCGTGGTGACGTGCTGGAAGTGCACGCGGCCATCGGTGAGCCGGGCGAGCGCGAGATCGCGGGCGATCATCAACTCCTCGGCCTCGGCGGGCTGGCCGGGCATGCCGAGCCGACTCGACCACTCCCCCTCGTGCATTGCGCCGCCGGCCGCAAGCGCGTCGACTTCGCAATGCTGGGCCAAGACGATCTCGAAGCCGTCGGCGAGATGCGACAACCCCGAGGCGTACTCGAGCGCAGTGCGCATCACGCGGGCGTCCTGCACGCCCACACCATCGTCGGTGAACATGCGCACACCGCTGCGCACCAGCTCCGCCATCGGACTCAGCGCTTCACCATCGCGACCGACGGTGATCGCCGCCGACGGCACCACCTCACAGAGGGCGTCGATGCTGAGATCGTGGATCTGACGGACGACCGCAGCGCTGTCGATCGTCGGTGTGGTGTTCGGCATCACGACCACGGCGGTGAACCCACCGAGGGCGGCGCCACGAGAACCGGTCTGGATGGTCTCTGCCTCTTCACCGCCGGGCTCACGGAAGTGCACCTGAAGGTCGACGAACCCGGGGGTGACGACAAGGCCATCGGCATCGATGACCGTGTCGCCGTCGAGCTTCTCCCCCACCTCGGCAATCACGCCGTTCTGGATCAGGAGGTCAGCGCGGCGAGTGCCGGCCCCGTCGACCAGCGTGCCGTTGGTGATCGCGATCGAACCCATCACGCCACCGCCAATCCACCGCCGACCGCGGACTCGTCGACCGGTTCGAGGCCGGCACCCAGCAACAAGAACAGCACCGCCATGCGCACCGACACGCCGTTGGCGACCTGCTCGGTGATGACCGCGTTGGGTCGGTCGGCGACCTCGCCGGCGATCTCGACCCCCCGGTTCATCGGCCCCGGGTGCATGATCAACGCCTCGGCCCCCAGACGATCGGCGCGGGCGCTCGTGAGCCCGTACTCGTGGTGGTACTCGCGCAACGTCGGCACGACCGCCTGCTTTTGACGCTCGAGTTGCATGCGCAGCAGGTAGCAGATGTCGAGGTCGTCGACCACCGCGTCGAGATCGTGCGTGACCGCAACCGGCCAGCCATCGAGACTCGGTGGCAGCAAGGTCGGAGGGCCCACGAGCGTCACTCGGGCACCCATCGTGGCGAACCCGATCGCGTTCGAGCGGGCGACTCGAGAGTGTTTGATGTCGCCGACGATCGCAACGTGCTTGCCATCGAGGTCGCCGAGATGACTCGTGGCGGTGTAGAGATCGAGCAGCCCCTGAGTCGGGTGTTGATGCCAGCCATCACCGGCGTTGATCACCGCAGCATCGGTCCAGTCCGCGACCTGCTGCGGCGCACCGGCAGCGCGATGCCGGACGACGACACCGTCAATCCCCATCGCCGCGATCGTCTCGATCGTGTCCCGCAGCGACTCGCCCTTGTTGACCGACGAACTGCTCACGCTGAAATTCATCGTGTCGGCCGAGAGTCGCTTGGCCGCCGTCTCGAAGCTGAGACGGGTACGGGTCGAGTCCTCATAGAACAGCCAGGCGATCGTCTTGCCACGAAGCGCAGGAACCTTCGGGATGCTGCGCTCCCCCACCTCGGCGAACGATCCGGTCAGGTTCAGAATCTGCTCGATGTCATCACGATCGAGATCGGCCATCGAAAGCAGATGCCGGGCACCGTTGCGTCGCATCAGTCCTCACCTCCCGCTCCGAGATCCCCATCCCTCGCGATCTCTCCGAGATCGACGCCACCGGCGTGGACATCGACCATCTCGTCACGACGCGTCGGCAAGTTCTTGCCCACATAGTCGGGGCGGATCGGAAGCTCCCGATGGCCACGATCGACCATCACCGCCAACTGAATCGCCGTCGGCCGCCCATAGGCGTGGATGGCGTCGAGCGCCGCTCGCACCGTCCGTCCGGTGAAGAGGACGTCGTCGACCAGCACGATCGTCTTGCCTGTCGGGTCACCAGGGATGTTGGTCACCGCCTCGGGCATCACCGGGCGCAGACCAAAGTCGTCTCGGTGCATGGTGGCGTCGAGCGTGCCAGTCGGCACCTCCGACCCCTCGATGTCGGCCACCGCGGCAGCGATCGAACGGGCGAGTTCGACCCCACCCGTCTGCATCCCGACGATCATCACATCGTCGCAGCCATGGTTCTTCTCGAGGATCTCATGGGCCATGCGACGGATCGCCCGGGCCACGTCGTCGGTCGACATGACTTGCGTCCGTGCTCGAAAGGCCCCGCTCGCAGGCTGCCCTGCGAGCAGGCGTTCACGCTCTGCCACTGATCTCTCTTTCGTCCGTTCGAGCCTCACGGGACTCGTTTCACGGTCGAGATTGGACCCTACACGTCGCGCGTCGACACGCGGCGCGCGCTCGCCTGTGGATTTCCACTCGAACGGCTCGACCGATGGGTCAGCGGTGGACGTACACGTGCGGTTCGGCCCCGGAACCGGCTCGGAGCAGGAGGAAGCCAACGCGCTCGGCAACCCGCACAGATGCTGCGTTGTCGATCCCGATCTGGGCGACAAGTGTCGTCACGTCGAACAGTGCTGCGACCTCGAGCATGGCGCTCAGCCCGGCGACGGCGAACCCACGACCCCGATGCTCTGTGCTCACCCACCAACCGATGAGCGCAGCACCACGGCGCTGATCGATGTCGGAGAGCCCGACCTCGCCCACACACTCCCCCGCAACATCGATCACCCGATCGACGGCGAGCAAGCGCTGTTCGCGTACGTCGCAACCTTCGATCCACCGCGTGGCAGCGACCGCCGAGCGATCGGGTGGTGGTGTCGAGCCAGCCACGATGTCGTCGTCGTGCCAGGCGGCGACCAGTGCCGGCGTGTCGTCGACGCGCCAGGGTCGGAGCGTGACCTCGTCAGCCACGGACCTCGCCGGCGACACTGTCGAGCACACCGTTGAGGAAGGGCGCCGAACGCTCACCGCAGTAGATCGATGCCAATTCGACCGCTTCGCTCAGAACGACACCGGTGGGGATGTCGGGCTTGGACCGGAACTCCCACACCGCCATGCGGGCGAGCACCCGATCGATCATCGGCATCCGGTCGACCCGCCAGTTGGTGAGGTGACGGCCGATCAGTGCGTCAAGGTCGTCCCGGTCGTCGTCGACACCCAACGCGATCTCAACGGCGTACGCCGCCGGCGGCACCTCACGGGCGTCGAGCGCCTCATCCACCGGCGAGCTGGTCAGCTCGGCCTGGTAGAGCAGCGCAAGTGCCTCCTCTCGGGCCTCCCGGCGAGGGTTGAGGCCCGGAACGTCAGTCGTCATCGATCAGGCGCGACTCAGGTACTCGCCGCTGCGGGTATCGATCTTGACCTTCTCGCCGTTGTCGATGAAGAGCGGCACCTGGATCACGAGACCGGTCTCCAGGGTGGCGGGCTTGGTGCCACCCGAGGAGCGGTCGCCCTGCAGGCCCGGCTCGGTGAACTCGATGGTGAGCTCCACCGCCGCAGGGAGATCGGTACCGACGATCTCGGAGCCGAACATTTCGAGCACGACCGACGAACCGTCGATGATGTAGTTGCCGGCATCGCCGAGCGCCTCCGGCGACACCGTGATCTGGTCGTACGTCTCGGAGTCCATGA
>Ga0181578_10001175_pt1 | contig 25257 bp, 19 predicted proteins | sample 071ome_21_FD_148659 | JGI IMG/M metagenome (GOLD analysis project Ga0181578, IMG submission 148659) | Coastal salt marsh microbial communities from the Groves Creek Marsh, Skidaway Island, Georgia - 071401CT metaG (spades assembly) | ecosystem: Environmental > Aquatic > Marine > Intertidal zone... | reverse complement strand
TGATACGACTGGGTGAACCGGCTTCACGATACGCATAACACGCCCTCAATGTGGTGCGCCTGCTATCAGAAGATACCAAGCACTGTCATTATTGTTTTACTCCATCACTGCCCTTGCCAAGTTGCGTTGTCTGAGCAGCAGCGCTTACTCCCACTAATATAGTATGGTTATATAAATTGTACAAACGGTGTGTAAACGACCAATAAAGCTAGAAGGCGTGGGCACTTAGAACCAATCTCAAAGGAGGGAGACTCATGAATACAACACTATCGCGACTGCAGCTATCCCGCGCACACTGGGCTCTCTTCGTAGGGGCCCTCCTTTGGCACAGTGAGAGCAACGGGTTTAACCTTCCTCCAGCAAATCCCTACCTGGCTGACTCCAATTACACCATGGCCCATGCCGATCCCGCCCAGCAAGACACGCTCCCCCAGCCCGGACCCATGGACTCTTCTCGCACACTGGTCCCACATGAAATCCAGTACACCCATACGGGCCCTGCGTTTTTCGGCATCCTCACCTCTGGCGTCTATGCCGATGGAAAACGAGTCTTTTGGGGTAACGGTCTCGACCGCATCGTCAAGCTCGACTACGACACGCAGGAAGTTATTGCCAGCTATTTTTTTCCCGGCAGCGAGGTTTATAACGAAGAGCGCGCAGAGGAATCCATCGCGGCGTTTGATGACAACAACGACGGATTCTTCGCCTTGGCCCACGCTTTTAAAGAAGCTCAGAAGCTCCGCAATTTATCCAAGCTCTATACGGTTCTCGACAAGGATCACACCTATTACATCGGCAGTAAGAGCGGCCTGATTACCGCTTACGGCGATGCGGATCCGAAAGACTCCGAATCCGCGATTGTAAAACTGCGGGAATTCCAGCTTCCTGACATCGCGACCGGACCCATCATGGGTCTCTCGATGTCCTATGACGGCTGGCTCATCGCAGCTACAGAGCATGGCTACATTGCTGCCATCAGTCGTGATTTCTCACAATACCACCTGACTCGCCTACGTCATGCAGAAGGTGCCGAAAACAAAGCAACAAAACCGACTGGCTATGGATGGATCCGCAATGCCTACGCAATCGACGATCAAGGGGGCATTTATATTGCCTCACAGGAACACATGCACAAAGTCGTGTGGACTGGCCAAAGTCTCAGCACTGACGAGAGCGACGGCGCATGGACTGCGCCCTACCTCAACGGATGGGGGCACGGCACCGGCGCCACGCCTTCTCTTATGGGTTTTGGTGATGAGGACCAGTTTGTGGTTATTACCGACGGCCAGGATCAAATGAACGTGGTGCTGTTCTGGCGTAACGAAATACCCGCCGACTGGGCACCATTACCGGACGCGCCTGATCGTCGTATTGCAGGCCAAATTAAAGTCACTATGGGAGACCCAGATCTTACCTCTATCCAGTCAGAACAATCTGTGGTGGTGGCAGGGTACGGCGCACTCGTCGTTAATAACCGCCCGAGAAACATACCCTGGTACCTGCCAGACCGGGCGACGGGCTTGTTGAGCGGATACCTGGGAAGCAACCCCAGACACCAGCCCTATGGCGTACAAAAATTCGAGTGGGACCCCACTGCAAGAAGCCTGCGAGAAAGCTGGGTTAATACCGAGATAAGCTCACCCAGCTCTGTCCCCATCGTCAGCGTTGAATCGAACGCGGTTTACCTGATTGGCGCCCGCAACAATCTCTGGACGCTGGAGGCTCTCGACTGGCAGTCAGGGCAAAGCCACTTTCACTATGTGATCGGAGGCCAACGCTACAACGTGATGTATGCGGGGACCCTCATCGACATGAATGGACGCATTCATTACGGCACCCCCTGGGGTCGGGTACGGCTCACGCCTGCAAGCCCGGGAATACAATAGAGACGTAATAAAAAACCCACTAGCTACCAGCGGTAGCTAGCGCTCATACCGACCCTTCGTGATGGGATAGGCCAATGGTTTGCATACCCCGTCGGTTGACGTCTCACCACCGCGGTCGAGTTGGTCCTCGTTAGCAAGGCCTCCTCATCAAAAAGATTTCGGGCAAATACCTCTATGTGCCAGCGGTCAGTCCGGACACCTAAATAAGCATCGAGAGTACTGAATGCGTCCAGATCAATGGCATCGGTGGTCTCGGTTGCTGCCTCGGCTGTCTGGTCTCCTGTGTAGGCCAGTAACACTCGGCCGTAACCTTGAAAGACACCAAAGTCCACGCGATATTCGCTATTAATGCTGGCGGTCCATTCGGGAACCCTGCCGAGCTGATTACCCCCTTCATCGCACAGTGATACGGGTTGGCCGGGGGGAAAAACTGGCAAGCCACTATCGTCATACTCGTTGCAGGGTAGCGTTGTGCCGTCAGCGTACTCTCCCTGACTGTAGCTCAGTGATCCCCCCAGATACCAATTGGCGCTGATATTGGCAGACAACTCGAGTTCTGCCCCCCATACCTCAGCATCGCCATTGGTGGTAACGCCGCTGCGATCAATACTGCCATCAGGATTCATTACGTTTAATGCGTTCTGTCGCTGGATGTAACCATCAAAGTCGTGGAAATAAGCCGAGCCATTAAGCCTGACGGCGCCGTCGGACAGGATGCTTTTGAAACCCAACTCGTAGGACACACTATCTTCCGCATCGAATAACAACACATCCTCAGGTAACGCCGATGGCGTTACCGATACTCCACCCGGCCGCCAGCCAGTACTCACAACGCCGTACACATTTATGTCGTCATCAACCGCGTACTCAAGTGCCACTTGACCGGTAAGGGAATCATCGGTGTAGCGCAGATTATCTTCCGAAAGCACTTGCTCGAGCACAAATCCGGGGGGTGCGATACTGATTCCGTTGGGCCCGGCTACCACCTGTGTGTCTCGATTAGCCTCATACTCCTGATAGCGGAGTCCAAGCTGCATGGTCCACTTGTCGGTCAAATAAAACTGGTTGTGGGTAAATACGCCCCAGCGCTCTGCCTCTGCCGGGAACAGTAGGACCGTACTGCCTCCGGCAAACGGGCTGATAGGGATCTGCATATTTTCCTGGCTAAAAAAGATGTCTGACTCTTCGAAATAAACCCCAACCATGTAATCCCAGCGCTCGCTCTCGTTGTTGGCGAAGCGTACCTCTTGCGACCAATCGGTACGATCATCAATTGCGACGCGTTCAGCAACATTGTCCGGATTTGCGCTTCCCTGCGCCTGATCGAATCGACGGAGAGAATCGGCCTCATGGTAGCCCGTGACCGACGTCACGGTGTGAGACCCAAGATCCCAGTTCAGCACCAGAGAGGTATTCAGGTACTCCGCCTGCGTGTTGTCATACACGCCATCGATTCCTACTCGGGCGTCGCGGCGATCATAGCTGTCCAACGTCCCCAATGCGCCCTCCGGATCCAGCCTTGGGTCATCTGTTGGTGTACCACTCAGCACCCCAAGATCATCAAGATCGCGCTCCAGATACTGAGCGGCAAAGTCAATACTTAAGCTATTAGCAGGCATCCAGCTCAGACTTAGGCGACCTGCTTTGGTTTCGGTGGCGCTGGTGTCCCCGCTCAGGACATTAACGATCTCGTCCATGTCGCTCTCGTCAAATACGCCTGCGACCCGAACCGCCAACCGACCCGGTATCAGCGGTAGGCTGCCCGCCAGCTGCGTGTTAATACCATCATTGTCGGTAAACGTTGCACGGACCTCACCCTCTGTAGCATCGAGATTGGGTCGCGCTGTGTGAATGTTGATGGCGCCTGCCGGAGAGGTCCTTCCCGCCAGGGTGCCCTGAGGCCCTCGCAACACCTCAATCCGCTCAACATCGAAAAGCTGCTGGAAAATGGCATTAGAATCGACTATCGCCTGATTCCAATAAGTCGTCACCGCCGCCTCAGCTGCTGAGTTTGGATTGAAGTTAATACCGCGGAGTGTCATGCGCCCGCTCCTACCGGTAAAACTGTCGATCTGCAAGCCTGCGGTGAGGGCCTCAAGGTCGAGGAGACTAAACGCATTAAAGTCCTTGAGCACGTCACCGGTTATCACGTTGACCGTCGCAGGGATATCTTGCACCGACTCGGCACGTTTCTGCGCCGTAACAACCACCTCTTCCAACGCCGTGCTCTCCGCAAACGCGCCCGGTCCAAAGAGAGCAAGAACAGACGCTGATGCCAGTGGCAGTGCTGGGAAATGTGATCGCATGAGGATTCGAACTCCTGATTATTATGTGGTTATGGCTTAAAGTTCCCTTTACTGACTTACTCTAAGGATTGGGTTGAATCCACTGTGAATCATTTTCGGTCAATCTTTGGAAGTTAGTCCCTATAAGAGGAGCTAGTCGTGCCCATAAAAGAGGATTTAGCGCTGAGCGAAGATTCATTGTGTGGGACGACTTGGCTACCCAGCGGAATCATCAGCATCACCAGCATTGATGGCAGGAGGAGTGACGACTTCTGCGCCAGCCAGAGTGATATTGTTGTCCGAATATGTTTCTCGTACCGTGAGGACGCGGCCCTAACATGAGCTGATGGTTGCAGTGGTGGAGAGAGCGACACGTTTGGATTCCTCTCCTCCCTTTGGGCTCGCGGGATGAAAAGCGAGCAGACGGGGACGGCACTGAACTGCCTTTGAGGAATGGGCCATGTTTAAAAAGATCGGTGTCACTCTCGGGGTCATTCTGCTACTCGGCGTGGGATGGACTTGGGTAACATTGATTTCACCCCTTCGAGAGGCCGCCGATAAATATGGGCCCGACAGCGCTGCGCGGGACCATGCGTTGCAAGACAACACCCTCATCCAAACCCCCACCCTCGCACAGATACCTTCCCTCGTCCCTCAGCGCGCACGGAGCAATCTTTATTGGGGAGAGTTGCACCTGCATACCGCCGAGAGTTTTGACGCTTCGTTATTTGGGACCACCCTGGGCATCGAGGACGCCTACCGATTTGCCCGGGGAGAAGCGCTCAAAAGCCCCGGTGGCGAGCGCATGCAACTCAGTCGACCGCTGGATTTCGTGGCCATTACGGACCACGCGGAGGGCTTTGGAACCCGCAGCCATTGCGGTGACGAGGGCTTGTCGGTCATGGAACGTGCGGCCTGCTGGCTGGTCAACGAGCCCAACCCCTTCATTTTCAGATTGCTGGTGGAGCGGGTGCGCGGCGAAGCGCCGCCAGGGGACCCTTCACTGCCCGCGGGTGTCTACCAACAAACCAAGCGCACCCCACCCAAGCCCGGAGCCTTTCCCAGCTGCCGATTTGGGGAGCACGCGAAGGAGCGTTGTTACAGAAACGCCAAGAGGGACTGGCGACGGTACGTGGAACTGGCGAATCGCTATAACGAGCCCGGCAAGCTCACCACGCTGGTCGGCTATGAATATTCTCCGGGGTTGCCCGATCAGGGTAAGCACCACCGCAACGTGATTTTCAGATCCAGCAACGTCCCAGAACGCGCCCTGTCAAGTTTCGATGTGCCCAACGCCATTGAACTTTGGAAGGGCCTGGACTCTTCCTGTGTCGGTACCTGTGAGTTCCTCACCATTCCCCACAATTCGAACAAGGCCTGGGGCCTGACCTACTCGCGATACACCTGGGACGGTCAGGAATACAGTGACGCCGACTGGCGCCTGAGAATGGAAAAGGAACCGCTCGCGGAGATCTACCAGATCAAGGGCGCCCAGGAGTGCGCACTGGGAGTGGGTGCGACCGACGAAGAATGTGCCTTCGGGCAGGTATTTGAGCCCTGTGAACCCGGGGAAACCACGGGCTGCGCCTTTCGCACGGGTTTTGTACGCCAGGGCCTGAAAGTCGGGCTGGAACTCGATCAAGCCCTGGGCTTTAACCCGCTACGGGTTGGATTCGTTGCCGCCACCGACAGCCACAATGCCAACCCCGGGGATGTGGAGGAATGGGACTTTCCGGGTGCGGTGGGGTCAGTAACGTCTCCTGCTATCCGGCGACTGACCGGCAATGTGCCCGCAAGCAGTAGCGATAACGCCACCCCCGAACCGGAGCCCTACAAATCACAGCTTCAGTTCCATACATCCGGTGGCCTCGCTGCCGTCTGGGCACCGGAAAACACCCGGGAGGCAATCTTTGACGCCCTGGCGCGTCGGGAGACTTATGCCACTTCAGGTCCCCGCATTGCACTGCGCTTCTATGCGCGCAGCGCTGGCACGGAAGCCACTGCATCTCATTTGCTGGCAGATTTTGCAGCCCATGGCGTTCCCATGGGATCGGTACTGGCAATTCCATCATCTGAAAAACAGCACGCCTCACAGGAGGGAGCAGCCGATAGCGACGCTCCCGAATTTTTTGTCTGGGCGGCCAGCGATCCTTTGGACGCACCCCTGCAACGGATTCAAATGGTCAAGGGTTGGATTGATGAGGGCGGCCAAACACACGAACGGGTGGTTGATATCGCCTGCGCGGACGGCCAGCAGGTCGACCCAGGCACAGGGCGCTGTCCTGACAAGGGCGCCAGCGTCGATCTCAATACCTGCCGCTTCAGCGAAGGGTCTGGCGCCCGCGAACTAAAAACAGTGTGGCGAGACCCCGACTTCCAGCCCAATCAATCAGCTTTTTATTACGTGCGTGTCCTGATGAACCCAACCTGCCGTTGGTCAACTTATGACGCAATCCGGCTTGGTAGACAGCCCGACCCGCGAGTCCCGGCCACCATTAAAGAACGCGCCTGGAGCAGCCCGATTTGGGTAACACCAGACACCGAGAGCTAATGCCATGAAAAGCGATCAACATCAGCAACTAACTACGCTCGGTATCTCTAAGGGCGCGCGTATTGGCGCTTCATTTTTACTCTGCGCCGGACTTCTAAGCATCAGCGGCTGTGGTGAAAACAACTCCGACGCTGAAAGCCGCGAGGCAGCACAGCGCTACTATCGAACAACTAATAAGATAATACCGCCCAACAGCAACATTATAGAGATGCCCCTGACGGCCTCCACCGAGGCTGCTCCCAGACCAGCGGCGAACCCATTACGTAATGCGTATTTCGGTGACTTGCATGTTCACACCACACTTTCTTTCGACGCGTCGGCGTTCGGCACAACAGCGACCCCAGAAGATGCCTATCGCTATGCCCAAGGAGAGCCAATACAACACCCCAGTGGCTTTAGCGTTCAGCTCAGACAGCCACTCGATTTCTATGCGGTAACGGATCACGCGGTATTACTCGGCGTCATTAATGAAGCCGCTGATACCTCAACACCTTTTTCGAAATTTGATATTGCAGCGCCCTATCACGACATCAACGCTTCTGTTGACGGCGGTATATTAGATCTCAACAGCCGGAGTAAGGTATTTGCCAACTTTATCGCCGATGTCGTTGCAGGCCTCTTAGATGGCACCATCACCCATGAGACAGTCAACATAATCAACCAGTCTGCTTGGAAGACGACTGTCGAAGCTGCCAACCGCGCCTACAAGCCCGGCCACTTCACGACCTTCGCAGGCTATGAATATAGCTCATCAACCGAGGAACGTGAGGCGCTACATCGCAATGTTATTTTCAGGGGAGCCGATCTGCTCCCGGCTCAACCATTCTCTCGTCTTAACAGCATTAACCCCGAGGGGCTTTGGACTTGGATGGACGATCTTCGATTGCAGGGAATCGAGAGCCTTGCGATACCTCACAACAGCAATGGCTCGAACGGTGCAATGTTTGCCTTCAGGGACTGGGCAGGAAATCCGGTCGACCCAGCCTACACTCAACAACGATTGCGCAACGAGCCCTTAGTAGAGATAACCCAGGTAAAGGGCACCTCCGAAACCCATCCTCTGCTCTCAAAAACGGACGAGTGGGCAGATTTCGAGATTTTCCCACTACGAACCTCTACGCGACTGCCGAGTAAGCCACAAGGCAGCTACGTGCGAGACGCCTGGCAGCGAGGTTTAATGCTGGCTGCAGAAGATAAGGGAAATCCCTTCAAATTCGGTGTCATCGGCTCGAGTGATACCCATACCGCAGCCGCCTCACTCGAAGAACGCAACTACTTTGGGAAAGTGGGTACCTTTGACAACACTCCTGAAAAGCGAGGCTCCAGCCCTGCGAGCTTCCTCTACGGCACGCTTATCAGTCTGGCAGCGCCGGACATGGCTGAAGAAATCGACGGGGAAACCTATCTCGATTTCGCTGGCTACAAGTATTGGAGTGCCTCGGGTATTGCTGGCGTTTGGGCTGAAGAGAATACCCGTGAAGCCATCTATGACGCCTTACGACGGAAAGAAACCTTTGCCACTAGCGGGACCCGCATTAAAGTGCGCTTCTTCGCTGGTTACGAACTTGCAACTATCGCTCTAAATAGCCCTGATTTAATTGCTAACGCATACGCTTCAGGTGTGGCCATGGGTGCCACACTAAAAGCGAATGCGGAAAAAGAGCCCAGTTTCCTGGTGTGGGCAACCGCCGATCCAAACACAGCGCCTTTGCAACGTGCACAGGTGGTCAAAGGCTGGATAGAAAACGGAGAACAGCGAGAACAGGTTTTTGATGTTGCCTGCTCCGACGGCTTGACCGTCAATACAAACACGTATCGCTGCCCAGATAACGGTGCGAGAGTCGATCCGAGTGACTGCTCGATAACGACAAATGTAGGAGCAAGTGAACTGAAAACTGTGTGGCATGATCCAACGTTTGTCGCAGGCCAGGAGGCTTTTTACTACGTTCGGGTTTTGGAGAATCCTATTTGCCGGTGGTCAACATGGGACGCACTGCGAACGGGGACCTCTCCTCGTAGCGACCTGCCCCTGACGATTCAGGAGCGCGCTTGGTCATCGCCCATTTGGTACGGCGCAGATGATGACGCCGCCCATTACGTTAAGTAGTCAATAAATGAACGAGCAAATTGAGTCGGTAGACGTACTTATCATTGGCGCGGGTCTGTCGGGCATTGGTGGCGCCTGTCAATTACGCAGTAAATGTCCTGATCAAAGCTTCGTTATCCTGGAATCGCGCGAGGCCAGCGGCGGCACTTGGGATCTTTTCAGGTACCCCGGTATCCGCTCTGACAGCGATATGTACACCATGAGCTACGGCTTCAAGCCCTGGCGCGATACCGCTGCCATCGCCGATGGCGACAAAATCCTACGCTACATTCGTGAAGCAGCTGCCGAGTACGACGTGGAGCGGTACATTCGCTACCGGCATCGGGCTACCGCTGCACAGTGGTCGTCTGCCGAAAAGCGCTGGCGAGTCACCGCCGAGCGAAGCGATACCGGCGAGCGGGTTGCCATCAGCTGCAAGTTCATTTTCAGCTGCAGCGGCTACTACGACTATGAATCAGGCTATATTCCGGACTTCAAAGGCGTTGATGAATTCCAAGGTCAGGTGTTTCATGCTCAGCACTGGCCTGAAGCACTCGACTACAACGGAAAGCGGGTCGTGGTGATCGGTAGCGGCGCTACCGCTGTGACTCTGGTACCCACCATGTCACATCAAACGAGTCGCCTAGTCATGCTACAGCGCTCGCCAACTTATATTGCCAACGTCCCGCTGGAAGATCCCACTGCACAAGTGCTGCGCAAGTTTCTGCCTGTGACCTGGGCGTTTCGCCTCACCCGGTGGAAGAAAGTGTTATTCCAGATTTACCTGTACCGCCTATCGCGCCGGCGACCCAAAGACCTTCGCCGTTTTTTATTGGGGCAAGTACGGCAGGAGCTGGGCCCAGATTACGACGTTGCCACACACTTCACGCCGCGCTATGACCCCTGGGATCAGCGACTGTGTGCCGTGCCCGATGGCGATATGTTCGCGGCCATTCGGGAAGGCCGGGCGGAGGTGGTCACCGATCATATTGACCGCTTCACAGCTACCGGGATTCAGCTGAAGTCAGGAGCACACCTCGAGGCTGATATGGTGGTGCTGGCGACCGGGCTTAACCTCAAGTTCGCCGGCGGCGTCGAGTACCAAATAGACGGACGCCCGATCGATTTTACCGAGCACTACATATACCGGGGCATGATGTTTTCTGATTTACCCAACATGGCCTTTACAGTGGGCTACACCAACTCGTCCTGGACACTCAAGGTCGACCTCACTGCAAACTACGTCTGTCGGCTGCTTAATCACATGAAAAAGCATGGGTATGCCAGCGTGATGCCGCGCCTCAAGGGGACGGTAGAGCAGGAACCCTTTCTCGATTTTGATGCGGGATACGTACTGCGTTCTCGGAATAAGTTCCCCAAGCAGGGCAACCGATTACCCTGGAAAAATTATCAGAATTACATCAGAGATTTCATTAGCCTGCGTCTTGGAAAGCTTGGGGACAAGGAGCTGGAGTTCCAATAATGGCGCTGTGGCCGCTGACTATCTTCCTCGCGCTCCACGGGTATCGAGAATATTGCGCCCGGCGAGCTCTGTCGCAAATTCATCATGCCGACTTTGAGGGCGAGGTGATGCAGGTGGGGTCCACGTATATTGCACGCAGGTCCTCGCGCAACGGTAACAACAAAACCATCGTCTGCTTTCCTGGTTTTCTCGAGGACATGCGTTACTTTCAGGACCTGTACCGCGACAGCGACGCTGAGCTCATTCTGGTCAACAACGCCAACTACCATTTTCCCTTCACCGCGCCGGGTAACGCTGTTGACTCGGTACAACTCGACTGGCCCGATAATCCGTTTTTGCTTGGCTCGATTGAGCACGACGCGTTTTATTTGGGCCTAATTTTGCAAGAACTGACCACAGGGCAGCACATTGTGGTGCATGGGCACTCCCGCGGCGGCGCCGTAATCCTTGATACAGGCCGACAGTACCCTTCGTTTGCTCACTCGTCGCATCGCCCGGTGTCAGTAATTCTGGAAGCACCGGTGTTACCTCAGGCAAGAACCGCAGGCAACGCCTCAAAGCCACTCCAACACGGGCTCACCTGTTACCTGATGCCCATTGCCTTCTCCCGCTGGCGTCACATCAGCGAAGATCGCCTACTGAAAATGCCCATGATGCAGCCCACCACACCGCGCAAAACGGAACTGTGTCGCTCTCTTTTCAGCGTCTCCCGGGACTACCGGACCTGCGTCAGACAGGTGCAATCGATCGTTAAATGGCAGCATCAAACTTCGATCGACGTCTTTGATCACTTTCCCAACATCACGGTTGTCATAGGAGAGAAAGACGGCACGCTGGACAGAGAGAGTATGAAAATAAGCGCCGAATCTGGCCGAGCGCGCAACAAGGGTATTTCTATCCTCGAGACGACGGGGACTAATCATCTCATCAGCCTTGAGCAACCCGAGATACTGCGAGCCTTGGTGCGATAGAGTCATCAATACCGAAAAACGAGAGCAACGATTCCGCCGAAGAGGACACCCCATCATGAAAAAGCTATTGATTCTGTTACCCGCTCTCGCACTAATCCTCATCATCGGGCGTGTGTCGTTGGAAATCCCCGCGGTACAGGATGCACTGTTGGCCCGAGGGGCTGCCGGTATGGCCATGCAAGGAGACCGAACACAACCGGCAGAAGATAGCCTCCGCGTATATGTGTGTGGCAGTGCCTCTCCACTGGGGGTGGGCCAAGCCCAGGCCTGTATTGCCGTGGTAACTCCCGATCACTTTTACCTGATCGACTCAGGCGCGGGCTCAACCCAAAATATCAACCGGCTACGCTTGCCAACAGGGCGCCTGCAGGGCCTTTTACTCACGCATTTTCACTCTGACCACATCGCAGAAATCTATGAGGTGAACCTTGGGTCGTGGGTCAATGCCCGCCCCGCCCCACTCACCGTTTACGGGCCCGAGGGCGTAGAGGATGTTGTCGAAGCGGTGAATGAAGGATATCGGATGGACCGCCTCTACCGTGTCGCTCATCACGGCGAGGCACTGCTCGCTCCCGAACTCGGCGTGTTGAATGCCAAAGTCATCTCGGCGGGAGAGGTCCTGCAGGATGGCGACCTAAAGATCACTGCCTACACCGCTGAGCACCCGCCCATCCACCCTGCCGTAGGCTACCGCATTGACTACCGGGGTCGGAGCGTGGTGGTCTCGGGAGATAGTAATGTGGGCGCCAATACTATTGAGATAGTCGACGGCGCAGACCTCCTGCTTCACGATGCCCTCTCTCTACCCATGGTCACGGCCTTGGCCAGCTCTCTTGAAGCAAACGGGCGCTCCAGGCAATCCAAAATTGTGACGGATGTGATCGACTACCATGCCTCGACCACATCGCTAATCGGGCTTAACGCGCAATCGGATATCGGCATGGTCGCCTACTATCATCTCGTGCCCGTGCCGCCCAACAGTATCGCCGAAAGCGTCTTTATGCGGGACGCGCCCGGTAATTTCACGCTCACCAGAGATTTAATGTGGTTTGAGCTACCCATTGGTAGCGATCAAATAACTGTTAATCAGCCGTAACGATTTCGCCATCTGTGCCAACGGCCCAAGATCCGGTTGAGCGACCTACTGACTCGCGAGAGGTCAGTACTCTGACAAAAGGTCTTGTCTGCTCGTTGGCATCAAAGTACTCGACGTAGGCCATAATCAGCGCCCCTAAACTCGACTCGTCAAAGATGATCCTCTCGGCAAAGCCCACCGCGTAGTCGCCGGGACGAGCCATAATGGCCTCGGCATAGAAGGCCTTGAGATCTTCCAGAGCGAGCTTCAGTTCTATGAGCTCCGGCAGTGCCTCTGCCGGGTGATCTGGCCAGCGCGTCACAAAAGGAATGAGTTCACCCAACTCCCTGCCACTCACGCCAACTGTTGTCCGCCCGCGGCGTTGCAGCCCCAGCTCATACCATGGCCCGAGGGACGCGACTTCGGCCGCGATGCGGCTTCGCCAGGTATCCATGTCCTGATTTCGCTTGAAACTGACCGGGCATGGAGGGGGTGGCTCGCCGCTATCGGGTAGTTCGACGGGGTAATCCTGCAGTACCGGACCCGAGTCTGCATCAAGCATAGCCAAAGAACTCGTGATGACATCGCGCTGGAAACCGCCATCATTGGGCCGGCCGAGCGGTCGACCCAGAGGAAAGCTCACCCAGGAGATTCGCGGTGGTTGCATGGCCTGCGCGATTTCCCGAAACAGCGCAATGCCCACAGTCTGTACCCCCTCGGACTCGAGGTAGTGGCAGATAGCACAGACCGTCCGAGAGCAGTTCGGACATACTGGCAACACCATTACCGCATCTACCTGATCGTCCTTCAGGCACTGAGCGAGCTCACGAACCGATCCTTCATACGCTTCAGGCAATAATCCGCCGCCCATAAAACTATAATGAACGGCCGCCGACGACCCAATGACACCTAGCGCTTCAAGCTCGTGAAAGCGCTCAATCGGAAACACCACATTGATATCTTCCTGAAAACCGCTGCGATCAAAATTAACCGACACATGGGTCATCACAAGCTCATTGATATCGATATCGCGGGGAATGGCGCGATAGCTCGCATCCGCGAGATCAAAATTGGTACCACTTCGATAACTCAAACCAGCGGTCGTGATGATGGCGATCCGCTTTTTAGAAAGCGCTTTCTCAGACGCCACCCACGGGAATGAGCCAAGTGGCGGTCTCAACTTGCTAAGTAAATGCTCGCGCTCATAAGCGGGCATCTCTTCTAGCTTAGCCACGCGATGGCCTCGCCAACACCTGACAGCGCAGCAGCAGGCGTCGATGGGATGGGTCAATCGATGAGCGCCTATGCAGACACCGGCGGTTATCCCAGATGATCACGTCACCAGGCAACCAGTTCTGCTCGACAACCGCGTGCGCCGGTATGGCATAGCGCCATAGCTCATCGAGCAATGCCTCACTGTCTTCCAGTGAAAGTCCGGGTATATACGCCCAATCACGACGCCCTAAATACAGGCACTCGTCCCCCGTCTCATCATGCTTCATGATAACGGCGTGCTCTGCACCCGGTGCATCCCGAGGGTCATCAAAAGCCTCGAAGCCCGGTCGCAGCAAGCCAACACTGTCGTGCGCCGCATCGTGTTTGATAGTCAGATTGGCAATACGGGCACGGAGCGAATCAGGTAGTAACGCCAGCGCCTCGCGCTGATCCGCGAAAAAAGTATCGCCACCTACGGGGGGGATCTCAACGCCGAGCAACACACTGGCTGGCGGGGGACTCTCTACGTAGGTCATGTCCGAGTGCCAACTGGCCTCAGCATCACCAAGACCACCAATCGGTTTGCCGTCTACAACGATGTTAGAAATCGGTGTCACATAGCGGTTATCAATTTTAGCCTTCTGCGCTTCACTCAATCGCCCTAGCGGGATTTCTTCGAGCGGACCAAAACGCTGACTGAAAGCCTGCAAGTCATCTTTCGTTAATGACTGCGCGCGAAAGCGAAGCACCCCATAGTCCAGCCAAGCCTGATAGATTGTCTCGAAATTGGCATCGGTTAGCCTTGCCAGGTCAACACCGCCAACATCCGCACCAAAGCAGTCGCATAAGGGCACTAGCTTCAATTCGCCACACTCCTGTTTACTGACGAGGCGCCATAAGGCAGAGGGATTGCTACCTCCACACAATAACGCGCTGCACGTGTTCCTGGAGAATACAACTTGTTAACGATAACCTGTGAATCATATTCGGCCGAAAATGACTCCTCTTTGGCATGCCCCGCCGATATACTCGAGAAAGAATTGCCGGCGACTTGATTACAACTAGTTTCTTGCCCTACGGATACACGGCCCACTTGAGGTAAACGCTTGGCTACTGTTAAGTTTTCTGGCGCTGTCGAGACCGCCACGAGATCCGACACACCCCGGCAAGGGCATCGCTCCGCTCTCTCCCTGCTCCTGCTCGCTTACGCGCTGTCGATGTGTGATCGGATGATTCTCTCGATACTATTTCCTGATATCAAAGCAGAATTCGGATTGACCGACACACAGCTCGGCCTGCTCGGAGGGCTCTCCTTCGCCCTTTTCTACGCCACCATGGGACTACCCATTGCGAAGCTGTCAGATCAGTACAACCGCAAGTGGATCATTATCATTAGCCTGACCGTATTCTCCTTAATGACAGCCTTGAGCGGGTTTGCAGTGGGTTTTATTAGCCTGCTTATTTTTCGAGTCGGTGTAGGTATCGGCGAAGCAGGCGTGAACCCGGCGAGTCATTCCATAATCGCTGACTATTTTCCGCCCCAGCGTCGCGCATTTGCCATGGCCACGCTGATGCTTGGCGCCAGTCTGGGCATGATGCTCGGATTCATGGGGGGTGGTGCGATCGCCGACGCCTATGGGTGGCGGGTTGCGATGATCTCCGTGGGGCTCCCCGGATTACTTCTCGCGGCGGTGATGAGTGCCGGTTTGCGAGAACCACACAGAGGTCGCCACGAAGAGGCGCAACCTCCCCCACCTCCGCCGATTGCTCACACCGCGGCCACAATGTGGGCAAATAGAGCGATGCGCCACCTGCTCGCCGGATCAGTGATTGCCGGCCTAGTGGGCTACGGGCTGACCCAGTGGCTACCGACTTTTTTCATGCGTAGTCATGACCTCACCCAAACCCAAACAGGCCTGCTGATGGCCGGTGTATTTGGTATCTCGGGTGCGATAGGTGCGCTAGCAGCAGGTAAATGGTTTGATCGGCTCTCGACGCGCGGCTTCCAATATGGCATGTGGATGCTCGCCGCTGTTCCGTTTGTCACTCTGCCGCTATTTATTTTGGGGCTACTGGCCCAAGATCTCACGACTGCTATAGCGCTTTTTATCATTCCGGGGTTCGCCGCTAATTACGCAATTGGACCCACTATAGCGATGATCCAGACTCTCTCGCCGCCTCACATGCGCGCGGTGTCTGCCGCCATCAAGATGTTGCTTCTTAATCTTATTGGAATGGGGTTAGGCCCATTGTTGGTGGGTTTTATCAGTGACCTGCTGACACCGACACACCCTGAGAATACCCTCGGCGTGGCGCTTGCATATTTCACCATCTTGGGCCTGTGGGGATCCGTCCACTTTTGGTTGTGCGGCCGCGAGCTAGCGCGAGCTAATCAGATTTGATCTACGGTATTGCGTAATGACTGCCAACGAGCGCGCAGTGCCTCATTACCTCTTGTACGGGTCGCGCGCGTCCTACTACACCATGAAGGTATTTGCGTATCTGCGCTATAAAGGACTTCCCTTTGACTTAGTTAAAGTCACGGATCAGATTGCTGAAGACGTAATCAAGCCCTTAACCGGCGGGTGGCGCGTTGTGCCGGTTCTCTATGGTCCTGATTCAGGCTACGTGCAGGACAGCAGCCTTATTCTCGATCGACTGGAATCATTGCACAGTCAGCACTCCATTCAACCTACAGGTCTGAAACAGCGGGTCGTAGCAGCATTATTTGAACTCTTGGGCGACGATTGGCTGGTCTTTCCGGCAATGCATTACCGCTGGAATTTTAAACGCTATAACTTGCCCTACATTCTCAAGACATTTGGTCGCAACCGCACTCCTCACTGGCCCTCTTCACTTCATTGGCTCGGAGGCATCAAGACTGCCCACCGCTTTGCGCCGGTCGCTCGCGAAATGCTGGGTATTAGTCGTTCGAATCTCAAAGCCTTGGAGCGTTGGACAGAAGCCTTCTTGGATCAGCTGAATCAGCACTTTGCAGAGCACGACTACCTGCTCGGTGGCCGCGCCTCTCACGGTGACTTTGCACTCTTTGGTCCGCTGATGGCGCATCTGGCATCTGACCCCTATCCCAGAACACACTTACTCAAAGACAAACTTCATTTATTCGATTGGCTTCACAGGATGGAGCAAACGCCACGTGACACCAGCGATTGGCTGGCCAATGATGAAATCCCTAGGTCACTGATTCCGATCCTGCAGTGGCAATTTCGGGATCAAATTCCATACGTTCACAACGTCATGGCAATGACCTCGAAATGGCTAGCGGAACACTCCGACACTTCCGACTTTCCACGATTTATCGGCAAAGCGCCTTTTAGAATTGCCGGGGCACACGGCGAGCGGCTGTGCGCGCCTTACACACAATGGATGTACCAGCGCGTCACAGGACTATTCAAGCAGGTGTCCGAGCCGGAAAAAACAGCACTGACGCAATGGCTGGTGCAACATCAGCTGCAGCCTGACCTCTCCCCACCGGATCATCACGTTTACTTTTATAACTCACGTGTGTGGAGCTGCGAACAGGAAGCCTTCGAATGAAACCGACACGAATTGGGATGCGTGGCATCTACCCGATCTCAGACCACATTCAACGCCTGCCGATTCTGGTCTCTCTCACTCATCCACGACACCAGGCACGCCATTAAGGATCACCCACCATGCCATATCGCTTTTTAAGGACTGAACGCGCGGATAATATTGTCACCTGTGTACTGAGCAACCCCCCACGACACACGCTTACCTCCGAAGGCGTAGGCGAAATCAACCTCATGCTTGATGAGGTCGAGAGAGATCCTTCGATCAGAGTCGTAATGTTCACTAGTGAAGCAGAGAATGTGTTTATTGCCCACTACGAAGTAACGGAATTAGCGAGCAGAGCGAAAGAGGTTTCGACTAACCCCACTAATCCGACACGCATCGAAAATAAGCCGACCGAACTCTCACCGATGCATAAGCTTTGTCTGAGACTTGAGCGCATGGCTGCGATTACCATCGCCGCCATCAATGGCTCAACTACCGGCGGCGGGTTTGAGCTAAGCTTGGCCTGCGACTTCCGTCTACTCGCTTCGGGGCGCTCCAGGGTGGGTCTCCCCGAGACCTCAATTGGTATCATTCCAGGTGCAGGCGGCACACAGCGCTACGCACGACTTCTAGGTACAGCCAAAGCCCTCGACTTAATAATGCATGCAAAGCTTCTCACGCCTGAGCAAGCGCTTGATATAGGATTGGTGCATCGTGTTTTCCCACGGGACACATTTCATGAGGCAGCAAAAGCATTCGCCGAGGATATTGCGAGCCGCTCTCCCGTTGCGCTGTCGGCAGCCAAGCACGCCATCCAAGTCGGTTCGCGTATGACGTTGGAAGACGCGCTCTTACTCGAGCAGCAGTGTTTTGAAAAGACAATGCGCTCAAACGATGCCTCAGGGGCAATGGAGGCGTACCTTGGTGGATCAAAGACACCTTACAGCTGGCAGGGAAAGTAATGGGTAGAGCAAGGAACTAGTGCTGGTCCCGAAGATAAGCGCCTACAGCTCGATAAAAGGTAATTTCTTCTTTGCGACTCACACGGCCTAACCCGGAGAACTGTGCCACCACATAGTTCTGCTTTTTGTTTACATAGAGGTACTGTTGCCCTGCACCGCGCGCAATAAATTCCTCATCGTAGTCCACGGGAAGCCACCACTGAAAGCTATAACCATCGATGTAGTGCCCATCCGAGGTTACTTGCGGTTCCTGAAAAGGTGCCTGTGCACGTGAGATCATGGTGAACCAATCATCGTCTACTCTCTTGCGCCCCTCAAAAATAAGATCTTCAAGGTGAAGTTGGCCAAAGTGTGCAAAATCCTGCAGCGTCGTGGATAGGGCCATCTGTCCGAAGGGATTACCGTCGACATCGACGCTCCATTGTGCGTCACTAGCGAAGCCACCGGGTGTCCAGAGATTTTCTTGAACAACCTCAATAAAGGATTTTTGATAAGCGCCCTCAACGACGCGAGATAAGACATGGGTATCGGTCGCCAAATAAATAAACGCCTTGCCCGATTCCGCTCGCCGAGTCATGGCTGCCGTCTCTTCATCAAAACTCTTCCTCCTGACCCATAGGTCGAAGTAGAGGTCTCTTCTGTTGGGGCTATACTCACTGGGGTGATAAAAATTTATTCCTGAGGCCATCATGAGAAGATGCCGGATCGGCGTTTCACCGTAGGCGCTCCCTGCATATTGGATAGCATATTTTTCTACGGGATCATCCAAGCTCTCTATTTTGCCCTCATGAAGAGCCATTCCAACTAGCGTGGCAGTAAAGCTCTTGGTCGATGACATCAGCATATAGGTGGTCGACGGGGTGACACCTTGCGCATAACTTTCCACCACCACTTTGCCGTCGTCTAAGACCATGAGGCCAACAAGGTTAGCCTTATTGAAATAGTCCTGAGCCGTATATGTGGCATCTTCATAGGTATAGGTAATATCCGTCAGATCGACCAGCTCACGCACATACCTGCGAGATTCTTTAGTGGCCTTTAGCACGACATAAGGCGAGACAAGATGCCAGTTACTATGGGTATGGACTCTAGTGATAAATGGGTTAGCTTGATGAAAAAGACGCCACCCCTGATGGTCGGCCCAAGGCCGAAATACGAAGAGTGCCGCAGATATCAACGCAACCAAACACATGCCAAAAAAGATTTTCAACAGTTTCTTAACCATACCAAGCCCCAAAAATCATACAGGCACGCCAATGGAAGGACGGCGCCAACTAGTAATGCCAAGTTTCATTATGGAAGTTCAATGCGAGACACGGGGAATCATTTACGGTCAAAGACAATACGATGGCTACGATCCGTAGAGGGACCGACTGGACTTATTTCTTTCTAGGAGTCAGGCCTAGTGGGGAATGCAATACCAATTGCCGGCGTAAATCTTCGACTACAACGGGAAAAAATATCAGGCAGTCGCGCTGGACATGTGCATTTTTCGATATGTACTCGGCGTCATTGAATTCCAACGCACAAACGCTCGGCGAAAGCTCACCGTTTCGGCGTAATCAAGCAGGTAAGCAATATCGGATATCGTCAACTCGGTTTTAATCAAATAGTCTTTGGCAAGCAAGTCCCTGATCTCGTCAAGAACGGCTCTGAAGGTAGTTGATTCACTTTCCAGCCGCCTCCTGAGAGTACGCTCACTGATATGCAGGCGCTCAGCGACCTCTGAGATATCGAGAAAACCGCCCGCAGACTGAATCAGCAACTGACGCACTGCAGCGGTAGTTTTATCCACAGCGTCAAGGCCACGCAGAACCTCCTCACACTGCTGTTGAAAGACAATGTGTTCCGTGCGGCTTGCTGTGCGCACAGGGACGTCAAGTACTTGAGTAGGAAGAAGCACTTCATTACGCTCGGCGTCGAACTTAACCGGCGCATGGAATGCCTGTTTGTAACAGGTCAAATGCGCGGGTCGAGAATACTGTAGACATATTTCGACCCCCTCCGCGCGCTCAACCCTGCTTCCGTAAAGTGATCTTCCTATCGAAGCGAGGTTTGAGAAAATAAGTTCACAAAGTAGTTGTTGCTGTCGCGCAGAACCGACTGATAGATTGGCTCGCAGCGTTAAGCCACGTTCATTCTCATGCACATCCCAGCCGGGTCGGAATACAGCTTGGCCATAGCGCAAAAGTAATTGAATAGATTCGCGCACATTCGCGCAGCTCATCAGGGCAAATCCAAAACTACCAAACGCAGTAATTCCCAGCTGTTGGCCAAGGCGGATCAAAAGGCAGGGATCTTTAGAAAGGTCCACAGCGGCCTCGAGTAAGGTCATGGCACCGATCCCCTCTGCTTTTAACGGATCAGTGATACCTCGGGAATCTAGCTCATCGAAAAATTGCTGTTCACTGACTCCTGCCTCCTTAAGCAAGCAGGTCAGCTGGAGGAAAAATGCGGGGTGAACCGGGTAGTTGCTCATCAGGCTATTACCGCTCGAGCTTGTTGATAGCTATTTAAGGAGCTCTTGGACCAAGCAGGGTTCATAAAAAGAATGGCCGAATATGTATCCATGAAGAGATCAGAGATCACGATAATACAAATAACAGCAGGTGCGAAGGGCCTTCAAGGCCTAAAGAGGAATTCATTTGAAATGAAGCTTATTACTGGGCTAACCCTGTTAGTAAGACCAACACTGTTACTAAAAATCATTCACTCAGCGAAAGAGGACAAAGCAAACGGCTTTGTAAAGAGTTATAAAAGTTTGATGTCCCGCGGGAAACCGACTGCTGACTTCACTAACCCTGTAACGTTCAGGATTATTTGAGCTTAACAGCGCATAACGCTACTAACGGTTAAGGCGAACTAGATCTATACAGTGACTCTGTAGCGAGGAGTTCAAGATAAAGAAGGACGAGACAGCTATGAAAATCAAGGCCAAGAAAACTCTGAGCTTTGCAGTGGTCGTTGTGCTGGGCGGCGTGTTTCTCTGGAACTATAGTGATGATCCTCGCACACACAACCCGAGAGTATTTGGGCCGCCTGCAAAGACACAGTGGAAACCCATGGGAGCCCGGTCCGCTGGTCAGCATAATTTCTATGTCATTCCCGAGCCCACTACCTGGCACGCGATTCATGTTGATGTTGCCAACGCCGATAGTGTCTGGGGTGTGGCTGCCCCTATGTTCGAGCTCGACTGGGTAGCAGAGCCGGATTACTTTATAGGCAGTGGTCCGTTGCTGGACAATCAGGGCAACCTCTATTTCAGTTCTAATTTTTATCACGGTGAGCGAGTAGATCTGGTGTCAATTGATGCCGAGACCGGTGAGCGGCGTTGGGCGATTCCGGAGTCCGGGCACATGTCGATGGGCGGCCCGATCATATTGAACGACCCGCAAAACCCAGGGGCGCAAATTATCTACCTCGCTGGCCCCGAGCGTGTCATGGCTATCCGCCAAGACGGTACCACCCTCTGGAGCAAAGACACCGGGATTAAAATTTCAGATGCCACGGATACAGACACAGTCAAGTTTCAAAACTTCAACTACCATCCTGCTACAGATTCGCTGATTACCATCACCAAGGCTGGAGGTTTGTTCGCTTACAGCCGTGAAACAGGTGAGCGAGTGGCGCCGATTGGCCAGCTACCCGGCGCGCCCGCCATTAGCGACAAAGGCACCAAAATTCCAGGCTTTGTCACTAACAAAGTCGACCCGCTGCTGGATGACGCCTTTGGAAAAACCGCTGATGGGTTAAGCATCTTTTCTTCCGCAGTGAACTATCTCTACGGCGGCGGCGGTGTCGTAACCAACTATTTCAGCATCGATCCCGACACCAGCCGTATCTATATCGCTGCAACAGCGCCTGATGAGGAAGATGGCAATGCAGATGGTCGCTCGGAAATTGGCGCAATTTACGGACTGAACCTGGAGGCTGACGGTAATGGCGGTCTGGCGTTTAAACTGCTGGATCGCATGACGTTTCAAGGGGGCACTGGCTCCACACCAGCGCTCAGTGCTGATGGCAGCCGAGTGTACGTATCTGACAACGATGGCCATGTCATCGCACTCGACCCTGAATTGTCAGAGGTTTGGCGTGTGAATGTCGGTGAGCCTCTGGTGGGCTCAATTACTGTCGCGCCGGATAACAATGAAATTTACGCGGTTACCGCCAATGACGTATTTCAACTAATTGACCGCGGCGATCATGGAACCTTGAACTGGGCTGCTGAGCTGAATGGCTTTGACGGTTACGCCAACGTTGACGTGCAATCCAACGGATTGACAGCAACAGTCACCGCAAACGGCGTAGTGGTGATGATCGGTGGCGGTAAAGAAATCATCGGTAAGACCATCATGCTGCATGTGGGAATGGGGCTGTTGGACCGACAAACAGGCAAGTTACGCTACTTTGCCGAAGGCAGGGAAGATTCGCTGGCAATGAGTGTGGTAGCAGCCGACGGCAGTATTTATGTGGGCCACTCGCCGCTCAGACGAGCTGTGGGCAGAGCTTTCTTCCCTGAGTTAGCCGCGGATGTCACCGGCGGTGTTGCCCGCTTTAAGCCGATCCGACTCGATCTCCTTGCGCGTGATGCGATCTGCGCTGCGGGAGCCCGAATAGCCAACACCAATACTCTGGATCAGACTACCCAGCTCGCCGCCATCAACAACGATAAGCGCCAGATACAGTTTCTAATCACGCAGGCTGAAAATGCTATCGATACAGCAGTTCGTGACGGCGACATGACCCCAGAGGATGCCGACTCCTTGCGTGACCTTCAGGCACAAAGCGCTACCAGTCTGGCGTCGGGTGATCTGGCCAATACTGCCAAGGCACTAGACTCAGCATGCACGATGTTTAACTGAACGTTAGCCACCGAATAAGCCGATTGCATGACGCGCTACTCGCGCCAACCAACATCAGCCTCTACGCAAGCCGTGATGCCCTGTTTCACGGCATCTTTATTTGAGTGTAGAACGCGATGGCGATCACCAATGGGATATGATTTCTATTGCGAAACACGCCTAAGTCGCGCCATTCCTGGTTATGACGCAATCAGCTGCCTAGCTCAGCGAATAACTGCTAATCGCTCATCGGGTTAGGCGGATTACCCGGCCGTCCGTTGATAGCGTGGATCTCCAGGGCTGCCCGCTCCCCTTCCTGCAGAGCTCCCACGACGGTGGCAGGATTTGTCTCGTGGGTTGCCTCACCCGCCAAGAAAAGACGGTGGTCCGCAATGGGTTTTCTTAGTTCTTGGCGACTGCTGTAGCCTGCGGCGTCCAGAGTTTCCCGAGTTGGGAATGAGTAAGCCCCCCGGACATAAGGCGCGCTACCCCAGTCCTGAAGGATAGCCTCGATATAGGTCGCCGATGCCATATTGGGAGCCTGGGGAAAGGTCGTGTCCAATTCATTCAGAACCGCTTCGATAATAGCCTGCTCTCCTGCACTACCACCGCCAGCATCTTCGCCAATCTGGGCCAGTGCGGCCGCCCGGTCTCCCAGGGGATAACACACCAAAATAAAAGATACGGTACCTTCTTTGTGATTGCTGGGCGCCGTGCAGGCACCTGCTTGTCCCTCTGAGAATACCCAGGCCAGCGCACTACCTTGAGTCTCCCACCATGGCTCGCTAAAGCGCATGGCTATTTTCATACTCTTATCCATGCCAATGCTTTCGTAGGCAGAAACCGTAGCCTCCGGTAGATCCGGGATAAAATCGATTATGTCGGCCTGAAGTACACCAACTGAGACCGTCACAATCACCTGTCTGGCATAGTGCCGATTGCCTTGCTCGTCGATGACAACAGGAATGTCCCCCCGCGTATCAACTGCTGTAATAGGGCTGTTCAGTAGAAGATCAATTTTCTCAACCGTGTCGTCCCACCAAATACTTTTTAATACGTCCAGATATCCAAGATCTTTGTCTTTCAGAACACGGACACCACTTGAGAGTGTCCAGCGGTCACTTTCGATCGCTAAATTTTTGGCGCCTATTTTATGTAGGTTGGTCCCCACCTCAGTGCCCACGCCGGTATCGTACAAGTGATAGGCCCGGTGGCCGGCCCCTACCCCGAACTCAGCCAGCACGTCGTCGGCAAGCGTCGTCGCTGGGTCTTGATGCGCCCCAGGAATGCCGTACCACTCCCAGAATCGATCAAGAGCAGCCACATCAGGATCATTTGAGCAGGGGTTGAGTGCAGTTGCCAGATACCAGCAGGTACCCGCGCCCCCGTCCAAGGAAAACGCATAAATACCCTGGTAGGGCCGGACGTAGATATCGTCACCGAATTGCCCGCGAACCGCAGGCCACACTGGATTATTGCCAGTCGCCAGGTAGTGTTCCTCGGCACCCAGATCGACCCGCATATCACCGAGGGTCTCGGATTTTACTCGCCCACCAATTCGATCAGAGGCTTCGATGACCAACACCTCATACCCTAGCTCTGCCAGTGTTCTTGCGGCATAAAGGCCCGCGCTGCCGGCCCCGACGATAACAACGTCCTGAGCGGTCTCCGCAGTTTCTGGCGCTCCATTGAGTAGCGTTTGAACTTGTAACAGTAAGGCGAAAAAAAGACTGGCGGGGTTTTGCAAAATGGGTGGCCTATTCTCAATTCACTGAGTGGAAGGCTAGTAAGCCAGCGATGAAGGCAAGAGAAAATCGGGCGTATTGAATTGCCAACTTGCCACTTGACGCCGACGCCTAATACGCCAGCCCATGGCAGTTCTTACGAATTCATCTTCGTACCAAAATCCGAGGAAAAATTGCTGCTGTTGCCCATCTTTCTCCACAGACATTGGATTGAGGCAAATAGACCGACCTGTCGCGACATCACCCGATATCTCAAGCCGGATATTCCCCATCATATGCTGTGTCGCTGGAAACAGGGTGAGCGCCTCTTTTAAGAAGCGAATCGTTGATTCAAGGTCTCCTACCGCACCACCAGTCGCGGAATAATCAACGTGAGCATCCTCGGTAAAAATGTCCCGCAAGCCATCGAAGGACTTGGTGTCGATACAATCGGTGTAGGCGTGAAGAAGATCCTCGAGCTCTAGACGATCCGAAATTTCCTGAAGGCTTAGGGTCATCGCTACCCCTCCTTAATCAAGCGGGCCATTAACGGGAATGAGAAGAAACTAGCCCAGAGTACCGCCATCAATCAGCACATCTTGCCCGGTGATATGAAAGGCCTCCTCGGAAGCCAGCAA
>Ga0181578_10001167_pt1 | contig 25333 bp, 21 predicted proteins | sample 071ome_21_FD_148659 | JGI IMG/M metagenome (GOLD analysis project Ga0181578, IMG submission 148659) | Coastal salt marsh microbial communities from the Groves Creek Marsh, Skidaway Island, Georgia - 071401CT metaG (spades assembly) | ecosystem: Environmental > Aquatic > Marine > Intertidal zone... | reverse complement strand
AGGTCCACTTGTTGGTATCGGCCACGTCGAAGATCGATTCGATCTCGGACCAGCTTTCGCCCAGATCGTCGCTGCGATAGAGCGCCGCCGGACGCGTGCCGAGAAACAGGGTCACGTCATCGCCCCGCCGGCGCGCCGCCATCGTGTACATGTGCGGCCTGTCGAGCCCGTCGGTGAGCTGTCGCCAGGAATTCCCTTCGCCATCCTCGCTGACCCACAGCCCGCCATCCGTGTGGGCGGCGGCGAACAGCCTGTTCGAGCCTTCTTCGTACACCAGCGCCGCGATATGGCGGTCGTCCAGCGACCGGCGGGTCAGCGCCCACGGCGCGCCGGGCTCGGCGCGTTCCAGCGTGGCGACGCCTTCCAGCGTGCCGACCTGTATCCGCGTGGCCGGGCCGTCGCCCGATGTCGTCTGCTGTCCGCTGGGAGAGAGAAAAACGGTGTTCGGGGCCATGATGTCCTCCATCTGCGTTTCCGTCATGCTATCGCCCTGTTGCGATAAGGGGAACCTGCGCCGCCGTCCCTTGACGGGTTCCCGTCCGGCCTCGAACATGCGGGTACGGATAAATCAGGGAGACGAACATGGAACCGTTGCCGGTCGGCGCCAATTTCAAGCGCGCCAAGATGCTGTGGGAAATCGGGCTGCATATCGCGGGGGACCCGGATATTCCCTATGGCGGGAACCGCGATATGTGCATCACGGTAGGCTCCGGCGGGCAGGCCGATTTCCGCCCGTCGCTCAGGCTCGCCAGCGGGTCCGCGATCATGGCGCACGATGTGGTGGCGGGGAATATCGACATGGCGTTCGTCAACCCGTCGGCGCTGCTGACCATGGCTTATCGCGGGCAGGGCATCTTCGACGAGCCGCTGCCGGTGCGCATCGTCTCCAACTACCCGTCCTGGGACCAGTTCGCCATCGTCGCGCACAAGCGGCTCGGGCTGAAAACGGTGCAGGACATCAAGGACGGAAAGGTGCCGCTCAAGCTCTCGATCCGCGAGGACCCGACCCATTCCACGCTGGTCATCATCGATCAGGTGTTCGCGGCCTACGGGTTCACGGTCGACGACCTGATTTCATGGGGCGGCGAGCTGAAACTGACCGGCGGTCCGGGCAACGAGGAACGCCGGCTGAAGCCGCTGCGCGAGGGAGAACTCGATGCGGTGGCGGACGAAGGGCTGTCGGCCTGGTTCGACGTCGCGCTGGCGCACGATTACGACACGCTGGATTTCTCCGACGAGTGTTTCGAGCAGGTCTGCGGCTTCGGCTGGCGTAAATCCGTCATCAGGCCCGGCGGGTTCTACAAAAACCTGACCCACGATCACACCTGCTTCAATTTCGGCGGCTGGCCGATCTATACCCGCGAGTCCATGCCCGACGACGTGGTCTACGACGTGTGCGACGCCATCGTCGCGCGCCAGGCGGAAATCCCGTGGGAGGAACGCTCCTGGACGGATATCTCGTTGCCCTTCATCGATAACGAGGCGACGCCGATGGATGTGCCGCTGCATCCCGGCACCGAGCGCTGGCTGAAGGACATGGAAGGGAAGCTGAAATAGCTAGCGGGAGGCGGCAATCGTCTCCGCCGCGATCAGCCCGATAGCGAAGCTCTTGATCAGCCCGCCGAGATAGGCGGTGCGCGGGCCGCCTTCGAGCCCGCCGACGGTCGAGCCGGCCGCAAACAGGCCGGGGATCGGGCTGTCGCCTTCGTCCATTACCTGTCCCCTGCCGTTCACGCTGAGCCCGCCCGAGGTAACGGTGATGCCGCCGCAGGCGGGGATGGCATAGAAGGGCGGGGCGACGACCGGCTGCGGCTGGTATGTGGTATCGGTGCGTGGCGGGATCAGCACCATGCCCAGGGCGAGATGCGCGTTGTATGTCGCGACCGTATCGACCAGACCCGGCCTGTCGATGCCGGCGGCCTCGGCCAGCTCTTCGATGGAGCCGGCCTCGATCACCGTGCCGCCGGCGTCCGGCAGCGACGGGTTGGGCGGCACGTTGTCCAGTGTGCGCGCCTGCTCCCAGACCGTGGAATCGAAAATCGCTGTCGCGCCCAGCGGATCGTCGAGCTTCGCGATGGCGTTGGCGATATGGATGCCGCCGTACCCTTCGTCGACGAAGCGATGGCCGTTGGCATCGACGATCAGGCTGGTGGCGCAGATCACGTCGATCTGCGGATAGGGCCAGAGCCGTTCGTTGGTCATCGCGTCGCGGCTCAGCACGTGGCCGTAGAACGCACCCATCCCGGCAGTCGCCGCGCCGATGTCGGTCGCCATGCGCAGCCCGTCGCCTACGCCGGTGCCCGCGTTGCGCTGCTGCAGGGAGGACGGTGCGCAGCCGATATGGGCGGGCATCAGATCGGGCGAGGCCTGGAACCCGCCGTCGGCGATCGCCACGTTGGGCGCCTCGAAGGTCTCGGCCCCCGCTTCAACGCCGGCCACCGCGCCGTCCTGCACGACGATCCGGGTTGCGCGCACGCCGCGCCGCAGCTCGCCGCCGCGTTCCGTCAGTTTTTGCTCCAGAATTCCCAGCAGCCGGTTTGCGCCGCTGCCTTCCCAGTCGAGCCCGGCCTTCATCTCGCGCAGCGGCGACAACATCGGCATGTCGTCGGTGCGCCGCGGATGGTTTTCGAACTCGGCGCCCTGCGATCTGAGCCATTCGATCGTGTCGGCCGCCCTGTTCGCGATGGCGCTGGCGAGGTCCGGCCGCGCCGCTCCGTCGGTGCCGTCGATGATGGCGGCGTAGAGATCGTCCGGCGGGGTGCGCGGCGGGTTGAAGGCGACATGCACCGATCCGGTCGAGTAGCGCGAGTTGCAGGGATAGAACTCGTCGGCGGACGCTTCCAGCACCAGCGGTTTCAGCCCCAGCTCCGCCGCGCGGTTCGCTACGGTAAGCCCGGCGAACCCGCCGCCGATGACGATCAAATCGTAGGTCATGGCCGGTCAGCCTGCCGCGCGGATGGCGTCCTCGTCGAAGATCTCTCCCATTTCCGACGGGATGCCCTTGGCGTCGATCTCGTCCAAAAAGATTTTATGCAGGCAGTCGGGCTGATCGGCGTACTCGATCTGGTTGCCGCCTTTCTTGACCGAGAGGTCGTTCTTCGACGACCACTTGTCGAACTTGGCCTGGGTCATCGGGTAGCGCACCGTGCCGAACTGCACCGCGAGATAGCGCGACGGGGTCGTGCCGGTATTGAAATGCTGGTGGAACATCTGCTCGGGCGGGGTGACGACCACGCCATGGTCCCAGTCGATCCGCACCATCTCGTCTTCCTTGCCCTCGTACCACAGCATCGAATAGCCCTCGCCGTCGATGGTGAAGACGTTGGTGCCGCAGGTGTGGCGGTGCGCCTTCTTGTAGGTGCCGGGCACGATCTGCGAGGTATGACAGCCCATCGTGCTGTCCGACAGCACCCAGCGCAGGCTGGACGATCCCTTGCCGCGTTCGGCCCAGCTCTTGAGCTCGAAATTGGTGATGTCGGCGACGAAGTTGGTTTCCCACTGATGGCGGCCGGGCTTGATCTCGATCATCTGGCCTTCGCCCTGGAAATAGCCGTTGGGGCCGAGCCGTTCGGCGAAATCCTGATCGGTGTCGAAGATGAAATCCTCGTTGCGGAACAGCTTGATCAGGAACGGGAAGTTATGCACCGAGGTCAGCCGCGCGCGCTCCGTGCCCGAGCCGTTGAAATGCTGATATTTCGCGTTGAGCGGGACCGAGAACAGCGAGTTCGGCCCCCATTCGAAGGAATGCTTCTTGCCGTCCGGCGTTTCGATCTGGGTCGAGCCGTACCCGTCCAGCACATAGACGATTTCCTCGTACAGATGATGCATCTGGTTCGATTTCGCGCCGGGCAGAAGCTCGAAGCAGAAGATCGAGACGAAATCGTCGCGCCCTTTCATAAGGCACACCGCGCCGTTCATGCCGTACCGGTCCCAGAAGGCGGTCTCGATGGTCGACATGTTCATGCCGAAATCCTCATAGACCGGCACCGGCTGCGCCTCGCACCAGGCGAGGTAGCTGTCATGCAGAAATACGGGGTCCCCGGTGGGGTTGCTGGTCTGATCGGCCATCGTTCATTCCTGTGTTCGCGGTGCGTTACGCGCGCAATCTATGAGCGGGCGTCGTCAGGGTCAAACGGGGGACGCGGGCCGCTATTTACTCCAGTTCGAAGCGCACCGACACCGTGGCGGAAATTTCCTGTGTACCGGGTGAGACGGGTACTTCCGCCGCCTTGGCGCTTCTGAGCGAATCCGCCTGCACCATGAAGGGGCGCGGGAAATGCGTCGCCTGCTCGTTGATCGACACCACGCGCCCGAGCTTTGCGCCGGCGGCTTCGGCATAAAGCGTCGCGCGCCGTTTCGCGTCCGCGACCGCCTTGCGGCGCGCGTCGTCCATCAGGGCTTCCGGTTCGGCGATGTCGAACTGCACGCCGTTGACGCGGTTCGAGCCCGCCGTCACCACGGCGTCGAGGATGCCGCCCAGTTTCGCCAGGTCGCGCACGCGGACCCGCACCTGGTTCGAGGCCTGGTAGCCGCCGATCACGCGCGGGCGGTTGCGGACATAGGGCTCGTACCAGGGCGAAACGTTGAAATTACTGGTCCGAATGTCCTTTTCCTCGATCCCGGCCTGCTTCAGCGCCGCCATGAGGCGCGCCATCGCCGCGTTGTTGGCGTCGAGCGCCTGGCGCGCCGTGTCCGCCTTGGTCGTGATGCCCGTATTGACATGCGCCTGATCGGGCGTGGCGGTGACCGATCCGCTGCCCTGCACGGCAACGAAGCGTTTCATGCCGTCATCCGCGGCTGCCGGGTTAAAGGCGAGCAGAACGGCGAGGGCGGCGAGGGGGAAAATCCGGATCATTGGGAAATCCTTTTGATTGTTGGGCCTACAGTGGCGCGCGCGGAGAACCGGCGCAAGCGCCATGAGCACGAGCATCGGGGCCGAATGTGATGATTTTGAGGCGCCGCCGCCTGCCGGTCCGCCCGGTTTGCGCACCGGGCGATCTCGTCTACAACACGGCTCGATGTCAGGAAATCGATTTTGGGAGAACAAGTCATGACGACGCTGGGATTCATCGGCACGGGCGGTATGGGCAGCGGCATGGCCGCCAATCTGATCAGGGCGGGCTACAGCCTCGTCGTGACCGACCTCAACCGCGACCAGTGCAAGGGGCTTGAAGAACAGGGCGCGCAATATGCCGACTCGCCTAAAGCGGTCGCCGAATCCTGCGAGCTGGTGCTCTCGATGCTGCCCAACAACGATGCCGTCCGGGCTGTCGGGCTCGGCGCGGGCGGGCTCGCCGAGGCGTCAGGCGGGGCGAAGGAATGGATCGATTTCAGCAGCATCGACAAGGCGACCATCGTCGATGTCGCGGGCGAACTCGGCGGCAAGGGCTGGACCGTCATCGATGCCGGCGCGGGCGGCGTCGAGGAAGTCGCGGCGGCCGGCAACCTTGTGCTGTGGATTTCGGGATCGACAGAGATGCTGGAGAAACACCGCCCGGTGCTGGAGCCGATGTCGAAACTGATCCTTCAGGTGGGCGAACTCGGCAACGCCAAGCTGGTCAAGACGGGTATGGCCATGCTCGCCGCGGTACAGCACATGACGCTGGCCGAAATTGCCGGATGGTTTTCCAAGGGCGGCCTCGACAACGAGACCTTCCAGACCATCCTCAAGAATTCGGCCTGGGATTCCTCCGCCTCCAGCCGGGTCATGGAGATCATGGTGAGCGGCGAGTACAAGCCGCGTAAAAGCTGGATGCCGAAAGACGTGAGTTTCGGGCTCGACATTGCGCGCGAAATGGAAGTGCCGACGCCGTTCGTCAGCCTTGCCTACCAGATGTTCGCCATTGCGCAGGCGACCGGCGAGGACGGGTACGAGGCGACCGGCATTGCCTGCAATGTCTATGACACGCTCAACGGAGTGAAGTCGTAGCCGTTCCCGGGCCGCGGGCGGGATCGCCGGCGACCGGAACCGCTTCAGCCGAATGACGCAATCCGCGCTCTACAGGGTCATCGCCGCCATGGTGGCCCTGCTGTGGCTGAAAGGCGTCGCCTCGACGCTTGTCGATCTGCCGCCGGCGCTGTCGCAGCTCGCCGTCCTGCCGCTGGCGGCGATGATCGTTTGCGCCCTGCTGACGATGGTCAACCAGATCCGCATTCTGTGCATCGCGCTGGCCATCGCGACCGGTGCGCTGGCCGGTCTCTACGATCAGTGGGACGCGATCCTGCCGGGGCTCGAAAGGGCCACGATCTTCCCCGCTTTTCTCGCCACCATCGTGCTGTTGCGCGCGACCGCCGATCAGCGACCGGAAATCGCTGCCGCCCGCCGGCTGTTCTCCGCCCTGGGCGAAGACGAGCGCGGCGGCGGCGTCACGGTCGGCGCCTTCCTCCTGGGTTCCGTCCTGCAGGTCGGACAGTTCGCCATCTTCGCGCCCATCGTCGGCCGCGACGCGCCGGTCGAGGAGCGCCGGCGGGTGTTCATGTCGGCGCTGCGCGGCATGGCGCTGGTGCCGTTCTGGTCGCCCTTTATCGTCGCGACGGCGGTGGCGGCGATCTACCTGCCGGAAGTGCCGGTGTGGCAGACCATGATCCTGGGGCTGACGCTTGCGGCCATCGCCATGCTGATGGGGGTGACGATGCTGGAACGCGTCGGCGGCCGCCTGAGCGGCCCGGCGGTGATCTGGCGCGCGCTGGCGACGCTCGCGCCCGTCATGCCGTCCATCGCGGTGGCGGCGCTGATCGTGGTCGGCGCCACCGTTCTGACGGACCTGACGACGCTTCAGGCGCTGGTGATCGCCATGCCGGTTCCATGTGTGCTCGCGGTTCTGTTTGCCAAAGGCGGCGACGTTCGGGCGGCAGCGCGGGCGACTGTCGCAAACGCAGGCCGGATCGGCCCCGAGACATCGATCCTTGTTTTCGCCATGACGCTGGGGCTGGTGTTCGAGGCCTGCCTGCCGCAGATGGGCCTGGGAGACTGGCTGAAATCGCTCTCGCTCGGCCCGTTCGCGATCATCCTCATCGTCATCATGTCGATTAATCTCGCCGGGCTGTGCGGCATCCATCCGATCGTCAGCGGCGCCATCGTCCTGGTCCTGTTCACCGGTATTCCGACCGGGCTGGCGGACGTCATTCTGATGCAGGCCATGCTGGTCGGCTGGGGACTGTGTTCCTCCATTTCCATCGGCAGCCTGTCGATCGCGGCCGGCGCAGCGATGTTCGATTTGTCGCCCGAAGGGCTGGTTACGCGCGACAATCTGGTTTTCGTTTTGACCGCGTCCATCCTGATCGCCGTCCTCCTGTGGCTCCTGAATGGGGCGTTGATCGCCTGGGGCGTCGAGTGACCATGCTCACGCAATTACGCTCAGGTTCTTGATAAAACCGATGGCCTGACGGATTATCGTCCGCCATACCCAAACGACGGTCGCGCCGTCCCCAACACAAGAAAATCCATGGGCTGTTTTTTCAAATCCCTGTTTCTTCTTTTCGTTCTTGCCATCATCGGCCTGCCGGTGGCCGGCGTGGTCATGGCGCTCGACCCGCAGCCGCTGGTGCAGCGCGCGGGCGATATCAACACGGCGGACCTGAAACGCGCCCAGGCGCTGGCGGAAAGTTATGACCCGCGCAACATGCCCACCGACCGGATGACGACGTTGCGCGCGTCCTCGGAAGAGCTCAATACCGTTCTCAAGGGCGCGCTTGGCGGGGTGAAACAGGTTGCGGGCCAGGTTCAGGTGACCCGGTTCGGCGTCATCATCGCGCTGACCGTGTCTCCGCCGATCCCTGACAATCCTGTCGGCAGGCATGTCAACATCACCGCCGTCGTGGCGCCGTCGATATTCGGGCTGCATATTTCCCGTTTCCGGATCGGCAAGCTTGAGATTCCGCCTGCGGCCATCAGACCGGCCCTGCAGTTCACGCTTGATCATCTGGTCGGTACGGGCAAGGCCGAGCCCATCCTGAATTCGATCAAGTCGGTACAGGTCGCCGGAAACTATGCAGAGGTCAGGTTCCAGCCGCAGGCGAACCTGGTCGCCGATCTCAAAATCGCCGCCAAGCGGCAGATCGCGATGAGCACGCCGGAAGCTGTCAGGCCCTATATCGAAATTCTCGGCAGGACCGCCGACCGGGCAGGGGGTGGCCGGGTCTCGATGATCGAGTTCATGCGTCCTGTCTTCGCCTTTGCGAAACAGCGTTCGGCGACCGGCGACCCGGTTGCGGAGAACAAGGCAGCCATGGTGGCGATCGCCATCTATTTCGGCGACGGCCGGTTCGAGCGGTTCGTCTCCGGTCCTGTGCTGACGCCCGAGCAGAAGGCAGGCAAGCGGTCGCTCGGCCATGTCCGGCTGAACGGGCGGCACGATTTCGTCCAGCATTTCACCATCTCGATGGGGCTCGCGCTGGCCGGCGGCGATGTGGCCGCCAACCTGATCGGAGAGCTAAAAGAGGTGAAGGATTCGGGCAAAAAGAGCGGGTTCAGCTTCACCGATATCGGGGCCGACCGTATCGGCGTTCGCTTTGCCGGCGCCGCCATTGCGAGCCGGAACAGCGCGATGCGGTTTCAGGAGGTTCTGTCAGAAGCCTTCAACGAAACGGCCTTCTTTCCGCAATTTGCCGACCTGCCCGAAGGGATGAGCCAGGACGAATTCCGCAGCCGCTACGGCGACATAAACAGCGCCGCCTACAAGCGCGTCATCGCCGAGATCGACCGCCGCATCGAGAGCGTGGCGCTCTACCGTTGAGCCAACCCGAAACCGGGGCGTTCAATTCCGACAGGACGGTCCGGAGACAGGCCTGGGCGGCGCAGCGCGCGGCGCTTGAGGCCTCGGATGCCAAGCACATGCCGGACGGACGGCCTCACAGCCGCGCCTGGGGGCTGTTCACGCTGCTGTTGCAGGGGCTCGCAATCCTGCTGCGTCTTCTGGGGCTGTATGAGCGCGGCGTGCGAAACGCGCTCGATATCGGGCTTGTCGAGCACGAACTTGTCTTCGAAGGCCTGCCGCCCGCGTTCGATGGCTACCGCGTGATGCACATGACGGACCTGCATCTCGACGGTCATCCGGCGCTGCCCGGCCGGATCGCGCGGCTGGTCGAGGGCGTCGCCTGCGATCTCTGCGTTCTGACGGGCGATTACCGGTTCCGCGTCCATGGTCCGTGGGACCGCGTGACGGAGGCGTTCGAGAGCATCATGCCGGCGATCGCCGCAACGGACGGCATCGTCGCCGTGCTCGGCAATCATGACGCCGCCGGCATGGCCGACATGCTGGAATCGCTCGGCGCGCGCGTGCCGGTGAACAGCACCGAGACCCTGTCGCGCGGCGATGCGGCGATCCATGTCACCGGGATTGACGATCCGCATTACTATTTCACCCCCGCCGCCGCCCGCGCGCTTGTCGAGGCGCCGGACGGATTCCGTATCGCGCTGGTCCATACGCCGGAGCTATGCCATCAGGCCGCGGAAGCCGGGTTCGATCTCTATCTGTGCGGGCACACCCATGGCGGACAGGTCTGCCTGCCCGGCGGGAAACCGGTCATCACCCATGCGGGCGGGTTCAGGCGCTACGCCAGCGGGTTCTGGCAGGTCGGGAAGATGAAGGGATATACCGGACGCGGCGCGGGGTGTTCCGGCCTGCCGATCCGCTTCAACTGCCGGGGCGAGGTGACAGTCTTCACGTTGCGGCGAGCGTAGCGCGTGGGCCGCTTGCGCGGAAGCAGTGGGACGGGGATGCCGGAAATTTTCCCAAGCTTCCCGACTCGCAGGCAGCAGCCTAGAATGCCTCATGGCCCATTCCCCACAGCATCACGGTCCCGGCGGCGGGATGACATCGCATGACGTGATGGTCGGCGTCATGTGGGGGCTTGGCGCGGCGATCTGTCATTCGATGGTGCCGATCGCCGTCCGGATGCTGTCGAGCACGATCCCGCCGGTCGAGCTGGTGTTTTTCCGTAACCTGATCGGGCTGTGCTTCCTGCTGCTGGTGTTGTCCTGGCGCGGATTCGGATTTCTGCGGACGAACCGGATAGGCGCGCATTTCGTCCGCAACGCGCTGAACTTCACCGGTCAGTGGCTGTGGTTTGCCGGGCTCACCATGCTGACGCTGTCGACAGCGGTTGCGCTGCATTTCACGTTGCCGCTGATGGCGGCCGTGCTGGCGGTCATCTTCCTGCGCGAACGGCCGGGTCCGATGCGCATCGTGTGTACCTGTCTGGGATTCGCCGGGGTCCTGGTGATCCTGCGGCCGGGCGCCGTTCCGATAAGCGGGGCCGCGTTTCTCGTGCTGGGCTCGGCGCTCTGCTATGCCGGCGTCGGCATTTTCACGCGAATACTCGGCCGCACGGATTCACCCGCCACAACGACCTTTTACTACCAGCTGATGGTGATGCTGTTCGCCCTGGGGCCGACGCTCTATCAGTGGGTCACTCCCGCCTGGTCGGATGTTCCCGCGCTGCTGCTGCTGGCGGCGGCGGGCACCGCTGCGCCCTACTGCCTGGTGCGCGGGCTGGTCCATGCAGAGGTCTCGATCGTCGAGCCGATCGAATATCTGCGGCTGCCCTTCACCGCCATGATGGCGTGGCTGATCTTTTCCGAGACCACCGATTACTGGACCTGGGTCGGCGCCGCGATCATCGCCGCTTCCACCTGGTACATGGCGCAGCACGAACACAAGGCGCGGACCTGATATACAAATCTGCTCCAGCCCTCTCCCCCTCCCGACCACTGGTTTTCGATTTGCCCGCCGCCGCCGGCCAACCCGGCGGGCGTTAAGGGTTGGTGTGGCGGCTTGACGACCGCCGGAACAAATATCCGTGGCCGGGTGGGAGAGCGGTGCGGCGCGATATCGCGTTAGCGATTCCTAATAAGAAGGCGCAGGTCCTGCCGGCTTTTCGCCGCCGCCGCGTCCCGTAAGCTCCAGCCCCTTGTCGAGACCCGGGGTCGAGCGCACCGGCGCCGTCATCAGGAACGTATAGCCCTGCTCCAGCACCTTCTCGACATTGCCCGCCGTTACGTGCGGGTGTCCGACCGCCACGTTGTTCGCCTTGCAGGTATTGACGATTTCCGTCATCGCCTCGACCACGACCGGGTGTTCGTACTGGCGCGGATAGCCGAGTTCCTGGCTCAGGTCGCCCTCGCCGATCAGCACGGCGCCGATGCCCGGCACGTTTTTCAGAATGTCGTCGAGCGCGGCGATGCCCTTGGTGTCCTCGATCATCAGGATGACGAAAATCTCGCCGTTGGGCGCCAGCGGCCAGACATCGGCGCGGTCGTAATATTCCTGCTGGGAGATGCCCCAGTAGCGCACGGCCTGGGTCGGGCCGTCGCCGCGGATGCCGGCGGGCTCGTAGAGCGGCGCGTCCTTCATCCGCGGGTAACGGCAGGCAGCGACCGCGTTGTAGGCTTCCTCGACCGAGCTGACATGCGGCCAGATAACGCCGTAGACGCCGAGATCGAGCGCCTGCTTGGCCTGCCACTGCGCCATCTCGTTGCCGTTCGGCGGCACCCGGACCATCGGCGTTACCGCCGGCGCCAGCGAGCCCGATTTGGCGATCTGGCCCCGGTTCAGCATGTATTGCAGGCAGTCGCGCAGCGCGAGCGAATCCCAGGCGTTGTGCTCCATCTCGAACACGATGCCGTCATAGCCGGTGTTGGTGCTGTAGGCGACGGCGGACGGCACGTCGGGCGTCGAAAAGGCGGTAAAGGCGGGCTTGCCGGATTCGAGCGCGGCGATGATGCCGTTAAGGCGCGGAATGTCAGCCATGGGGTCTCTCCCTGATCTGTTCGTTTCGGTGGCTCCGTTATCGGCTACAGACAGAGAGGGGTCAACTCTTGCGCCAGACGGAACCGGAGATAAGCTGTCCGCTTCAATCGGGAGATTTTATATGGCGGAGATCGTCCTCGGAATCGGCACCTCGCACGGGCCCATGCTGTCGACGCCGTGGGACCAATGGGACCAGCGGGTCGGTTTCGACAAGCAGCAGAAAGAGCACTGGTATCAGGGGAAAACCTACGATTTCGACCAGCTCGTAGAGCTCCGTAAGGATGAGGGGCTAGACGCCGAGATCACCCCGGATAAATGGCGGGCGCGCCATGAGGCTTGTCGCACGGCGATCGACACGCTGGCTGCGAAATACGCCGAAATCGCGCCTGATGTGGCGGTGATCGTCGGCAACGACCAGACCGAGCTGTTCACCGACGATAATTTCCCGGCCTTTGCGGTCTATTGGGGAGAGACCATCGAAAACCGGCCGCGGACGCCTGAGCAGATCGCCAACCTGCCGCCCGGCGTGGCGGTCGCCGAGCGCGGCCACGCGCCGCCCGAGGACGCGGTTTATCCAGGACAGCCCGAGCTGGGCGCGCACATCGCCCGCAGCGTGATGGATTCGGGCTTTGACGTGTCGGCATCGCGACGCCTGCCAAAAGGGTCGGGCTATGTGAACGGCATCCCGCACGCGTTCGGATTCATCTATCGCCAGATCATGAAGGACCGGGTGATCCCCAACGTGCCTGTCTTCGTCAACACCTTCTACCCGCCCAACCAGCCATCGGCGGAACGATGCTACCGGTTCGGGTTCGCGCTGAAAGATGCGATCGAAAGCTGGGAATCGGACGCCCGCGTCGCCGTATTTGCATCGGGCGGGCTTTCGCATTTCGTGATCGACGAACCGCTCGACCGGAAGGTGATCGATGCGTTCGAGGCGCACGATTTCGACGCGCTGACCTCGATCCCCGAGGACCGTTACCAGGCAGGCACGTCGGAAATAAAAAACTGGATCCCGGTCGCCGCCATTATGGATGCGTGCGGCAAGGACCTGACGCTCGTCGATTACGTGCCGTGTTACCGTTCCGTCGCCGGCACCGGGAACGCGATGGGGTTCCTGTACTGGGAGTAGTCGGTCAGGCTTCCACCCCTGTCGCCGCATTCGCACGTCGCCCCGGCGGTCCATATTCTGAGCGGCAAAGCCCTGCGCTCCTCTTTTCGGAATGCCAAATTCGGGGCAATCTGGAAAGGAGACGAAGCTTCGTCAAAGCTGACGGTGCGCCGCCGTCATTCCCCGTCCTTCGAGGCGGCTCCCTTCCGCCGAAGGAAGCCTCCTCAGGATGAGGAATGACCTGTAGGAAATCCTCATCCTGAGGAGGCGCGAAGCGCCGTCTCGAAGGATACGACGGGGACAAAGGAAGGTCGGATATGGAATCTCTGAAACTCACCATGGCGGCGCAGGATTACGATCACTTCCGCGATCTCACCAGCGGCGAGGTGAAGGCGCAGGGGATCGACATCATCCCGCTGTTCTACCGGCCGCACGATGCGTTCTACCGCTTCATGACCTATGCGGAATGGGAAATCTCGGAAATGTCGATGGGCGGCTACTGCTCGTCGGTGGCGGACGGCGCCGCCAAGGGCGTCGGCATCCCGGTGTTTCCGTCGCGCGTGTTTCGCCAGTCGGCCATCTTCGTCCGCAACGACGAGTCGATAACGCGGCCCGAAGACCTCGCCGGCAAGCGCGTCGGGGTGCCCGAATGGGGCATGACGGCGGTGATCTATGTGCGCGGCTGGCTGATGCACCAGATCGGCATCAGCCTGTCCGATATCGACTGGGTTCAGGCCGGCATGAACGAGCCGGGACGCACCGAGAAGGCGGCGCTGCACCTGCCTGACGGGGTGAAACTGGAACAGATCGCCGAAAAATCCTGTAACCAGATGCTGATAGACGGCGAGCTGGACGCGATTTTCACCGCCGCGCCGCCGGCAGGTTTTCGCAGCGGCCAGATCCGCCGCCTGTTCCCCGATTTCCAGCCGGTAGAGGCCGCCTATTTCGACGAGACCGGGATCTTCCCCATCATGCATTGCATGGTGATCCGCAACGATATCTATGAGCGCTACCCGTGGACTGCGACCGTGCTGACCAAAGCCTTCGGCGAGGCGCGCGACCGGTCGGTGGAACGGCTGATGAACCACGGCACCCATGTGCCGATGCCGTGGGCCTTTCTGACGGTGCAGGACTATCATGACCGCCTGTTCGCCGGGCAGGAGTACTGGCCCTACGGGATCGAGCCCAACCGCACGACGCTGGAGGCGTTCCTGCAATATTGCGCCGAGCAGGGCGTGACCGACCGACGTCTTGCGGTCGAGGAAATCTTTGCGAAGGAAGTGCAGACCGAGGCGCGGGAGTAACGTCATGCCGTTCGAAGCCAGACCCCTCCATCCCGTTTTCGCCGCCGAACTGACCGGGTTCGACATGCGACGCGACACGGACCCGGCCGCAATTGCCTCTTTCATCGAGGCGATGAACGAATTCGCCGTCTGCGTTGTCCGGCACGACCGCGCGCTGAGCGACGACGAGCATATAGGGTTCAGCCGGCTGCTCGATCCAATCGAGGGCGCGCGCGCCATGCGGATCAAGGGAACCGGACAGCGCGTACCGCGCTCCGAGATCGTCGACCAGAGCAATCTGGACAAGGACGGCAATATCTATGGCGACGACGATCGCCGGCTTGCCTTCAAGCGGGCCAACCGGCTGTGGCACACCGATATGAGCTTCTACGAGGTCCGCGCGACCTATTCTCTGTTGTCCGCCCATGTCGTGCCGCCCGAGGGCGCCGACACGGAGTTCGCCGATCTGCGCGCGGTCTATGACGATCTGCCGGAGACGATGAAGAAGCGGCTCGACGGGCTGGTGGCGGAGCATTGCTACTGGTATTCGCGGGTTCTCGGCGGCGGGCCCGAGCCGACCGACGAGGAACGCAGGATCCGCCCGCCGCCTGCACGTCATAAGCTGGTTCATGTCCACCCGCGTTCGGGCCGCAAGTCGCTCTATCTTGCATCGCACATTCGCGCCATCGACGGTATGCCCGACGACGAGGCGATGGCGCTGAAGGACGAGCTGATGGCGCTCGCGACCCAGGACAAGTACGTCTATGTCCACAAATGGAGCGGCCCCGGCGAAGTCGTCGCCTGGGACAACCTCGCCACGCTGCACCGCGCCACGCCGTTCGACGACCAGAATTACGTCCGCGACATGCGCCGCACCACCTGCCGCGAGCGGGAGGTCTAGGCGGTCATGCAGGGGGGTAAATAATTCCCCTCCGCCCTTCAGGGGGACAGGGGAGGCGGGTTCGATGGTTCGTTCAAGGACAACACGCGCCAGAAATCTGCGCCGAAATGCAACCGATGCCGAACAGAAACTGTGGCGCGAACTGCGTACGTTGGATCTGGCCGTCAAAGTCAGAAGGCAGCACCCGGTCGGGCGTCATATTGCTGATTTCGCCATTCCAGCCTGCAAGCTGATCATCGAACTCGACGGCGGTCAGCACGCAGACGCTGTTGAAGAGGATGCACGTCGGACAGCTGCTTTGAACGCGTTGGGTTATCGCGTTATCCGCTTCTGGAATAACGATGTACTGGCGAATATCGAAGGCGTTCTGCAAACGATATTGTCTGTGATCGAGAAATCCCCCACCTCACCCCAACCCTCTCCTCCCCCGGGGGAGGAGAGGGAGTAGTCCGCGACACGGCAACATCATTCCCCGCGGCCCTTCAGGGGGTAGACCGCGATTTGGCGACAGCGCGCCCCTCCGCCCTTCAGGGGGTAGATCGCGATTCGGCAACAGCGTCCCCCTCCGCCCTTCAGGGAGTAGACCGCGATACGGCAACAGCGTCCCCCTCCGCCCTTCAGGGGGGAGGGGACAGGGGAGGTGGGTGGTTGCAAGAAGCCCGGTCTTCGGCGCGTCGCTATGAGGATTTCCCGACAGAACGCGTGCGACGCCTTGACGTTGTCCCCGGGCAGGTTTGTCCCGTCCTGGATGATTCTGGCGATGTCCGGGGCGTTGAGTGAATTGCGTTTGTCACCCCATGTCGCGGTTGCCGATAACGGTTATTCTTCGTCTCGAAGGAGATCGACATGATCGGAAATTCGGTCATACGGTTCGAGGACGAGCGCCTTCTCACGGGCGGCGGACGCTACACGACCGACCATGGCGCGCCCGGTCAGGCGCACGCGGTGTTTTTGCGTTCGCCGCACGCCCATGCCGATATCGCCGCAATCGATTCCGCGGCGGCGCGCGCCCTGCCGGGCGTTCTTGGCGTGTTCGCCAATGCCGACCTGAAAGCCGACGGGGTGACGTTCCTGCCGAGCGGGGTCGGCGCGCGGGCCGCAGAACAGCCCAACCGGGACGGTACAATGATGGCGGATCCTTCGCTTTCCGTTCTGGCGACCGGGCGCGTCCGCCATGTCGGCGAGCCGGTTGCGATCGTGGTGGCCGAAACGGCGGCGCTGGCCCGGGATGCGGCGGAGGCCGTCGTCGTCGATTACGATGTCCTGCCTGCCGTCGCGGAGACCGGTGGAGCGCTGGATGATGGCGCGCCCGAACTCTGGCCTGAAGCGCCCGGCAATCTGATCTTCGATTGCGGCGCCGGCGACGAAGCGGCTGTCGAGGCGGCCATCGGGTCGGCAGCCCATGTCGTGACGCTCGACATCGTCAATAACAGGCTTGCCGTCGGGTTCATGGAACCGCGCGCCGCGCTCGGCGAATACGACCCGGCGGAGGATGCGTTCGCGCTGGTCGTTGGGTGCCAGAGCGTTCACGGCATCGCCCGCAGCCTCGCGCAGGTGCTGAACGCAGAACCCGGCAGCGTCCGCGTGATCTCGCCCGATGTCGGCGGCGGCTTCGGCGGGCGCAGCGTGCTCTATCCGGAATATCCCGCTCTGCTCTGGGCTGCGCGCAAACTCGGCAGACCCGTCAAATGGTCCGGCGGACGCGACGAGGAATTCCAGGTCACGACCCAGGCACGCGATTCCCTGCTGACCGGGACGCTGGCGCTGGACGAAACCGGCCGCATGCTGGCGCTGAAGATCGAGGGCGTCGCCAGTTTCGGTGCGCGCCATGCCGGCAACGGGCCGTTCTCCACCGTTCGCAACATGGAGCGCATGCTATCGTCCGCCTATGACATTCCGGCGCTGTGGCTCGGCATGCGCGGCGTGTTCGCCAACATGACGCCGGTCAGCTCCTATCGCGGCGTCGGACGCTTCGAATGCAACTATACAATCGAGCGGCTGATCGACGCGGCGGCGGCGAAGACCGGACTGGACCGGATCGAACTTCGGCGGATCAACGCGTTCGACAAGGACGATCTGCCGAGGGAAACGGCCATCGGAACGCTGTACGACAGCGGCGACTATGACGGAAACATGGATGCGGCCCTGCGCGAGTCGGACTGGCAGGGCTTTCCGGCGCGTCGCGCGGAATCGGAGGCGCGGGGAAGGCTGCGCGGCATCGCGCTTTGTAATTATATCGAAGGCGCGGGCGGCGCGACCGGCGAGTACGGGCGTGTCGGCGTCGCCCCGGACGGCTCCGTGACGATAGCCGCCGGCTGCGTCGACCAGGGGCAGGGGCATGAAACCGTCCTGCGGCAGGTCGTGGCAGAGGAACTCGGCATCGATATCGGCGCAATCGACGTCGACGAGACCGACACCGGGCTGATCGCCGACGGGGTCGGCACCAACGCCTCGCGCTCGATGGTGCGCGCGGGAAAGGCCGTCGCCGATGCGGCGCAGGCGCTGGTTGAGCAGGGTAGAGAAACGGCGGCGCGGCTGCTGCAGGCGGAACCCCGTACGGTGACGTATGGCGACGGCCATTACGCGGTCGAAGGGACCGACCGGCGGGTGTCGCTGTTCGAGGTCGCGCGCAGCGAGGCTGACGGGCTGTTCGCCGAGATACGTCATCATGACGAAACGGCGACCTTTCCGACCGGCACCCATGTCTGCGAGGTCGAGATCGACCCGGACACAGGCAGGGTTTCCATCGAACGGTTTGTCGCCATCGACGATGTCGGGCGCGCCGTAAACCCCATGATCGTCCATGGCCAGTCCCATGGCGGTATCGCGCAGGGGGTCGGCCAGGCGCTGATGGAGCATGTACGGTTCGATCCCGAAACCGGCCAGCTGCTGACCGGGTCCTTTATGGATTACGCCATGCCGCGCGCCGACGATCTGCCGATGCTGGAAACGGTTTTGCGCGACTGTCCCAGCCCGTTCACGCCGCACGGCATCAAGGGCGCGGGCGAGGGGGGCACGACCGGCGCGCCGGCCGCCGTGATCAACGCCATCCTCGATGCGCTGCGGCCGCTCGGCGTCACCCATATCGACATGCCCGCAACGCCCGAGGCGGTGTGGCGGGCTATTCGCAATGCGAGTCGTTGACAGGATGAGGTCATGACAGCGCGCAAACTTATCATTGTCCTGGCGTTGATTCTGTTCCCGGCGGCCTGCCTTCCTGGTCTTGGTGGTGGCATTGAAACGCGGGAAATTTCATTTCAGGTCGATGAGAGAGCGAATGACGGCTACGCCATCGAGCTCGATATCGTCTTCGTGTTCGACGAGGCTCTGGCGAAAACATTGGAAGCGTATTCCGCCCGCTCATGGTTCCGGCAGAAACAGGTCCTGATCGCCAGCCATGCCGGTGCTCTTTCCGTGAGGCAGCGACAGGCCCCTCCCAATTCCTTCATGAAAACGGTCAAGGTATCGGGAAGGGAACGCGACGCGGTTGCCTGTCTCCTCTTCGCCAATTACATCGCCCGCGGAGAGCACAGGCTTCGGCTCGGCGGATTGCAAAAAGTTCAAATATTACTCGGGCCGAGGGCGGTATCGCTCGCAACACAAGAATAGCGTTTCGCCGGTCGCGTCCGGTTGTCGCAAAACAAGACATTCGACCGTCGAAGTGTCGGTAATTCTTACGGTCTTTCAAATTCTTAAGAGCTCGTTAACCATAACCTTCTGATTCTGTTCGTTAAAAAATTCTGGCACAAAAATTGCTTTAAACGCCGTATCAGGGGATTTTCAGGGTTCAGGATCAGCCATGCACAGCATCAAATCGATCGCGATCGCCGCAATCGGCATTGCGTTTTCAGCACTCGTCTCAATCGCGCAGGCCGCACCCGTTACGGTGCCGGTCGGCCTTAACCCCGGCGATCAGTACCGGCTTGTATTTGTGACCAGCACGACGCGGGATGCGACCTCCGCCAATCTCGCGGATTACAACGCCTTCGTGACTGCGGCCGCGAACTCCGTCTCGGAACTGGCAGCGCTCGGCGCTAACTGGCGGGCCATCGCGTCGACGGCGGGCAATCCAAACGCACGGACGAATACGAATACCGACTTCGCCGTGGACGGGGCGGGCGTGAAAATCTTCCTGCTCGATGGCACGACGATCGTGGCGGACGACAACCAGGATCTGTGGGACGGCACCCTCGATAACGCGATCAACCGGGATGAAAGCGGCGCCGTGCTGGCCGGCAGCGGATTTCCCGATGCGGGAGTCTGGACCGGCACGAGTTTCACCGGGGTCGTCTCACCGGGGGGCCGGGGGCTCGGCGGTATACCGAACGGGCCGATGGTGGGGGATCATAACAGCACGTCCACTACCTGGATGCAGTTCACACCTTCCGGGATTAACACCCAGCATCACCTCTACGGGATTTCCGATGTCATCACCGTTGAGGTCATTTCAGAACCGGGCGCTCTGGCGGTCTTCGGTCTGGGTCTTGCCGGTATCGGTCTGATGCGGAGACGCCGCGCCGCCTGAGCGGGAGCGTCGCGCGCGGCTTTTATCGCAGCCCGTCGATTATCTTCATCGCGCTGGCCCAGCTGTCGGCCGCCGCCGCCTCGTTCCAGGAGGCCGCGTTGGACTGCGCGGTATAGCCGTGGCGGACGCCGTCATAGGTGACGATCTCGACATTGGACATGGTTTTCGCCGCTTCGCGGACGCGCGCGAGATCTTCCGGCGGGCAGGCGTGGTCCTCGGTGCCCCAGTGAAGCCTGACCGGCGCGTCGCCGACCTGCGGCAGGATGTCGAGATATTCCTGCACCGCGGTGCCGTGGAACGACAGCCCGGCGTCGCAGCCGAGCCGGGCCGGCCCGAGAAAGGCGAACGGTCCGCCATAGCACAGCCCGATAACGACGATCCTGCCGTTGCATTGCGGCATCGCCCTTAACGTCGCCATCGTATCGGCGAGGTCCTGCATGTTGGTTTCGACGAGGCTGGCGCTGTCCGCCGCGCGCGCCGATGCTTCCGCGCGACCCTTTTCCGAGCGGTCCTTCGGCCCGGAATCGCCGCGCCAGAACAGATCCGGCGCCGCTGCGACAACGCCTTTCGAGGCGAGATCGTCGACGATGTTCCGCAAATCTTCGTCCACGCCGAAGATCGTGCACATGATGACCACCCCGGGGACCGGCCCGCTATCGGGCGCGGCGCAGTAGCAGTCGATCTCTCCGCCGCCGGTGGCGGCGATCTTGATGTCAGGCATTGTATGTCTCCCTTGTGAGCTTCTACGCGGCTGCGGGCGCGGCCTGCGCCCCGCGAACGAGCGTTCCCGGCAAGGCATCGGTCGCCTCTCCGTCGCGATAGGTGATCTCGCCCGCCTTGACGGTCGCGACATACCCGTCCGCCTTCTGGATCAGGCGCTTCGCTCCCATCGGCAGATCGTGGACCATCACCGGCTTGCGGATGGTCAGCCTGTCATGGTCGATCACGTTGATATCCGCCTTGTAGCCCGGCGCGAGGACGCCCCGGTCAAGCAGCCCTACTGCGTTTGCCGCGTCGCCCGTCATCCGCTTGATCAGCCAGCTGATATCCATCGTGCCTTCCTTGCGGTCGCGGCCCCAGTAGGTCAGCAGGAAGGTCGAATAACTCACGTCGCAGATATGGGCGACATGCGCGCCGCCGTCCGACAGAGAGATCACGCTGTTGGGGTTTTCCATCTGCTGGCGGCAGGCCTCCAGCGTGTAGTCGGCGAAATTGTTGTTGGGGCTGAAAATCATCTGCATGCCGTCCTCTTCCAGCAGCAGGTCGTAGACCACCTCGTCGACGCTCTTTCCCGTGCGTTCGGCGGTGGCGGCGATCGAGGTCTCGCGCGGCGGCGCGTAGTTGGGCGGATCGCCGAACGGGAACTGGTAGTCGAAATTGCGCGCCCGGCGGATCTGCTGCTCGATATCGTGTTCCGGCTGTTCCGACAGAAGCTGCGCCCGGAAGGACGGGTCGCGCATGATGGCGACGCGTTCGGCCAGCGGCTTGTCCGCGATCTTTTTGTAGGACGGGTGATAGACAAGCCCGTGCCGCCCCAGGTCCAGCCCGAACAGCGTGCCGATGGGGCGCGGCGCGACCTGGGCGCGCATCTCGAACCCGTCGGCCACCGCGCCGTCGATCATGTCCATGAATTCCTTCCAGCCGTTCGGGTCGCGGTTCTGCTGCAGGATGGTGATCGAGAGCGGGCGCCCGGCGGATTCCATCATGCCCCGCATCAGGGCGAATTCCGACGGGCGCCGTTCCGGCGTCAGGTCCGAGATCAGCTGCATCACGCCCGCGCCCGCGTCGCGCAGCCCGGCGACGATCCCGGCGAGTTCCTCCGCCGCGGCGTCCCAGGACGGGATCGGCTCGCCCGCCAACGTGCGGTGATTGAGCGTGCGCGAGGTCGAAAATCCGATGGCGCCTGCGCGGATGGCGTCCGCGGTCAGCGCCCGCATTTTTGCGATATCGTCGGCGGTCGCCGGTTCGCGCCGCATCGCACGTTCGCCCATCACATATACGCGCAGCGCCGAATGGGGCAGCTGGGCGCAGATATCCATGTCATGCGGCCGGCGCTCCAGCGCCGCGAGAAAATCGTCGAAGCTGCTCCAGTCCCAGCCGAGCCCTTCGCCCAGCACCTCGCCCGGGATGTCCTCGACGCCTTCCATCAGCTCGATCAGCAGGTCTTTCTGGCCAGGACCCACCGGCGCGAATCCGACGCCGCAATTGCCCATCACCGTGGTCGTCGCGCCGTGCCAGCCGGATGACAGCAGCCGGTCCTCGAACAGCGCCTGCCCGTCGTAATGCGAATGGATATCGACCCAGCCCGGTGCGACCAGAAGGCCTTTCGCGTCGATTTCCTCCTTGCCGGAGCCGTCGATCTTGCCGATGGCGGCGATTTTTCCGTCATCGACCGCGATGTCGGCTTCGAACAGCGCGCTTCCGCGCCCGTCGGCGACCGTGCCGCCGCGAATTACCAGATCGTGGGTCATGGGTCTCTCCCTAAAATTCCAGCCCGTCCGCGCCCTGGCGGGCGAAGGCGATGGCGCCATTGACGATGGTCATATCGACCGGGATGTCCTTGATCCGTTCGGGCTCCACCAGATAGGGGTTTTCGGCCAGAACCGCAAAATCAGCCATTTTTCCGGTTTCGATTGAGCCCTTTATCTTTTCCTCAAATGCATTATAGGCGGCATTTATCGTAAACATGCGGATTGCTTCGCGTACGCTGATCGCCTGATCGGCGCCGACTGTCTTGCCGGTCCAGGTCTGACGCGACACAGCCGTGCCGAGATCGCGCAGCGAATCGAGCGGCCAGTAGGCGGGCCCGTCGGAGCCCGACGTGATCTGCAACCCGGCATCCAGCATATCGCGGATATTGAATGAATCCTCCAGCCGTTCGTCGCCGATACAGGCGACCAGCGATTCCCAGATGTAATGCATGAAGGGGATGTTCGGCACCGGTAACAGGTTGTTGCGGGCGATCTGATCCATCCGCTCCGGCGTGACCAGCCAGTTGCCCAGATGTTCGATGCGGTGGCGGTGATCGGCGCGGGGATTGGCCTTGAGCGCACCCTCCAGCGAGTTCAGCGCCATATCCATCGCCACGTCGCCAATAGCGTGAATGCAAACCCGGTGGCCGGCATTGTGGTAGGCCTCGACGGTCTCATCAAGTTCGTCCTGTTCGATACGGATCAGCCCCTCATGGCAGGGGTCGTCGACATAGGGCTCGTAGAATTTAGCGACATGTCCGGTGATGCCTCCATCGATCGACATCTTGACGCCGCCGATCCGCAGCCAGTCATTGCCGAAGCCGGTTTTGATGCCGAGATTGAGCAGGCTTTCCTTCTGGATCGCCGCTTCGATCACCCGGATCAGGATCGATACGCGGATCGGCAGCCGCCCGTCATCGACCAGCTCCTGATAGGCGCGGATCGATTCATGGTTGGTGACGATGTCATGGATATTGGTGATGCCGCGCGCCAGGCAGCGGTCCGCCGCAAACAGCACGCCGTCCTTCATCTGGTCGTAGCTGTACTCGGGAATGATATTGCGGATGGCATATTGCGCGCGCTCGACCAGCTTGCCGGTCGGGCTGCCGTCCTCGCCAAACTCGATGGCGCCGCCGGGCGGCGCTTCGGTGCCGGCACGAATCCCGGCCAGCTCGAGCGCTTTCGAATTCGCGATGGTGATATGCGCGCCGAAATTGATGGCCACGGGGTTGTCGGGCGCTGCCGCGTCGAGATCGTGACGGTTAGGGAAGCGTCCCTCCGGCATGCGGAAATCCTGCATCGGGCTGCCATGGGCGACCACCCAGGAGTCCTTCGGACGGCGCGCGGCTTCGGCCGCGATGTTCTCTGAAATCTGCGCGATCGAGCGCACGTTGGAATAAAAGTCACGGCAATCGATCCGGTGCATCATATGCGCGCCGCCATCGGCGAAATGAACATGCGGATCAGTCAGGCCGGGCAGAACGGTGCGGCCCTTGAGATCGATTGTCTGTGTCCGGTTATCGGCCAGTGCTTCAATATCGCTGGCCGTGCCGACCGCGCCGATCCGCCCGTTATAGATTGCGACGGCTTCGGCTTCGCTGTCGGTCGCGTCGGCGGTCAGGACCGTCGCGTTGGTCAGCACCATGTCAGGGGAAAGGGGGGTTACGCTCACTCCAATTGCCTCCAGCAGTTCAGGCGACGCGGCCAAGGGTTTTACGAAGGGTCTCGACCAATTGATCGATCTGCGCTTCGCTTATGATCAGCGGTGGCGACAACGCCACCGTATCGCCGGTCTGGCGCACCAGCATACCCTCTTCGAAACAGGCGAGAAAAACATCGTAAGCCCTCGTTCCCGGTGCGTCTTCCCTGGGCGCCAGCTCCACCGCACCGGCAAGGCCGATATTGCGAATATCGGTCACATGGGGCGACCCCTTCAATGAGTGGAGCGCCTCCTGAAAATAGGGTGCGCGTGCGGCAGCGCGTTCGAACAGTCCTTCATCACGATACAGATCGAGTGTCGCCAGGCCAGCGGCGCAGGCCAGCGGGTGGGCGGAATAGGTGTAGCCGTGGAACAGCTCGACGCGATGCACGGGGCCTGTCATCAGGGCGTCGTATATCCCGGCCCGCACGGCGATCGCCGACATCGGCACCGCCCCGTTGGTCAGCCCCTTGGCGAGGGTCATCATGTCCGGCTGGACAGCAAATTTTTCTGCCGCAAAGGACGCACCGAGTCGCCCGAACCCGGTAATGACCTCATCGAAAATCAGCAGGATTCCGTGCGCGTCGCAGATCGCGCGCAACCGCTCAAGGTAGCCCTTTGGAGGAACCAGAACGCCGGTCGAACCGGCCATCGGCTCGACGATTACCGCGGCGATGGCGCCGGCGCCGTGGCGGGCGATCAGCGGCTCCAGCGCGTCGGCGAACTCCACGCCATGCGCTGGCTGTCCCCGGGAAAAGCCGTTGCGCACCGGGTCATGGGTGTGCGGCAAATGGTCGATTCCGCCCAGCCGGCTGCCGAACTGCGAACGGTTGGCCTCGATTCCGCCGACCGACATCCCGCCGAACCCGCTGCCGTGATAGGCGCGCTCACGCCCGATAAAGCGCGTGCGGTCCGGTTCGCCACGGGCCGCGTGCCAGGCGAGGGCGATCTTGAGCGCGGTATCGACGGCTTCCGAGCCTGAATCGGCGAAGAACACATGATCGAGATCGCCGGGCAGCAGGGCAGTCAGACGGGCCGCGAGCTCGAAGGCGCGCGGATGGCCCATCTGAAAGGCTGTCGCATAATCCAGCATCCCGGCCTGTGCGCGGATCGCCTCGGTGATCGATGCCCGCCCGTGACCGGCATTGACGCACCACATGCCGCTGATGCCGTCGAGCACCTGGCGTCCATCATCAGTGGTGTAATGCATGTCTTTCGCCGACACGAGAAGGCGCGGCGCCGCCTTGAATTGCCGGTTGGCGGTAAACGGCATCCAGTTCGCCGCCAGAGTGTTGTTGAGAGAGTCAGGACTACTCGGCGACATGACGATAAAGCCTAATTATGCTTGAGTGTTGGAAAGCGTAGACCCGGAAGATTGGGCCGACAACAGGGAGAGAGAGTATGGTGGACGCGGCGGCGCCTGAGGACATCGTTGTCCTGCCGGAAGATAACGGGACGCTGCCGGCGGAGACGCTGGATGCGATCCTGGCGAGCGACGCCTATCCCGAAACGACGAGCTTCACCCGGTCGGTCGAGTTCGTCGATTTCGAGATGCACGGCAAGCCGTTTACGCAGGTCGTGATCCTGCTGCGG
>Ga0181578_10001166_pt1 | contig 25341 bp, 21 predicted proteins | sample 071ome_21_FD_148659 | JGI IMG/M metagenome (GOLD analysis project Ga0181578, IMG submission 148659) | Coastal salt marsh microbial communities from the Groves Creek Marsh, Skidaway Island, Georgia - 071401CT metaG (spades assembly) | ecosystem: Environmental > Aquatic > Marine > Intertidal zone... | reverse complement strand
TCAGGTCGAGCCGGCGGAAAAGCTGTTTCCCCGTTTCGATACCGCGGCGATGTCGATTGGCGCCTTGTCACCCGAGGCGCATGAGGCATTGGCGATCGCCATGAACCGCCTGGGTGGACATTCCAACTCCGGCGAGGGCGGTGAAGATCCTGCCCGCTTCGGCACTGAGCGAAATTCCCGTATCAAGCAGGTGGCTTCGGGGCGTTTTGGCGTGACCGCTCACTATCTGGTCAACGCCGATATTTTGCAGATCAAGATTGCTCAGGGCGCCAAGCCGGGAGAGGGCGGCCAGCTGCCCGGCAAGAAGGTGACCCCGCTGATTGCTTCGCTGCGCTTTTCAGTGCCGGGCGTCACTTTGATTTCGCCACCGCCGCATCACGACATCTACTCGATTGAGGACCTGGCGCAGCTGATTTTCGACCTCAAGCAGGTGAACCCGGATGCCCTGGTCTCCGTCAAGCTGGTTTCACAGCGCGGCGTGGGCACCATTGCCGCAGGTGTGGCCAAGGCCTATGCAGACTGCGTCACCATCGCGGGGCATGACGGGGGCACCGGCGCCAGCCCGCTCACCAGCGTGAAATATGCCGGCTCACCCTGGGAGACAGGACTGGCTGAGGCGCACCAGGCGCTGGTCGAAAACGGCCTGCGCGAGCGAGTCAGGCTGCAGGTCGATGGTGGGCTGAAGACCGGGCTGGACGTTGTTAAAGGCGCCATACTGGGCGCGGACAGTTTTGGGTTTGGCACGGGCCCCATGGTGGCCCTGGGCTGCAAATACCTGCGGATCTGCCACCTGAATAATTGTGCTACCGGTGTTGCCACACAGGACGAGCAGCTGAGGCGGGAGCACTTCCACGGTCTGCCGGAGCGCGTGATGAACTACTTCCGCATGTTGGCCGAGGAGGTGCGTGAGCATCTGGCCAGCCTGGGGCATGTCAGCCTGGATGAGATCATTGGCCGCGGTGAACTGCTGCAGCGGCTGACCTTGGAAGACAACCCTTCGCTGACCCAAAAGCAGCAGTCGCTGGATTTGCAGCCTATTCTGACCAGCGCCTCCGCGGGTGGGCCACAATCCGGTTATCGGGGTGTTCGCAATGACCCGCATGATCAGGGCGAGCTCAATCAGACCATCGCGGTTGCCTGCGCGGACGGGATCCGGTCCGGTGAGGGCACTGCGCTTTGCTTCAATATTCGTAACCATGATCGATCTGTTGGCGCCACCGTGGCGGGCCAGATTGCAAAAAACCACGGCAGGACCGGGCTGCCGGGTGAACCTTTCCACCTGACGTTCATGGGTTCGGCGGGGCAGAGTTTCGGCGTCTGGAACACCCAGGGTATGAACCTGCACCTGGTTGGCGACGCCAACGATTATGTGGGTAAAGGGATGAGCGGGGGCAGAATTTCCATTTCGCCAAATTCCGACGCCCGCATCGTGGCTAAACGCAGCGTCATCATGGGTAACACCTGTCTCTATGGCGCTACCGGTGGTGAGCTGTTTGCGGCTGGCCAGGCCGGCGAGCGTTTTGCGGTGCGGAATTCCGGCGCCACGGCCGTGGTGGAAGGCCTGGGGCATCATGGCTGCGAATACATGACCGGCGGACTGGTTGTCGTGCTGGGCAAAGTCGGGTCCAACTTTGCGGCCGGCATGACCGGCGGTCGCGCATTTGTGCTGGACATGGATGAGCGGTTCTCTCGGCGCTGCAACATGGAAAGCGTCGAGGTCCACAATCTTGACGCCTGGGAACACAGCCAGGATTTCGAGCTTCTGAAGTCCCTGTTACGACGTCATGCGACATGCACAGGCAGTGTCTGGGCGGCCCGCTTGCTGGAAGACTTCGATCATTTTGCCTACTACTTTCGGGTGATCGACCCCAAGCGCGAGACGCGCGCGGCGCCCACCGTGGCACCCATCAAGCTGGTCAGGTAGGGAAGATGACATGAGCAAGCAGAATGCCAGGCCAGGGTATCAGTTCATCGATAACGTCCGCCACGAGCCGGACAAGATTCCCATCAACGTACGCCGTCATGAGTTCAGGGAAATTTACGAGGAATTCCCTGCTGATGGCGCCGCCGACCAGTCTGAGCGCTGTATTGCCTGCGGCAATCCTTATTGCCAATGGAAATGCCCCGTGCACAATTACATACCGGACTGGCTCAAGCTGTCGGCGGAAGGGCGTATTTTCGAGGCTGCCGAGTTGGCCCACCAGACCAATAGCCTGCCCGAAATCTGTGGCCGAATCTGTCCGCAGGATCGTTTGTGCGAAGGCGCTTGCACGCTGAACACGGGCTTCGGCGCGGTCACCATTGGCGCGATCGAACGTCACATCACCGATACCGCTTTCGCGCAGGGCTGGCGGCCAGACCTGTCGCACGTGGTAGATACTGGCAGGAAAGTAGCGGTGATCGGCGCGGGGCCTGCCGGCCTGGCCTGCGCTGACATTCTGGCGCGAAATGGCGTTCGCCCCATCGTGTATGACCGCCACCCCGAAATAGGCGGGCTCCTGTCTTTCGGGATACCAGAGTTCAAACTGGAGCATGAGGTTATAAAGACCCGGCGAGCCATTCTCGAGGGGATGGGCATTCGTTTCGTCCTGGGCGCGACCATCGGAGAAGACATCTCTTTTGAAGAGGTGCTGGAAAATCACCACGCTGTTTTTCTCGGAATGGGCGCCTATACGCCGCTCACGGGTGAGCTGGAAAATGGTGATGCGCCCGGCGTCTACCTGGCGCTGGACTACCTGATCGGCAATACGCGCTCCCTGTTGCAGATGCCGCCGGGGGAGTATCCATTCATAGATCTCAAGGACCAGCGGGTCGTGGTCATGGGCGGGGGTGATACCGCGATGGACTGCGTGCGAACGGCGATACGCCAGGGCGCCCGGGAAGTCCACTGCCTCTATCGTCGCGACCGGGAAAACATGCCCGGATCGCAGCGTGAAGTGACCCACGCGATCGAGGAGGGGGTCAAATTCGAGTTCAATATCCAGCCATTGGGTATCGAGGTGATGGAGCAAGGCGAACGTGCCACGGGGGTCAGGGTGGTGAAGACCCAACTGGGCGCGCCGGATGGCAGCGGAAGACGCCGGCCCGAACCGATACCCGAGAGCGAGCGAAGTATCGAAGCGGATGCCGTCATACTCGCGTTCGGGTTCAGGCCTTCTCCCCCTGCCTGGTTTGAGCCATTCGGGATAGAAGTGGATCAGGCAGGCAAGGTGATTTGCCCGCCTGGGTCTTATTCATTCCAGACCACCCGTGAAAAGATATTCGCGGCGGGTGACATGGTAAGGGGCGCGGACCTGGTGGTCACAGCCATCGCGGACGCCCGTAAGGCCGCTGAGGGGATCATTCATTACCTCAACGAGACGAGCTGAGAAAGACTCCAGGCGAATTTCGCCCGGCTCGCCGCCGTCGACATCCATGCCGATGGGTGGCGCAACATCGTGATCTCACCGTATGCGCCCGGCTTTTTCGGCAGTCACCCAGTCGAAAGACCGGCCCAAACAATCAGCGCCAGCGGTTTGAACTGGCGCCCACGCTGACGTAGCCATTGTTGCCCACCGGCACGCCGACGCTCATACCCACGCCCACGTTTCCGGAACAGCCGGTCAGCGCCAGGCTGCTTAGCAGCATTGAGGCCAACAACAGCCATTTGATGATCAGGTTGGTTACGGATTTCATGGTATTTTGCTCAGAATCAATATCGCGCCGCCCGGGTCGAGCACGAGTGCCATAGTGCCATCCCTCAGTTCTTCTGATGGTGCCAGCAGAACCCGTCCACCCAGGGCAGGCACCCTGGACACTGCCTGTTCAAGATCGGTCACCATGAAGTGCGCCAGCCATGCCGGCTCTGTGTCATCCAGTGGATTGCTGAGAATGCCTGCCCGGTCACGTCCGCCATCGTTGAGTATGTAATAGGTTCCGTTGCGTCGCTCTTCGCTGCGGCCTTGCAGTCCCGCCAGGCGTTCATAGAAACGGGTGGCCTGGCGGGCGTCTTCCGCCAGAAGCTCATGCCATCCGATGGTTCCCGGCATATCCAGCATGCTGTCGTCCGGGTCGCCCCGGCGGCTCCGGAGCAAGCCGATGAGCGCGCCTTGCGGATCGCTGATCACCGCGCCCCGCCCAACCTGTCCTATTTCCCGTGGGGCGAGCACACTCGTGCCGCCCTCACTGATCGTCAGGGCAACCGCCTCATCTACGTCCCGAACCGAGAGGTAACCCAGCCACCGAGAATACTCCGCTCCATCCGGTGGGTCGGCCACCTCGAGTATGCCGGCGACGAAGCGCTGCCCCGAACGGGCCAGAATGTAGGGGCCTCCATTCGGGCGCTCGGTCGTAACGAATGACCAGCCCAGAATTTCGGCATAAAACGCCTGGGCGGCAGCGGGGTTTTCCGTCATCAGGTCGTGCCAGACGATTTTCCCGATCAGTGGCTGCTCAGACAGCGAAAACCCCTCAGACAGGCTGGTTGTGCCACTGCATGCACACAGCAGTGTGAACAGCATCAGACAAAGACCGATCCGATTGGGCCTTGTTATCGACATGGTATGGTCTCTCCATGGCTCAAAATGGCACCGTAACATACTTGTGCAGCTTACCAGCCGCCGCCGCCACCGCCGCCGCCACCGCCGCCCGCGAACCCGCCACCACCCGAGCCGGAAGAGGAGCCTGGTGGGGATGATGCCGAGGAAATGGCTCCGGATAAATCACTGCTAAAGTTTTTGCCGATATGGTGTAGCGCGCTTAAGCCGCTGCGCCTGCCAACGTACCAGCGATGCGTGTATGCGGCGCCCGATTCGACCTCGCGTGGAAACTCGCGCGCAAAACGGGAGCACCAGTGATTTTCAACGCCTAACGCGAACGCGTAGGGAAGAAAAGTCTCGAACACCTCCGGGGTGAGTCGGGGCGAGCGCATTCGATTCAACCGGTCCTGCTCCGCCGTGTCGAGGTACTTCCTGAAACCCTCGATCTCGTCCATCACACGACGGCCCGCGGGCGTGGGTGCACGCATCAGAAAGAGAAACAGCAGGTGCATGCCGGCGGTGAATACGCCAAATACGATCCAGGGCGCCGGGCCGCCGGACTGAGTTGCGGCAATGGCTGCGGCGATGGCTGAGAGCATCAGCGCGGGAATCATGTACACCGAATTGAGCTTGAACAGCCGCCCGTGATATTCAGATTTCAGGGTGTCCCTGAGACCCACCCTGGCCCGCTGGAACGCCTGGTAGTTGTCATCGTCCAACTCTATCCAGGCATCGGATTCAGGTAGCAGTTCTTCCCGAATCGCCAGCTCACCGGGCGTCGCCTTCGCGGATTTGGGTGTCGGTTGCCGGTACAGGACGAAGTCATCATTTTTCTCCTCGATGGTCAGATAGCCTTTGATGGCCAGGCTGACTACGGCCGCGGTAACCGCATCGCTTTTCAGACCCATATCCAGCACGTAGCGGCAGGCGGCCGGCGACAGACCTTTCGGTGGTTCGAAGCGAGGAATGATAACGCCCCTGGCCGGGTCGCGGCCATGCTCGTTCCAGGCCCACAGATACCATAGCAATGGTGCAAGAAACCCCAACGCGAGGATCAGGGCCGCATTGTTGTCGCGAATGAACTCGACGGCGCGCGCACCGGGTCCCGGCTCGTGCACCAGGCCCTTGGGCCAGCCCAGGGCAACCGTCAGCCCTTCTCTTGGATCCAGTTTTCGCTGGGCCTTGAACGCGACCGCGCGATCACTCAGGACCTTGTACTCCGCGGCACGTTCGGTGGCGCCTTGCGGTCCGGTGAACGCGTCGTGACGCAGGTCTTGCCAGTTGACCGCGGTGGGTAATTCGATGCGCGCGCTGGCGGTGTCGATGGGAAAATCCCAGCCATTGCCGGTGACATTCCAGTAAAGTTCGTCATAGTCCTCAAAATAGCCGATCTGGCGTGTCACAGCGTAGCGGAGCGTATAACGGTATGTGCCGGGCGGAAGCACCCGGTCGGCCCTGCCCATATACACGCGCACACCATTGGATCTGTTCTCGGTATGCCAGGGCTCGTTCTCACCATCACGCTGCACGCCCAGCACTTCGAAGGTGATGTTGAAACGATTTCCCATCCGATCGCGGTAGCGAGTGGGAAAATCGCGAAATATGCCCCTGCGAATCCGATCGCCCTCGGCTCGCACCGTGATGGTCTCGGCAACCGTGAGCCTGGCATCGAGCTGGATTCTGATCTCGGAGGCGAATTCCAGGATACGCTCATCTGCCATGGTGGGGGTCGCTGGCAACAGGCCTAAAAAGACCAGCAGGCAGCATCGCCCGAGACGGCGGATGTTTTGCCTACAGCGCCACATCGGGCAGTTCGCGCTGGCTGGCCAGTTCGATCTCAAAAAACCGACGGGAATGAAAACCGAAAACACCGGCAACAAGGTTGGCAGGAAAGCTTTCCACGAGGTTGTTGTTATCGCGCACAGAGCCGTTGTAGTAACGGCGGGCATACTGGAGATGGTCTTCGATGTCTACCAGGCTTTCATGCAACTGCTGGAAGCCCTCGCTCGCCTTGAGGTCCGGATAGGCCTCGGCCAGGGCAAAAAGACGCCCGATGGAACGCGACAGTGATGATTCGCTCTCGGCGCGTTCGGAAACATCAGATGCCGCGATGCTGCGGAGACGGGTGACTTTCTCAAGCGCTCCAGATTCGTGATCGACGTAGCCCCTCACGGTGGCGACCAGGTTGGGCACGAGTTCATGGCGTTTTTGCAGCTGGACGTCGATCCCTGCCCAGGATTCCGCCACCTGGTTTCGGCTGGCTACGAGGCGGTTGTACACCCGGACGGCGTAGCCGGCAACGACCGCCAGAACCGTGATCATGATCCACTCAATCATCGGGTTTGATTATAAAGCAGACAGCGGACTGCGGGGCGCTGTCATACCCGTTGCGTTCTCTATCCGCCGCCTTCGGAAGCGGGCGGCACATCCACTCTGGGGCCGTCATCAATTGACCTTCGTACCGGCATGGGCGGGTGGCGTGGCGGGTACCCGTAGTACGGGTAATGCCAGTACCAGGGGCTGTAGAACGGGTCGTATGCCGGAACAATGACGTCAATGCGTTCAGGCCACATGGTGATGAAGTCGGCCCGGACGAGGGGATATCGATAATCAAATTCGCCGACTTTGCGCAGTTCCAACTGCTCCACGGTGCCCGTCAGTGTCACCTCGCGTCCGCGGGCAAATACTTCGGGTTCCAGAAACCCCGGCCGACAGGCGATAAACCTGCCGAGGGTCTGATCTGAGCCCGCTGGCCGCATATTCCTGGACAGCGGCCTGGAAAGAATCTCGAAACAGGTATCGCTTTCCCCGGGTCGCGTCTCCAGGATGACACCACCCCAACGAATACGACGGCCGATATCCGTGTCCTGGGCAGCCTGGGGCTGAATTTGTGGGTATTCGCCCCGAAACTGTTCCGGAACGGAGACACAGCCGTGCAACCATAAGACCGCAACGGCGGAGTACAAGCCCCTGGCCGTCATGCCTGACCATTTGATCATGTCATCCTCACGATAGGTTTTCCGTTGGTCGAAACATCTTGACCGCCCTGATGAATTCGTTCGCGCGCCTTTGATGGTCCGCATAGCGAATGTCCCGATACAGCGTGGCTATTCGCTGTATCTCGCGTGCTGACTGTCTCATTTGACTGCCGGCGAACGCGGCGAGTTCCATGGGTGCCATTCCGGGCTCCAGGTCCAGGCCCGAGCGCTTAAGCCGCTGGCGAAAAACGTGCCAGGCACGCACCACCGGATCCGGCTTTCGGCTCACCCGCATGCGCAATATAAACGGTAACATCAGCGCCGAGATCACCAGCGCGGCTGACAGCATCAAAGCGACCAGCTGACCCGTGCTCAAATTGCGGATGCCCAGGGGTTCGAACAACCGTGACTGCCGATCGGCATTGAATGCGATGACCCAGTCGTTCCAGCGGCGCTGAACCAGATCGAAACCATTGCGCATCACCCTCATCCATTGGAAATCCAGGGCGTAGCGACGTCCGCCGAGCGCTTCAAATGCGCCCCGGTCGATGCGTTCCGGTGCTACGGCTGCCGTGGGGTCGATACGCGTCCAGCCGTCCTCGGGGAGCCAGACTTCGGACCAAGCATGGGCGTCCGATTGGCGAACGAGGACATAGCCGCCCAGTTCATTGAACCAGCCGCCCTGATAACCTGTGACCACCCTGGCCGGGATGCCTGCCATGCGCATCATCACGGTGAACGCCGAGGCATAGTGTTCACAGAACCCACTGCGGGTTTGGAAAAGAAACTCATCCACTGAGTGGCGGCTGAGGAGTTCCGGGTTCAGGGTGTAGCGGAATTCCTCCTGATTGAACCAGCGCAGCACCCGCCTGATCAACTGGACATCGTCGGGCGTTTCCTCGCGCCAGAATCGCATCATCTCGAGTGTCCGGGGGTTGAAATCGGCGGGCAGTTCAAGGGCGGCCCTGCGAAAGGCGGATCTCAATGTCGGGGAATCGACAAACTCGGGATCTGACGCCATGTTATAGCTGACCAGCTTGGTGATGGGGTGCGCGCTGGTCAGTTGGTAGTCCATCTCCATCTTGGTGCCCCGGGGGCGCATGGCGGGATAGTCGAGCGCGAATATCCAGCGTTGTTCATGCGGCTCGAGTTGCACCCGGTAACGCCATTGGGCGTCTTCCAGCCGCGGTTGAATATTGGCGGGATAGCTGCGATCCAGGTAGTCAGACGCCCAGGTTTGCCCGTCAAATTTCCAGAAGACCGGTCCGCGCCAGTACAGTTCTCTTTGGCTGGGCAGGTTGCCTTCGAAATCCGCCCTGAAGGCGGGCGAGTCATCCATGAACAGCCCCTGGATGCTGCCTGGGGTCATGCTCTCAGACAATCCTGAACGGGCATCGAGCGCGTTCTCAGGGACGCCCCACAGCGGGCTTGACCAACGGGGAAACAGTAGAAAAACCGCCAGTGCCGCCGGCAGCGCCATGGCCAGAAGACGCAGCGTAAACCTCAGCTCTGTAAACATCGAATGGCCGCTGGGTGGTGCGTCTCCCACGGGTTGAAAGGCCTCGCGTCGTTGCAGCAAGGCGATGGCGATCAGGGCGGTCACGGTGGTGCCCACGGTGTAAAAAATCATCAGAATGCCCTGCGAGAACAAAAACTGTGTCGCGCAGAGAAAAAGGCTCAGGCTGGTGACAATACGAGCGTCTCGCACACGAAAAGTTTCCAGCAGCTTGAGGCAGAGCATCAGGCTGAGCAGGCTGACAGCGGTGCGGCGTCCGATCAGACCGCCGTAGGTAAAGATCAGGACCGCGACCAGTATCAACGTAAGCGTTACGCGCACCGCTGAGTGAGGCGCCCTCCAGCCGCGTATCTCGGCCGCCAGTCGCCACAGCAGGGGCGCCAGGCAAATCACGATCATGTGGGGGGGCATGGTGCTGATTTGTGGCACGAGCGCGATGCCCAGGGCCGCGATGACCCAATACATGCTTTTCTGACGCGTGGTTGAGCTCATAGTCCGTACAGAGCCAAGGCCTCGAGGCAGGCCGCGCTGTGGTCGGCGCCCCGATCGGCGGGCAGGTGCTTGCCAGGCAGCTCGAGGCTGAACGACAGCTGATGGCGTTCGGCCAGCAACACCCAGCTCGTCAGGATAGACAGTCGTTGCTCCGTATCGAAGCCGCTGAGGAGGTCCCAGTTCAGCTCGCAGGCTTCCTGCCGAGGCGTCTCCATCTCCCGGGTATAGAGGGCGTCGTGGCGGGCGCTGGTGCGCCAGGCCACCCTTTTCAGGGAATCGCCCAATCGGTATTCCCTCAGACCGTGCAACTGCTCGCCGTCGCCCTTGACGGCACGACCCGTGTGGCCGGCACCGGTCACGGGCAGCGGGGGAGGGTCGTTGGCTGGCTCCGGGTACACCAGGCACTTTGCGGCAGGAAAATACCAGCTCCAAGCTCGAAACAAACCCAATGGGTAGCGATTCTCGATCTTGAACGGCTTCAGTTCGGCCCAGCCTCTCCGGCGCGTGCGTTGGTGAAGGGTCAAACCGGCGGCTGAATTGGGCGCGATGTCCCGGCAGTCCTGCGCGGCGGAGAAAGCGGCCTGTATGGCGAATCTTGGCCTCTGTTCAGGGTTGGACAAAAATAGACTGAAATGTGCGGGTTCGCCGCAGAACACCGGTTCTGCTGAAATCGCGTCCAACCTCAGGCCGGCGTGATTCCGGTAGGCCAACAGCGTGGTGAGCTGAGCAATCATGCCCAATACAAAGACCAGCAGCAGTGCCATGTTGTTGTTGAAATTCAGACCGCCAAGGGCCATCAAGATCAGCATGATTCCGAAAGCGGTCCCAAAAGCCGTTGGCATCACGTAGATATGCCGGTATTCGAACTCAAACGGCAATGGCGCGTCTCCACGCCGGGTTTTGACGCGATCCATCAGCCATCGGCGGAGCGGCCGGGTCACGTTGATACGAGCTCCAAGATGAGCCAGTGCGGTCATGGTTGCCTCAGGGGATTTCCACCTGCCGCAGCATATCGGCTATCTGGTCCTCCACGGTGACCTCCATGCCCTGAGGCACCGTCATGCGATGTCTTGCGAGTACGGGAAAGATCGTTTTCACATCTTCAGGCGTCACGAAATCACGACCGCTGACGAAGGCATAGGACCGGGCGCAGCGAAGCAAGGCGATACCGGCTCGCGGAGACAGGCCGGTTTCGAACCAGCGGCTGTTGCGCGTCGCGGCCAACAGCGCCTGGACATAATCGAGCAGCGCGTCGCTGACATGCAGCCGCTCGCAGTCTTCTTGCAGCGCGAGGATATCCCGGGGATGGATCACAGCCTCTGTTTTACTCAACAGCAAACGCCGGTCTTCGCTGGTCAGCAGCCTGCGTTCCATTTCCGGATCGGGAAAGCCCAGGGATATGCTGATGAGAAAACGGTCCAGTTGCGAATCCGGCAGGGGGAAGGTACCCACCAGGTCCAGGGGGTTCTGGGTGGCGACCACGAAAAACGGATTGGGCAGGGCCTTGGTTTCACCTTCGACAGTGACCTGTCCCTCGGCCATGGCCTCCAACAATGCGCTCTGGGTTTTAGGTGTTGCCCGGTTGACCTCGTCCGCCAATACCAGTTCGGCGAAGATGGGGCCGGGGTGAAATTCGAACTGCTCTTGATCCCGGCGGTAAATCGATACACCGAGAATGTCGGCAGGCAGCAGGTCGCTGGTGAACTGTATGCGCTGGTATTTTGCGCCCGTCACGGCCGCCAACGCATGGGCCAGTGTGGTTTTGCCCACGCCGGGCAAATCTTCTATCAGCAAATGGCCCCTCGCCAGAAGGCAGCTGAACGCGAGGTTGATGGCTTCGTGCTTGCCCAGCACGATTTTTCCGGCCACGGCGATCGCCCGCGTCAACTGCTCTCTTCGAGCGTTGGCGGGCAAGGCCTCCTGAACTGTCTTCCCTGTCATCCCTTCCATCCGAGTTTTTGCGTTCAGCCATGTTGAACAGCTTGTTATTGTGGGCAGGTTAACGCACCAAGCCCACTACATTTTGACGCCGGATCAGTATAGCACCGGGTTGTAACAGGCCAAACGAGCAGGGTTTGCGCTGAACAGTTCGGCCGGCCGGCCTGAAAGGGATCACCCCGGCAATCCGGGGTGCCTGGGATCGTTGCTCAGAGGCTTTTCTCTTCGATGTCCGCGCGGCTGAAATCGTCCACGGCGATGACCTCGGTCACGGCCTGCTGAGCGAGGCGCACCCTGGTCGCCTGCTCTTCCGTGATGACGCCGCTTTCCACCGCTCGCCGTACCAGGGTTTCGTGATTTCCGGGCGTCAGGTGGGTCCGCAGCGCGTTCTGGATGGCCTGCTCAGCATCCGCAGAATCCAGAACGAGATGGAAAGCCCGGTTGAGCTTACCGGTCGCATCCTCGCCGTCAGAGAGAAATACGCCCTCTACGAGACGGTCCCGGCTCGGGTTTTCCGTCATGAGGATTCTGGCCAGTTTGCGACCCGAGCGATCCGATGGCGGTCGATAAGACCTTCCCAGGGGGAAAATCAAAAGCTGTAACAGGCGCCCGAGCAAGCCCGGCTGAAAGTTCTGCAGGACGGCATACAAAGCGTTCTGTATCGTAAACAGGCTGTCCTTGACCGCCCAGCGCACCAGGGGCAAGTCTTGCGCGGGCCGGCCGTCGTCCTCGAACCGCTTCAGCACCGCGCTGCACAGGTAGAGGTGGATCAGGACATCGGCCAGTCGACCCGAGAGTTTTTCCCGGAATTTGAATTTGCCGCCATATCTGATCAGGACGGCGTCCGAGAGCAGGGCGAAAGCGGCGGACATCCTGGTGAGTTGCCTGAAATATCGGGCGGTTGGCCCCCTCACCGGCGCCGTGGTGGACAGTCCGGCCGTGATGGCCAGAAGAAACGCGCGGGTTGCGTTACTCAGGACATGTCCAACGTGCGAGAACAGGGCGTTGTCAAAATGCTTGCGGGCATTGCCCTCGAGCCGGCCACGAACCGCGTCCATTTCCTGCAGAAGCCACGGATGGGCCCGAATGACGCCCTGGCCGAATATGATCAATGTTCGGGTCAGAATGTTCGCGCCTTCAACCGTTATCGAAACCGGTATCGCCTGGTAGGCATGCGCCAGGTAGTTATTGGGGCCCATGATGATGCCTTTGCCGCCGTGGATGTCCATGGCGTCGTTGATGACCTGGCGGTTACCCTCTGTCAGCTGGTACTTGGTAACGGCCGTGAGCACGCCGGGCCGTTCGCCGGCGTCCAGGGCCTGCAGGGTCAACCGGCGGGCAGCGTCCATTCGATAGGTGCGTCCCGCAATACGCGCCAGAGGCTCTTCGACACCTTCGAAGTAACCGATGGGCAGGCCAAACTGTTTTCTTATCCGGGCGTAGGACCCGCTCACAACGGCTGACATCTTGCCGCCGGCCGTGCCCAATGCGGGCAGGGATATACCACGGCCTGCTGACAGGCAATGCATCAGCATGGACCAGCCCTGTCCCACCCGCGATGATCCCCCGATGACCCAATCCATGGGGATGAACACATCCTGGCCACGAATGGGCCCGTTCTGGAATACGGAACCGGTTGGCAGGTGTCTGCGGCCAATCTCTATGCCCTCCCGGTCGGCCGGAATCAGCGCGCAGGTGATGCCCGGTTCCGGATCATCGCCCAGCAGGCCATCGGGGTCGAGCGCTTTGAAGGCGAGTCCAATCAAGGTGGCAACGGGCGCCAGGGTGATATAGCGCTTGTCCCAGTTCAGCCGCAGCCCAAGAACCTCTTCGCCCTCGAATTTGCCCATACACACCACGCCGGTGTCTTCCATGGAACCCGCATCGGAACCAGCCAGTGGTGATGTCAGGGCGAAGCAGGGGATCTCCTTGCCGCTGGCAAGCCTCGGTAGGAAATGGGTTTTCTGCTCCTCGGTGCCGTAGTGCAGCAGCAATTCAGCGGGGCCCAGCGAATTGGGGACCATGACCGTCACCGCCGTGGTCGGGTTTCTGCTGGCGATTTTCATCACCACCGCTGAATTGGCCTGGGCCGAGAAGTCCAGTCCGCCGTAAGCTTCCGGGATGATCATGCTGAAAAACCGATGTTCCCGCAGATAGGCCCAGACCGGGTCTGGAACGCGGCGGTGATGCTCGCAGATTTCCCAGTCGTCCAGCATGCGGCAGAGTTCTTCTACCGGGCCATCCAGAAACGCCTGCTCTCTTTCGGTGAGCGTCGGGGCCCCGAGGCGCAACAGCCGCCGCCAACGTGGCCGGCCGCTGAAAATTTCGCCTTCCCACCAGACCGTGCCGGCCTCCAGCGCCTCGCGTTCGGTGCGAGACATTGAGGGCATCACCTTGCGGTACCAGCCGAACAGGCGGTCGCTGATCAACAGCCGTCTGAGCGGCTTGATGGAGAAACCCATCAGGGTGACGGTGATGATGCCGAACGCCCAGCGAAAGCCGGTTGGGGTGGGGTAAATCAGCCGCAGCCTGGTCAGCACCACGGTGATGATGAACAGAAGAATCACCGAGACCACCAGGGGGACCCGGTTATAGGAGAGAATCATCAGGGTAATCAGAATGATCGCCAGAAACAGGATGGACATGTCTGGTTAGCTCTCCCTAAAGGTGCTGCGCTTTGAAGCCGGCTCCGAACCGGCGTTGGGCGGGGCGCTCACCCGCACCGTCTGATCGCGCATTCAGTGCATCATATGAAACGCTTTTAGCGAGGGTCAAGCATACCTTAGCGCGCCGTCATGTGGATTGCGGGAAACAGGCGTGACCTATAAAATTACGGTGTTTTGCCCCCGGGCCAAGCGATGTTAATGGCGGGGTTCAATATTATATATATATCAATTAGATACGAGGTTATATTCAAGTGACAACCGAGAAGACACTCTCCATCATCAAGCCGGATGCCGTGGCTAAAAACGTCATTGGTGAAATTTATTCCCGGTTTGAAGGCGCCGGCCTCAAGATCGTGGCGGCCAGGATGGCCCACCTCAGCCGCGAAGAGGCAGAGGGTTTCTATGCTGTTCACCGCGAGCGGCCTTTCTTCGCAGACCTGGTGGCATTCATGACCTCGGGTCCGGTGATGATACAAGTGCTGGAAGGTGAAAACGCGATCGCGCACAACCGCGAACTCATGGGTGCCACCAACCCCCAGGAAGCGGCGCCCGGTACGATCCGTGCCGATTTTGCCAACAGCATCGATGCCAACGCGGTCCATGGCTCGGACGGGCCTGATACAGCGCGAACGGAAATCGAGTATTTCTTTGGTGCCGGGGCGGCGGACTGATCGACAGAGGTTATTACGGTGTCCGCCGAATCCACCCGCATTAATCTGCTTGACCTGGATGAGAACGGGCTGCGGGCGTTCTTCGTCTCAATCGGAGAAAAGCCTTTCCGAGCTCAGCAGGTTCTGAAATGGGTGTACCACCAGCAGCTTGACGATTTCCAGGCGATGACAGATCTCAGCCTCGATCTGCGCCAGCGCCTGCAGCTGCTGGCGGAGGTTCGCGCGCCCGAGGTCCTTCGGGAGCAAAAGTCGCAGGACGGCACCATCAAGTGGCTGTTGGGGCTGCCGGGCGGCAACGCCGTGGAAACGGTATTCATTCCAGAGCCAGGCAGGGGAACGCTCTGTGTTTCGTCGCAGGTGGGCTGCGCGCTCAATTGCCGCTTTTGCTCTACCGCCACGCAGGGCTTTAGCCGTAACCTGACAACGGCTGAAATCATCGGACAGGTCTGGTTGGCGGCCAAGATGCTGGGACACGAACGTAATGGGCGTCGGGCCATCACCAACGTCGTCATGATGGGCATGGGCGAACCCTTGCTGAATTATGAATCGGTTCTGCCGGCACTGAGGTTGATGCGCGACGATCTGGGCTTCGGTCTGGCCTCCAAGCGGGTGACGGTAAGCACCGCGGGCATGGTGCCGGGCATCAGGCAGCTTCGGGAAGATGTCGATGTGGCCCTGGCGGTTTCATTGCATGCGCCGGAAGACCGCCTCAGGACCGAACTGGTGCCGCTGAATCGCAAATACCCCATTGACGTGTTAATGCAGGCGTGCCGGGAGTATGTTTCCGACCGCCGCAAACGGTCCGTGACCTTCGAGTACACCTTGATGCAGGGGGTCAATGATCACCCGGAACACGCTAGAATGTTGGTTAAGCTTCTCAGGACGGTGCCCAGCAAATTGAATCTGATTCCATTCAATCCATTCCCCGGGACCGGGTATCGCTGTTCCACGTCCCGTCGGATCGCTGCTTTTCAGGAAATCGTCATGTCCGGCGGGCTGATAGCGACCGTTCGCAAAACCCGGGGCGAGGATATCGATGCCGCTTGTGGTCAGCTGGTTGGGCGCGTGCAGGACCGGACCCGCAGAAGCGCGAGGCTCAAGGCCGCCATGACGGGAGTATCGGAATGAACGGATGGAAAGGGTTGATCTGTCTGATTTGCACGGCTTTTCTGGTGGCATGCGCGAGCACCGGTGGTGCGCCGGATGCCTCCGATGAGGCCAGAAAGGCGGCGGAAGTCAATACGGCGTTGGGTCGTGAATACATGAGTCGCGGTCAGAACGAAGTGGCGCTGGAGAAACTCAAGAAGGCCATCGCGGCCGACCCAGACTACGCGCCCGGTCACACCATGATCGCCGTGCTGTATGAGCAGATCGGTGAAATGGAACTGGCCGGAAAACATTATCAGAAGGCCGTAAAGGCCAGTCCGCGCAACGGTGATGTCAATAACAACTATGGCGTATTCCTCTGCGCCACCGGCCGTTACGCGGAAGCAGAAAAATATTATCTGCAGGCCGTGGAAGATCCCTTTTACAGTACGCCTGAAGTTGCATACGGGAATGCAGGTTCGTGTATGTTGCAGGATAGAAACCTGACAAAAGCTGAGAAGTATCTCAGACAATCCATTGAATATAATAAACAATTTACAGATTCTTTGATGGCTATGTCGGACCTGAAATATCGCACCGATGATTACATGAGCGCGAGAGCATTCCTGCAGCGATATGAGGCTGCTGGCGGCATGTCCGCGGAGGGACTGTTCATGGGTATGCAAATCGAGCGGCGTCTCGGTGATTCAAGAACAGCGCAGGAATACGAAAATCAGCTGTTGAGGCGATATCCTGATTCCGTCGAGGCGCGCGAGGTCCTTGCGGGGGGCGTCGAATGACTGAGCAGCAGCTACTCATTCCGCTGGATATTGGAGAGCGGCTCGCCAAGGCCAGAAGAGCGCAACGCAAATCACTGCAGTCGTGCGCCACGGCATTGCGTGTTCCGAAGGAGGTGTTGGCGGCCATTGAAGCCAACCAACTGGATGGGTTTGCACCGATATACCGGCGTGGCCACATCCAGAGCTACGCGAAATACCTTGGGATGGAGCAGACAGAGACAAATGAACTGCTCGGCGGTATTGGTCAGGATGAGCCGGAGCTTAAGTCGATATTTGTAAACGCCGGAGCCGTACAGTCATCCGATCGATGGCTGCGCTTCGCCAGTTATGTTCTGGGCTCCCTGCTGATTGGAACCCTGGCCTGGCAATTGACGCACGAGGCGGTTCGCCTCTTGCCGGGCGACCGCTCTGACAGAATGACGGAGGCGGCAACGGGCGCGGCTACCGGCGTGGAACTCGACATGCCCGAACAACACGGCCACGTGAATGCGTCTTTGGCGGCGTTGGAAAATATGCGGCTGAGGCCGGCTGAAAATGCAACCGAGGCCAGCGATCCCTCGCGGGCTGCCTGGTCCGCTCTGAATCAGCGCGACGACAGTCAGGATGTATTGCCGCCGGGTCATCACCGCTTGAGGCTGGAAACCTCGGGCGACAGCTGGATCGAAATTATCGATGCCACGGGTGCGCAGCTGGAAATGGACCTGGTTCGTGGCGGAAGTGAGCGTTACTACAAGGGCGAGGCGCCTTTCAGAATCCAATTCGGCCGCGCTTCTGCCGTCAGCCTGTTTCTGGATGGGGCCCCGGTAGACCTTTCGGCCAATACGGCAGATGACGTTTTGCAGATGACGCTGGATAACAACACGCCCGCGGATTCGACGGTAACGGTGCAGACACAGGATGGCTAGCGGCCCGGTATCTGCGTGGTCGGCATGGTTAAAGACGGCCGCCCAAACGTCTCTATTTGACACAATTTCATTGCACGGATAATTCAAGCCAGTGAGCTCCGTTTTTCAATCCATTAGAGGGATGCATGACATCCTTCCCCAGGACATCGCCCTGTGGCAGCGTCTTGAGCACGTCGCGGCAACGGTTTTTTCGAGTTACGGCTACCGGGAAATTCGTATGCCCATTCTCGAAAAAACGGAAGTCTTTGCCCGTGCCATCGGGGTCGCGACGGATGTGGTTGAAAAGGAGATGTACTCATTCCTCGACCGCAACGAGGAGTCGCTCAGCCTGAGACCTGAGGGCACCGCGGGCGTGGTCAGGGCCGCCTTGCAAAACAGGCTGCTCTATGGGCATCCCGTGCGGCTCTGGTACAGCGGTCCGATGTTCCGGTACGAACGGCCTCAAAAAGGCCGTACAAGACAATTTCATCAACTGGGCGCGGAATTGTTCGGGGCTCCAGGCCCGGATGTGGACGCGGAGTTGATCCGAATGGGCGAGCGGATCTGGTCGGAACTTGGCCTTGAGGGGATCAGGTTGGAGCTGAACTCCCTGGGCACCGCTCCCGAGCGGGCCGCGTATCGGGAGCAGCTGGTTGCTTTCCTGTCCCGGCACGCTGACGCGCTGGACGAGCCAACCCGCGAGCGCCTGGAAAGAAACCCCCTGAGGGTGCTCGACAGTAAAGACCCTGATGTGCAGTCGCTGCTCGATGAGGCGCCAAAGCTGATGAGTGTCCTCGGAGATGACTCAAGAAGGCATTTCGACGGCGTGTGCGAGTTGCTGACCGGCCTGGGCGTGGCGTTCGTCATCAACCACAAGCTCGTTCGTGGCCTCGACTACTACTGTCATACCGTGTTCGAGTGGATCACTGAAGATCTCGGGGCTCAGGGTACGATTTGTGCGGGAGGGCGATACGATGGCCTGATTGAGCAACAGGGTGGTAAGCCGTGGCCAGGAATCGGGTTTGCCATGGGCGAAGAGCGACTGGTGGAGTTGCTTCGACTGAAGGATAATGTTGGCCCCGTGCACCCCCACGCTTACGTCGTCATGTTGGGCTCCGGCAGTAAGCTGGCGGGCCTGCAAATGGCAGAGCGTCTGAGGGACAAGCTCCCCGGTCTGCGCGTGCTGAGCCATGCCGGGGGCGGAAACTTCCGTGCCCAATTCAAGCGGGCCGATAAAAGCGGAGCCGCCCTGGCCCTGGTGATCGGGGAAAATGAGCTGGAGAATGGCACCGTGGTGGTCAAGCGTTTGCGCCAGGACCTACCGCAGGAGACGGTTTCACTGACGGCCCTGGTTGACTGGTTGCGAGACTGGATGACGGACGGACCATGAACAGAATCCCGCCTGGGACAGGGCGGGAACATCAACGAAAAGAGAGCAAAGATGGTAGAGATTTACGATTCACACGAGCAGTCGGAACGCGTCAAAAATTGGTTGCGTGAAAACGGCGGCGCCATGGCCATGGGGTTGATCCTGGCCTTTGGCGGCCTGTACGGCTTCAAGCAGTGGCAGCTGTGGTCCCAGTCCAAGGAGCAGAAGGCGTCCGCCGAGTATCACGTGATGGTTGATCTGCTGGGTGCGGGGAACCTCGATGGCGCGGTGGCCAATTACGAGACATTGAAAGCGGATCATTCCAAATCCGCCTACACATCGTTGGCAGAGTTGCACATGGCCAGTGCCCGGGTTGAAGCCGGCCAGGCGGAGCTGGCCCTGCCGATGCTCGAGTCCGCCATGATGAACGCGGAGCCCAGTCCGGTCCGGATGATCGCTCGTGAGCGCCTGGCGCGCGTCAAGATGCAATTGGAGGATTACGAGGGCGCTGTAGCCTTGCTCGATGGCGCCCCTGATGTGTCCGGTTTTGAGGCTCAGTTTGCGGAGATTCGCGGTGATATCCGCCGCCGTCAGGGCGACAGTGATGGCGCGGTGGAATACTATCGCCAGGCGCTGGCGCTGCTGGAGGAGGGTGCGGGTGACCGCCTGTTCCTGCAGATGAAGCTGGAAGCGCTTGGTGCGTCGGCAGGAGATGCCTGATGAAATGGCTGCGTCTGCTGACGATTGTTCTCGTCCTTTCTGCCCTCCAGGGCTGCAACTGGATCAAAGGCTGGGGAAAGAGTGACGACCCAGGGGCCCCGGCTGAGTTGATCGAGTTCAATCCGACGCTCGCCACCCGAAAAATCTGGTCCCAGTCCATCGGAAAGGGTATCGGCAAAGCGGAGCCGCAGCTTCGGCCTGTCTACTGGGACGGCAGTGTATATGCAGCTGATTACAAAGGGCGGGTGGTTGCTATTAACGCCGAAACCGGCTCTGTGCGATGGGAGGTTAAAACCGAGCTTCCCCTGTCCGGCGGCCCCGGCATCAATGGCGATAATCTTTTCATTGCCACCGAAAACGGCGAGGTTCACACGCTCAGCACGGCGGATGGAACGCTGCTCTGGACAGCCCAGGTGTCTTCGGAGATCCTGGCCGCGCCGGTGGCCGGTGACGGCGTCGTCGTCATTCGTTGCGTTGACGGGCGGATATTCGGTCTGGATGAGGAAAGCGGGCGCCGCCTCTGGATTTACGACCGGTCGGTACCCCTGTTGACCTTGCGCGGAAACTCCGTGCCGGTGATCTGGGCCGGCGTTGCGTACATCGGATATGACGGTGGCGAGGTTATCGCCCTCGAGATCGAAACCGGCCTCATTATCTGGGAACAGACCGTGGTGACGTCGGAAGGCCGATCGGAGCTCGAACGGCTGTCCGATATCGACGGCGACATGGTATATGTGGCTTCCGACCTGATTGTTTCCAGCTACAAGAACCGCCTGGCTTCGCTGGCGGCGGACTCCGGCCGGTTGCTCTGGTTCAAGGACATCGCCTCCTCGACTGGCGTGGTGGTGGACCGCACCAACCTCGCGGTCAGCGACCAGACGGGACACCTCTGGCTGCTGGATCGCCGCAACGGCAGCACGGTGTGGAAGCAGGATCAGTTGGAAAATCGGCAGCTGACCCGACCCGGGTTTATGGGCAATTTCGTCGTGGTGGGGGATTTCGAAGGTTATCTGCACTGGATCAATATCCTTGACGGTAATATGGCCGCACGTGAAAAAGTGGGCGGCAAGGGATTTGTGACGGGTCCGCTCGTGGTGGGTAACCGCATGTATGCCTTGACCCGCAAAGGCAAACTGGTGGCATATTCCGTGGGCGGGGACCTCTGAGTCAGCCGACACATTGCCTGGCTGGTACCCAACATGCTTCCCGTTATCGCCATTGTCGGCCGTCCCAATGTTGGCAAGTCGACCCTGTTCAACGCCCTGACCCGAACACGGGATGCCCTGGTGGCGGATATGCCCGGGGTAACCCGGGACCGGCAATATGGTATTTGCCAGGTCGGGCCTTCACCGTTTGTTCTGGTCGACACCGGCGGACTTGTATCGGGCGCTGAGGGTATCGACAACCTGACAGCGCAGCAGGCGGCCGTGGCCATCGCGGAATCTTCGCTCGTCATCTTTCTCGTCAGCGCGAGAGACGGGCTCACTACTGAGGATGAAGCTGTCGCAGCCTCGCTGCGCTCGAGTGGCCGTCGCATCCTGCTGGTGGCCAACAAGGTGGACGGGACGGATCCGCACGTTGCGCTGGCAGATTTTTCTTCCCTGGGGTTGGGTCAGGCGCTGGCGATAGCCGCTGTGCACAGGCGCGGGCTGGAGCAACTCATGTCCAGCGTCAACGAAGCGCTGCCCCCCGCTGAGACCGAAGTGCCCGAAGATGACCCCGACCGACGTCGTGTGGCGATCATTGGGCGGCCCAATGTCGGCAAGTCGACACTGGTCAATCGTCTGCTCGGCGAGGAAAGGGTGATGGCTTACGACATGCCAGGCACCACGCGCGATTCCATTCGGCTTGAAATGGAGCGAAAGGGTATTCGCTATGAACTCATCGACACCGCCGGTGTGCGACGGCGGGCAAGGATCGATGACGCGGTGGAGAAGTTCAGCGTGATCAAGGCCCTGCAGGCCATCGAGCGGGCGCATGTCGTGGTGCTCATGCTGGACGCGCGAGAGGGCCTTACCGACCAGGACACGACCCTGTTGGGCCACATTCTGCAGCAGGGCAGGGCGCTGGTGCTGGTACTCAACAAATGGGACGGCATGGACAGCACTCAAAGAGCGCACGTGCTGTCGGAGATGGACCGCAAGTTGCAATATGTCGGGTGGTCCCGCCGCATCAGGCTGTCGGCCCTGCAGGGTTCAGGCATTGGCGAATTGATGAAAGCCATTGACGAGGCCTGGGACAGCGCGATGACGGATATGCCGACCGCGGAGTTGACCCGGGTGCTGCGTGAAGCCGTTGACGCGCACCAGCCAGCCATGAGCAAGGGGCGGGCGATTCGCTTGCGATATGCACATTCCGGCGGCAAATTCCCTCCCCGCGTGGTTGTGCATGGAAATCGTATTAAGCAGATTCAGCCGGCCTACCGGCGTTATCTCGAAAATACTTTCATTCGCCATTTTAAACTCAAGGGCACGCCCCTCTGGATACAGTTCCGCGAGGGTGACAATCCTTTCAAGGATCGCAAGAACACATTGACCGACCGGCAAAAAGCCAAGCGGCGCCGGCTTAAGAAATTCACCGCTCGCAAGAAAAAGCAGTAGCTTGCCCGTCAGATCACCCAGGCTGTGAGGTTCCGCTCGATCTGGTGGGTCAGGGCTATGTCATCCGGTTCCGTCCGGTGGGGCCAACTACCCGTGAGCTGGCCTCTTTGATTGAAGAGGTACTTGTGAAAATTCCACTGCGGCAGCTTTTCGCGGCCATAGGCTTCACGCATCTCGGCAAACAGCGGATCCATCGACCGTCCGGCCATGCTGAGCTTGGCGCTCAAGGGGAAGCGAACGCCAAAACGGCAGAGACACTCGGATTCCATTTGCTCGTCCTCAAGGGGTTCCCGTCCGCCGAAATCATTGCAGGGCAGGCCGATGATGACCAGCCCAAAATGGCGGTAATTTTCCCATAGGCGCTGCAGTTTTCGCATTTGACCGGCGTGGCGTGATTCGCTGGCCGTGTTGACCAGGAGCAAAGGCTGTCCGCGATACCGGTCCAGTGAGAGACGGCGACCGCTGGATAACAGGAATTGATGCTGGAAAACGTACATGTTTTTCGGCGGGAGATGACCACCGCCCGTTGCCTGCCTTGGCTTCTCTACACATTGTAGTCAAGAACCGGCAAGGGGGCCAATCCGGTACAATTAAGCACTTTCAGCAGCCCGTTTCGACCGGGGCTGGTGCAGCGGGCCGCGACCCGAAATGTTCAACGACCAAGGAGAATGCCATGGGGGCAAATTTGATTGATGGCAAAGCCATCGCCGCTACGATCAGGCAAGAGATTCGCAATGAAGTGGATGCGATGCGCGAACATCACGGCAAGGTTCCCGGGCTGGCCACGGTGCTGGTCGGCGCGCGCAAGGACTCGCAGACTTATGTGCGCATGAAGAAACGGGCCTGTGAAGAGGCCGGTATACGTTCCTTCGGTCACGATCTGCCCGCCGACATTAGCCAGGATGAACTTCTCGAAGTGGTACGCGACTTGAACGCCAACCCCGAGGTTGATGGCATCCTGGTACAGCTACCCTTACCTGATCACATCGACGATGAAGAAATTTTGGGCGCGGTCAGCCTGGAAAAAGATGTCGATGGTTTTCATCCGCTGAATATCGGCCGGCTGTCGATGAAGCGCCGTGATCCGCTGTTCGTGCCCTGCACGCCCAAAGGTTGTATCGAGCTGCTCGATCGAAGCGGCGTTTCGATCGAGGGAAAACGCGCCGTGGTGTTGGGGCGGAGCAACATCGTCGGCTTGCCGGTGGCCATGCTGCTGCTGCACCGAAATGCCACGGTAACGATTTGTCATTCGCGAACACAGGACCTGCCGGAGGTCGTTCGCCAGGCCGATATCCTGATCGCCGCTGTGGGTCGGCCCGAGATGGTTCGTGGAGACTGGGTCAATCCCGGCGCTGTCGTGATTGACGTGGGCGTTAACGCGGTCGATGACCCGGGTTCGGAGCGTGGGTACCGCCTGGTCGGAGATGTCGCGTTTGATGAGGCCAGTGAGGTGGCGGCTGCCATCACGCCCGTGCCGGGCGGCGTCGGCCCCATGACCATTGCCATGCTGTTGCGTAATACCCTCGACGGCGCCCTGCGCCGCATCGGCTGAACAGGGCGGGCGGTACCGGCCTTACCCAAAACGCCTGTGCCTAAGTGTTTGTGCCTAGGTGTCTATGCCTAGGTGTCGGTGCCTAAGTGTCTGTGCGTAAGCGCCTGTGAGCAGGTTTCTATGAACCTGTGCCCGAGAAGCAGCGGCAGCCTCAGGCTGCCGCTTCGAGTATGGCCGAAACCCCCATACCGCCGGCGGTGCAAACGGAAATAAGGCCTCGCCCCGAACCGGCGTCCGCCAACGCCTGTGCCAGGGTAGCGGTGATTCTCGCACCCGTGGCCGCGAACGGGTGGCCAACAGCCACACTGCCGCCATTGACATTCATCCGATCCGGGGCAATGGGGCCCAGAGCGGCTTCCAGGCCGAGCCGGTCACGGCAGTAGTCCTCGGATTCCCAGGCGGCCAGGGTGCAAAGCACCTGGGCGGCGAAAGCTTCATGAATTTCATAGAAATCGAAGTCCTGCAAACCCAGGCCGGCGCGTTGCAGCATTTCGGCTACGGCCACCGTGGGCGCCATCAGCAGTCCCTCGTCGGCAACAAAATCCACCGAGGCGGTTCTGCCTGCTGTCAGGTAAGCCTGAATGGGAAGGCCCTGTGACTTCGCCCAGTCCTCCGATGCCAGCAACACGGCCGCTGCCCCGTCGGTCAATGGCGTGCTGTTTCCAGCGGTCAGGGTGCCGTTGGGTCCCCGGTCGAAAACGGTTTTCAGAGAGGCCAGTTTCTCCATGGAAGAGTCGGCCCGGACATTGTTATCCCTTGCAAGACCGCCCCAGGAGACCACGAGGTCGTCAAAAAAGCCGCGATCCCAGGCCGCGCTCGCCTTATGGTGACTGGACGCTGCCAGTCTGTCCTGGTCTTCACGCGTTATTGCCCACTCCCGTGCCATGCGCTCGCAATGCTGGCCCATGGACATCATGGTTCGAGGCTCACCGTTGGCCGGTGCCTGCGGCATGATCTCACGGGGGCTGAAGCCTTTTAGCACCTGCATTTTGGCCTTGCCGCTGCGTGCTTGCGCAAGTTTCACCATACGTCGGGAAAACTTGCGCGAAAACACGATCGGGGCGTCCGAGGTGGTATCTGTGCCGGCAGCAATGGCGCAGTCTATCTGACCGGAGGCGATTTTTGCGCCAATGCCGAGCACGGCTTGCAGGCTGGTTCCGCATGCCTGCTGCATGGTAATACCCGGAGTGAGCGGGCTGAGATTGGTGGACAGGAGCGCCTCGCGCGCCAGGTTCCAATCCTTTGAGTGGCTGGTGACCGCGCCGGCGACCACCTCATCGAGCTTGATGTCTTTCAGCCCAAACCGGTCAGAAACGCCCTGGATGGCGGCTGCCAGCATGTCCAGGTTTGTTTTTTCCGCGTAAACGGTATTTGAGCGGCAAAAAGGAATACGGCTGCCACCGATGATCGCCACTTTCCGCAATGATTCAGTCATCCTTCTTCTCCTCGCCGCTGGCTTTTACGGCCTTCTCTCCGGTGGACTCGGTCCGCGTCCTGGCCGTTTTCTTTACCGTCTTCTTGCCTGCCTTTTTGCCTGCCTTTTTGCCTGCCT
>Ga0181578_10001162_pt1 | contig 25368 bp, 15 predicted proteins | sample 071ome_21_FD_148659 | JGI IMG/M metagenome (GOLD analysis project Ga0181578, IMG submission 148659) | Coastal salt marsh microbial communities from the Groves Creek Marsh, Skidaway Island, Georgia - 071401CT metaG (spades assembly) | ecosystem: Environmental > Aquatic > Marine > Intertidal zone... | reverse complement strand
GAAGCCGATGTTGATTGAATAGCGACCCGGGTCGCCAAAAAAGAAAAGGATTCCGGTAATGAGATTCAGAGCAAAGCCAAGCAGTACCAGCGGCAGTAGCTGATGAGTGGAAACCGGTGTCACTCCCGTGAGATGGCCAGCCATGCGCAGATCAACGACCAGCAGTCCGCCAAACAGTAGCGCCAGTCCCAGAAAGTGGATGATTTCCATCACCGGCCAAAGCCAATAAGTGTCCTGAATCCACAGATTCACTGGACTGCCGTCGGCAAAATTCGCGAGAGAAGACCACATGAGACTAAAAGAGATAAGCGATCAGGCGGCCGGCGATGATGGCACCGGCCCAGGCTGAAAGGGAGAGGCAAGCAAGCGTTCGTGTCAAAAAGTCTGAGGCCAGTGCCCCTGCGCCGTCAGTGAATGATTGTAGTCTACGCCTATGCAAGCCAAACGCGCAGCTCAGTCCGACGGCTATACAGACGAGCTTAGCCAGAAAAGGGGCGCTGCCTGCCAGATAACTGGCTTGAGAGCTGAACAACAAGAAGCCCGACAGGGCATTCAGGCAAAAAGCAGCGATAACCAGCGGGATCAGATCAGAAAATATCCGGAAGTCCACCTCCCCAAAAAAGCCAAGCAGTTTCAAATCCCGCATACTCAGCAGCCCGACTACGATGGCGAGGCCGACGATATGGCAGGCGAGCAGGGCAGGATAGGCCCAGAGAGATTCTCCGACCCAGATCGCCAGAGAGGTCGTTTCAAGCGCTGTCAGCAATGCGGCTCTCCCTGTGAATTCTGATGCTCATTTCTTTGCTGGCAAGTATTGGCCGGCAGGCTACTCAAGTCGGTGTTTACAGTGCTGACGGATCTCAAAGGAGTGCTCTCAGGCCCTTTTTCTGGGATCGACAGGAAGCGTTATGCGAAACCGCGCCCCGGCGGAGGGCTCATTAAAGGCCTGCATGGAACCCTGGTGCTTCGCGATCAGGCCGTGGCTGATATAAAGCCCTAATCCCGTTCCAGAACCAACCTCTTTGGTGGTGAAAAAGGGGTCAAATAATTTATCAAGATTTTCCGGCTCAATGCCGGGGCCGGCATCGATAAAATCAATGTGGACATCATCTGCTTCACATGAGGTGCGTATCGTGATCTTGCCCTGTCCCTCCATGGCGTGAGCGGCATTCATGATGATGTTGACGAAGACCTGGCTGAGTTGCCCGACCGTCGCCCAGATTTCTGGTAATTCACCATAGTCTTTTTCCAGTTCTATGCCATACCTGATTTCGTTCCAGACCAGTTTAACTGCCCCGTCGATAACGTCATTGATATTGCCGAAGCTTCGTTTTGAATCTTCGTCAGACCGGGCAAAGTCGCGCAGGTTCGCAATAATTTCCTCGACGCGACGAACGCCGCCGAGGCTCTCCTGAATACAATCCACGCCGTCCTTGGTGATAAATTCCAGATTCGTAGACTGCAGGAGTTGATTGAGGGAATTCAGTTTTCTGGTGACTGCAGCAGTAAGATCGGCCTTTGATACTTCGGTGGCCAGTCCCTGATAAGCCAACAAAGCTTTGGTGTATGACCGGGTGTATTCATGGAGCGTTTCGAGATTGCTCTTGATAAACCCGACTGGGTTATTAATCTCGTGGGCAACGCCGGCTGCGAGTAAGCCTATCGAGGCCAGTTTTTCCTGTTGAACCAGCCTTGACTGCTGATCCTGCAATTTGTCGTAGGCCTCTTGCAGCGTGGCATTTATCTGCTGAAGTTCAGTGGACTGCGTTTCTAGCAGCTTTTCTGCACGCAACCGGGCTGCTTTTTCCTCTTCGTAGGCGTTTTTGAAGTTTTGGGGCTCGCTCATTGAACCGAGATTTCAAACCTGCAGTGGTCGTCGCCGTTGTGGGTGCAGACATCATGCTTCATGGTGTATTCCACCTCATATTGCTCAGCGGCGCCTTTAATCAGGCCTTCTGCCAGGCTGCACAATTGGCGTGGAGATCGATAAAAGAGCGTGATTGAATTGTCATCTGGCTGCTCCCACTTAAGTGAAGGCAGATTCGGATTGGGGTAGAGCTTCATCACCTCTTTATGGATGACGTCCTCGATGCTCTTCAAGAAACTGATGAAATCGGGTTCAGATTCAACGAATATCGAGTGTTTCATATTCAGCGCATGGAACAGATGCAGTCCGAACGCGCGTACCAGATCCATGACCGGTGTGCCGGTGATCTCTGAAAGTTCGGCGACCATGGCCAGCAATTCCTCATCGGGAAAATCTTCCACTGCCGTGTAAACGCCACCGGATTCGGGGTTTACGGTGTCGAGGATCCGGTCCCAGACTTCAATACCGATTTTTTCTTCTATCATGTCATTGAAAGTCGTAAACACGATGCCTTTCATAGCATATCCCCGCCTTGTTATTGGGTTGAATCGCTTTTGTATCAATGTAGGTTCACAGCAGTCGCCTTCTAGCATAAACTAATGAAGGTTCACTAAAAACCTGTTTTTTGCATGCGCACGGCGCCTGATCGTGTTTCATCCATGGCAGGCAGTCCCTCGGGGTAGCGGGAAAACGCACTATGCACTCTGTTCTCATCGTCGATGACGATGATTTTGTTCTCAAGTCGTTGGCCAGATTGCTGAGGTCACAGGATCTCGCGATCAGCTATTACCACGACCCTCTCGAAGCGCTTATTCAGTGCACCACGCGAGAATTTGACCTGATTATTTCTGACCAGCGCATGCCGGGCATGTTGGGTACAGAGTTCTTTCGTCAGATTGAGGGGTATTTTCCGCAGACACGCCGTATTCTGATCAGTGGCTATTCCGACTTTAACGATGTGGTCGGCGCCTTCAATGACGACACTATCCACAAATTTGTGCTCAAGCCGTGGAATAATGTTCAGCTTAAAACGCTCGTCGCTGAAGAGCTGCAGCTGAAAGACGAAGGGGCAGCATCTGCCAGTCAGCTGATTGACATGCCCGGTGAAAGGCAGGCCGCGGTCGACAGCTTTCACGGCATCGTGACGCAAGACCCGGTGATGCTTGATCAGCTCAGCCTGGTATCAAAAGCCGCAAAAACGGATGCGCCGATTTTCATTAGTGGAGAGACCGGAACGGGTAAAGAGATGGTTGCTCGTGCGGTGCATCTGGAAAGTAAGCGCCGCGACAAGCAATTCGTCGCGCTGAACTGCGCGAATCTCACCGAGACCTTGCTCGAATCGCAGTTGTTTGGCCATAAAAAAGGGGCCTTTACCGGTGCGGATCAGGACCAGGGTGGCGTTATCATGGAGGCCGAAGGCGGAACGCTGTTTCTTGATGAAGTGGTCGAGATTCCAATGTCTCTGCAGGCCAAGCTGCTGCGGGTTCTGCAAGAGCGGGAATATACCCCTATCGGCGAGACAAAGGCGCGCAAATTCGACGTCAAGGTCCTGTCGGCGGCTGCGCTTAACCTAGAGACAGCGGTTCTTGAGGGAAAATTCCGTGAAGATTTGCGCTTCAGACTTGAAGTCATTCCAATTTCTCTGCCTTCGCTGCGGGATCGGGGGGTGGATATCCGTCTGCTTTTCGATTACTGCCTCGCTGGCCAGTTCGAGCGCCATGGCTTGCGTATGGTCCCGATTGAGGACGCGGTGTACGAGAAAATTCAGACCTACAGCTGGCCCGGTAACGTTCGCGAACTGGTCAATGTGTGCACGTATATCGCCGCGCTGGCGGGTGCCGATTGCGAGGAGATTACGCTGACCGACTTGCCGGTCGCTCTGAACACCTATGCCGGCATTCCCGAGCCTGCGGCACAGCGTGTCAATGTCTCGGCCTCCTCAGCAGCAGCGGCTGACGACGAGGCGCCTCAGATCAATCGTGCCGGCCTTGAAGAGGCGATTGAAGCGTTCGATGGACACCGTGAGAAGATCGCCGCCCATTTCGGGATCAGCCGAATGACGCTCTGGCGGAAAATGAAAAAGTACGGTCTGGCCTGACGCGCCAGGAGTCTCCGGCCGGGCCCGGAGCTTTCAGCGGCGCACTACCGCTCAGAATGTGTGTCTGACCCGAAAGGCATATCTAACCCCTTCGGTGCGACAGTAGTTCTCTATCTCTTCGATAATGCCAGAGGTGATGCGTCCATCGTAGCGGGTGCGTACGCGACAGTTCTCTCTGTCATTGGCATTTTGAATGTCGAAACGAAAGGTCACGCCACTGAATGCCCTTTTTTCCAGAAAGAACGAAAGGCTGTACTCTTCTGAATCGCGCTCCGTATCGAACAGATCAAAGTTGACGCGCTGCAGCCCCTGTTGATCGGACCAGCTGTAATTGAAGCCGTAGCTGAAATTCCAGGGCTGGTAGTCGTGTCGGAAGCTGGCGCGGGTAGACCAGCGTCCGGGGTAACGCATCCGACGTTTGCGCAGAAGAAACGGGTCGACGACAGACGAATCGCCCACGCCCATTCGCAGGGTTGCCAGCGCATTTGGCAGGCCGAGATAAGTCAACTTTGAGCTGGCCTCGACATTGATACCGACTCTTCTGCCATCGCCGATGTTGCCGCGGGCTGACAGCAGATTATCTTCCGAGGCAGAGACGTCGATTCGGCCGATGACATCCTCGATATCGCGGTAGTACAGCTGGGTATTGATGACGCCCAGTCCTTCCGGCAGGCGGTATTCGAAGTTCACATCGTAGCGCCAGGTCTGCTCCTGAACGACGTCCGGATTGCCACCCTGAATGTTCTGATCATCATCGCTGTTGTCCTGCGACAGGCTGAAATCAGAAAAACTGAGCTGCGAGACTTCCTTTTCAACAGTGGCCCGGAGCTGCATGGTTGGCGTGATGTCGAATCGGTAGTCCACGCGCGGTCTCAGAAAGCTGAAGCTGCGCGCATTATTGACATCTCCTGACTGCGTGATGGTTGAATCTTCAAAGATCAACTGGCTCTCCAGCGCCATGCGTTCGCTGAGCTGCCAGTTGTGAATACCGAAGTATTCATAGCGCATCTCCTCGATTTCGGAAAAGGCATTGTCCAGTTGTGCGGCTGGCAGGTTGCCGGTCGCCGCTGACGGCGCGCTGCTGCCATAGCGCGAGCCGACCAGCAGTCCGTTGTTGCGAATGGTTTGTGCGCCTTCAACCCCGAGTTCAAGGGCCTGTTCGGGAAAAAGATCCCAGGTATAGCTGGTCCGGATGATGCGTTCCCGGTCCCTGCCCAGACTTCTCAGAAACAGGTCTTTGTCGTCGCCGGCGTCCAGTACATCGAAACGTTCCCGAACAAAATCGCTTTCGGCATCATTGACCAGAAACAGCGCACGAAAGGTGGCGCCTGAACTGAAATCGTATTCGTAGTCACCGCCAATTTCCCAGTTGTCGCGATTAAACTGATTGCCCTCACGCACCTTGCGCTGGTCTACCGTGTCGCCGCGAAAATCGGTAATGGTCCGACTGACGTCGGTGGGCGGGTTCGTCTGTCCGAGCAGCGCATTGAGCTGCACAATACTGTTTTCAAACTGATAGCCTAGGTTCATGCTTGCCTGCAGATCGTTCTGATCGCGAATGATGCGCTCTTCACGGACCTCAAGCAGCCGGCCGGCCGGATCACGGCTGGCCTCAAAGGTGTCGTTGGCCCGGTATCTGGGTTCTGATTCGACAGCAAAAAGATAGTTGAACTGGCCGCTCTGGCCGGTGTAGGAGAACCGACCGCCCGGAGCCACGGTGCCGTCCTGAATCAGATCGGCGTTGATTTCAGCGGCAAGGCTGGAGCGAGAGGCTGATTCGACCAGAACGATGTTGATGACCTGACTGCCCCCTCTGACGTCGATTTCCTCGGAAGTCCCGCGGATAATCTCGATGTATCGCACCTGACTGGCCGCGATGCGGCGCAGCTGATCGCGGCTGCCGTTTGATTTTCCGGTAATTCGCTGGCCGTTAATCAGAATTTCGTTGCCGCCACCGCCAAGACCCCGGCGGCCGCCCCCGCCCCCGCGCCCAAGCGCCAGGCCAATGCCCGGGATGCGGTCAATCATGTCGTTGACTGAGACCGGCTGAAACTGTTTGAAGAATTCCGCCTCAAAAACGACCGTTGAATCTTCCAGAGATTCGTCTTCAGGGCTCTGGGCGCTGGCAGCTTGCCCAAGGCCAAGCAGGCTGATCAGGCAAAGCGGATAGAGGCGAGAAAAAAAGCTTGAACAGGGGCTGTGACGGCGCAGGAACACAGGTCACTCCATGGCTTGCCGCATCGGCGGGCTGTGTCGTGTCGTTGGGATACCCCTATAACGTGTAATCACTGTGCTCAGATTACAAGGGCGCACCGCCCGGAGCCCCGTAATATCCGTCGGAAAAGTGCAGCCGAATTTCTGCAGGGGCGCAGATACGGGCGGCCGGGGGGGTGATTAAGGCATTTTCTCGATGCGGGCGTCACCCAGCCATCAGGAAGGATCGTGATGCTGCAGTTCCCTCAGCTTTTCAAGGCTGATCTTGCCCTTGAGGGACATGATGTAGGCCGCACCGGAAAGCAGCAAAATCGAGGCCGACTCGCTGATCAGCACCAGCGCTTCGGTTTCCTTGCTTTGCATGACTATCAGTCTGCACAGGGCGGTGATGGCGATGATGATGGGCAAAGTCAGCGGTATTCGTGAAGAAGAAATATAGGCTCCCACCATGCCGATGACCTCTGCATAGATAAAGAGAATAAACAGCTGCTCGATTTCAAAGCTGAGTGTCCGGAAGGTTTCGGCAATCTGTAGGGCCGCCGCGCCGAAGGCCCCGATTCCGATGAAAAGCAGAATCGCCTTTTCGCCGATCTCGAAAACTGAGTATTTCATGGCGTTATCCGGGGTCCGATTATTGCAAGCTGTCTTTATCCTGGCTGGGATCCTGCCAATTACCGGCGCTCCGCAGGGTGAGGAATAAACCAGTAATCATCAGAGTGAACACCAGCGCCGCGACTCCGAGAAGAATTTGGTCGCTCATTTTTGTTTCGCTCCGATGACTATCAGTTTGAAGTAGATTCCAAAGCAAAGAATCGAAGGCACCCATACTGCGGTGAACAGCCCCTCCTCTCTTTGGCCAGAAAACCAGAGAAAACCCGACACCGCGAAAGAGATGCCCACCGCGAGGAGAATGAAAACGTCCGCTTGCTTCAACATGATTTGTTCTTCCTACTCAAGTGATCCTAAAGCAGCCAGCATACAGCCAAAAACGGCCAGCCCCGCTAAAGAACGTACCCCGGAATGCCCAGCAACTTCGAAAGTTGAAAACTGGAGCGCGCCTGCAGCGCAGCCTATGATGAGGGCGAACCCGGCAATGATTAACAGGATGCCGGTCCGAACGGCCAGCGTCCGCGCGACATTGTCATAGGTGACTTTCAACTGCATGCTTGGGAAACGATAAAACTAACGCCCTGGATCATGACAGTCCGATCATGAGCCGGACCGGTCCGTTCCGATCATGAAGAGCCCGGTACTGCAGAGGCCGACGTCCGTAGCTTCAGTGCGCCGGGTTCCGAGCCAGAAAGCTTACAATGGCGGCGAGTGCCTCATGAGGTTTCTCCAGACCGACGACATGGCCAGATTCAGGAATGATGACCAGTTCGAGGCGTTCGCCATGGCGCTGCTTCATCAGATGGCCATTTTCAACCGGAGCGGTTAAATCGTCCTCACCCATCACCATCAGCACTGGCCCCTCACCACCGGCAGACCACTGTTCCACCGGTGTGTTGAGGTTTGCATTTCTCTGGGCGCGACGCGCATCAGGCCAGTAGCGCAGGTTCGTGGCGTAATCCTGCAAGAGCGAGTCGTCGGTTGCAGGGGAAAACAGAGTGCGCCTCGCAAGCCGGATTTTTTCGGCCAGCGGCAGATCGGCTTCTCCAAGTAGGCGCGAGAGTTCACCAGGCTGAGTCAGGGCAGGAACCAGCCCGCCGGCCGCAATGAGCGTCAGGCTGGCAACACGATCAGGATATTCGGTGGCCAGCATACGAGAGGTGCGGTTGCCGAAAGCCCAGCCCACCATGTGGAATTTTTCTGCCTGCAGAGTATCGGCAATGGCAATGACGTCAGCTGCCAGATCACTGAGGGTCAGTTCCTCCAGATTGCCCGAGCTGCCCATGATGCCGCGCTGATTGATGACGATTGTGTGGTAGCCGGCTTCTGCCAGCAACGGCGCAAGGCGCTGGTATCGGGAATAGTCCCCTCCGCTTCCCGGCAAGGCGAGAATCAATTCGTCACGGGAATCGGCAGGAAGCCACTCGGCGACATTGAGCTGAGCATGGCCAATGTCAATAGTGCGGAAACCGGGCTCTGCTGCGTCAGAGCTGAACAGTACTGAAGTTGCCGCACTGAGGCAGATTGCCGCGGCCGTTTTAAAGGCTTTGGATGTAATTAAACTGAGTAATGACATGATAGTGTGCCTGGTTACTTTCAAATTTGAGCACGCGTTCTCGGAAGCGTGGTCCCTGTGATGAAAATCGATCCATGGGCCTGCGAGATCGTCTGCAACCGGAGGGCCGCTGAGCAAGCGAATATCTGCTTCTGTAGCCGAACCGGGAACGGTATTAATAGCAGATTCGGCCCGGGTATGCTGCAAATTGAAACAACACCGCTACATTGATTGTGGTCGACGTTCGTGAAATTCGGATTGGGCAGCGGTTCTGGATAAACCGGTTTAGAAATCGCTGTTGTCAGTTTCGAAACCGCCGGTTGGGTTGGTAAAAGCGTCGTGTGGCGAGCTGCGCGTTAGGATAGAGAAATTCTCCAGCTCACGAACCGTGAAACACGCTCTGTCGGTCCGTTGGTATCTGCCGGCAACGAAGTCTCGCGTCGGACCGAAGCAGACAACGTTATCAGATGGCGACTGCGTCATGTTGTATCGAATCAGTTCGTATTCAGTCATGGTCTCAAAGTCAACTTCTCCAGTCGATGAACAAGACTGAAGAACCAGGATCAAGACGGGCGCATTTGTGATTCTTGCTGTACCAATCATGCTGTACCAATCATAGAGCCGGCGTTGCTCCTGTGGTGAGTTAACTCCCGTTCAGATCCTTTAGAGTATGCACTCAGCTGCTCCAGGATGCCACGGCAAAGCATTGGATTGACTGAGTGGGATATGAGAATTCAGGAAAGCCCAGACTGTAATTGTGTCTGGAATGTGATTTGGTGGAGGCGGGGGGAATTGAATATTCTGCTTAAATTTTTGAAATTTATGTATTAATTATCTAAAAATTTTATCGATACCATCATTGATACCAACAATTTATTTCGTCTCCTCGCATACTCAGTTAAGTCCCCACTCATCGGGGGGGCGCTTATTGGTCGATCTCACAGTCCTGTTAGTTCCAAGGTGTAGGAAAATCAAAGGTACTTTGGCAGCTCAGCGCCGTGGGTATTTCGCGCCGCAGAGTATTGCTAGCGCTAAAGTCATTAGAATTGGTTGACCGAATCCGTGAATAACCAAGGCGGGGCTTAATTAGTAGGCGGGGGGAGGCTAACGCCTGCAGATATAGTTATAGTTGCTGCCAACACTTGCTAAAGCTGATTTTAAAAAGGAGAAGAAGAATGAAAAGACTACTACTGCTTGCGCTGATCTTCACTGCGCCGGCATTTGCTCAAGAAGAAACTGAGAATGAAGAGCGGCAGGTAGAAATCCGGATGGAGTCTCTTGGTGGTGGAGTTGAGGTTGCTGCCGGCGGAGCTAGTACAGATATTGTTTCTGCATTTTCAGACAATTCTATTTGGGTGGTGGAAGGTAGAGGCGTTAGGGCGGCTTCCATTACTTACTGTTGGGTAGATGATGACAATGAGCCGCACTGCAAGGAAGTAAAGTCGGAGTAAGCCAACTAGCGGTAGTTGGGATTGTCCTAAGCCGGTAGTTATTAAGCCGTAGAACCGTCAATAACTCCTGCCTTAACCGCTTAGGATGTCACTGAAACAAAAGCCCACAGAGGACAACTGTAATCCCCCCATTAGTAACCGCGTTTTTCAGTAGAGGGTTACGCCGCCATCATTAACCTTCGCGGCGGCACGCCGCCAATGGCGGTATTCGGTCGGACATTATTGTATTCCCATATCCATTGGGTCGCTAACTGACGTGCTTGATCAAGTGAATCGAAGCGATGCAGATCCAGCCATTCATGCCTTGCCGTGCGGTTAAATCGTTCGATATACGCATTCTGCGTAGGCTTACCCGGCTGGATATACAACAATGTAATTTGCTGTTTATTAGCCCACTCGATAAGCGTCTCTGAGACATATTCAGGGCCCTTATCACAGCGAAGCGCGGCAGGTTTTCCTCGCCACTCGATCACCTGCTCTAACGAGCGAATCACTCGAGCTGCTGGTAATGAAAAGTCTACTTCGATGCCTAGTGCCTCACGATTGTAGTCATCGATGACATTAAACGTACGGATCTTTCGCCCATCGCTCAACCCGTCTGACATAAAATCCATAGACCAAACCTGATTGGCAGCTTTTGGCACGTCTAGCTCGCCTGGGTAAGCTCGTGTAATGCGACTGCGCGGCTTTATGCGCAAATTTAGCTCTAGTTCGCGATAAATTCGATAAACCCGCTTGTGGTTCCAGCCAAAGCCTTTAACGTTGCGTAAGTGCAGAAAGCAGAGTCCGAAACCCCAGCGTTTATGCGCTTGAGTCAGACGCAGCAACCAATCGGCAACCCGACCGTTCTCGTCGCTTAGCCTGGCGTGATAGCGGTAGCAGGTTTCGCTGATGCCATAGACCTCACAAGAGAGTCTGATGCTTATGCCGTGTTTGCTAACCGCTTTCTTGGCCATCTCGCGTCGGGCAGATGGCCTTACAACTTTCCCTCAAGGGCTTCCTGCCGCAACTCTGACTTGATCCGCTCTTCGGCATACATTTTCTTTAGCCGTGCGTTCTCTGCCTCTAGCTCCTTTAAGCGCCGCATCAGCGAGGCATCCTTCCCACCGTATTTTGACCGCCATTGGTAAAAGCTGGCATTGCTCATGCCGTATTCTCGACATAGGTCGGCAACTGACGTTCCCACTTCGGCTTGCTTGAGAATGGCCACTATCTGACTGTCCGTAAATCAAGACTTCTTCATAACTCACTCCTCGTGATTTTTATCATAAAAGTCTCTACTTAAAACCACGACTACTTTTTTGGGGGATTACAAGAGGGCTCGGTGTATGTTTTGCTTTGTTGCAGTTTATTCAGGGGTTGATGCGTCAACTGCGCGCCGGAACGAGGCTGCGGAGAGCTCAATGTTGCACTTTGCTTTTCTGCCAAACAACCCAGACAAAGATAAGCAGGAACTCAGCGCTCGGTTTGTTAGTTATAGGCGATTGCCGTTCATTGAGGTGTCGTTTCGCCTTCCGCTGGCTTCGTGTCCGATCGGCAGCCGACTTTTGGAATCAATTATCTCCGATGTAACCTTTCGGCGCCTAGCTTTGATAGCTTAGTGATCGAGCAAAAGACGATACGTTATTTTTCAGCAGCGGCAGTCACCTGAAGCGTACTATGTTCTAGGTATTGCGCTGAAAGTGATAATTATGATTAGATTCGCGGTTGAGAGACGAAAAATACGCGGGGGCTCAATTCGGGGAGCTCACGACGAGGTGTTTCTTAGGGATGACAGCGTCATCAGCTCATCTCTTGTATCCATTTTTCTATGCCTTTTTACTAGAAAAGCCCAAGCCGGGCTGTGTGTTTTACAACGAAACTTGCGCTTGTGCCACAAAGGTATTCTGTGCAGATTCAGCGTTCATTCTCTCCCTTATTGTTGACTAACTCTCCGCGTAATTGTCACGACGTAGCCGCGGGAGCCTCTCTGTCTCGCTTCTTACGACTCGCTGTTTTTCTGCAAGCAGCGCTGTTTTTTTCCCCGCTCTCAAAGGCGGCGGTCCCCAGTACGTCAACCGAAGTAGGGGATTACGTAACTAACCCCGATACCGGCGAATTAGAGCTGGTTGTTGGCGCTGAAAATAGCATTGTGGTGCTCGATAGCGGGACCGCGATCTTCATTGGTTTTTCGATAGGCAATGAATTTACTGACAGTGATACCAGCAAAACTTTCAAAATCTATGAATTTGTGTCTCAAAATGGCGTTAACGTTACTGCTAAGGGTGAGCGCTTCTTCGACGAACAGGTAGCAAAAACCGATGCCGAAGGTGCCGTGATCAAAGACGATGAAGGCAATACCGTTTTTGAAACTGTGCAAAGGCGAGAAACGGTCGATGTGGCGCTTATTCAGTCGGTGGCGCTACCCGTAGGCCCAGATCCTGTTGATGCGGTGGTACCAGTGACTTCCAATTCCGGCCGAATCGATGAGCTCGCGTTCGGTCGCGGTGGGAGCAATGGGCGCGACGGTGGCGGTGTTCCCTTTTTCGGGGGCATAGTCGTAGGTGTATCTGCAACAGACGGCGGAAATGGCAGCACTGGCGCAGCACCAAGTAGAACAACGATTAGCTCAACTCACGGCACAATTACGGTGAGCGGCTCATCGAATAATGGCAAGGCGGGTATCAGGGTTGGCAGCATTGGTGGCAGTGGCGGCAAGGGCGGAAATGCCTACGTCGCATTGCCGGGTGGGGATGGCGGCGACGGCGGCAACGCTGGCAGTCTGTCGATTACAAATAATGTAAATGTTACGACCTCGTCGTCTAATTCGCATGGATTTATGGTCGTCAGTCAAGGTGGGCGCGGCGGGAATGGTGGTGACTCCTCGGGTGTTACTGGTAGCGGCGGTGACGGAGGTGTGGGTGGCAATGGCGGCAATGCTACAGCGATTAACCAAGCCACGATTCAAACATCGAGCAAGAACTCCTATGGGGTTTACGCGCTCAGCGCTGGCGGAAGAGGTGGCGACGGCGGTGACGGCGCTGGCATTGTCGCCTCAGGTGGGTCTGGCTCTACCGGCACATTGGGTGGTAGAGCGAAAGTAGATAATCGCGGGACTGTTGTTACCGCCGGCATAGATTCATTCGGTTTGATGGCTCAGAGTGTTGGTGGAGATGGAGGGTCAGGCGGGAGCTCAGGCGGATTGTCTTCTGTAGCGGGTGGCGGAGCCAGCGCCGGCAACGGTGGCGATGTCGAAGTGGTGTCGAATTCCTCTTCCTCAGTTGGCACAGCGGGACGAGGTGCTTACGGTGTTATGGCCCAATCTGTTGGGGGCGGTGGGGGTACCGGTGGCAGTGGCGTTGCCCTTAAAGCTAGCGCCGGCAGCGGCGGCAGCGCCGGCACCGGCGGTAAAGTGACGGTCAATGTGAACGGTGAGATTCGAACCGAAGGCTCGCAAGCTCACGGTATTCTCGCTCAGTCGGTAGGCGGTGGCGGCGGTAACGGCGGTGGTGCCGGCGGTCTTGTTGCGCTAGGTGGCAAAGGCGGTGGCGCTGGGGCGGGTGCACTCGTAACAGTGACTAATGCCGGTAGCATCATTACAGGAGCCAGTGATACGACCGTTGGCAACCGCGCGGCGGGTATTTATGCACAGTCAGTTGGCGGCGGCGGCGGCTCCGGATCAGATACAGGTGGTCTCGCCGCGTTCTCCTCCGGCGGTGGAGGCGGCGGAGCCGGTGGAACCGTCAAGGTTACAAACTCCGGCGATATCGCGACAAGGCACGACGATTCATACGGTATTTTCGCCCAGTCTGTCGGTGGTGGCGGCGGCGAAGGCGGCGGTGCGGGTGGGCTTGTTGCGCTTGCCGGCGGCGGCGGTGACGCCAGCGCTGGTGGTCTTGTAGAAGTTATAAGCAGGCTGAAGGGCGACGGCTCTGCATCGACCGTCCGCACCAATGGCGATAGGTCCGATGCAATATTTGCTCAATCTGTTGGTGGTGGCGGCGGTGTCGGAGGTAGCGCCGGCGGATTGGTAGGTCTCGGCGGTAGCGGAGGCAATGGCAGCGCAGGCGGCACAGTGAGAGTTAACAATGCGTCGTCACTCAGCACCTTGGGCTCTCGATCTAATGGCATTTTCGCCCAGTCAGTGGGTGGCGGAGGCGGCTCCGGTGGCGGTGCCGGTGGACTCGTCGGTATTGCAGGTGACGGCGGCGGCGGCGGCACCGGTGGCACAGTAACAGTGACCAATAGCGGGAATATTGTTACTGGTACATCCGGCAATTCGGATCGCTCAGATTCCTCTGCAATCTATGCGCAATCGGTCGGCGGTGGTGGCGGTTCAGGCAGCGGTGCAGGCGGCTTGATCGGAATCGGTGGCGGCGGTGGCGGCGCGGGCGCAGGCGGCGCGGTGACAGTCAATATCACCAGCGGCACGCTAGACGCATGGTATGACGATTCTTTCGGGCTATTCGCTCAGTCCGTTGGCGGTGGAGGCGGCTCCGGCGGTGGGGCCGGAGGCTTGGTCGCGCTCGGCGCTGGCGGCGGTGGTGCTGGCGCTGGAGGCAGGGTTGCGGTTACCAGCAATGGTGCTTCGATCTCGACAAAAGGCGATCGCGGTTCCGCAATCTTTGCGCAATCGGTTGGCGGTGGCGGCGGCAATGGCGCTGGCGCTGGCGGCTTAGTCGGCGTGGGCGGCGGCGGCGGCGGTGCAGGCAGCGGTGGTGAAGTGACCGTAATCAATAGCGCTGACCTCAGTACTCAGGGCAGTGAATCACGAGGCATTTTCGCCCAATCGATCGGCGGTGGCGGCGGTAATGGCGCCGGCGCTGGCGGATTAGTTGGCGTAGCAGGTGGGGGTGGTGCCGCGAGTCAAGGCGGTACCGTGGGCGTAACTAATTCCGGCGATATTTCGACCGGTGACGGTTCGCTGAGCGCAACACAGACAGCCACACAGTATTTAGCAAACGGAACACCGGTTGAGGTTACTCAGTCACGTGGCAATGCCTCAGCTATTTTTGCCCAGTCAATCGGCGGTGGCGGCGGATCTGGGGCTGGTGCCGGCGGATTAGTTGGAGTGGGCTCAGGTGGGGGCAGTGCAGGAAACGGCGGTAACGTGACGGTGAATTCCACTGGCAACCTCTCAACTCGATTCGCCGACTCTTTCGGAATATATGCTCAATCAGTTGGCGGCGGTGGCGGCTCGGGCGGCGGTGCGGGCGGATTAGTCGGAGTTGGCGGAGCAGGTTCTGCAGGAGGGAACGGCGGCAACGTGACCGCTAATAGCAATACACCCGCAACCACAATAGGCACGCAGGGCGAGAGGTCGAGCGGAATTTTTGCTCAGTCAATTGGCGGCGGAGGCGGCAGCGGTGCCGGCGCTGGAGGGTTAGTAGGCGTTGCAGGAAGCGGCGGGGGTGGTGGCGATGGCGGCACCGTTTCAGTCAGCAATAAGTCAGCGATTAGTACAGAAGGCTCTGAATCGAGGGGTATTTTTGCTCAATCTGTGGGTGGCGGCGGTGGTTCCGGTGCAGGTGCTGGTGGACTCGTTGGTGTCGGCAGCAGCGGCGGCAATGCCAGTGACGGCGGTTCGGTTTCAGTTACCAACAGTGGCAGCATTACAACGGGAGCCAACGGTGCCTCCCTCACCTACGTAGATCGCGTATTTGATGACACACTAACCGCTACAACTAACACCACTACGAGAAGCCATTCCTCGGCTATCTTCGCTCAGTCAATTGGCGGCGGCGGCGGCTCCGGCGGCGGCTCTGGCGGTATTGTAGGAGATAGCGGCAACGGCGGTGGCGCAGGTGATGCTGGCGCGGTAACAGTGACTAGTAGCGGCGATTTGAGCACACGTTTCAATGACTCTTTTGGCATTTTCGCTCAATCGGTTGGCGGTGGCGGCGGCTCTGGCGGCGGTGCAGGCGGTCTCGTGAGCCTTGCCGGTGACGGTAGTTCTGGCGGTGACGGTGGCGATGTAACCGTCACGACAGAAGGCGACGACGAGATATCAACCGAAGGTGAGCGTTCAGCCGGTATTTATGCCCAGTCAATAGGCGGCGGCGGCGGCTCGGCAGGTGACGCAGGTGGTTTGGTTCCGCTAGCAGGCGGCGCGACTGCCGGCGGGCTTGGCGGCGATGTAGAAGTGTCTAATGAAAACGACATTACTACTCGAGGTAACCTATCTGGGGGTATTTTTGCCCAGTCGGTTGGCGGCGGCGGCGGTGACGGTGGAGACGCATCGGGACCGTTTGCCATAGCGACAGACGGAGCCGCGGGTAATATTGGCGGCGATGTGACTGTCAACAATGCGGGTGATATTTCCACTGGGCTTACGTCAGACGGTATCACTACGGGAAATTATTCCTCAGGGATTTTTGCTCAGTCAGTCGGCGGTGCAGGCGGCAACGGAGGCAGCGCCTATTCTGCGAGTATTGGCTTTAGCCTTGCCATTGGAGGAACAGGTGGTGAGGGAGCCGCCGGTGGCGCTGTGGCTGTTAATCTGCTGCAGCGCGAGGCAGGTGACCCTATAACAAATATTAACACGCAGGGTGATTTCGCCTCTGGGTTATTCGCGCAGTCTGTAGGTGGCGGCGGCGGTAACGGGGGTGACGCAATTGCTGCAAGCGTTGGCTTGGGCTTCTCATCGAGTGTGGCACTCGGGGGCAACGGCGGTACCGCGGGTAATGGTGGCGCTGCCAGCCTTACCGGTGGAAGCAATATAACTACCCTGGGTGAACGAGCAATAGGCGTTTTTCTTCAGTCGATTGGTGGCGGTGGAGGAAACGGTGGATTAGCTGTTGCTGCTGCTGCATCCGCAGGCCCTGGTGCTTCGCTTTCGGTATCTACTGCGTTGGGTGGTAGTGGCGGCGTCGGCGGCAGTGCCGGAGCGGTCACCGCGACGACTACGGGTAATATCTCGACGAGCGGAATGGCTTCAACTGGCTTTTTATCTCAATCTGTTGGCGGTGGTGGCGGTAACGGCGGAACTACAGTTGCCGCTTCCGCTGCGTTTTCCGATGGCGGTGCGGGTGCTGTAAGCACTGCCATCGGTGGCAGTGGTGGCGGTGGTGGTGCAGCCGGGACCGTGACGGTTGATCACACAGGATCAATTACGACAGCGGGTGCTGATGCTGCGGCATTTTTAGCTCAAAGCGTTGGTGGCGGCGGAGGTAATGCCGGTACTACCATCGCAGCTTCAATTGCGGGTGGCGGCGCGGCTGCGGGGACCATCGATACGGCTGTCGGCGGAAGCGGCGGAACGGCTAGTAATGGCGCAGCGGTGGATGCAACGCTAACCGGAGACGTAACCACTGCTGGCGAAAACGCCTATGGCTTTCTCGCACAATCTATTGGTGGGGGCGGGGGTAATTCTGGTCTCAGCGTGGCTGCAGGTGCAAGTGACGCAGGAGTAGGAAGTGGCTCATTGTCTACTGCGATCGGTGGCAGCGCTGGCGGCGGCGGCGCAGGTGCAGTCGTCATCGGTGAATACTCAGGTATTTTGAGCACGAGTGGCAACAATGCTATCGGCGTGTTTGCACAGAGCCTTGGCGGTGGCGGTGGCAACGCGGGAACCAGTATTGCCGCAGCAGGGAGTGGTGCGGGCGTTGGGTCGGGCGCTGTAGGCATAGCGATAGGTGGAAGCGGCGGTGCGGGCGGCAGCGGCGACGAAGTAACGCTCACGACGGCGGGCAGAGTCACTACCTTAGGCAATAATTCTGGAGGCATCATCGCGCAGAGCATCGGCGGTGGTGGCGGTAACGGCGGCACGGCCATAGCTGGGGCGCTTGCGGGCGCGGGCACAGGGGCTGGTACGGTGAGTTTCGGCCTAGGCGGAAGCGGCGGCGTTGGCGGCGTCGGCGGCAAAGTAGACCTCGACGTAGACAGCGAAGTCAGAACATCAGGCAATAATTCAGTTGCCGTGCTCGCGCAGAGCCTTGGCGGCGGCGGCGGCAATGGTGGTATGTCGATTGCAGCAGGAGGCGCAGGTGCCGGCGTTGGGGCTGGTGCGGTCAGCGTTTCGATTGGTGGCTCCGGTGGCGAGGGCGCCGCAGGCGGTCGGGTTGAACTGACAAGCACAGATAAAACTATAACCACTTCTGGCGACAATAGCGGAGGCATACTGGCGCAATCGCTCGGTGGCGGCGGTGGCAATGGCGGGCTAAGCATTGGTGCCAGCGGCGCTGGGGCCGGCACGGGTGCAGGTGCGGTCAATGTCAGTGTTGGTGGCAGCGGTGGTACCGGCGGTATTGGCGGAGCGGTAGTGCTCAATGCGAGGAATAATGTCACAACGGGTGGCGCAAACTCTGCCGCTATTACCGCCCAGAGCATTGGCGGCGGCGGCGGTAATGGCGGTTTTAGTGTCGCTGCAGGCGGCGCGGGTGCTGGCACCGGTGCGGGCGCAGTTTCATTGGGGCTCGGCGGCAGCGGCGGCAGTGGCAACACCGGTGGGCAGGTTGATGCCACGGTAACAGACAATATATTGTCAACAACCGGTGATTATTCGTTCGGTCTTCTCGCACAGTCGGTTGGCGGTGGCGGAGGTAACGGTGGTTTTACCGTTGCGGGCACGCTAGCACGCGCGGGAACAGGCGCAGGTGGCGCGAGTGTTGGCATAGGAGGCAGCGGTGGCTCTGGCGGTCATGCGGGCGACGTTAATTTAACTTCTACTTCAATAATCACTACGGGGGGTGTAGGCGCAACCGGTGTGGTAGCGCAGTCGATTGGTGGGGGTGGTGGTAACGGCGGGTTTAGCGTTGCAGCAACCTTGGCAGATTCAGGAACCGGGTCAGGTACAGCCAATGTAAGCCTCGGAGGCAGTGGCGGCGGCGGCGGTAACGGCGGTGAAGTCGATGCAGATGTGGGAGGATCTGTCAGTACCACGGGCGAAGGCGCTACTGGCATATTGGCGCAATCCGTCGGCGGCGGCGGCGGCAGCGGCGGTTTTTCGGTCGGAGTGGGCGGTTCTGCTTCTGGCACAGGAGCAGGCAATATCGGCATTGGGCTTGGTGGTTCAGGTGGCGATGCGAGCAGTGGCGATGACGTCACATTGGATGTTGGTGCATCACTGGTTCAAACAGCAGGCGATAACAGCGGCGGTATTTTAGCTCAGTCAGTCGGCGGTGGCGGCGGCGCCGGAGGCTTTGCGGTGGCTAGCGCAGTGTCTGTCGGTGGTAGCGGCGCTGGGAGTGCATCGGTGGCAGTAGGGGGTAGCGGCGGCGGTGGCGGTAACGGTGATGTCGTCGATTTCACCTATGAACGAGCCGGTGAAGAAGCCGGTAGTGTGATTACCGAAGGCACTGATTCGGCTGGTATTACTGTGCAGTCAATTGGCGGCGGCGGCGGCCAAGGCGCATTTTCAGTAGCTTTATCTCTCGCTAAATCAACCAAAGCAGCAGGTAACGTTACTTTGAGCATTGGCGGCTCGGGAGGTGACGGCGGCACTGGGGCAGCGGTGACTAGTAACTCCAATACGAGTATTTCAACTACCGGCGACCGCTCCGCAGGCTTGAGTGTTCAGAGTTTAGGCGGCGGCGGCGGAAATGCGGGCATGAGCATAGCCTTGGCAGGCGCGCTGACAGGTAAATCCGGCGGCTCCCTCACGCTTAGTATCGGCGGAAGTGGTGGCGGTGGAGGCTCCTCTGACGAGGTGACTGTCAATCAAAGAGGAACGATTTCTACCCAAGGCTCAGACTCGAGCGGCATTATTGCTCAGTCGATAGGCGGCGGTGGAGGTAGCGCTAGTTTTAATGTAAGCGTATCGGGATCGTCTGGCGCTGAAGCTAAAGAGAGCACAGGAAATGTAAATTTCGCGATCGGTGGCGCAGGTGGCGAGGGGAATAACGCCAGCAATGTAAGTGTCAGTCAAATTGGCAATATTACAACACAGGGTGCACGTTCGAATGGGCTCTTCGCCCAATCAGTCGGAGGAGGTGGCGGTAACGCTGGCTTTGATTTCACCTTTGGCAAAGGCGGCACGGGAGTCAAAGGCACCTTGGGAGCCTCCGGTGGTATAGGCGGAGACGCGGGCGATGTTGATGTGAGCTATCAAGGGGCATTGGTAACTGAAAGCGATGCGTCCTACGGTATTTTTGCTCAGTCTATTGGCGGTGGTGGTGGTGTTAGCAGCTCTTCGTCGATAAGTGCCAAATCAGAAGCCTATGGGGATAGGGGCACAACAATGAATGTTGGTCTTGACGGCGTCGAGGGCGGCTCCGCAGGCGATGTGACTATGTTGGTTGGTATTGAGTCAGATGCCGAAAGTCTGACCACATCGGTAAGCACCTCCGGTACAGACACTCATGCCGTTTTTGCGCAGAGTATTGGTGGCGGCGGAGGCACAGCTGCAGCGGCATCCACAGGGAAAAAAGGCACACCAACGATCGGTCTAGCAATGGGCGGTGATGGCGGCACTGGAGGCGTCGCAGGTACAGTTTCTGTGACTAGCGACGCAGCTATCTCTACCTCTGGCGATGGTTCCTATGGCGTTTTGGCCCAATCCGTCGGCGGCGGCGGTGGTGTTGGAGGGTCGGCACATACCGGTGGTTTGGAGGGTAAGTCCATTAGTATGAGTGCTGCACTCGGCGGAGATGGTGGTGAAGGTAATTTAGGTGGCGCAGTTGACGTCACTAACAGCGGATCAGTGACCACCACAGGCTTCAAATCCCATGGCATAGTTGCGCAGTCTGTAGGCGGCGGCGGCGGCACAGGTGGCGGCACAACAAAATTTGATGGGTTTACCTCGCTTGAGGCCAGCTCCAACGTCAATATGAGTTTCGCTATGGGCGGCGATGGGGGCGACGGATCCGCTGGAGGAGCGGTTGATATTGTGAACACTGGCGCGCTTTCTACAAAAGGCGACGGAGCGATTGGTGTATTGGCTCAATCGGTCGGTGGCGGCGGTGGTCAAGGCGGCTCTACGATGTCAGGCGGGATACCGAGTCTGAAGGGCGGTGTAGATATGAGCCTGAGCTTTGGTGGCGATGGCGGCACTGGTGCAACGGGCGGCAACGTTACAGTAAGCAATGAAGGCGAAACGGCAACGATTGCGACAGAGGGCAATGACGCCCACGGTATTGTCGCGATGAGCATTGGCGGTGGGGGCGGGTTAGGTGGCGACTCTATGCGCATGCGTGCTGGCGCTGCGGTTGACGAACCCTCTTTACATGCGGTCATGAATTTAGGCGGTAGCGGCGGTGAAGGCGGCATCGGTGGCGCTGTCACGGTTGTTAACGAGCGAGCAGTCACAACCCTTGGCGACCGTGCTCACGGCATACTGGCTCAGTCAATAGGCGGTGGTGGCGGTACCGGTGGCACAGCCGTTGTGCTTAATTTGGATGAAAGTAAAACGCCAACACAGTTTTCGAGTGCGATAGGTGGTAGCGGAGGCGACGGCAACCGAGCCGGCGCTGTGGCTGTGACAAATGCCGAGTCAGCGACCATTGACGTGTCAGGATCACGAGCAGTGGGTATCTATGCGCAATCGGTTGGCGGAGGCGGTGGCAGCGCTGGGAGCGACATAAAAGTTAATACTAAAGCCTATGCGCTCTTGTCTTCTCCTATTACCGATTCGACGATTGATCAACTCTTAGGCGGCGATGGCGGAGCCGGCGCAGACGGTGGTGCGGTTACGGTTATTAACAATGGCACTATTAATGTGCGCGGCGATAATGGTTACGGCATATTTGCTCAATCAGTCGGTGGCGGTGGCGGTGAGAGCACTTCAACCTTGGCGTCGATAGTAGGTTTAGATAAAGACATTTACTTAAACGGTCTACTCGGCAGAACAGATGCGAGTGAGGGCGTTGCTGGTATTGTAACTGTTGAAAACACTGGCGATATCAATGTTTTTGGCGACGGCAGCGATGCTGTGCTAATGCAAGCGATTAATGGCGGTGGCGGTGCGGCTAACCTCTTCCTAGATCTGAGTGATAGCGCAATCGAGGCTGGCGATGTCTATGTTCCGCCTGAGTCCGATGACGACATGGCAAAACTCGCGGGTCTCCTGCGACTTGGGGCTGACAAGATGGCCGGCGCCTGGGCCAGCGCGTTCAGGTCAAAACAAGATGGCGATGTCACCACAGACGGTGATGCAAGCAGAGGCAGTCAGATGCAAAGCATCGGCGGCGGCGGAGGTAGCCAGAGAACAGAAATAGAGGTAAGCGACAAGGGTGAGCGTCGTGTGGTTTTAGGCACAGAGCTCGGAGGCATCGAGGTTGATGGCGCGGCCGGAGGTAGAGTTGACGCCGAGCGAACGGGTAATCTTACTACCCTCGGCTACGCTTCGCAGGGTGGTTTTGTCCAGTCTATTGGCGGTGGCGGTGGCTCTTCAATTCTATTGATTACGCCGGTAGCACCAAAAACGGAAGAATTCGCTGCTCCTGCAGCATTCTCATCCCCAATGCTAATGAGCCTAACTTCTGAAGAAGAGCCTGAGCCCGCAGAGATAGTTGCTCCAACCGAAATTGTGCTTGGCGGTCTCGGTGGATCGGCGAATGACGGCGGCGATATTGACTATGTAGGAGATGGTCAGATCTCAACAAGCGGTGATTTCTCGCCCGCAATGGTTGTCCAAAGTATCGGTGCAGGCGGTGGTCAATCCACTGTGCTTGGCGCTTCTCTAGTAGACGTAACTCTGGGTGGCAGCGCGGTAGATGATACCGACGAAGAAACAAGGGCACAGGGCAACGGCGGCAATATTCGTTTCGTCAATACCCGCAGCGATGTTGATTTCCTTACTCAAAACGATGAGGACTCCGCTTCTATAGTAGCTCGCGGAACGTCATCCAATGGCCTTGTCGTTCAGAGCATTGGCGGCGGCGGAGGTTTTGCACTAACCGATGCGCCAGAGGTTAATGTTTTCCAGAACTCGGGGAATATCGGCAACGGTGGCAACCTGGATGTCACTATTGGGACCGTATTTAGCTACGGCGACCGTGCAAATGCTGTAATGCTTCAGTCGCTTGGCGGCGGCGGGGGTATCGTGAACGCCGAAGCGGTCGGGTCGAGTCTTGGCGAAGGCACTGCCGGTGACATTGATGTCGACATTCAAGGCCATTTAGGCGTATTCGGCGAGGATGGTATTGGCCTGATAGCACAAAGCGAAGGGCGAGACGGCAGTGGCGATATAGACATCCTGGTTCAAGGTGACCTTGTTGCTGGTGGCGAGCGAAGTTTAGGAATCAGAGGTGAATCGTTATCCTCCGAAGGTGAGCGCGGCAACGTGTCTACTAGAGTGCTCGGTAATTTAGAAGCAGCAGGCAAGCAGTCCATCGGCATTGACGCAAGAGTCGTCACGGACGAAGACTACGACAAGGAGACGCGGCTCGAAATTGGTAAGAGCATAATTGCCAGTGGGGAAGAGGCACAAGGCGCACTAGTTGAAATCGAGGCTGCAAATATCGGTGCCGGTGACCCAAGTGTAAACAGATCCATCGTAACCGTTGGTGAATCAGTTGTTGCTAGTGGTCTTCGTAGCAAGGGTGTGGTGCTTAGTCATGATGCGGCAGACGTTGATCGCAAACTAGAGCTTGAAGTCAATGAAAGCATAAGCGCGTCAGGAGAAGACGCGACAGCGACGGCGCTAGACATAACAGCAACAGGTACCGCGAAATCAGCGATTGTAAGTGTTGCCAGCAATGTACAGGTTACTGATGCCGGTATTGGCGCGACTGCGCTGGCTATCAATGAAGAAGCAGAATCTCTTGATGGACCCGTGACGCTAGACATTGGCGGCGGGCTAATCGCCGCGGGTAGCAGTTCAACGGGCGCTAGCCTAACTAGAACATCTACTGAAGAGCTAACTGCTGAGGCAGTCGCTATAACTGTCGATGATTTTTTGGCAGCGACTGCAGAGGATGCGACTGGTCTTGAAATTGAGCTAACTACAGAAAACGGAACTGGTTCGGTTGCGCTTTCGGTCGGCGAAGATGATGAAACCGATGGCGGCCTTTACGTTGAGGGTGACCTTGCAACTGGCGGCGACATCAGAGTGGTTTCCGAGTCAGGTGCTACAGGCAGCGTTGTTGCCACCATTGACGGCTCGGTTACGGTTATTGGAGAAGCGGCGACAGGTCTATTGATCGATGGCGAGGCTGGTACAGCTGCCGGCGCCGTGACAACTGAGTTTACCGGTACGTTGGGTGTGAACGGCATCGATGCGCGCGGATTAGTGGTCGATCTGGAGGCCGGTACTAGTGCCGGCGCAGTCACGACCGATATCGCGGGCAACGTTACCACCGAAGGTGACGGCAGCACTGCAGTAGATATTATTGTCGACGCGGAAGACGCTGCAGGCGCAGTAACAACTGAGGTTACCGGTGCGTTGGCTGTGAATGGCACCAATGCCCGCGGGCTGGCGATTGCGGTTGACGCGGGGACCAATGCCGGCGCAGTAACGACCGACATTACGGGCAACGTTACCGCCGAAGGCGAAGGCGCGCAGGCGTTGAAAATAGCCGTAGTCGCAGGCGGTGATGTGGAGGCAGTAGCGACAACTATCGGTGGTAAAATTATTGCTGCCGGCGCGCAGTCAACTGGGGCTGGAATCAGCATCGAGGCTATCGAGAACGCTGTTCCCTCCACGATCAATGTTGCTGACGACATCCAAGTTAGCAGCACGGGCACAGATGCGACTGCGCTAGAGCTTGAGTTTGATATTGCCAAGCTTATTGCGCCATTAGAGTTCGATGCAGGCGCGAGCATTATAGCCAGTGGTGTACGCTCGACCGGAGCTCTAATTACGATGAGTACCTCGACGGAGCTCTCCGATGAGGCACTCGAAGTAACTATCGATAATGCGCTCATTGCCAATGCAGAAGACGCAACGGGCTTGTCAGTCAAACTCGAAAACGAAGCTGGCACCGGATCGGTTGTGCTTAGCGTCGGCGAGGACGATGAAACGGATGGCGGGATTTTGGCCGAGGGCAAAGGTGCGCTCGGTGGCGCCATTGAGGTGCTGGCAGATTCCGGTTCAACGGGCGCTGTTGGCACAACAGTAGATGGCGGCATTTCGGTGTTGGGCGAAGGAGCGACGGGTCTCCTTGTTGATGCTGATGCAGGGTCGGATGCGGGTGCTGTCACCACTACGCTTGACGGTGAATTGCAGGTTGAAGGAGAAGCCGCGCGAGGTATCGCAATCGCTGTGAATGCAGCGGGCGATAGCGCTCCAGTGGAAACAACAATAGATGGGAACGTTAGCTCGACCGGTCTTGGAGCTAAGGGCATAGAGCTCAAGCTCGAAGCTGGAGCAGATGTTGCCGCCATCACCACGCTTGTTAAAGGCGATGTGGCGAGCGGTGGTGAGAACGGCTTTGGTTTGTCAGTGTCATCGGTTGGCGGCGTTAGCACCGACGTTGTTGATACTACTATTGACGTCGACGTGTTTGCCGAAGGCCTCAGTAGCACCGGTGTGGGCATTGAAATCGATGCCGGCCAAAGTAGTGGCGAGGTTACTACTGAAATAGGCGGCAATGTAGTCGCCATCGGAGAGCTCTCAACCGGCGTTGATTTGAGCGTATTAGCCGGCGAGAGTGCATCGCAGATCCAATTGGATGTTGCTGGCGATGTTGGCGCGACTGGCCTTAACGCAACAGGCATT
>Ga0181578_10001158_pt1 | contig 25387 bp, 21 predicted proteins | sample 071ome_21_FD_148659 | JGI IMG/M metagenome (GOLD analysis project Ga0181578, IMG submission 148659) | Coastal salt marsh microbial communities from the Groves Creek Marsh, Skidaway Island, Georgia - 071401CT metaG (spades assembly) | ecosystem: Environmental > Aquatic > Marine > Intertidal zone... | reverse complement strand
CCTCGAGGAATTTTTCCCCCTGGAAAAAGCCCTTCCCGAGGCTAGCTCAAGGGAGCTTTCACCTTCGTTGGCTTTCAGGTAGACAAAACATGACTCGACTCCGACGGAGATCCTGCAGCCGAAGGGATCGATAGAATAACGCGTAGGTCGGCATAGACCCGCAGGGTCGTTTACCGACATTGCAGATCACTTATCGGCAAACGCTGCGCTATGCTGACCTACAACAGCCAAAGAAAGCCATGGGAAAAGAAAGGAGAATCTGTCTTTTCGAAGTGTGCATTCTTCGAAGCCAGTTGAGCCCGTTAAGCCCCGCCGAGAGGACGTGGGCTTGCAGGGTCAGCCGGCCAGGGGTGGCCGGCTGAGCGGACCGGAGGCAGGATGCCGACTGTCCGCGACCCGTCGCAAGACCGTGGCCGCGAGGGAAGCCGAAGCCCGGGGCGCCCGGGCGGGGTTTTCTTGGGCACTTCTTTTCCAAAAAGAAGTGCCGCCCCTCCGGCAGGAGCAAGAAAAGAAAAAAAGCGATTGAAGGTAGTATGTCGGCAAACGACCCTGCGGGTCTATGCCGACCTACCACCCGCTTAGATTATGATTTACTGAACGTCTCAGCGACCTTGTCGCCAAAGTCAGACGTCGAAATCATGGTCACGCCCGACCCTTCCTTGGACAGATCCGGTGTACTGAAACCGGCCGCGAACACACTCTGCATGGCGTGCCACAGCTTGTCGGCTTCTTCTTTCATGCCGAAGGACATGTCCAGCATCATCGCCACGCTGCCGATCATCGAATAGGGGTTGGCAATGTTCTTGCCCGCGATATCCGGAGCGCTGCCATGGGAGGGTTCGTAATAGGCTTTCTCAGGACCCATACAGGCTGAGGGCATCAGGCCCAGGGAGCCGAGAATACCGCCGCCCTGGTCGGACAGGATGTCACCAAACATGTTTTCCATGACCATGGTGTCAAACATGGTCGGCTTCAGGCACAGGTAGGTCGCAGCCGCATCCACCAGGATGTTGATGACTTCGACTTCCGGATAGTCGGCGTGGACTTCTTCCATCACCTCGTTCCACAGCACGCTGGATTTGAGCACGTTGGACTTGTGGATGTTGTGCAGCACCTTCTTGCGTTTCATGGCGGTCTCGAAGGCCACCTTCATGATGCGCTTGATCTGGTCTTCGTCGTATTCCAGGGATTCGTTGACGTAGCGGCGGCCATCTTCGTTGATGCCGGTTTCCTTCTTGCCAAAGTACAAACCGCCCACCAGTTCACGAATCATCATGATGTCGATGCCGTCACCAATGATTTCCGGTTTCAGGGGCGAGAAATGGGCCAGGCCCTTGGGCAGGTACACCGGGCGGAAATTGGCGTAGGTGTTGTAGCGGCGGCGCATCGGCAGCAGGGCGCCACGCTCGGGCTGCTCGTCCACCGGAATCTTCTTGGATTCTTCATGGCTCAGGCCGATTGGGCCTTTCAGGATGGCGTCGGCGTCATCGGTGACTTTTTTGCTCTCATCGGGATAGGAGGAGCCGGTCTCGAACCAGGCGCTGGCGCCGAACGGGGTGTGGACGAGGTCAAAGGACACGTCATTGCGTGACTCGACCAGTTTCAGGATTTTCACGGCTTCCGCCATGATTTCGGGGCCGATGCCGTCGCCATCGAGCAGGGCAATTTTGTATGAGCTCATGAGTTTTCCCGGGTTTTCAGGGGGTTGAAAAAGCGCGCTAATGTACCACTTTAACCGATTGCTGACAAAAGCCATCGACGCACGCCGGACTCACATTCCGTGCAATTGTGGATAACCCGGGAATGTCTCCTTTATTTCCCAGAAATTGTCCCTTGCCGGTACTCAAACCCGCCAAGAACGACTAAAATGCACCGCTTCAAAAAAGTGGCTACCCGCCACGTCAAGCAGCGGAGTTGAACACCCTATGACCTCTACCCAGGCGCATACGAGTAACCAGAAACTCATCAACTGGATCGAAGAAATCAAAACCCTGTGCCAGCCCAGTGATGTTTACTGGTGTGATGGCAGCCAGCAGGAATACGACAGACTGTGTGAAGAACTGGTTGAAGCCGGCACTTTTATTCGTCTGAATCCCGAACTTCGACCCAACAGCTTTCTTTCCCGCTCCGACCCCCGCGACGTTGCCCGCGTCGAAGATCGTACCTATATCTGCAGCGAACACAAGAAAGACGCCGGCGCCACCAACAACTGGATGGCCCCGGACGAGATGCGCGGCACCCTGGACGGCCTGTTCGAGGGCTGCATGAAAGGCCGCACCATGTACATCATTCCGTTCAGCATGGGCCCCCTGGGTTCCGACATTGCCCAGATCGGCGTACAGATCAGTGACAGCCCCTACGTCGTTGTGAGCATGCGCATCATGGCCCGCATCGGCAGCAAAGTGCTGGACGTGCTGGGTGACAACGACTTCATCAAGTGCCTGCACTCCATTGGTTACCCGCTCACCGACGGTAAGCAGGATGTGCCCTGGCCCTGTGACCCGGACAACCGCTACATCGTGCATTTCCCGGAATCCCGTGAAGTCATTTCCTACGGTTCCGGCTACGGCGGCAACGCCCTGCTGGGCAAGAAGTGCGTTGCCCTGCGTATTGCGTCCGTGATGGCGCGCGACGAGGGCTGGCTGGCCGAGCACATGATGATTGGCGGCGTGGAAAACCCTGCAGGTGAGAAGACTTACATAGCCGGCGCCTTCCCGAGTGCCTGCGGCAAGACCAACCTGGCCATGCTGATTCCGCCCGAAGGTTTCGATGGCTGGAAAGTCCACACGGTGGGTGACGACATTGCCTGGATCAAACCGGGCGAAGATGGCCGCCTGTATGCCATCAATCCTGAATACGGCTACTTCGGCGTGGCGCCGGGTACCTCCATGGACTCCAACCCGGCTGCCATGGAAACCATGAAAGCCAATTCCATTTTCACCAACGTGGCCCTTACCGATGACGGCGATGTCTGGTGGGAAGGCATGACCGAAGAAACCCCCGCGCACCTGATCGACTGGCAGGGCAATGACTGGACACCGGATTGCGGCCGCAAGGCAGCGCATCCGAATGCCCGCTTCACCTCACCCGCCAGCCAGTGCCCGAGTGTCGACCCGGACTGGGAAAACCCGAAAGGCGTGCCCATCAGCGCATTCCTGTTCGGCGGCCGCCTCTCTACCACGTTCCCGCTGGTCTACCAGAGCAAGGACTGGGCGCACGGTGTCTACATGGGTGCCACCCTGGGTTCCGAGGCCACTGCTGCCGCTGAAAACCAGGCCGCCATCCGTCGTGACCCGATGGCGATGCTGCCGTTCTGCGGTTACAACATGGGCGACTACTGGAAACACTGGCTGAGTATGCAGGACAAGGTCGATACCCTGCCGGTGATCTTCCGCGTCAACTGGTTCCGCAAGACCGAAGACGGCGGCTGGTTGTGGCCGGGCTTTGGCCAGAACATGCGCGTGCTGCAGTGGGTGGTCAATCGCGTCAATGGCGCCGTCGATGCCGACGAGACCGTATACGGTTACGTGCCGCGCTACGAGGACATCAACTGGAACGGCCTGGCCTATGACAAGGCCACCTTCGAGGAACTGATGAAGATCGATCCGGCCAACAGCATCCGCGAAGTGCAGGACCAGACGGCCCTGTTCGAAAAGATCGGCGATCACCTGCCGGAAGAGATGAAGGTCATCCAGAAAGAAATGCTGGACGCCCTGCAGTAACATTGCCAAGGCAAACAACAAGGTAAACAAAAAGCCCGCTTCATGCGGGCTTTTTTGTGCCTGTCATATTGCGACGGTCATTGGGTGTTACTGAATACAGACGTATTGTTGATGGTGTTGGTAATGGCCTGCTGGTAGCGCGTCATGAGTGCCTGACGCCGGGAAGAGTCCAGGTCATGGTCCTCGCCATCCGTTGGCTGCCAGAAATCAAAGCCGGTGCTGATATAGGGGATGCGCAGTTTCATGTCCGCAGTTACCACTGCAATACTGTGCCAGTCGCTGACATTGATCGACTCTCTCGGACGCAGATCCAGCAGACTGAGGCCGAGGCTGTAATCCTTGTAACTGTGTGGTGCACCGAGCAGATCAAGCAGGGTGGTGGCAATATCCATATGGCTGGTGAGTTCACTAACCTGTTTTGGCGCCTTTCCGGGTATATGCAGCACCAGCGGTACATGCGTCTGTTCTTCGACAAATGTGGAGTTGTGTCCCCAGTTACCTTTTTCCATGAACTCCTCGCCATGATCGCCGGTCACGATGATCAGCGTGTCATCGAGCATGCCACTGGCTTCGAGACTGGCGATAATGCGTCCCACCTGTTGATCCACCCAATAGCCGGCATTGCGGTAGCGATTCAGAATGCCATCCACGTTTTCTGCTAGGTAGTCCTTGGAAAGCTCCGCATAGTTGAGAGAGGTGACGTACGGCGTTTTCAGTGCCTGTGCTTCCGGAAAGAAGTAAGGCGCATGTGTGGATTCGAAAAACTGGAACGCCATGACAGGCTGCTGGCGGGGTTGCTGCAGAAACTCAATGAGTGCAGTCGTGTTGCTCTGGTCGCGTTGCCAGGGAGACAGATCCGGATCGGCTTCGTGGTAGTTTGCCGCGGGCAGGTTGGCCAGTATGGTTCTGTCGAATTCCGGATAACTGAATTGTGCGCCGGTACGCATGTCAAACGCATAGTGCAGGGCCTGCAGACGGTCCATGAGCAGGGGACTCTGGCGGGCATAGAGAAAACTGTCCCAGTACGAGCCGTAAAGACCGTAAAACATGCCGAACATGCCTTCCCGGGTACCGTTGCCACTGGAATAGTGGTTCTGGTAATGCCAGGACTGCTGTGCCAGTCGCCAGGTGTTGGGCATGATCTCGGGAGTGAGCTGGTCCCAACGCAACGACTCCGCCACCAGCCAGACGATATTCGGTGTCGTTACCGCGTTGTTGAAGGTGACTTCATAGAGCGGGTATTGCAGCCGACTGCTATCCGCATGGGCAATGAGGCGACTGCTGTGTTCACTGGTGTAGCCAAGCTGGGCGGCCAGCTTGCGAAAGCGTACTTTCTGGAAGAACGGGTAAGCGTATGCGTGTTCGAGAACGGCCGGGTCGTTGGTAACGTCGCCAATGCCGTAGGTGATGCCCTGGGCCAGGAACAGGCCGAAAAAGCCTGCTATGAGGGCAGCAGGGCGTAGCCCGCTTGGTCGCCACAACAGGCCATGGCGATAGACGGCGAGGAAGAGCATCAGGGCCTGGATGATGAAGATCCGGACAACCTCTGTTGCCACACTGAGGTAAGTACCAGTGCTGCTGTTCAGTGATTCGATACCGCCATCTGTCAGCACCAGGTTCAGCACGAAGCGATTGATGTGGAAGGAATACAGTTCAAACACCAGACCGTCAGCCCAGACAAACATCAGCGTGGCGGTGCCAGTCAGGAGGGCCGCCATCTGGGCAACCTGCTGCCGGTGTGGCAGTAATACTTTCAGTGTGCCGGCGACCAGCAGCATGGGCAGCAAGTACAACATCGCATACAACGGCCAGGCGCTGACATGGAACAGGGTGTTGGCGGAGAACCATCGACCTTCAAAACCTGAGTGGAAAAACGGCAGCGTCATGCACAGCATGTGGCCCCATGACATGAGCACATAGGCTTTCAGCCAGGATGGTGACTCGGGTTCTGAATGGCAGGCTGTTTTATCTTGCATCATCACATCTAAGGGTGATTCCGAAGCCTGCATACTAGAGGTTCAACCTTACCGCAACATTACCGCCGCTGAACCGAATCAGGTGATGAGGGTTCTTTGTTGTTGGTTTTACATGGAAAAACAAGCCGTTGGCCCGTGTAGGCCACTATCCAGCACAACCAGGCCGTCCAGACATCATGGCTGAAAAAATGGGCGCCCCGTACTTGCTGGCCGATGCCGAATATCAGTCCCAGTGCCATCACGCCGCCCAGGATGGGCAGGCGCCAGCGGGGGAAACAGGCTCGGGCAAAGAAATAAGCGCCAAACCAGGCGTAACCGGCACTGGCATGGCCAGCAGGAAAACATTTGCCAGACGTTTCCGCACGTCCTTCCAGCAGACCGTGGTAAACACGGTCACCGCCGAAACGCACAAGGTCCCACGGGCAGTCCATGGCCGTGACACGTTTCAGCAGGTTGACCAGCAGGGCTGACACTATCGCGCTGGCCAGGACATACACGAGGCCGCGGCGATGTGGCCGCAGCTGTGGATGGATGCTGCCGGCCATGACACCCAGCAACAGCAGGGCGATGACGGCAACCAGTTGCCGGCCACCATCATGGATCAGGTTGGAGGTCACCCAGGCATCCCGCCACTGCCAGGTGTTGTTACCCAGGCCATAGATAAGGCTGGCGAGACGGAAGTCCAGGGGCGTCACCGCACCGAAGCCTGCCAGTGCCAGAAAAACCACGGTCGGCACAATCACGTGAGATATGCGTCCTGGGCAGGGAAGTGCAGAGTACAGCTTGGGCATGGCAAGGCCTGGAATAAGGATCAGGTAAGTATTCGGTAAGTTTTCGGCACTACTATGGTGTCTGGGTCAGACTAGTCTGACCACGACATCAGCAATATGTTCAAGGGAGGTTGCCGCGTGCATTTAAACGTCGATTTAAAGAGAGTGCTTCGCAGATCCTGGCGGGTCGACACGGTCATTCTTGGCAGTGCGCTGGTATTAACCCTGTTTTACAACGTCGCCTTTTTCAACAATGTGTTGGCGATATACCCACTGGCGGACGGCAATATACTGTTCATTCTGTCGCTCTGTGTATTCTTGTTTGCGCTGACGGCCTTCCTGCTGGGACTCCTGTGCAACTGCCTGACCGTGAAGCCGGTGTTGATGGTGGTTTTTCCACTGGCAGCAATGTCCGGTTATTTCATGAACCATTACAACATCGTCATCGATACCGCGATGCTGGGCAATGTCATGGCTACCGACCGGCGGGAAGTGCGGGATTTATTCAGCTGGCAACTGGTGTTCAGTTTCAGCGTGTTTGGGGTATTGCCGGCGCTGGTCATCAGCCGTTTGCGTATTCAGCGCGTGAATCCCGGACGGGCACTGGTCAAGAAACTGCAGGTGACCCTGGGTTCGGTGGCACTGATAGCGCTGCTGGTCCTGACCCAGGGTTCCGGTTATGCCGGATTTTTCCGGGAGCACAAGGCGCTGCGCTATTACGCGAATCCGGTAACCACGCTGTATTCCCTGGGCAAGTTTGTCGAGGAAATGGCGCCTGAACCTGAACCCGGCCTGCGCACACCGGTGGGTGAGGATGCCCATATCCCCGCCACTGATACCGATCGTGAACTGGTCATCCTTGTCGTGGGCGAAACAGCCCGTGCCGACCATTTTTCCCTGCAGGGTTATCCGCGCCAGACCAATCCGCTGCTGGAAAACGCCAACGTACATTTTTTCCCGAACATGACCAGTTGCGCCACGTCGACGGCCTTGTCGGTGCCCTGTATGTTTTCGCTGGCCACGGCCAGTGACTTTGAAGTGGATGCTGCCGGCGATTCGGAAAACCTGCTTGATGTACTGCACCATGCCGGTGTGAATGTGCTCTGGCGTGATAATAATTCCGATTCCAAAGGCGTTGCCGTGGAGATTCCCGAGGAGGATTTTCGCGGTCCGGACCGCAATCCGGTCTGCGATATCGAATGCCGGGATGTCGGCATGCTGGCAGGACTGGATGAATGGATCGAAGCCACCGAAAGCGGTGATGTTGCCATCGTTCTGCACCAGATGGGCAACCACGGGCCGGCCTATTACAAGCGTTATCCGAAGGCTTTTGAGCGGTTTACGCCGGTCTGTGAGACCACGGCCCTGGAAAACTGTACCGAGGCCGAAATCACCAATGCCTACGACAACGCGCTGTTATACACGGATTACTTCCTGGCCCAGGTCATTCACTTTCTGGAGCAGTACGACGACCGCTTCGAAACAGCCATGTTCTACATCAGTGATCACGGTGAATCATTGGGCGAAAACGGCCTCTACCTGCACGGGCTGCCTAACTTCATGGCGCCGGATGTCCAGCGCCAGGTGCCAGCCCTGATGTGGTTCGGCAAGCATTACGGCATCAACGCGCCTCTGCTTGCCGAGCGCCAGCAAGTGGCATATTCGCATGACAACTTCTTTCACACCGTGCTCGGCTTCATGGAAATCCAGACCAGTATTTATGACCCCCAACTGGATATCATCGGCGGTGCCCATACGGAAACCAGTATGTAATGGCCGGACCAGTTACTCGGGCAGGACGGTGAAGGTATAGTCGTCGGCCAGCATATGACCGTCGATGGAAATGACCTGGAACACCACCTGGTAGAAGCCGGGGGGCAACAGGGGAATGTCGAGTTCGATCTCGCGGCCGAAGGCGGTGGACTGGCCGATGCGGTTGCGCGGCAGGCGTACGACGACAGTCTCACCGGTCGCTATGAGGTTGGCATCCACCGGCCGTATTCGGGCATTGGTAATGGTGACTTCACCGGGAAACTCGAAACGCAGCAGCGTTGGCGCCCGATCCAGCACGGCTTCATGGTCAGGCACCGTGGTGGCAATGCCGGTGTGGGCCCAGGCCGGACCGCTTGCCAGCAGCAGAAGGATGCGCAGTAATTTCACGAAAATTCGGTGACCAGCGGATAATGGGTGATTTTCAATCCCGTGATCATAACAAGCCTGGCCAAACGAAGTCGCCTGCCTGTTGTCAGCGGTAGGCCAGCAGAGTCAGCAGGCCCTGGCGCAGCCATGATGCACTCACTTCCATCGTCACCAGGCGGGTCAGCAGCGCGATGATTTCCCGAAGAAACTGTGATCCCGGCGCGGTATGCAGCCAGACCAGTGCGCCGGTGTTGGCCAGCAGCATGAGCCAGAAGACGATCTGGAAAGACAGTTTGCGGGTTTTATGCCGGAAACGCTGTTGACCGACCAGGGCGCCAGGCCAGCCGCCCGACAGGGCCAGGCCTTGCAGGATGGCTTCGGGCACGCGCCAGGCCTGGCGCTCGGCAGCACGCTTGTCCCTGTAATAGGTCACGAGCGTGACAAGACTCACGAGCAGGCACCAGCAGGGCATGAACAGCGGCAGCAGGCCGCCCCACCAGGACAGGGCCAGCAACAGCGAAAAACTTGCAGCGAGCAGGATGCGCATAAAGGAATTCCCTTTCCCTCATGGATAAACACGAAATACGAAGGACCATGAACCGGGAAACCGGCAGCTTAACCGGTTTCCTGATGCCATGGTGTGATCAGAGTTTGATAAAGGCCAGGGCGTTGTTCGGGTTCAGCGGAATCACGAGTTGCTTCTGCACAGAGTCATAGCACATGGATGCCGCACTGGGTACGCCGGTGGCAATCACTTCCGGGGCCTGCCCGGGAACCACTTTGGAAACGCTGCCAAAACGCACACTGCTGACATAGCGCGTGTTGTCTTCGGTCACCACCACGCCGTCATTACCGCCTTCTGCCGCATGGTCGATCTGCACAACATCGCCATTCGGGCTGTAGGTGATGACGGCATTGTCATTGATATTCACCACCACGATGTTGCCGTTGCGATCGATGGCGACGCCGTTGGGGACATTGAGTGGGGCACCTTCGGCAAACACGCTACTTTCACCATCCGGCGTCACCTTGTAAATCACTTCGGGGTCGCGCGAGTTGGAGATGTAGGCTATGCCATCTTCAGTCACACCGATGCCATTGAGGATGGTGGCACCGGGTACGGGGATGTTGGCCAGCGGCCGGCCGGTGGCCAGGTCAAAGGAGCGCAGGTAACCAATATCCACGGTATACAGTTTGCCGCCGGCAATGGCGCTGCCCAGCGGGTTATGCAGTTCCAGGCCATCGCGGGTGGCACCGATCCATTTCGCCGTGTGTACGCTGCCGTCGGGATTGATCAGGGACACGAACCCGTCCTGCTCCGCACCTTCAGCGCGGTTACCGGCATTCATGGCCAGCACCAGATTTCGGCCAGGGTCGAAGGTGCAGCTTTCGGTGAAGTTGAAGCTGCCGAACACCTTCACGTTGGCGGACATCGGCATCTTTACGCCAGCCTCGTTGGTGCTGCCCAGCGGTTCGCCGGCGACAAATTCCTGGGCACTGAGCGGCGCGGACAGGGCGCCAACCAGGGTGGCAAGCAGGGCGGGAGTGAAAATCGTTTTCATGAACAAGGTCTCCTGAGTGAATGGGTCAATAGGGTTGGTATGAGTCTTCAATTGGCCGGGACAAGGCGCTTAAGTGCGTTGCCGGCAAACATATAGATGGCGCCATCCGGGCCGCTGCGGACATCACGGATGCGCTCGCGGTTATCGTGCAGCAGGTGTTCTTCGGCCACCACCCGGTCGCCATCCAGTACCAGGCGGACCAGGGCCTGGCCGGCCATGGCGCCTATGAAGAGATTGCCCTGCCACTCGGGGAATGCATCACCGGTGTAAAACGCCATGCCGCCCGGCGCGATGGACGGCACCCAGTAGTAGACCGGTTCGGTCATGCCGGGACCGCGTCGTTTGCCCTTTGCCACCGGCACGTTAACGCGGCCGTCGGGCTGGCGTGCATCGTACTGCACCCCATAGGAATAATTGGGCCAGCCGTAATCGGCGCCGGGTTTGATGATATTGACCTCATCACCGCCCTGGGGTCCGTGATCGATGACCCACAACTCGCCGGTCTCCGGATGAATGGCGCCGCCCTCCGGATCTTTCAGGCCGTGGGCATAGGTTTCCCGGGCCACCATGGCATCACCGAGCCAGGGGTTGTCAGCCGGAATGCTGCCATCCTTGTTGATGCGCACCACGCGACCGGAAAAGTTGCGGGCGATGTTCGGGTCATCGAGAAATTCGCGGCCTTCAACAGTGTCCAGTTCGGAATCGTAGAACCGAAAGGCATCAGCCCCGATGCCGAACAGGCTGCCGTCGGGGGCAAACACCAGGCGGCGTTCTGTGCGGGTTTCCCCCAGCACTTCGAGATCTTCCAGGCGGCGCATGTCTGCACTGAGCCGGGCGCGGGCAATACGTTCGGTGCCCAGGTCCAGGACCCGGCGCTCGGCCAGGGACAGGGTCCAGACATCCTCATACCAGTGGGGGATCGGCCATTCTGCTGCAGCTTCGCCTTTGGGTGGCGCCAGGTACGTGAAATAGATGTAGCGGTTGCTGGCAAAATCCGGGTCCAGCACCACGTCGTGCAGGCCTTCGGCGGCCACTCGCTTGATGGGCGGTACACCGGCAATGGGTTCCGATACCACGCCGTCAGGAGAGATGGTGCGCATGGTGCCGGCACGCTGGGTAAACAGGATATGGCCGTTGGGCAGAAAAGCCATCGCCCAGGGACCTTCCAGGCGGTCAGCCACGGTTTCTACGCGATAACCGGTGGCCGGATTGGCCGGTGGCGGTGCGTCGGTTTGACCCGGAAAAGCCGGTTCCGGTTCAGGCGGGTTCGGAGTCTGCGCTAGCAGGGAGGCAGGCAGTGTGGCGACAAGCAGCAGGGTGAGCAGGCGCATGATTTGCCACCGGATTTTTCTTGCTGAAAGACTGAATATTCTTATTCGTTCCATTTTGAGACTGTTGACTAAGCCCAGGCAGTCCAGCACTATCGTTGGCTGGATTAAAGCATAAGAAGACGACCGTCACACAATCCCTTTATCGCCCGATTACCCGTCAGTCGTCATTGCAATCGTTATAAAACTCAGTCGTTCAAAATAATAAGGGGATAGCGTCGATGTCACTTTCCTTGCGGGAAACTTCCCACCCGATAATCCAGCATTCTATTTCTGCCCATGCCCGCTTCTGGCGCATGGCAGCAGGTGTCCTGCTTTCTGTGGTTGCGCTTGGCAGTACAGCGCAGACCACGCGTGAAGGGGTGTACACCGAGGAACAAGCCGTTGCCGGTGGCGCCCTTTACCTGCGTTCCTGTGTCGAATGCCATGGCATCACCCTGTCCGGTGGTGAAGCCGGCCCTGCCCTGGTGGGGGGCGCTTTCTGGCAGCAGTGGGAAAACCAGTCACTGGCCGCGTTTTACCAGATTACGGCATCGACCATGCCCGTGAACAATCCCAATGGCTTCTCGGCTGAACAGTACGCCAATCTCGTGGCTTTCATGCTGCAGCAAAACGGTTTGCCGGCGGGGGAAGAAGCCCTGCCCAACACGGCGGGAGAGCTGGTGGCTATCACCATGCAGCCGTCCGAAGAGCCAGTGCGCGTTGCTTCGCTGCTGGCCGGTGCCTCCTCCGCCCAGCGCCGCATCGACTACGAATGGCTCAGCTATCACAACGATACCCGCGCCACGCGTTATGCGCCGCTGGACCAGATCAACAAGGACAACGTTGCCAACCTGGAAATCGCCTGGCGCTGGACTACTCAGAACCATGGTCCCAATCCCGAATTCAACTACGAGTCCACGCCGATCATGGCAGACGGTGTGCTGTATGTGACAGCCGGCCGTCGTCGTGACGTGGTCGCGATTGATCCGGTCACCGGTGAGAACCTGTGGATGTTCCGTTACGATGAAGGTGCCCGTCGCGGTCCGCGCGTGAATTCCGGTCGCGGTGTTTCATACTGGCGTGATGACAACGGCCAGTCCCGCATTATCCTGGTAACACCGGGTTACTACCTGATCTCCCTCGACACCGCAACCGGCAAACCGGATCCAGCCTTTGGCGAAAACGGCATCGTTGATCTGCGTGTCGGCCAGGAAGAGCGATTCGAGATCGATATCGAGAGCATTCCTTCCGGCCTGACCACACCGCCGGTGATTGTTGACGGCGTTGTTGTGATTGGCGCTGCATTCCCGTCCGGGGGTTCGCCACGCTCCATGACTGCGCCAGCGGGCAACATTCGCGGCTATGACGTGCGCACCGGCGAGATGCTGTGGAAGTTCCACACCATTCCACAGGGCAATGAATTCGGCACCGAAACCTGGCGCAACAACAGCAACAGCTATAGCGGCAACGCCGGCGCCTGGGCCACCATGTCGGCGGACCAGGAACGCGGCATAGTCTACGTGCCGGTTGAAGCGGCTACCGGTGACATGTACGGCGGCCATCGTCCGGGCGACAACCTGTTCAGCCAGTCGCTGGTGGCCCTGGATGCCCGCACCGGCGAGCGCATCTGGCATTACCAGCTGATTCATCACGATGTCTGGGACTACGATCCGCCCACGGCCCCGGTACTGGCTGATCTCAACGTGGATGGCGAAACCATTCCGGCGGCGATCCAGGTCAGCAAGCAGGGCATGGTCTATACCTTCAACCGAGTGACGGGTGAGCCAATCTGGCCGATCGAGGAACGCCCCGTGCCACAGTCCGATGTGCCGGGTGAACAACTGTCGCCGACCCAGCCGTTTCCGACCAAGCCGGCACCGTTCGAGCGCCAGGGCCTGACCGAGGACGACCTGCTGGACTGGACCCCGGAAATCAAGGAAGAGGCGCTGCGCATTGTCAGCCAGTTCACGTATGGCCCGCTGTACACGCCGCCATCCCTGATCACCGAGACCAATGGCGGCACCATCTTTATGCCGGGTTACGGCGGTGGCGCCAACTGGCAGGGCGTCGCTTTCGATCCTGAAACCAACATGCTGTACGTGCCGTCCACGTCACATCCGATGAGTGTGGGTCTCACCGAAGATTCATTCTTTGAAGACAGTGACTTTGATTACGCCATGGGACGCGGCATCCGCTTTGAAGGCCCGTTCGGCCTGCCGCTAATCAAGCCGCCCTATGGCCGCATCACCGCGATCGACATGAACGAAGGCGAGCATGCGTGGATGATGGCCAACGCGGACACGCCGGAAGCGATCCTGGAACACCCGCGTCTGCGCGGTGTGGATATTCCCGAGCGCACCGGTCACGGTGACCGTGGCGGCCTGCTGGTGACCAGGTCACTGCTGTTCGCGGGCGAAGGTGCCGGCCTCTATGGTGGCCAGACTGGTGGGGGGCCGATGTTCCGGGCCCATGACAAGGCCACCGGTGAAATCATTGCCGAGTTCGAACTGCCGGCAAAGCAGACCGGTCTGCCCATGACCTACCAGATCGATGGCGTGCAGTACATCGTCGTTCCCATCGGGGATACCGGGCATATCGGTGAGCTGGTGGCGCTGAAGGTCGCGGAATAATTAGAAGAGGCAGAAGGCAAGAGTCAAGGACGACTCGTTTGGCTTTTTGGATACACCGTGGGCCGAAAGAGGTGCGTAGCGCCGTTATCCGGCAATCGGAAAAATAGGCTGACCATCCAGACATATCAGACATAACCTTGACAAGAATTTGCGGAAGGACATCCTGTTCTTGCCTATTGCCTATTGCCTATTGCCTATTGCCTATTGCCTCTGTTTTCACCAGTGCCCGCTCGACGAGCGGTCCCACGCTTTCTGCCAGTCATCCGGAATCTTCGCGTCCGTGAAGAGAAAGCCGGGTTCATACTCCGGATAGATGTCATCGTACGTAGCCACGCGCACCTGGTTGAGGCGACGATTGATGTGCTCAGGCTTCACCTCTGACAGGGAATGCACGCCCAGTTGCGCCAACAGTTCGGCCAGGGCGTTGATCATGGCCTGATGGTAGTTGTAGACACGCACGCCCTTGTCAGTGACATCCAGCTGTTTGTAGCGCGATGGATTCTGGGTGGCGACCCCGGAAGGGCATTTGTCGGTGTTGCAGTGCCGGGCCTGGATGCAGCCGAGGGCGAACATCATCCCGCGCGCTGAATTGACCGTGTCGGCACCCAGTGCACCGAGCCTGACCATGTGAAACGCCGAGAACATCTTGCCGGCCGCGATAAGCTTAATGCGATCGCGCATATTGATGCCCCGCAGGGCGTTGTGAATGAAATGCAGGCCTTCGCGCAACGGTGTGCCCACCGAATTGGTCATCTCGATCGGCGCAGCACCGGTGCCGCCTTCACCGCCATCCACGGTGATGAAGTCGGGCGTGATGCCGCTCTCATGCATGGCCTTGCAGATACCCAGGAATTCGCTTTTGCGCCCCAGGCACAGCTTGAAACCTACCGGCTTGCCGCCGGACAGCTCGCGCAATTCCTCGACAAATTGCAGCAACTCCTCGGGATTGCTGAAAGCCGAGTGATAGGGCGGGGAGATCACGTCCTGGCCAATGGGCACACCACGAATCTCGGCAATATCCGGGGTGACCTTGGCCGCCGGCAGGATGCCGCCGTGGCCCGGTTTGGCGCCCTGGGAAATCTTGATCTCGATCATCTTGATCTGCTCGTCAGTGGCTTTTTCCGCAAAGCGCTCGGCATTGAAGCGTCCCAGTTCGTCGCGGCAGCCGAAATACCCGGTACCGATCTGCCATACCAGGTCGCCGCCGTACTGGCGGTGATATCGGGTGATGCCGCCTTCGCCGGTATTGTGGAAAAAGCTGCCCAGTTTGGCGCCGCGATTAAGCGCGAGAATGGCGTTCTGGCTCAGTGAACCGAAACTCATGGCAGAAATGTTCAGCGGGGAAGCCGAGTAGGGCTTGCTGCAATTGATCTCGCCGAAGGTCTGGCGAATGCTGGACGGGTCGACATGCGTCGTTACCATGGCATGATTGAGCCATTCGTAACCGTTCTTGTAGGTGTCGATAATGGTGCCAAGGGGACGGGTGTCTTCCTGTTTCTTGGCGCGCTGGTAGACCAGGCTCCTGAATTCACGCGGCACCGGTCTGCCGTTCAGGTCCGACTCGACAAAGTACTGCTGGATTTCGGGGCGAATGTATTCAAAGAGATAGCGGATGTGGCCGATCACCGGATAGATGCGCAGGATCGTGCGGCGCTTCTGCCTCATGTCGTAATACCCCAGCAGCACCAATGGTACCAACAACAACCAGAGCCAGTGCAGGACAGGCCATATAGCGGACAGGACAAGCAGTAGCAGGGGCAGAATGATGCTGGCAGTGATAAAAGTCTGGCGAACGGTCATGGGCGACTCTGTACTTGGCTGTGCTGATGCTGGCCGGATTAAAACATAAAGCTTGATGACGAAACCAGATTGTGTCGTGGATCAAAAACTGGTCCGGCGGCATTGAACTTCTGGCGGGCCGTGCAGTCTGAGGAAGTGCCCCCGGTATTGAAAGCCCACTGCAGGGAACGGCGCTTGCGAACAGCTCTTTCAGGTCATGGCACTTTCAATGATAAAAAGGCAATGAACAATGAAAAAAAGCAATGAACAATGAAAAAAGGCAATGAACTGACGTTATCATTGAACCGACAGGCTGGTGAGGCGCATGCCATGGTCAATAGCCCATGAACGATGTACCATCACCGGCCAACCGATATTCACCGGTTGCGAATTACACCAAGGAGTATTTTATGCGCACCAGACTGTTACGTTTTATCACTGCTTTCGCAGCGTTTTCCCTTTTTGGCGCGAGCCAGGTCTTTGCCCAGGGCTTTTCCCTGCCCAACATGAAAGTCGAGACCAACGCTTTTGAGGACGGCGGTATCATCCCCATCAAGTACACCTCCCATGGCGACAACGTTCAGCCCGGCTTTGCCATTACCGGCGCGCCGGAAACCACCGCCAGCTTTGCCATCATCTTCCACGACATCGAAGTGGCCATTGGCGGCACCACCGGTGATGTGACCCACTGGCTGGCCTGGAACATCAGGTCCCGGACCATTCCTGAGGGCAGCCTGCCTGCCGGCAGCGTCCAGGGTGCGAACATTCGCGGCCAGAGCAACTACATGGGCTCCGGTGCTCCGTATGCTGACCGTTATCACCACTACGTGTTCGAGTTTTACGCCCTCGACGATACGCTCGACCTGCCGGAAGGTGCCAGCCGGGATGAACTCGTTGAAGCCATGCAGGGCCATGTGCTGGCCAAAGCCGCCTACGTTGGCCGCTACGCCAACGCACAGTAAACCCGTTTAGCTGCAAGTTTCAGCAATAAAATCGTGGTTAAAACACCCGGGCTTGTCCCGGGTGTTTTTTTTGTAAGCGCCAACCGGTCAGCTTGTCTGGGTTGGGCAGAATGCCTATAGTGGGCATCGATTCAGCGTTCCATTGGGGGGAAGTCATGAAGAATTATCTGCTGGCAGCAGCCTGTGCTTTACTGCCGCTGACCGTATCAGCCCACCACAGCTTTGCGCCGCATTTTGATGCGGACAAACCCGTCAACATCACTGGCGTAATCACCGAATACGAGCGCCGTAATCCCCATGCTTACCTGAACATTCGGGCCGAAGATGCCGATGGCCGGGTGACGCAGTGGCGTTGTGAATCCCATGGTTTTACCCAGTTATCGCGCAACGGCATCACGCCGGAAATGCTGGCGCCGGGCACTAGGATCGGCATCACCGGGTCGCAGCACCGACGTGACCCCAACATGTGTTTCTTTGACATGGTGTACCTGGAGGACGGGCGTGAACTGAGCGTCAATGGTCCCCGCGGCCAGGCTCAGAACACCGAAGCACAGCGCGATGCCATTTTTGGTACCTGGATGCTCATCCCTGGCGGCTTTGCCACCAGTGGTCCGCAGTTCATGATGGATTTCCTGACCGAAACGGGCAGGGCAGAGGTGGAAAAATACAATCCCTTTACGGATGATCCCACCTACCGGTGTGAACCCGTGGCGATTCGCCGTGCCTGGGGGGCGCCCGGCACACCGCTGGCCATTTCGATGGCAGGTGATGATGTGCTGATTCGCCATGAGTGGATGGATGCGCAACGGCTGGTACACATGAACCAGGATGCTGTGCCGGAAGGAACAGAGCCGTCCATTCTCGGCTACTCCATCGGCCACTTTGAAGAGGATACCCTGGTCATTGAAACCACGCACTTTACCCAGGGTGTGCTGAACCAGTTTGTTGTGGTGGAAAATGAACCCATGCGCGGATTGCTGCATTCCGAGGCGCTCAGAACGGTTGAGCGCATTCGCCTGGACCCGGAACGCAATCGCCTGGTGATGTCCATTGATCATTACGACCCGGTGTTTTTCAGTCGTGACTTTCCGACCTACACGCGTGAATTTGCGCCTTCCGATCTTGCCATTCAGCCTTTCGGGTGCATTCCTGAGCAGTTGAAATAAGCGGCCGCCGTTTTGACGCTGCTGCCACTGGAAACCCTGCTGTTGTTGTGTCTGGTCGCCCTGGCGACCGGCTTCATCAAGGGCGGGGTGCCTTCTCTGGGCACGATGCTGACGGTATCCGTGGCACTGTTTTTCCCGCCCCGCGATGCGCTTGGCATTACACTGCTTTACCTCCTGGTCGGCGACCTGGTCGCGGTCTCACTGTACTGGCGGCTGGCGCACTGGCAGGAACTGAAGAAAATGCTGGTGCCGGTGGTGATTGGGATCGTCCTGGGCGGGATGTCACTGTCCGGGCTGGACAACGACAACCTTGGCCTGACCCTGGGCATCGTGGTCATCATCCTGGTGGCGCTGGAACCCTTCCGTGATCGCCTCAATGCCTGGGCGCTGAGCCATCCGGGCAGTGTCAGGGCAGGGTCCGGCATGCTGGCCGGACTGGCCACTACCATCGGCAATGCTGCCGGGCCGATCCTGTCGCTGTATTTCCTGCTGCTCAAACTCGACAAACTCAGTTTTGTCGGTACCGGAGCCATCTTTTTCTGCTTCGTCAACTTGAGCAAGATTCCGATTTTCATCGGCCAGGATATTTTTCAGCCGCAGTACTACGGCTCCGTACTGCTGACTGCGCCCCTGGTGCTGGTTGGTGCCCTGGGTGGACGCCGCTTCCTGCAATGGGTATCGCAGGTCTGGTTTAACCGGATCGTGCTCTGTTTCACAGCGCTGGCCGGGGTCTGGCTGGTGATACGCTATTTCACTGGCTAGAATTGACTGGACACTGCGGTCGCCCGGTCCGCTTCGTGCCGTCATCGTGAAGGCAGAACATGGAGAATATGATGTCCCTCAATAACAGGCTGGCCATACTGCTGGTCTTGCTGTCAGTTGTGCTGACAGGATGCGCCACCAATCCCGTCACAGGCCGCAGTGAAATTTCGCTGGTCTCCGATGCCCAGGAGCGGGCTATTGGTGCCCAGCAATATGCGCCCTCGCAACAAAGCCAGGGTGGTGAGTTCGTGGTCGACCAGGCACTGACCGGTTATGTCAGTCGGGTCGGTCAGCGGGTGGCCGCTGTCAGTGACCGCAACCTGGATTATGAATTTGTGGTGCTCAACAACTCGGTGCCCAATGCCTGGGCTTTGCCTGGCGGCAAGATTGCCGTCAACCGCGGCTTGCTGACCGAGCTCAATAGCGAAGCCGAACTGGCTGCTGTACTGGGGCATGAAGTGGTTCATGCGGCGGCCCGGCACGGGGCGCAGGCCATCACGCGTGGTACCTTGCTGCAGGGCGCCCTCATGGTGGGCGCCATTGCCACCAGTGACAATGACTACGCCGATTACATCGTCGGCGCCTCCCAGTTGGGAGCCCAGTTGATCACGCAGTCCTATGGCCGCGAAGCGGAACGGGAAGCTGATTACTACGGTATCCGCTACATGCTTGCTGCCGGCTATGATCCCCGTGCGGCCGTGAGCCTGCAGCAGACTTTCGTGCGGCTGTCGGAAGGGCGCAATCCGGGGTGGATTGAAGGCCTGTTTTCCAGCCATCCGCCTTCAGAGGAGCGGGTGGCCAACAACCAGGCCCTGGTGAACGAATTGATGCCGCACATCCAGGGTCGTGACCTGGAAACCGGTGAGGTGAGATTCCAGCAGGCGACAGCTTTCCTGCGCGAGAAGGAGGACGCCTATGCCCTGTTTGACGAAGCCCAGCTTGCCATCAAAGACCAGGATTTTGACCTCGCCCTGGTGAACCTTGATGCGGCCATTGACATGGTGCCGGGAGAGGCACGCTTCTCCGGACTCAAGGGCGACATCCTGCTGCATCAGGAAAAGTACCGTGATGCGATTAATGCCTATGACAATGCCATTCGCAAGCACGACGATTATTACGACTACTACCTGGGGCGCGGCGTGGCCTATTCCCGGCTGGGTGACCGCAGCCAGGCCCGCAACGATCTCGAGCACAGTGCTGAGTTGTTACCTACTGCCATTGCCATGAATGAACTCGGCAAGATTGCGTTGGTGCAAAATGATCGGCAGGTTGCCAAGCAGTATTTTATGGAGGCGGCCCAGGCCCAGGGCAGGGTGGGTCAGGAGGCCACGCAAAGTTTTGTCCGCCTGGACCTGGCTGACAATCCGCAGCAATACATCACTGTCCAGCCTTTCAACAGCGATGGCCGGCTATTTGCCCGGGTCACCAACACCAGCGGTATGGAAGTCACCAATGTTACCGTCGATTTTGCCGCGGTGATTGGCGGCAGTCTGGGGCGCCAGACTCGTGTCATCAACAGGCTGGCTGGCAACAGTACGGTGGATGTGAATTCCGGGCTGCGCTTCGCCGACGGGCAGGCAGTCACCAGAGACCAGATGCAGGCCGGTGTGCGGTCGGTGCAGATACCCTGAAGCATGAATCCAGCCGGCTTCCTGGCTGAGCACGGCAGACAGCAGCCAGAGCTGGGATGTCACATAGGGTATAACGAGTAAAATGGCCAGCGGCACTCGCCGGTATTTGCAGGCTATGCCCCCGGCACCAACCAGAACCGGAAAGGTCAGTGGCCACAACCCAAGCCAGGGTACGGCAGCCAGGTAAAGTGATGTGGGCAGTCCGCTGCCAGCGGCGATGTAAAAAAGGTGTGGGGTCCTGCGGGACAGCCCCGAAACAATCGCCAGCAGGCTCGTGATCATGCAGGCTGAGTAAACCAGGCCGATGAACATACCTGCGTATCAGGCCCTGGCCGCTTCACTTTCCACGTAATCAATGAATTTCGACAGTTCTTCAATCGGGTGATAGCCCGAGGTCACGTAACGTCCGGCCACAAAGCTGGGCACACCGGTAATCTGCATCTGCCGCGCCTGCTGCCAGGCCTGGTCTACCGCCGGGCTGAAACGCCTTTCATCCAGTACAGCAGCGGCTTCTGTTCGGTCCAGTCCGGCCCGTTCCACGGCATCCAGCAGGACCGTTTTGTGTGCCAGGTTCTCATCCCTGACGAAATAGGTGCGAAACAATTCGTCGTGAAGGGGCTTGCCGTTCTCCAGGGTGTCCGCCCACAGGCCCAGTTCCTGCGCCAGCCGGCTGTTATAGGTTTTTTCGCGGGCACCGTGCTCAAGCTCCAGGCCATCCATCAGGGCGTAGAGCCGCTCGTGGACGGCATCGAGATTGGGGCCCAGAAACGAGGACAGCAGCAAACCGTCCTCCGGGGTGTCCGGATGCAGCGGAAAAGGCGACCAGCGCACGGTGATATCACGCCTCGCTTCCAGCTTTGGTACGACGGCACTGGCCAGATAACACCAGGGGCATACGTAATCGGAAAATACGGTCAAGAGGGTAGTATCCTGGGTGGTCATAGCTTGGCGTCCTGATGGTTTGGTGAGGGACAGATTAATAGCAACGTTATGGCGTTGATTGGAATGGTGGCAAGATAACAGCCAATCAGGCACTGACGTCGCAATAATAGCAGTGACATCAAGTATACTAGCAGGCTGTTTTTTTTAACCGTTTGAATTTCCGGAATTCCTTTTGCGCTTTCTTAACAAACAGTCCCTCGAAACGAAAAGCAGGGCAGTATTGAAATAGTGACAGGATAGTGGGCCAGCGGCCCTCAACGAAGACACTTTCAATCCGGCACTGGCAGAGATTTTTGTCGGTCATGAAATTCTGCTGGAAGAGAGCGCCGATCGCATGGGCAGCGTGCTGTTTGCTGAACTGCGCGGTTTCACCTACCTCAACGAGCATTTTCGCAGCGACAAGATCATCAGCATCCTGAATGATTTTTCGGGACCATGGCAGCGATCATTGGTCGCCACCATGGCATTATCGACAAATTCATGGGTCATTCTGTCATGGCCTTTTTGGATGTGTGCGACAGTGTCTCGGAAAGTGTGCGCACTGTCCTGCAATGCGCCATCGAAATGCAGATCGCCATGGACGAGGTCAATCGCAAGGGGGCAGAACTGGGCCTGGATACCCTGTTTATGGGTATCGGGATCAATACCGGTGAAGTGGTGGCGAGTGTCCTAGGGTTGGAAATCTAACGCGAATTCACCATGATCGGTGCGGATGTCAATCTGGCGGCACGCAGCGAGCAGGACACCTTGCGCGGACAGATCCTGATTTCGGCGCGTACCTACAATTACGTCAAGGGCATTGTCGTCACCGGCAAGATCCATGAGGTCAATGCCAAGGGCCTGAAGGGAACGCTGTGCTGCTATGATCTCAAGGCACTGAAGGAGCCGGTGTACCAGGAACGGCCAAGCCTCGAGAATCGCAGTGCGCTGCGCATCCCGATAAGAATTCCCGTGACTTACCAGTTACTGGATGGGATAAATGTTCTGCCGTAACTATTCCATGGCGAAGTGGTGGATATCCGCTATGCCGGTATGCTGATCGGTGCATCGGCGCCCAACAGGCAGTTTTCAGACATCAAGATCAAGCTGAATCTGTCTCCGCTGAGCAGTGAACCTGTTGATCTGTATGCCAAGGCAATGTAGGTTCATCACAAGGACAGGTGGGCAGAAGTAGGTCTGGAATTCGCCATCATTGATGATGCCACCAGTGCCTCACTGAAGATTTTTGTCGATAACCTGATTTGAAGCCTGCCTCGGTCATACCCGGCAGGTCGGTCAGGAATGAGGGGAACACCATGAGGGGAAATCATGACAAGCAAAACACCCGTACGTTACTGGGTGCTGGCACTGCTGCTGGCAACAGGTTCACACGCTATGGCTGCTGACAGCCCGGCACCGGTCAGACTTGATCGGGACAAGATGGCAGGACTCGACCTGACGTCGGTGCCGCCGGATGCCTATATCGACATTCTCGAAGCCGGCGAGCTGAACATGCGGGTGGCCTCGCTGTTTGAAGGCAAGGAATTGCGGGTCTCGATTTTTGAATCGACACCGGCAACCACCAATCACCGCACGCGCCCGACCGATATTGACGAGTTCGTCTATGTCCTCAGCGGCAAACTCATTCTTACCGAGCCCGGCGGCACACGTCACGAATTCACCGCCGGTGATTCTCTGGTGTTGCCAATGGGTTTCACCGGGACGTGGGAAATGCAGGGCAACTACCGCGAGCTGGTTGTCATTATGCAGAAGTAGGGCAGCACAGGCTTTACCCGCCCGACATCAGTATTTATTGCAATTTTTACGGCTATTCTTGGCCGTTTTCACTGTATCAGGAGTATCAGCGCATGAAGGGGAAAATTGCCTTCGAAGAACACATGGCGATTCCGGAAACCACCGATGAAACCCGCGACTTCGCCGGCGAGTCATCCGATTTCGATCAATTCACCAGAGAAATTCTCGACCTGGATGATATCCGTCTCGGCTACATGGATGACGCGGGTATCGAAGTGGCGATTCTGTCGCTGAATGCCCCGGGTGTGCAGCGCATTCTGGATACCGATGAAGCCATCGAGACGGCTCGCAAGGGTAATGAAGCCATGGCGGCTGCCGTTGCCCGTCATGCTACCCGCTACCGGGCCATGGCGGCGCTGCCAATGCAGGACCCGCAGGCTGCGGCAGCAGAGCTGGAACGTTGTGTGAAGGAACTGGGATTCGTCGGGGCCCTGGTCAACGGGTTTACCCAAAAGGACACCCCTGACACAGCGATCTACTATGACTTACCCGAGTACCGCGAATTCTGGCAGACCCTGGCCGACCTGGATGTGCCGTTTTACCTGCATCCGCGCATGGGGTTACCGTCACAGTCAAAGAACATCATGGACCAGCCCTGGCTGCGTTCCTCGCCTTGGGGCTTTACCGTTGAAACCGGTACCCATGCCCTGAGGTTGTGTGGCTCCGGGCTGTTTGAAGACGTCAAACATCTGAACGTGATTATCGGTCATCTCGGGGAGTTCATTCCCTATAACCTGTGGCGCATGGACGCCCGGATGGCGTTTTCGCCACGCGGTTACCGGGGCAAGCGGCCACTGGGGGATTATTTCCGGGAGCATTTCCATGTCACCACGTCGGGCAACTTTCATGACTCGACCTTACGCTGTGCGCTGGATGAACTGGGCAAGGACAGGTTGTACTTCTGCGCGGATTATCCGTTCGAGCGCATGCAGGACGCCTCGGATTGGTTCGACGCGACCACCGTGCTCACGGATGAGGAAAGGTTGCAGATTGGTCGCAAGAACGCGATCGAACTGTTCAAGCTCGACCTCGACTGATGTCTCAGGGGGCTGTTGCCATCGGTGGCAGCCCCAACTGCTTGCGGATTGCCGGGCGGTAGTGGTTGAGGTTGTACTCCACCAGGTCGACGATCTTGTTCAGGCTTTCCTCTATGGTGTGCGTATCTTCGTCAAACCACATCACACCCTGCCAGACCGGCAGTGACCGCGTGCGGTCCAGAATGAATCCCACCACATGGATGACCGCCCGGGAGTCAAACTTGTCTCCTCGGTAATCTTCCACGAACTCGGCGATGCTCTGGTAACTTTGCGGGGTCAGAAACTCCTGCACCGATTCAATAGTGGCCTGACGTCCAATGTCTACCGGCCGAATAATCAGAATGGCATCATAGCCAGCATCAGCCAGCACAGTTCTCACTGTACGGGTGTCGATTTCACTGACTTTTTCAATCACGGGGCAGCTCTGGGAAACCTGGTAATCGTTTTCACGCAGTCTTTCCACCAGGGCATTTTCCAGCAAACGACGGCTGGCACCGTCCACATCCAGCGCCAGCACGAAAAAATTGACACTGCCCAACTCGTTCTGGGCCAGGGCGGGGTTCAGAAAAGACGTGAGTAACAATAAAAGCTAGGCAATAGGCGTTTTTATGGCAATCTACATGAGTCGTGTTACTAGACAGACCGGTAAACCCGGGTCGTTGGCTCACGACATAATATTTTCACATTCAGGGAGATGTAATCCGGACAGACAGTGTGCATTTTTCGGATAGGTCAATATGTTTTGAACGGAGTGACTGGCAAGGTAAAACTGAATCCGACGTATTCACGTCGGCGGAAAAGGGAGGTGTTACCGGAGGCCGGACCAAGACATATGATATAAACAATTGATATATGTAATATAAATATATTTATATATTCAAAAACTACTAGATAAACTACTAGTAAATACCTCGCTGTATCACTCTAAAACAGGCCTTAAAGTCTCTTCCTGCCTGCTGCCAGTAAGCCTCCACTAGCCACCCACAACCTGCCGAGTCGCTCTGTAATCGACTGAGCCGGGGTCTAAACAGCCCCGGGGGAGGGGCATCACAGCCTTACACTGTTTCTGTACATGTCCATATACAAAGTAGGGGGTTGCGGCAAAGTTGCCGTTGGTCTGGTCAAGCTGAGGAGTTAGGGGGGAGGGACTGAAATTTCCCCATCAAACCCGGCGCTGCAACACCCTGTGGCACGTGAGCACCGAT
>Ga0181578_10001156_pt1 | contig 25403 bp, 14 predicted proteins | sample 071ome_21_FD_148659 | JGI IMG/M metagenome (GOLD analysis project Ga0181578, IMG submission 148659) | Coastal salt marsh microbial communities from the Groves Creek Marsh, Skidaway Island, Georgia - 071401CT metaG (spades assembly) | ecosystem: Environmental > Aquatic > Marine > Intertidal zone... | reverse complement strand
GCTCCAACCCCAACTGCAGATCTACCTCACCCTGAACCACAGCCACATACTCATGGTGAGTGTGCCAGTGCAAATCAAAATGTGAACCTGCAGGAAACTTTGCGTAGTAAGTGACCCCCATAGTTTCAGCGTCAATCCCAAGACGGACTGTCTGCAAGCCCTGGGGGAAACCATTACCACCGCCGGGCGCACCCCACTCTACAGTATTCAGATCAGCGACGAATGCGTGCTCCTGAGCAATCGCTGAAGCGCTAAGTGTCAGAGGGCTAGCCAAAACTATCAGCAAGTAAACACGGTGTAATTGAAAATATGAACGAAACATCTCGAGCGCCGCCAGTGGACAATATCGAATTCCGCAATTGAGCGAATTCCATCGGTATAGATACCAAAGTCGACGCAGTATAGCACCGCAACATGAGGAAGACCGCAGTAATCGGCCTTAAGATGGAGAGCTGCCCCGCAACAGATCAGGCTTAGATAGCGGACAGGAACGGGCCGTCCACGCACAGCCTCCGCCCATCTGGCGACCCGCATGCCCCGCAAATTCCAACGCCACACTTGGTCAAGTAATCGATGGCGTTGAATATCTGCTGCGGTTTGCAATACTTTCGCTGCACAGCCTCGGCTGCATGTACCATCGGGGCGGGACCGCAGTTGTAGAAAACAAGCTGGCCCAACTCCTCCACCGACAGTTCGTTGAGGCGCATCTCTAGCAATTCGGTTACCAATCCATGATAGCCGCGACTACCGTCATCAGTGGCAATATGGAGATTACTGACCGCCTGGCACTCGTCCACGAAATATAGCCGCTCGCTGTTTCTGGCTCCCATAAAAATCTCGGTGTTTCCAAAATCTCTGGCTATCTGGTAGACGGCGGCCAATCCTGTCCCCCCGGCGACGGCGAAAATCTTCTGATCCGGTCGTGGCGCTACCGGAATCCCGTGCGGTCCGCGCACATAGCATTCTGTGCCCGGCTCGACTTCCATCAGCGCTTCAGTGAATTCCCCCAGATTGATCACGACCAGCTTGAATGGGTCATCCAACAGCGCTGAGAAAGGTTTTTCTCCCAGACCCGGAATCCATAAAAATATGAATTCCCCCGCTCGCACACTGACCTTGCGATCAAAGGTTAATACCGCAATATCATTAGTGACCAGCTCATTTTTAACCAGGGTTACCGGCCTGAAACTCATGTCCACGTCATACCGCACCAGTTTTTCAGCCTGCTCAGTGCCATCCTTCAGATCCGCGCTGAGTACGCGGAAGTAATTGGCAATCTCATCGGTAGTCATGCCCACAAGGGCGGAGCCAATTCCGATGATGGTAGATCCAGCCTGCTGGAAGTCGCGCACATTCTGAGCGCTACTGATTCCGCCGCAAGCAATGATCGGGACATCAACCGCAGCTGAAATCCTGCTTACACAGTCCAGCGCCGTCGGCAACACATCCTTGCCCGACATTCCCCCTTTGCCATTACTGAGCACATCATGACCATCGACTCGGTATCGATCCGGCCCCATGGTGTTTATCGCACAGATCGCATCAGCCCCGCCTTCCGCGGCAGCGACGGCGATTTCATCTATGTTAGGGACGTTGGGAGTAAGCTTTGGTACGACCGGGACTTTTACAGCCGCCTTGACCGCACTGACGATCTCCCTGACCAGATCCGGATCCTGCCCCATAGCCATGCCGTATCCCTTGGCGTGCGGACAGGACAAGTTGAGTTCCAGTCCGTCGGCGTAAGGTGCCAGTTTGCGAGCAACTTCAACATATTCATCAACGCTGCCGCCAAAAATCGATATCAAAAGAAACCGATCATCGGGGATACGCAATGCAGCCATCAACTCGACAGATTTATCTGCGCCCGGATTGGTCAGGCCCACAGCATTGACGAAAGATCCCGGCTTGTATTGCGCGAGAATAGGCTCGCGGTATCCCAGTCGGGGTTCCGGGCCGATGCTCTTTGTTGTCAACACTCCAACTTCGGGCATGGTATCCATGAAACGCTGAATTATGGAGGTTGTGCAGGTAACGATCCCGGACGGAATGGTGAAAGGTCCAGATAGCGACTTACCAAGAAATTGCGTTTTCAACGGGCGTTACTACTCGAGTCTGTTGACTAATCAGTTGACGTGGGATTTTACTACGAAATTGAGTTGCGAGGGGCAGGTTTGAGTCCTGCCCCTCGAGATTCGTCGCTACGGAACGATTATTACTATCGCAAATTTTGACTGCGGCATTGAGCGCAGCCAAGGCGTTCAGTCTTCTCCCGCCAGTTCGGCGTAAACCGCAGTGAGAAAGCGCTCTGGATCTCCCCACTTTGCTTCGTAGGCGGCAGTTGGCCGTGCCGCCAGAACCTGTTCATAACTCATGCCCCGCGCAACCATCGGCTCCACCTGAGCTTTCACATCGAGTACCATGTCGCGGAACTCCATAACATCCTCGCGAGTTGAAACCTCGCCGTGTCCTGGCACGATTTTGGTGTTTGGACCCGACATCCCAATCAGGATTGCGAGCGCGTCAATGGTTCCATCAAGTGTTCCTCCGTTACCCTGATCGATAACGGGAAATGCCACTGTCCTAAACACGTCACCGGCATGCAATACATCGGCGTTTCGGAAATAAATATAACTATCCCCATCGGTATGGGCCGGCGGTACCGGGATGGTGGTCACTTCGTCATCGTTTAAATGAATGGTGACACTCTCGCTGTAGGTCAGCACCGGCAATGCCGCTTCGGGCAACTGATCTGCAAGCCTGACGCGCACTTCGTCCCGAGCCAGTATCATAAGGCCCATGTTGCCCAGGTTTTCATTGCCGCCGGTGTGATCGGGGTGGACATGGGTGTTGATGACGAAGCGGATCGCTCCGTCACTCACGGTGCGAATGGCAGCCAGAATCTTGTCGGTAAGGGGTGCAAACTGGTCATCGATCATGATCACACCATCATCGCCGACCGATATGCCAATATTGCCGCCGGCGCCCTCCAGGTAGTAGTAGTTGCCCTGTACATGGTTGGCAACGACCTCTACATTGCTGTAATCCCGCTGTGCATGCACTTGCAGCGAGGCTAACAATAGCGTCGCGGCAAACATGATCGGGGTCAAAATATTACTCGTGGTTGTTTTCATCAGACACCTCCAGTGAGCTAAGGATGGGGGTGCCACAGTCACAAAGCCGACACCCTGCATGACATGTATGGTAGCGCCATTAAGCGGTCATGTATCGAAAAAAATTTGTGACGATTCGTAGCATGGCTAGACTCTTGCAAAAATGGCCATTATGCTACGTGCCTTGGAATTTTAGGGCCCCTCAGCCCGATCTGACAAGAACGCGCTAACCCATCTGGATGACTGTGCAAGGACGACCAGTAACGGCGCTGTAAAACCAAACTACCGGAGAGCAGCAATGACTCACACATATAGAACAGTAATCAGTATTGCCTTCGGGCTGCTTTTATCTGTTTCGCTTACTACCCAGGCACAGACACCGCCACGGTTTCTCACGCTGAATCCGCCAGAAGGCTTTCCCATAATTCCAATTCTCGAAGGTTGGATCGGGCACTCCGACGGGTCGCGCGAGCTTGTATTCGGATACATCAACAGGAATGAAATAGACGTCCAAGTAGCTATTGGTGATGACAATTTTATCGAACCGGCAGAATTTAACGGCCTGCAACCTACTTACTTTCCATCTGGCGATCGTGGTCATCAAGTATTTACAGTAACTCTGCCTCCCGATCGCGCCGACGAAGATGTCTGGTGGAATATCCGATCAGGCAGTAATAACGAACTGCTAAGGGTTCCAGGCCGCGCACGCGACAGTGCCTACGAGATTGACTTTGAAAGGCCTCGTCCTCAAGGTGCATTGAGCCCAATGGTAGGAGTCGGAGAAAGTGGCGCTCAGGCTGTCGGCCGTATCGCCGTGATAGCCGATTATTCTGGCACTGTGAGGGTTGGCCAGGAAGTTGAAATAGCGGTCAATGCCTCTGACCCATCGGTACGCGATACTAGCGACCCACGTTTTTCGGAACCGCTGGATCTTGGAGTGCACTGGGTCAAGCATCAGGGACCCGGTGATATCACTTTCTCCCGTCACCCCGATACTCCGGCTCCAGAGAATCCCTTTGACGAGGGAGACCCGCGACGGGAGCGCTGGTCTGGTGACAATCCTGCAGAAGGCAGTATCGAAGCTGGAAGTGGAGTCGCAAAAGTGCTCGCTTCATTCTCAGAGCCCGGGCAGTATATCATCCGTACTCAAGTGGAAAACTGGACCGCACCTGACAGCTCGCAGGGAGATCAGTGCTGCTCGACCACTGTTTATCAGCGGTTTAACGTCCAGTAACAGCGCTTTTTGCTAACTCAGCATAGGCCGGCCCATGAGCCGGCCTAATCATTTTTGGCAACATCCAATTGTCCACAATATCTAGTAGCAGAATCTCACGATTCCGCCGATATATAGATAGTTAGGATGTTGCAATTTGTTGCAATAAGGGTCTTAAATCGGAGACCAAAAAGTGGACTTTTCGGGCGGTTAGATTTACCCTTCGCTCGTTGTCCATCCACATTCCAATTCGAGGAGACACGTATGAAAATTACACAAGTGCGCAAAGCCTGGTTAGGTGTCGCAACGGTTGCGGCTCTGGGCTTTCAAGCACAGGCTTCGGCTCAGGATCACAGTCAGCTAACTTACACTGGCGAGATCGGCCGAATCATCAATGATAATTGTGTGGTCTGCCACCGAGAGGGTGGAGTTGGACCTATGCAGCTCACAAATTACGAGCAGGTACGTCCCTGGGCACCGCTGATTTCAATGCGGGTAGCTAGCAGAGAAATGCCTCCCTACGCGTATGATCAGCATATCGGTATCCAGGAACTGCAGGGCGACTGGCGACTGGAACAAGAAGAAATCGATCAGATCGTAGCCTGGGTTGAGCAGGGCTCCCCTCTCGGCGACGCTGATGTAGTCGTCCCAATGCCGGACATGCCTGACCCCAACCAATGGACCTTTTCCGATCAGTTTGGCGAACCGGACCTGATTATCCCGTCTTCTCCCTACGACATTCCGGCCACTGGTAATGACCTGTGGAGTAAAGAGTATACCCAAACCGGCTTAACTCAAGACCGCTGCATCAAGGCGGTTCAGGTGAAGCCTCGCGGTGATGCTGCGGCGGTCGTACACCACGCCAACTCCTCCGTCTACATTCCTGATGAAAACGGTGAACTGCAGCGTTACGGTCAGCTGACTGAATACGCTATGGGCAAGTGGGGAGAAATTCCCGGAGACGGCGTATGTCGTTCACTGCCTGCCAACGCAACCGTTCTCTGGGATATTCACATGTTCCCGGGTGGTGTTGGCGCGACAGCCCAGGGCGAAATGATCAAGGATAATGTTGTCGAAATCGGTCTTTGGTTCCACGAGGAAGGCTACGAAGAGAAAGCCTATAACCAAACGCTAGCCCTCTATGGCCTGCGTGAAGGTTACCAGAATGGCTATCTGCTTGTTCCCCCTCATGGCACTGCCATGACTCAGGGTTTCCACTCTTTCGACCACCCTGTCCGCATTGACAGCTTTCAGCCTCATGGACATCTGCGCATGCGTGCCGCATCTCTGGAGATTTACTACCCGGAAACCGGTCGCACCGAGCAGATCAGCCAGATTTCCAACTGGAGCGCCACTTGGCACCACAGTCATCTGTACGAGCGTGATGTAGCGCCTTTGCTGCCAGCTGGTGCAGTGCTGGTAGTCAAGCAGTGGTACGACAACACAGCCGATAACCCCAACAATCCTGACCCAGATCAGTGGGTGTATGGAGGCAGCAGGACCGGAGATGAAATGTCCCATGCCTGGATTGCCATAACTCACCTGGATGAAGAGGGCTACGAAGAAGCACTGGCTGAGCGTATGCAAGCCAGTAATTAAGCAGATCTCCAGGATCTTAGCTGAAAGGCCGGTTGAGCAATCAACCGGCCTTTTTCGTTATCAGGCTGAGAAATGTCACACAGCCACCAAATTAATGGACTTTTAGCCCCCGGAGGGTTAAATTCCTTACGACCTGTATTACCAAACGAACTAACCGTACTCTGACGCAAGGAGAACAAGATGAATAGCAGCAAGGTATTCAAAGCCTGGCTTGGCGTCGCAGCTGTTGCGGCCATTGGCGTCCATGCATCCGCCTTGGCCCAGGATCACAGTCAGCCGACCTACACTGGCGAGATTGGTCGAATCATTAACGAGAATTGTGTGGTCTGCCACCGAGAGGGTGGAGTTGGACCTATGCAACTCACCAATTACGAGCAGGTACGTCCCTGGGCACCGCTGATCTCAATGCGGGTAGCCAGCAGGGAAATGCCTCCCTACGCTTACGATCAGCATATCGGTATTCAGGATTTAGAAGGCGACTGGCGCCTTGAGCAAGAGGAAATCGATCAGATCGTAGCTTGGGTTGAGCAGGGATCTCCGCTGGGTGACGCTGATGTAGTCGTCCCAATGCCAGACATGCCCGATCCTTCCCAGTGGACTTTCTTTGATCAGTTTGGCGAGCCGGACCTGATTGTGCCGTCTTCTCCGTACGACATTCCGGCCAATGGTAATGATCTGTGGAGTAAAGAATACACTCAAACCGGCCTGACTGAAGATCGCTGCATCAAGGCAGTTCAGGTGAAGCCTCGCGGTGACGCCGCGGCGGTCGTACACCACGCCAACTCCTCCGTCTGGATTCCCGATGAAAACGGGGAATTGCAACGTCATGGCCAACTGACTGAATACGCAATGGGCAAGTGGGGAGAAATCCCTGGGGACGGCGTATGTCGTTCACTGCCTGCCAACGCAACCGTTCTCTGGGATATTCACATGTTTCCGGGCGGCGTTGGCGCAACTGCGCAAGGGGAAATGATCGAAGATAATGTAGTTGAGATCGGTTTGTGGTTCCACGAACCAGGATATGAATCCAATGCGTACTCCCAGGATCTAAGGAACTACCGCATGCGAGAGGGATATCAGAATGGCTTTTTCGTCATTCCGCCTAACGGGACCGCTATGACTCAGGGTTTCCACTCCTTCGACCATCCGGTACGAATTGACAGCTTCCAGCCTCACGGCCACCTGCGAATGCGCGCTGCATCAATGGAGATCTACTATCCGGAAACCGGTCGCACCGAGCAGATCAGCCAAATTTCCAACTGGAGCGCTACCTGGCACCACAGTCACATCTACGAGAGAGATGTCGCTCCCCTGTTGCCAGCTGGTGCTGTACTGGTTATCAAGCAGTGGTATGACAACACTGCCGACAATCCAAACAATCCAGATCCGGACCAGTGGGTATACGACGGTAGCAGGACCGGAGATGAAATGTCTCATGCCTGGATTGCAATAACCCACCTGGATGATGAAGGTTATGAACAATTGCTGGCCGAGCGCATGCAGGCTAGCAATTAAGAATACTGACACTTCAGTTCCACAAATATCGAGGCCGGTTGGAACACCAACCGGCCTTTTTATTGCCGGTGCGATTCGCTTATATTCCCTTAGAAAGCACCATTAACCACGCCGATTAGCGGAGCCACACGTATTGAAAGAAGTGGACATAACACCTCAAAAGCGCTAAGTTCCCTTCCGGTGCATCCTCTGCAACCACAGATATCTCGAGGAGATAAAAATGCCTAAATCCCATGATCGTGCAAAGAATTTACGCGCACTGTATTTCGGATTGATCGGTGCAGTGTTGACTGTATTCGGAATTCAATCGCAAGCGCAATCGCCGGACGTCCACGAAGGCGTATACAACGGTGAAATCGGCCGCATCATTAACGAAAACTGCGTAATCTGCCACCGCGAAGGCGGAATTGGCCCAATGCAATTTGAATCTTACGAACAAGTTCGCCCTTGGGCACCGCTGATTTCTCTCCGGGTCGCCAATCGCGAAATGCCGCCATATGCCTACGATCAGCATATTGGCATTCAGGAACTGGAAGGCGACTGGCGTCTTGAACAGGAAGAAATCGATGCTCTGGTCGCCTGGGCGGCAGCTGGTGCGCCTATGGGAGACGCTGACGTTGTGATTCCCGCTCCGGAAATCCCGACTCTTGGTGAATGGAACTTCGCCGACAGATTTGGTCAGCCTGACCTGATTATTCCGTCGTCTCCTTATGACATACCGTCCAGCGGCAACGACCTGTGGAGCAAGGAATATGTCGCATCAGGCCTGACTGAAGATCGTTGCATCAAGGCAGTTCAGGTAAAACCACGTGGAGATGCTGCAGCGGTCGTACATCACGCCAACTCCGACGTCTTTGTCATGGGCGAGGACGGTGAACTCGAACGATATGGTCAGCTAACTGAGTACGCAATGGGCAAGTGGGGAGAAATTCCCAATGAAGGTGTTTGCCGCATGCTGCCTGCTGATTCCCAAATTCTCTGGGATATTCACATGTTCCCGGGCGGAGTCGGCGCAACAGCCCAGGGCGAAATGATCGAAGATAATGTAGTAGAAATCGGTTTGTGGTTCCACGAGCCAGGCTACGAGGAATCTGCGTACAAGCAGGACTTGCGTGCCTACGTGCTGCGAGAAGGCTATGAAAATGGTCAGTTCGTCATTCCTCCTCACGGTACGGCGATGACTCAAGGTTTTCATTCATTCGACCATCCGGTTCGAATAGACAGTTTCCAACCTCACGGACATCTGCGTATGCGTGCCGCATCACTGGAAATTTACTATCCAGAAACCGGTCGCACCGAGCAGATTAGCCAAATTTCCAACTGGAGCGCCACGTGGCACCATAGCCACCTCTACGAGGAAAGCGTGGCACCCATCCTTCCTGCGGGAGCCGTTCTGGTGATCAAGCAGTGGTATGACAACACTGTAGATAATCCGAACAACCCGGACGCAGATCAGTGGGTTTATGATGGCAGCCGCACCGGGGATGAAATGTCTCATGCATGGATTGCGGTGACGCATCTCGACGATGAAGGGTACGAGCGACTGCTGGCAGAGCGCATGCAAGCCAGTAACTGATAAGTTGATCGGTATCAGAGAAAAAGGCCGGTTGGCGATGCCACCGGCCTTTTTTACTGCCCGCCAGATCAAGAAAGAAGGCCGCGAATGGCCCTCACCCGGTGACTCTCGCTATCAGTCACGTAGACAATTCCCTCATGCACGAATACCCCGTGGGGCCGGTTGAGCTTGCAACCTAGAGGGTCTCCATCGGGCCCATCTCCTCGATCGCCATTACCCAAAACCGTATCGATAATCCCGGAATCGAGATTCATGCGACGTATTACATGATTTTCGGTATCGACAATGTAGAGGCTATTGTCACCAACCGAGTACGCGATACCCTTGGGACCGTTAAAAGTGGCCTGCGACGCAAGCCCCCCATCACCTGTGTAACCCTGCTCTCCCGTTCCCGCGATGCGCTCCAACCGGTCAGCGCGAATGTCCAGACGAAAGACCGCATTACCCTCTCTCAGCACCAGATATGCATTTCCATCGGGATCCGTATCAATGGAACGCGGCCCCAGCAAGGGTGTCCCTGTTAGCGGCGCTGAATCCGGAGTCGCGACCCGCTCGCCGGTTCCCGACAACGTGCTGATCAGACCAGTACTCATATCCACACTGCGAACACGGCTATTGCCGATGTCACAAATCAATAGATTGCCATTGGCATCGAAGGCGATGCTATGGGGCTGTCTCAGTTGCGCTCGGGTGGCTACTCCACCGTCACCTCCATAACCCGCCTCACCCGTGCCTGCCACGGTAGAAACGAGGCCCGTAGCGGCGTCAATTTTGCGCACAACATGGGCGTCCCGCTCCACGACGTAGAGGTTACCGGAATTATCAAACCGAATTTCGTGGGGGGCAGAAAAGCTGGCATTCATGGCCCCCTCTCCGTCCCCTGCATAAGCTTTTTCGCCGTTACCCGCCACGGTTGTAAGGCGCTGCGACTGCAAATTCATGCGCCTGGTCCGCCCGGTGTCAACCTCGCAGAAATATAGGGCCCCGTCGGGTCCGACCACCACGCCGTACGGATTATTGACCAGTGTTTCAGTAGCTACCAGGCCGGAAACGCCCTCCGGCTCGTAGCCAGCGACACCCGTCCCGGCAACTGTTTCGACTACAGCGGTCGTCTGCGCTAGTGCACTCGGTGCTCTCGACAGTATTGCTCCAGCTATAACAGAAAGCCTGAGAAACCCTCTCCTATCAACTCGTCGCACTAACATTTTGGATTCCTTTTTCATTCTTAGCCCTTGGCCGGACATTCAGCCAAATTGTTCATCTAATAACAAATGTGCCTAGTATCCAGATTAGGTAAATAGGGTAATCAGCCTCATCGGGAAAGTCCACGTGTAATAATCTGCAAGCTACCCGAACCAAGCGGAGACAATCAAATTCAGGTGCACAGTTGGTTCACCCGGACCAGCTTCTCAGTCCGGATCCACGTTCTGGTTTAATGTGTCTCTCTTGCCAGAGTCGAGCAGGCGCACATTCCCGCTTTGAAACAATCCGGACCGAAGCTCGGTTAATTCGCGCCGGCGAAATCTGTATAATTGCATGCCCGGCACACGATCCATCTCTTCTAAAAATTTCTTTGCTCTGGAGCGATTACCCCGCTTTTGATGAAGCTGTGAAAGGTTAAGACAGGACTCCCACTCACCCAATTTCGCACCAGTCCTTCGAGAAATTTCAAGCGCCTTCGTAAGGTCTCCTAGTGCAGCTTCATAGTCTCCCACTTCCAGAAAATAACTCGCTCTTGCGTTCAATCCCGATGGCAGATAGAGCCACTCGTCCGCCTCCTCCAACAAGAAAACTTGCCGATCAAGGTAAACCTTGGCATTAATTTTATCGCCCACTGACAGATAGCATAACCCAAGGACCTGCAGATCGCTGGCGAGCAATGAAGTGGTATCTACACTGGTCTGCCACGCTCCTTTAGCCCGCCAGGCCATCGTTTGTAAAGATCTCTGCAATGCCTTGTCTGCACGACCCGTTTCTAACAAGAATTTGCAGTAGTATGAACTGATTGTTGGGAAAGACACGGGTGAGATCGGGTCGTTCCGTGTGAGGATTGATTCAGACCTTTCAAAGAGAACCTCTGCTTCAATATCTTTGCCCATTAAATGGTAAATATGAGCTCGAAAGCACCAGTTCATTGCTTCGATAACCTTGTTTCCGGTTCCAAGCACGCAAGTGCCAAGGTCATTTAGCAAGCTAGTCGCATACTCTATTCTACCAATAGAAATCAGCATTGATATAAAAGGGCCAGCAATATATGAAGCCTCTATCCATTTTTCTTTCTCTAAAAACCAATCTAAGCTTTTCCGACTTGGCTCAATCGCATCCTCAATTAAACCAAGAGATATGAGGTTGGCTGCTTCACTCGACAACAGGTAAAACTGGGCATCTGGGGGTAGATGGGTGGTTGGAAGCTTTGAGTCCGAGTCAAAGAAACTTTGTATGCATATTTGATCCCTGTAGTGACTCCCTTTTGGAAGCATTGTGTATCTTTGTTTAATTTTCTCAAAATACAGTTGGAAGGCAGCCTCGTACTGTCCCGCCTGGGTTCCGTGGATGACAGCTCTAAACAGCGGCTCTAACTCACCCATTGTTTTTGGATCGTGGACAGCCTGATCAATCAAAAAATCAAATATCAATGCATGTCCCAGAGTCCAAGCCAGGGGCTGTTCTGTTTTTATAAAATCAGAAAGAAAATCTCGCACGAGTGGGTGACAGTCTAGAAAAGTATCAGAACCTTGAGCTCGCACAGAAATCAGATTGGCTTGTTTGAGCCGGTCTACAGCGTAGCTGTATTGCAGTCCAGAAAGGCCTGCCAGATCTGCTGTGATTCCTTCGATGTTGGGACAGGCAGCCGAGATTGTTTCTATATCTCGTAGCCGAACACCCCGATCAAATAATCCGAGCATAAACAACAAAGCACGTTCTGGAGTACCCTGAAACCAGTTCAGGTAATTGCGCATCAAATTTCTAGCCTGCACGCCCTTCTCTTGTTCGTCCAATAACGATTTGATTTTTCTGAAGTCTCCCATACGACCACGATGGACCACATTCAGGTATCCGCCCAACAGTGACAAGCTCAGAGGGTGGCCGGAATATTCTTCCAGGGCCTGTTGATACTGACTGTGAGCGCCCTTGATACCAATGCTCTTGAGCATCTTGATGCCAGCCTTCTCTGACAGGTGGCCCAACGCCATGGTCTCCAATCGTTCACCCTCATAAGCGACAAGATCTGCGACCGGTAAGCGCGAGGTAATAAGGCACAGTCCGCTGTTGTCAGATGCAAGTTCTTTAACTAGAAGCGCAACTGCCGGGTTTTCAACCCGCCCGTGTTTTGGCCCGGGAGGTAACTGAAGCGGTTCCAGGCCATCCAACACAATCAATGTTCTCTGTGCCCGAATCAAGTTGGCAAGCCGTAGCGCTTTATCCCAGGGTGTTCCTTCAGATGGAGCAGCATCTCCAAACCAGCCTAACGCATGCTCAATAAAATAGTCACCGGACGAGCGAACCTCTGACCCTGCCGTCTGCCAATAAAAAGACCAGGCATAGACTCGACTCGCTCCGCAGTATCCCTTTTGATCCAGCCTGGATAGCCAGGAGTTGACCAGCGAGCTTTTACCCATGCCACCAAAGCCAATAATCTGAGCCACATTGGTTTTGCGCCCATTCCAGAAACTGTCTAGCCGCCGCAGTTCTGATTTGCGACCGAATATTTTCGCGGGGGTATTGGGTAGCAATGAAATCGATATCTTCTCAAGCTTAGTGCTGTCTGGCTGACCCTCAATTTCAAGTTTTTCATAAAGCCTCGCCTCGAAGTCCTCGATATTCATGGTCAACCAGTGCTCACTAATGCGAAACACTGTCGCAACATGCTCTACCTGTGAAAGAGGAATTGCGTCGCCCGGGCTGGTTTCTGTTCCCCTGGCCCACTTACCTACTGCCTGACGCGAAATTCCCAGAATTTCAGCAAGATCAGCATGATTTTTTACGGATGGATTAAGCCTCAAGGAATACAGTAATGACAGTTTCCTGGCCAATTGAGGATGTCTTCTTGTCAAACCCAGCCTCCTGTTCAATAGGATGCCCGCACAGCCATGGCCTTATTCACCACTGTTCAGATTTTTGTCTTAGGTTTAGACCAAATCTCTTAAGGCGCACCAGAAAGTTTCATTCCGATATATGTTTATACTGGTGGTCTGAGTAATTTCCCAGCCGCTATTCAGGCGATTTTTGTACTTATTATTCTCTTGACTGATATGTTATGAGGATAAATTTAATCCTCGAACAGAAAGTTATAACAGGCGGCGGAGCGATTATCGAGGTGTTTTTGGTTACCAAGCGGTTGTCGCGCGTCCGTAAGATGAGAAAAACAATCCTCAGACTTTCCCAGATTTCGCACCCGGGTATAATGAGCCGCAACATCCACTATCTTCAATAATGCGACCTGATTTCGCTGGAAAAGCCACATGAAAACTTATGGATTCCCCAATCTGAAATTTCACTCAACCATTCTGTTGCTGGGGTTGATGGCTACCGCCATGGGCCTGCGTGCCCAGGAATGGCCAGCCGAGCCACCGGCCGAAGCCCCTGCCCATTGGGGACCAGTATCCATTAACTACGAGGAGATTGAATACCCCTATCCGGTTCAATACCTCGAACTGACTCGATACGGTGAAAAAATGCGCATGGCATATATGGACGTGGCTGCCCGCGGTCAGGCGAATGGACGCATAGTGCTCTGGCAACACGGAAATAATTTTACTGGCGAGGCCTACACTACTTCGATAAACGCCCTGGCAGAAGCCGGATTCAGAGTCATCGCTGTCGATCGAATCGGCTACGGCAAATCATCCAAGCCACTCATTCCCTACAATTTTAATTTTGTGGCAGCCAATATGAAGGCACTGCTTGACGAACTGGGCATCGATGAGGTCGCTATAGTCGGTCATTCGATGGGCGGGATGGTGGTCAGCCGCTTCGCCATGCTTTACCCCGAAATCACCAGTCACGTTGTCATGGTTAATCAGATTGGGCTGGAGGACGCGCGATTGAGGCGACCGTGGAGTGACCCCCTGGGTTCTGATCCCGGGGTAGCGACTTACCGCTCGATTTTGCGTGGACATCAGAATTATTTCACCAATTTCTGGCCGCCCTACCAACTTGAGTATGTGCGACGTTCCTATGGCCAGACGCTCAGTGGAGACTATCATCACTACGCTAAGGTGCGCCGCATGGTCAGCGCGTCAATCTACCAGGATCCCGTGGTTTATGACTGGCAGCACATTACCACCAAGGGACTTGTAATAGGCGGCGAGGACGACAAACTGGTCGATGACTACCCGGGGCTTGCGAGGCATGTCGCCGGCGAAATGCAAAACGCGACCGTATTGCTTTACCCAGATGTCGGACACGCGCCACAGATTGAAATTCCTGAGCAATTCCATGCTGACCTGATCAGATTTCTGCGCTCCGATCCTTCTCAGCCAGCGAGCGAGTGGCGCTGAGAGCAATCCGCATGTCATAAATCGGAAACTGCCGGAACACCGAATAGTAATGATGAGCTCTGAACTTGATAGAAGTTCCATAGCCCGGCTTAGAAATGAAAAAACCCCCGCTATCTAAGATTGCGGGGATTTTTCTTTGCGCTGGCGGCAAACACCGAGTGCTCCCAAACGCTTCTAGCTTTCACAACAGATTACAGATCTGTCAATACCTGTTTCCAGCGGTTTATCAGGGATCGTATCGGGTGAATGCACCACCAGCCTGAGCCAGCGAGTTGGGGCCTTCTGCCGCGATAACTACACCTTCTGCGGTAACCGCAACACCCTCACCGGCGGTACCCTGGTAAACGCGGTCGTCACGCTCAAAGGGCTGGATCAGTTCAACGATGCGATCCTCGCCAACAGGACCTATTCGCACGCCATTTCGCCATCCCACATGGTTATAGGGGCTGGATTCCGAATCGATGGCGTAGACCATATCATCGTCGGTAATAAACAGTCCGCTTATACGACCGTAGGCGTAGCGTGATTCCAGGTAGTTCCCCTCCTGATCAAATATCTCGATGCGATGGTTACCCCGATCGGCAACCCACAAACGGCCCTGGGAATCGAATTCCATGGCATGGGGCGTGCGGAATTCGCCGTGTTCAACGCCGATGCGACCCCACTCCTTCAGATACGTGCCGTCCGGGGCGAACTTTATAACTCTGGCAGTCTGCCCGGTCGCCCTGCCGTCCTCGACCGCCTGGCGCGAGGTCATACCCTGACCATTGTGACCATCGGATACGAAAATACTGCCATCGGGCGCCACGATAACGTCATTGGGTTGATTGAAATGGGTGCGGTCGTTCCCTGGCTGGCCTGCTGTACCGAGACTCATAAGCAACTGTCCATCCGGGCTGAATTTGTGCACCTGGTGGCCCTTTGTTCCCGCGGTATTATTGGCAAAATCGGTGACCCAGACGTTACCATCGGAATCAGCGTGAATACCGTGGGGTGTCATCATTATACCGCCGCCGAAATTAGCCATCACCTCACCGGTAAAGCGATTGAACTTAAATATCGGATCCACCGGATTGGTGTCGCAGTTAATTGGCACACCACCACCAAAACTGCCGGCACCGCAGCGTTCATATGCCCAGATATGGCCGTCGATAGGGTCGATATCGATACCGGCGGTGGAACCCCAGTTCCGTCCTGTAGGCAATTCACCCCAGTTCCGGGTGACCGTCGGATTGGGGTTTGGCAATCCCTCACCACTAATAAAATCACCTGTCTGTGAAGCGCAACCGGTCAAAACCAGAGGCAGACCCACAGCCAAGGCAGTAACAAGTATTTTTGGTGAAAACATGGATTGAACTCCTTATAGAGATGTTATCAGCTTGTGCGTTTTATTCGTGCATACCGACCACAGGGTATTTAGGTTTCGATCGTAAGTCCAGATTTTATTCTAACCCTCTGTTTAATATGCTAAATAAAATCCTCCACAGTCTGCATATGCGACGAAAACCAGACCATAACAAGGGGTAGCGGCTATCCAGACTATGTTGTATGCTCGCTTAGCTCCCTTCCGTGATATATGCGATTGTTTCGCTTAATTTCCGGAAAAGGTGCGCAATAAAAAATCATTCAAGCTAGAGCAAAAATTAATATTAAAGGGAGAACCTAGCTATGACATCCCACCCCATTGGCACGCTTGACGTGCGCAGGAAAAAACTCAACCAGCTGACTGCTGCCATTTCAATTGCAATCGCCACCAGTGCAGGCGCTGGTAGTGTGGCTGCTCAGCAGAACGACAGCCCGGACGTTGAAGAGGTAGTCGTTACCGGTACTTTTATACGGCGCAGTGAGGGCTTCATCGCAGCATCGCCAGTAACGACTCTTACGGCTGAGGACATCGAGGCGCAAGGCACGATGAACATGGCGCAGGTCGTTCAGAATATGACCTTCAACAACGGAACAGGCACAACGAACTCGATTCAGGCCAGTGGTGCCTCGAGTAATTCCGCCGCGTTCAATCTTCGCGGACTTGGAACTCGGGCAACCCTCCAGCTGATCGACGGCAAACGAACTACGAACGATAACGTTCAGTGGCTCATGCCCACAATCGCCATTCAACAAATGGACATCGTAACCGACGGCGCAGCGGCGCTCTACGGAACGGACGCGGTCGCCGGGGTTGTCAACATGGTGCCCTACAAGTCCTATGACGGATTTAAAATTGAACACTTCAACGAGGAAGATTCCCGAGGCGATATTCGGGACCAGACTACCCAATTTCTCTGGGGAACAGACCTGGGCAGCTCGGTCGATTTTGTGATAGCCGGCTCATGGCGGCATAACGGTACACTGAAGTGGGTTGATCGGCCGAAACTGGCATTGGCAGGCTTGACGGATAACAGCGGCGCAAACCCGACCAACTGGAACGTTCCCCAGCGGGATGCCGACGGCAACTTAACTGGCGCAGTGAGGAGCACTCCGGACCCCGCCTGTGGAACCGATCCGGTGACTGATCCGTTGGTGATAGGCGGCAACAAATATGGAACTCTGGCTCTCGGCCGTTGCTGGTTCCCGTTTGCCGACACGCGAGACTTCGTAGAACAAAAAACCCAGGGATCTGTCTACGCCAACCTCAATTGGGAAGTTAGTGACGACCTCGCTCTCAGCAGCCAATTCATGTGGGGGCGCTGGCAGGGACACGGTCGTCAGAACCAGGGTAATCCCGGAACTCGATATCGGGATCTTTCCGATATACGCGGCGAATTGCCGGGCAATCCATTCCGAGCTAAGGCAAGCGACGGTCGCCCCGTTTTTGCAGTGCCCCTCATGGACGGCAATGGCGACTTTGTGACCGACATGTTTGGCAACCCGTTGCCAATGCGTGACGCGAATGGCGTTGTCATGTTAGCGCAGAATCAGTTTGCATCCCTGTCTCAGGACCCTAATGGTGGTGTGGCATTCAACGAAGATATGAAATTTTCCAGTTCATATCTCCCGTTTGGTCTCGCCAATACGCTGCCGTCGGCATTTGGCAGCGATACCATTAATCGCAAAGAGAATGACGAGCGCGATTACCGGCTTTCATTTACGGCCGATTTTACGGTGCCGTTTCTGGAAGACTGGGAAGGAACATCTACCTACATGTACGCTGCCCATCACAACAACTTTGGCAACACGCAGGCTTTCAGCTTTAGCGCAGTCGAAAACGGTCTGAATTGTGATGTGACCGGCGACTGGGTTGACTGTTTCAACCCGTTTGCAGCAACCGATCCCCGGTACCTGAATTCGCAGGAAAAAGCGGATGAGATCTACACCCGACAGCGTATAAATGATTGGGACCGATTACAGACCTTCGATGTCGTCATCAACGGCCAGATCGCTCCCAATGGTTTTGAATTGCCTGGTGGTGCCATAGGAGCCGCATTCGGATACCAGCGCCGTGATGAAGAAGATGAGAATAACCCGACCCTGGATGAGCAACGCAACAACCGCTTGAATAGCGACGAGTCGCTTCCGACCAAATACGGCCGTACCAGTGACTCCTTTTTCGCTGAGTTTTCGTTCCCGGTCCTTTCAACCGTTGAGATCAACCTTTCCGCTCGAGACGAGCAGTTCAGCACCGGTCAGGGCGACGTGGTCTCAAAGATTGGCGTAACCTGGGCAATGAACGACTGGGCTACCTTGCGGGGAACCTTTGGAGAGGCCTTTATTGTGCCCACTCTGAATCAGCTCAATTCGCCAGAAAACTGTGGCCTGAGTAACGTAGACGATTTGTTTACCGAGTTCTCCGGCTTCATTACGTCCTGTAAATCTGGCAATCCCAATCTGAGGTCGGAAACCGCCGAAAGCTGGTCCGCGGGTCTCGATTTAACCCCGATTGATGGCCTGGATATTCACCTCACTTACAGTGAGACTGACTTCAAAGACCGGATTGTCGATACCACGACTCAGGATATTATTCGCACGGACTACGCAAATTTCCTCGAGGCATATCCCAGCTTCGTACCTTCGGATGCGAACCCTTATCCTTCCGAGGATCTGCTAAGGGCCTGGGTTGCCGATCCTCGCTCCGACAAGCGTATTCTGCGTGATCCGGATGACATCAGGACTGCAACCCAGATAAACCGCAGCGATGGCAACGCGTCTACGATGCTGGTGAAAGCCTGGGACATTCAGGCCAATTACCGTTTCACACTTGACAGTATCGGTCTTGGTGAGTGGGGCGATTTCCGTCTGAGTGCCAACGCGACTTACGTCGACACCTATCTGTTCAAGGAAAACGCACTTGCGCCAATACGGGAAGCGAAAGGGAATCAGAACAACTCCTTTGGTGCGGTACCTGTTGTTCCACCATGGCGTGCAAATTTGCAGCTCAACTGGGTTCTGGGTAATCACAGTGTGAATACCACGGTGCGTCACATGAGCAAGGTGAATTTCGATGCGAACGAGTTCTCGTTCCAGCGTCTTCTGAGACCTCAAAATCTATGGAAGAGCACGAAAATCATTCGTGCCTGGACAACGACAGATATGTATTACACGTACCGCGACCTGGAACTGTTCGACGGAAGCGCCTCGTTCAGCCTAGGCGCGCGCAATCTGTTCGATCGGGAGGCGCAGAAGACCGGTATGATTGCAGGTGCCGTGTCACAGATCCAAAGCGTACTGGGTCGGGTTTACTACGTTCGCGTCAACTACGAGTTTTAAGCTGACGACGGAATTAGTAACTCGCGACTGCAGTGTCAGCCGAGCCGCTATGTCGAACTACACATAGCTCGCTAACAAAAAAGCCCGGTATTTGCATACTGGGCTTTTTTTATTTTCTTACGGAAATGGATATCCGGGCTTCAGCATCGGGTAGAGCAGACCTGACCGGCTAGAAATCAATCCCATACTTGTATTTGAGAAATACCATCACTCTTGGTCCGCCCCGCGAAAGAAGGATTGTATGCTCTGCTGAACCTGATCATGCAGGGTTGCATCATGGTCAGAGAATTTAAAAAAGCCCTCTGCTGCGACGCGATCTATTGGTAGTGAAAAAGTGCGAGCTGTGTCCAATGCCTGCACCAGCGCGAGGTATTTCGCCTGTGTCAGCTGGCTGGCATAGATCTTGACCACCTCGTATTTCCTGTCAGCGACCTCGGTTACATCGATGAGCACATTAATAGGTGCCAGAGTACTGATTTCATAGGAATATGCATCAATGTGAAATTCGTCGATGCGCCTGACGCTTTGCCAGGCCAGTTCTGCGGTTACCCGGTGATCCGGGTGGTATTCCATTGGTGAGGGGAAGAAAACACTGCAGGGTTGAATTTCCTGCAGCAATTGACGAATCCGCGCCAGAAGCGGCTCCGTGACGGCAAGTCCCCTATCGCTCTCGCCAAAGAAATAAATCTGATCGACCTGGAGTTTCGATGCTGCAGCCTTCGCTTCCTCCATCCGTTTTTGTACCAATAATTCTCGATCACCCTCCCCTCCCATCGCGCCATCGGTTACAAATACCACGTGAGTCTCGATATTTTGCTCTTTTGCCAGGAGCAGAGACCCGCCCATACCAAAGGTCTCGTCATCTGGATGGGGTGCGAAGACCAGCCACGGGCCACGCGGCAGCTCGGAGCTGGAATAGGGAAGTAGCTGGTGCTCTTGAAGAATCATTGTATGAGTGCTCGTCAACTGGCTAGAGAAAATCGCTGTCTCCGCACAGGAAAAACCACTTGTCACGGATATCTTCCGCGACCAAGCCGGGGCTGTAAACGCCAAGTGGAAGGCGCAGCGGTTCAGCGCCCGCAATGGGATCGGTGTCTATGATCAAAGGCAAATCGATCTTGGTAAGCCACCCGTAAAACTTGCCACATGCAAGCTCGGCGGCCCGATTTTTTCCAAATTCTATCAGGTGTTTCAAGTGCTGCTTCCTGCAGACTGCGTCTACCAGCAGCAAGCCGTCATCCGTCTTTCTCGACACCAGCAGACCCAGAGTCTCCTCATTACCGGTCGGACGAACCATGTGGAAGTCATACTTGAGGGTAGGGTTATCGAGATAACGGTGCTTGAGATAGGTCAAGTCTCGCACCCCGATCGCCCTATCGGCAAAATCACCAGCCATGCTTTCCCATAGATCGCCGGCTACTTGCCCGTGATCCGGGCTGGCAAAATCAAACGCCAAGGCCTCATATCCCGAATTAGTCTGCGCAGTCCATTCTATTTCCAGCATTGCTCCAACATCATCATAAAGTTCCAGTCGCTGCGCCAGACTCATAGCCCGCGCATTGGGAAAACCATAAGACAGCAGATAAGGCAGACCATCGCCAACATATTTCCCCAGAAAGGCTGTTACAGACAGGTAAAAAGGACCCTTGCGAGTCAGAATGCCACGGTAGGACTCCGCCACCATGGAATCGCCACACTGCATGGCCACCAAGTGCTCACCATCAAACAGCACGCGACGCTCCGTGCCGCCAAAAAAAGCAACCAGTTCATTGTCCCGCAGAACAACGATTCCTCGCCCTCTCCCATCGCCATACTTCCAATGCCAGTGCATCTCCGACATCTCGGATTTGAACACCGCGAGAAATAACCGACGCACACTCTCAAGGTGCTCGAACCTGCAATCTTCAATCCGCCAGTTTGAGTTGTTAGGGGTGGTCATTATTTGCTGATTTTTGACAATGTTTGGGACGGAAATGTTGAGGTTGTACCTGGCCGCTTGCCCCAAAAGCTGCAAAGGTATCGGGGCACGGCGGCTTTGTCCAGCAGACTGAACACATGTGAGATGATACCGCTGATAAGGCGCATTCATTGCACCCCGGGGACGGGGAAAAACACTTTAAATTCGGTCCGGAAAGGAGTACTTTCACCGAACACCACAAGAACAAGTATGGAGGATTTCATGAAAAATCCCGCTTCCACCCTGCTGCCAGCCATTTTTTCGCTCTTGCTGGCCTCAATCCAGACCTTTGCACAATCGGGCGACATTCCGCGTACCGAACACGGCCATCCTGATCTCCAGGGCACCTACACTTTCAGGACCATCACTCCGTTGGAACGTCCACCGGAACTGGCGGACCGGGCTGTATTGACTCCCGAGCAGGCCAGAGAGTGGGAGGCGTTCGAGAACCGCCGCCAGAATCGCGACCTGATCATCGATTCGGTAGGCGGTGCCGGCTATCCACCGGGTGTCATTTCCTATAACGAGTTCTGGTATGAGCGCGGCAACCAGGCGGTCCAGGACCTGCGCACTTCGCTGGTTTATGATCCGCCCAATGGAAGATTACCCGCTTTGACTGAAGCCGGTCGTGCCCGCAACGCCAAGATAGCCGATATGCGCCGCGAGAGTGCCGGCCCGGAAGCCCGGACCCTGGCCGATCGATGCATTCAGTACAACCGCACAGGACCACCTATCGTGTCAGGGTCCTACAACAATAATTTACAACTTGTGCAAACCAAAGACCACGTGATGATCATGAGCGAGATGATCCACGCGGCCCGCATAATCCCGTTTGCAGACGAGCACACCAGCAACCAGTTGAAATGGGAAGGCGACTCCATTGCCCGCTGGGAAGGCGACACGCTGGTGATCGATACTACCGGTGGCTACTACTATTGGTACGGTTGGCGCAATTCCTCTCACGCCATGCACGTGGTAGAGCGATTTAGCTGGGTGGACGAGAATACCCTGGATTACGACTTTACCGTTGAAGATCCGGAAACCTGGGAGTCCAGCTGGTCCGCCAGATTGCCGATGCGCAGAATTTTTGATCCCATTTACGAGTATGCCTGCCATGAGGGGAATCATGGTCTGAAAGGGATACTTGCGGGCTGGCGTCGCTACGATGTTGAAGGACTGGACGAAGACGGCATTCCGCTTTCCGCGCTGGAAGACGAGCAATGAATCTTGACAATAGACTTGATGAAATTGTGATCCAGTACATCAATTTGAGTAAAAAAGGATTTCGGATGACGGAAATCGAATAGTAGTTGTGATAGAGTTCGAGTCTTAGCTTTTTGATACAAGGATTGATTCAATGAAGTTGCGATTCACCTATTTCACAATCGTCTTATTTACATCCCTCGCGCTGACGGCACGATCCTTCGCGGCAGACGTCACTGAATTGAGCCGCGCGCCGCAGAGCGTGCTAGATGCGCTGATAGGCGAAATTTTACCGGATGACAGCCCCGCACTTGCCCGCGCTTTTGGTGTCGAGGGCCTCGCCTTGCTGCGCTCCAGAGAAGCCAACGATGGTCGCCGCGTCAGTCGGTACCAGCAAACCTATCGGGACATTCCGGTCTGGGGCAAACATCTCATCATCACCCGGGCCGAAAACGGGGCCATCACCCGATTGGGCGGTACATTGGTGCGCGGAATCGGAGCAGATATCCGCCAAACTAATCCTGGCATTGACCGTAATGTCATCGTCGACAGCCTGCGCACCGAAGTCGCGGCTGCCTACGTCAGTGGCCTGCCCGTATTCGAGCGAGAAAATGGCGAACTGGTCGTTTATATCGATGATCGAAACAATGCCCGACTCGCCTATGAAGTCGAGTTTCTGGCCGACATCTCCGGTGGCGGCGAACCGAGCCGACCCAGATTCATCGTGGACGCAAACACGGGAGAGGTGCTGGAGTCTTATGACGCCCTGGCCCACCAGTCAGCGACTGGCGACTGTAGCGTCGCGTGTACCCTGCTGGAAGATTCAAATATCTCCGGATCTAAAGGCAATCGCCGCCGCCCAGGGACGTGGGATAACTACTCCGTTACCATACCGGCGGATGTGCCAAATGGCTCGACGCTCACGGTAACTATGTCCGGAGGCAGTGGGGACGCCGACCTGTATACGCAACTTGGCACTGCGCCAACTTTAAACCAATATGCTTGCCGACCCTATGCTAATGGTAATAATGAAAGCTGCTCCCATACGGTGAACCCCGGAGAGACCTGGCATATCGGTATATATGCATACGCCGATTTCAGCGGGGTTGCTCTTATCGTCACTGCAACGGCACCGGCTCCTACGGCGCCGATAGGCAAGGGCCCCGGCGGGAATCAAAAGGTGGGTTTGTACAACTACGACTACGACTTCCCGGCATTAATAGTGGGGCAGAGTTCGAATAACTCCTGCGTCATGAACAACACCGACGTCAAAACAGTCGACCTGAATAACGGGACAACCGGCAGCACTGCTTTTGCCTATGACATATGGCCTGACTGTTACAACGATCACGACGCGGTCAACGGCGCCTTCAGCCCGCTGAATGATGCCCACTACTTCGGGCAGGTGGTATTCGACATGTACAGCGAGTGGCTGAACACAGCGCCGCTTACCTTTCAACTGACCATGCGGGTGCACTACAGCACCAACTACGAAAACGCGTTCTGGGACGGAAGCGCCATGACCTTTGGTGATGGTGCCTCTTACTTTTATCCTCTGGTCAGCCTGGACGTGTCCGCCCACGAGGTGAGTCATGGATTTACCGAGCAGAATTCCGACCTCATCTACAGCGACCAGTCAGGCGGCATAAACGAAGCGTTCTCTGATATCGCCGGAGAAGCTGCCGAATTTTTTATGATGGGCGAGAATGACTTTCTGGTCGGAGCGGATATTTTCAAGGGCAGTGGCGCCCTGCGCTACATGGCTAATCCGCCTCTGGACGGTCGATCAATTGGTCACGCCGATGACTATCGAACGGGCATGGATGTCCACTACTCCAGCGGAGTATTCAACAAGGCGTTTTACACCTTGGCCACCACATCCGGTTGGGGAATACGCAAAGCATTCGAAGTGTTCGCCTGGGCAAACCAGGATTACTGGACACCGAGCACAAACTTCCAGCAAGGCGCCGAGGGTGTGCTACAAGCAGCAGTCGATGCTCAATACAATGCAGCCGATGTGGTCGCGGCCTTCGAAGTGGTGGGTATTTCACTGTTTTTGGCCGAGCCTCCCGCGGCGCCCAGCCTGACTGCTGGAGATATCGCTCACAATAGCGTGTCATTGTCCTGGAACGACGTAGCCAACGAAGACGGCTACCGAATACTGCGCGACGGTAGTCAAATCGGCTCTGTTGCCGCCGGCACCACAATCTACATAGACAATACTGTAGATCCGAATACCGCTTACAATTATGTTGTCGAAGCATTCAACAATGTTGGAAGCAGTTCATCTAACACCGTGCCGGTTCAAACTCTGGTCGAACCCGTACCCTCGACTCCTACCTTGTCGGTTGACGCAGTTAGTTACAATAGCGTGGAGCTTTCCTGGGGAGACGTAAGTAACGAAACAGGTTATAGAATCCTACGCGATGGCGGCGAGATAGCCACATTGTCGGCAGGCACTACTGCTTATGTGGACAACACTGTGGCCCCGGATACCAGCTACATCTACAGTGTTGAAGCTTTCAACAGTGCCGGTACCAGTGCGTCTAACGCGGTTACTGTTACTACCGATAGCGAACCGCCGCAGGTAGACGTTACTCTGGACGTAACTACCGAAATAAGAAGAAGGCGGGCGTATGCTAACCTTACTGTTGGTGGCGCTGATCTTTTCGATGTATACAGAGACGGAAGCTTGAGAGCAACCTCACAATCCGGCGTCTACTCCGACAACGCTGGCCGATACAGTAGCGGACTAACCCTTACGTACCAGGTGTGTGCAGCAGGCACGAATCAATGCTCTGATACCGTGACCGCTATCTGGGAATAAGAAATATTGCACTTTAAAGTCAAGCATAGAACGCACATTGCGCATCCAATAAAAAACCCCACTCGGCTCCTACCGGGTGGGGTTTTCTTTTTGGATGCCTGACGATGTCCTACTCTCACATGGGGAGGCCCCACACTACCATCGGCGCTAAGCGGTTTCACTTCTGAGTTCGGGATGGGATCAGGTGGTTCACGCTCGCTA
>Ga0181578_10001145_pt1 | contig 25538 bp, 23 predicted proteins | sample 071ome_21_FD_148659 | JGI IMG/M metagenome (GOLD analysis project Ga0181578, IMG submission 148659) | Coastal salt marsh microbial communities from the Groves Creek Marsh, Skidaway Island, Georgia - 071401CT metaG (spades assembly) | ecosystem: Environmental > Aquatic > Marine > Intertidal zone... | reverse complement strand
TTAATGTCTGAGCTAGACGATATTTTATTAAAACTTTCTCAAGATCGAGAGCAAAATCCAACTAGGAAAGATCGAATTGAGCTTACTGAAGATGTCAAGATAAAAAAGGTAGCCTTCGATATGGTCAAGGTGTTTGGCGACCAGTACAACGATTTATGGAAAGTAGAAAAAGAGGGAGACTCCACCTTTTTGGTTAGAAGTTCACACCCAAAGTATGAAGTAAAAGAGGCTGGCGCATGGTCGGCTCAGAGCAACCATAGCTCTGACTCTGTTACGCTAGCGTATAAGGGAGTTCCTATTTGTTCGTTTTCTTCTGATGAATACGGATTTTCTAAAAATGACGTTTTTACCTTTAAGACCGCCCTGCTGGATATGGCGGAAAATGATCCTCTTTTTGTAAATAAAGTTGTTGACGCGCAATTAGAGGCTAAGGCAAGCGCCATCAAACAAGTATTTCCAGACTTATTTAAAAAGAATTAATTAAGGACTATAAAAAATGAACGATATAAAAAAATTAGCAAGAGAAGCTCAGAGGGCGCTAGATAAGCTAACCGGCGGAAACAAGTATCCCTCCGGATACGTCTGCCAGAGAGTGGAGCTTGCCAAAAAGAATAATCCCGGCGACGTAACCTTGGGTTATGCAAGAGATATTTTTGAGAAAAGAGCCTCATCCCAGGAGTTTTTCACATCAAAAGAAATATCAGAGGTATATAACAGCATATCAGGCCTCTCTTCTGGAAAAAGCGTTTTCAGAGAAGTGCTTGGCGATATGATGACTGATAGTCCTGCGGAATCTGTTCGCCAAAAGGTAGCAAGCCTCGACTCAAGAATCTCTTACGAAAATGAACTAAAGCCTCTTTATGGCGACTCAGAGTTATCCAGAGAGCTTTCAGGCGTTTTCTCTCTAGATAAAAAAGCATCTTTTTCAGCCCTTTCTGATACCACTCTATCTAAGGCTGCAAAGTTTGCAAAAGTTCAGCTTACTTCACTCGGCTGCCCACCTAGTAACGTTTCTGTGGTAAAGGCAAATGACCACTTTGTTTTATGCACGGCATCAATTGAGACCTCTGACTTTACCCAGGTCAATGTTCCTGTTCCAGTGCAGATCACCAACGGTATTCCCTCCCTGCCACAGTCATTCATTCAGGATGATGAGCTTGTCAGCCTTAATAAGGAGAACCTTTATGTTTTCATAAAGGATAAAAATAATCACAAGAAGAGGGCTGCAAGAAATGAGTTTGCAGGTCAGCGCGCAGCAGGTAATGTCAGGGTAGATACTCCTGATGTGCCCGAGGCGCTAGCCAGATATGCTGATTTAGACAATAGCTTAATCGCTGCAGCATCGGCATTTTCTTCAAACGAAGTATCTAGAGCAACTGCAATTCTTTCATCTGAGCTTTCGGCTTTAGGTCTGAAAAATGCCCAAATAAAGCTAGCTGGATCAGATGATAAGGGCTTACATTACCAGGCCAGCATACCTTCCCCCGGTGGCCAAGTTTGTGCGGATGTGTACGTGGATATGCCAAATGGCTCTGCCATGATCCCGACAGCCTTTAAGGTTGCTGGAAAGTCCTATAAGCTCAACCGATCAGGCCTGAGGACTGCGATTAGAACTGCAGAGGAGTCTGGCCTTCATAATAAAATTTCAAGGGAAATTGAGAGTATGGGGCGACTAAATTACTCGCAGCTTATTGGAGAGATGGAGTCTGGTATTGCAGAGTCTGACTACAAGCGCGCAGAGAATGCTCTGTCTGCAATACAGTCTCGATTTGATTCAACTCAGCACCTTGCAGCACTAGATCATTATTCAAAGCTCCTAAAGCATTCCTCTTCTAGCTCAAGCAGAGATGCCCTAATTAAGGCGGCTTTTGACAGAGGGGATCTAATAAATATATCAACCTCTGTTCAGCTTTACTGCCCTAAGCTCGGCTTGCCAGTCAGCAAGGTAGCCTTTGATAGCAAGGGAAGGTGTATACCGGCTACTAGAACCTTGTCCTCTGGCGATATAAGCGAGACGGGCGCAATGATATCAACTTCAAAAATATCTTTATCATAGAGGAATCATGCCTAGCAAAAGAACAAGAAAAATAAAGTTATATAACAAAATTGTTAAGCTAGCAGAAGCTGATCAGCATGGTATATTTAATAGCTTCCAAGGTGCCGCAATAACTGATGCTACCAGGGATAAGTATATAAGCGAAAAATATAACACTCCTCCAGATAGATCTTTCGAAGGACTGTACGGCATTACTCCCGAGCACTCAGACAGTGAGTTGAAAGAAGCCAAAGAGGTAAGCCCTCACCTGTCCACAAGGTATGTTCCGGGCTATGTCGGCCTGCAGGCAAGAAGGATAGGCGATGGAGTTGTCGAAAATCCTCTGACTGGAGAAAAGTTCGATTATAATGAAGGCTTTAAGGTCGGAGATCAGGTTTTTAATCCAGGCGATGTTTCCATGCAAACAAGCCTTATACATTTTGCAAATCATCTTGATAATATAGGGCTCGTAAAAGAAGCCAATATGGTTGACGAAATCATATCTAAGCTCAAATAATATTCTGATTATTAAAATTATAATAATATCTCGGCATAGTAATATATAGCCGGGATATTTTTTTATGGAGATAAAGTGAGTAAGAAAGTTTTAAATCACCCAGATAAAGAAGAGCTTATAAAAAAACTTCTAGAAGGCGAGTCTGTAAAGGGCGTTGAATCCTGGCTTAAGGATAAGTATCCTAGAAAAAAAAGAATGCATATATCCTATATGACTTTGCAAAAGTTTAGAACTGAGCACCTAAACCTTAAGGGTGAAGTTCTTGATGATATAAAAAATAGGAGAGTCGAAGTTTCAAAGGAAGCGTCCGAAGCTGAGGCTAGAATGATAGTTAAAAACTCTTCTGCTTACCGGCAGAAGATAGAAGAAATTGCCTCTGGAGAGCTGGATGTAACGAGAAGGCTTCTGGAAATGGATTCTTTGGTTAATTCAAGAATAGAATACTACTATAATGTTCTTCAAACTGGCGGGACAATAAAAGAAGATAAAATATTTTTAGAATATATAAACACAATGAAATCTTTAATGCAAGATTGGAAAAAATATATTGAAGGCGTTGCTGACCATAAAATTGAGCATAATATTAATATTAATGTTATTAATGAGCAAGCAAGAATTCTAAGGGAGTCTGTTATGGAAATTCTACATCAGATGGATCCAGATCTTATACCGGTTTTTATGGATGCTCTAAATAGGCGCATGAATTCTGCGGATACAGAGACTGCGGGCTTTATAGAAGCAGACGTAATAGATGTTTAGCATATTTAGGAATATAAAATGAAAAATAAAAAAGTTACATTAAATCTAAAGGAAGACTTAAATTCGATAATTTCATTTCGTTCCTGGATAAAAGATGCAACGAAAGATTATGAGGATAAAAAGATTCCCGATGGAGATTTGGATAAATATCTCGGTTATATAAAGCGGAAGTTAGATGATATGGTTGGTAAAAATAAGGCAGATTGGATTAAGGCAATAGAAGAGCTTCAAGAGAGCATTAAAGATGGTAAAAATAAATAATTACTTTAGAAAAAAGATAGCAAACATGAACGAAGATAATATAGATCTTCTGCTGCCTATCGCAAAAAGAGCTGCCCACCTAACTGATATTGGGGTGTCTAGCGATGAAGAGTTGGCTAGATACACCTATCTGAGGCGAGAGGCTCGCAAAATGGAGGTTGCCCTCTCCAATGAAGCTGCCTCGAATATTATTAAAAACTCAAGTGATGCTGGGGATGTTCTTTATGGGCTACTAAAAATAAAGATTGCATCTTCTCCAATTAAAAAAATTGCATATCCAAATCCAGGCTTATCTGTAGATAGCCTAACAGAGGAGGTCGATTTAAACAATTGGCTTGAATTAGTTCACAAAATATATAAAGATTGCAAAAGCGGAAAGCGAACAAAAGAAGCTGCCCTGCAATTTTATAGTAATATTTTAGATAACGAAGAAAAGCAAAAGTTTTTAAGATGGTTTGATTACTTCAGTAGCGGCCAACATCTTAAGTATGCTAATAATAAGGAAGATAAAATGAAAAAAGAATCTTTATTTCAATCAGGTCTAGTTGGAAATGGCTTTTATACCCAAGATACAACTGGATATAACTCTTCTGGCAGAAATCGTGGCAACAACATGCCTGGTGACAGTTTTACTTCTAGTAGCTTGCCAGAGCCCAAAGTAGATGAAGGTAGTTTAGAGAGAGAAAAAATAGTAAACTGGAAAAAATCAATAAATAGAGCTTGCAAAAGAATCGATACCCTTCTTAGGGATGGAGATATTCCTTATGATGAATATTCTGAGATGGCAAAACATCTTTTTGAATTAAGCTCTTTGATAAAGCGGGTTAAAATGGCAAGCACTATGAGTGATGTTACCCATAGGACTGCCGGAATATTTAAAAAAGCAGGACACGATGTTCACGCAGATACTCTGCTAAAAATTGCACAAGAAATAGCCGAAGAGCAAGCAGAGGTGCCGCCTCCTAGCCCAGAGGGGCAAGCCGAAGCAATACCTGGCGCTCCCGCTCCGCAGGAGGAGCCTGCGCCAAGCGGTCCAAGTCAGCAAGAGCAGAAATCTGGAGTTGAAGTTCCTGAGCCAGATGATGTCGAGCCTGCAAAGCTTAGGGATATTGAGCCTATTCCCGGACCTCAGCCCGGGGAGTACGATGCTCTGGCTGGAAATATAAATTTGGAAGATGCAGCCAGAAAGCTAGATGAGGTAGCAGGGATGCTTGCAGATAGGCGGATCATCAGGCAACTTGCTGAGTTTGATATTATGCTAGACAAAATTGGGATCGCCTCTATGTTTCCAGAGCTTGCAGAATCTCAGAGCAAGCTAATTGATGCATTTTCCTACGCCCTAACTCGCGTCACAAAAATGATGGGTCAGCTGTCTAATGCAAAGACTCTGCTAGAAGCTGGCGGGCCTTTACCCGGGGCAGCACAGGGGGCCTCAGAGCAGGCGGAAGAGCCTCCAGCACCCGAGACAGCACCTGAGCCAGAAGAAGCTCTGCCGGTTGAGTAAGCAGCATGCGAGAGATATTTAAAACAATTCTTGAAATAGCAGAGAATAACAAAATATCTCAGCCCTTCGCCGTTGGCGGTATACCTAGAGGTTTATATCTAAGTAACAAAAAAGATCTAGATTCAGACATAGATATTACAACTAACTCATCCGATATAACAAGGCTGGCTGTTTTAGTTGCCGATCATTTTCAGAAATTCTTTAAAGTTTTTGATGATGGACACATTACCCTGTATTTAGATGATCATATTGTTGATTTCTCTAGCAATTTTATTTCAGAATCTGCAGTAGATTATATTGGAAATGTAGATAAAAATTTGAAAGAAGTTTATAGCAGGGACTTTACTATAAATACTCTACATATGAATCTTGAAACTCTTGAGATAACAGACCCCATTGGCTCTGGTAAGAAAGATAATGACGAAAAAATAATAAAAACACCTGTTCCGCCAGAGATATCTTTAACAGACGATCCAAATAGACTTTGGAGGGCTATAAACTTTTCATCTAGGCTTGGTTTTGATATAGATCAGGAGATCATAGATTTTGTTGTAAATAATAAAAAGTATTTTGCAGAACATCCAGAGATAAAGCCTGCATATATTGAAAACGTAATTGGGGAAACAATAAAGATCGATCCCGAAAGAACGCTAAAAAACCTAATAACAATGGAGATTTTAGATCTAGTACCATTATCTGGAGAGTTTAAGAGAGAAATAATAAGCAGAAAAATGGTAAAAAGATATTTAGATGGGCTATAGTACAAAACTTTACTAATATATTATATTTTAAAAGAAGACTATGATTAGAGGCAAACTTCACAAATGTCCATTTGGACTCAAAATACCTTTCGGATGCAAGAGTGCAGGAGGCTGCCTGGAGCGTGAAAACACTCCTGTTGCCAGCTTTATGATTCCTTTGAGCAATCTTGATGATGATGATGATTTGAGAGACGCAATGGAATATAACTTGGACTTGCTTTTTTTGATTGAAGAGCCGAAAAAATGCCCATATGCAGATAAGATAATGGATAATGGCAAATCCGTTGATTGCAAGTACGATGAAGATGGAAAAGAAACCCCCGTTGGCATCGATGGACTAAACGGAAGCCCTAATTATCCCCATATTATGATCGGGCAAATGCCAAAGGCGCAATACAGTTATCCAAAAGAATATAATGATTATTATTCAGATGATAATAATACTAATATATATTATGGTATATATAGCTTAATAGGTTAGGGTTATGTCTAAAAAATATTTAAGAATAAAAAATACAAAAATGGGAGAGAAAATGAAAAAAGAAGCCTACTATGAAGATTCTGCTTATGTGGAAGATTTTGCTATGGATTCTATAAGCTACGCTGAAGATAAGGATGATGAGCTAAGCGTTCTCGAAAAAGCCATGGAAGAGTTCGGATCAGGTGAAGAAGGTGTCGTAGGAGATGTTTTCCCGACTGGAGATTTTTCTGAGAATGACTTTGCCGAAGAAGAATATAAAGACATGACCCTCCAGGAGGCTCTTGAGGGTCTTGCCGAGGGAGATGAAAGCTTAGGCGAGCTTGCTGAGGAGCTTGAGGAGTTGGACAAAGATGTTGAAGATCTATTAGAAGAGCATGGAGATACAAAGCTTTCTGATTTAATCCCCGGCTCAAATTTGTCTGCAAATGAGCTTGACGGAGAAGCTGAAGAAAAAGAGACAGACTATGCAAACGATGGCGACCTAACAAAGTTTATGGATTATATCTCGGGCGAGTATCCTGCAAAAATACCTATGCATGATGGGCGCACCACAACTGGCTGCGAAAAAGCTATTGTATTTTTAGATAGATTAAACTCTCAAATATCTAGAGCAATTAAGGATGATGTGGAAAGCGTCCTAGATTTAGAAAAACTTGAGGAAATTAGAGGTCATATAATGAGAGATGTTATAACTCTCAAGGATCATCTTAATAACCTCAAGAAGAAAATAAAGGAAGAGCACTCCAAGAAGGCATCAACTGATGCTCCTATGTGGCTAAACGCCGAAGGAGAGAGCGTAGACATCGTAAAAGAAGCTACAACGCCTCATAGTCGAGGTATGGTTATAACAATTACTCCGTTCCAGCGAGCAATAACCGGAATGATGATTAACGCACATGTGTCGGCCGGCAAACCAATGGACGAAGTTTATCAAGCTCTAAAAGAAAAGTACGATATAACAGATAGAGAGGAGCTTGAGATAATCCAGATATGCATGGATAGTGGCTTCCCATTCTTTAAGGATCGCGGAACAGTTGGCGAAGATAAAGATGAAAAGCTTAGCATAGATTTCATGAAAAACTATTTGTCATAGGAGCTTAAAATGAAAGTTAATAGACAGGGCTTAAGTGAAAGCTATAAAACTACAGCTGATTGGATTTCTGATTTTGAAAAAACTTTAGAAAAAAAAGGTAATTATCTCGAAAATCTTCAGAGCATATTTAAAAAGAGAAATGACTTCGATACAATTGAAGAAAAAATGGCTGACATAAGGAATCGCGCTGGTTTTGAGCTTATAAAAGAAACAGAAGATGCAAGCATTTCAAAGAAAGCATCTGAATGCAATGCGTGTGATGGTGCATGCCAGTGCTCCGGATGCTCTTGCAATAAATATAATTGTAAGTCTTGCAACTCAGATTTCATATCAAAAGTGAAGTCTGTTATAAACTATATGAAAGAGTTCTCTGCTGATAGGCCAGAAGCTAGCGTCCCAGTTATTATTACTCACTGTAGAAACCACCCAGAATTAAATTTTCAAGAAATAGAGTCTAGACTAGATAATAAAAAATTCAAAGCCTTACTAGAAAACACTCTTAATGCAAATAAAGATTTAAAAAAAGAAGTAAAATATATACCAGAAAACGGGGATGAAAAGCTAGAGTCTGATGTTGCAGACTACTTCAATCATGCCCAACCTTCTGGTTAATATGTCTAAAGCTAAAAAAGAAAAAGAATTAATAAATCAATTTAATAACAGTTTTCTTGATTTTGACCCAGCCCATTTCTGCAAAAACAATCTAACTCTCGATGGTTCAGAATTTAATATTGTAGATTCGGGCTGGAAGTTTATGTCTGATGTATATAGATATATTGCACTAAATGCAACTAGAAAAGATGGAAAGCCGGTCGTTATAAAGAAGGGCCGTCAGGTTGGCGCAACAGTTATGGCTGGAGCGCTTGATCTCTTTTTTACGAATAGCGGACTTTTTACAGAGCCTAATATTCGAGTTATTCATCTCTTCCCAGCCTTGGGGCAGGTCAAAAAATTCTCTCAAGATAAGCTTGAAACTCTTATAAGAACTGCAAAGGATAATTTTATAGAGCAAAATAAACTTTCAAGCGCTAATGCCGTTGATAATCTTACGATGAAGCAGTTTGAGACAGGCACCTTGTGGGTAGACAGCCTTGGCACTGACGGCGATAGAATTCGTGGTATGACTGTTGATGTAGCCATGTTTGACGAGGTTCAGGATATGCTTGGTCACGCAATAGGTAACGCAACTAAAATACTTACCGCAGCAAAATATGGCCCAGTGGGTCAGGGGGTTCAAGTTTACTTTGGAACACCTAAGGGTAAAAATAGTCACTTTGCAACAATCTGGGATATGTCTGACCAAAGATACTATCACTTAGGATGCATTAACTGCAGAAAAACCTACCCCTTTTACCTGCCTGATGATGACAGGTGGAAATCTATTTGGTTATATGAAAATATAGTCCAATGTCCTTTGTGCGGAACTAAGCAGAAAAAGGTAGAGGCCATTGGAATGGGCAAGTGGGTTGGTACTAGAGATCCGGAGAATTGCGATTTTGTAGGATTTCATATAAATCAGCTTTATATTCCTTATTTTACAAAAGAGAATATTGAAAAGCTGATGCCGGAAAATAACCCGGCTCAAACGGAAAGGATCTGGAAGAACGAGGTTGTTGGAGAATTTTATTCAGGTGCAGGATCACCTCTTACTAAGGCGGAAATTTATAACTTATGCAGGGATCCTGATCGATATTTTTCTAAGAACATAAAGTCGAACGAAAAAACTACATATCTTGGAGTTGACTGGGGAGGCAAAGATGACGACCCTGATTCTAGCGGTGGGCAGTCGTTCTCTTGTGTCGTTATCCTTTCTGCCCAGCCCGATGGCACTCTGCTGGTCGAGCACGCTCATAAGCTTAGGCAAAATACATATGATTATAAAAAAAGCACTATAAAAGAGATGTATAGAAGATTTTCTATTACCAGAGGAGTTTCTGACTGGTTCTTCGGACAGGACGTGGTTCACGATATTCAAACGCTATATAGAGATAGGTTTATTGGAGCACAGGGAAGTGGAAGCCTTGCAAATCCCATGAAATATAGAGAGGATGAGCTAATAATTTCTTATAATAAAGATTTATTAATTGACGAACTAATAGATTTGTTTAGAAAAGGTAAAATAAGGTTTCCATGGAAAAGCTATGAATATCTTGAGTGGTTAATAGACCACTGTACTTCAATGGAGTCAAAAATCAAAATTGTTGGAGGCCAGCCTGTCAAAACATTTGTTAAGGGCCCCGTACCAAATGATGGATTTATGGCTTTAATGTACGCTTATATGGCTTATAAATTTGATTTAACTAAAGGCTTTAGCATAAAGCCGGGTCTTGAAAGAAAAGTAGATATGCCGAGAGCAACTATAGCAAATGTTAAGAGGAGAATTTAAGGATGTCAAGAAGAACTAGTAGGCCGCCGACCGACATATCGAAAAAAACAGCAGAGTCCTTATCTGAGTATAGGCGTGCAGAGATTTCAAATTCTGAAAACAAAAGAATGGACGCCGAAGAAAACTCTTCATTACATGCCGCAGTTGCGCACAGCCATACCTTTAGAAAGAATAGCCTCAACATGATTAAAAGCGCCTCAATAGTTTCTCCAATGGTGGGGCCAACAACCACGTCTACTACCGACAGGATGGCTCCTGAGATTTATTCACCCCTATTTCAGCTGGCAAACTTAAACCTTCCCCGAGATCGGGTGACAATGAATGCTTGGAACAGAGTATTCTATGACACACATCCAATTGTTAGAAACGCAATAAATCTTCACGCCTCATTTCCTATAAGCAAAATCAATATCACCTGCAAAAACAAGAAAGTTCAGCAATTTTTTATGGAGATGGCAGAAAGAATAGATCTATATTCTGTTGTTTATGGAGCAGCATTAGAGTTTTGGAAAATGGGAGAGTCATTTCCTTATGCGGAGTTGGACGAAAGCATGGGCGTATGGAATAGAATCACAATACTCAATCCAGATTATGTACATGTTAAAAAATCCGTAATAGGAAATCATACGCTAGTTTCCCTCAGGCCAGATGCGAATTTAATAAGGATAGTGAACTCAACTTCTCCGTCAGATATAAACATGAAGAAGCACATTCCAAAGCATATTCTTTCATATGTAAAGAAGGGTCAAAATATTCCGCTTGATGCTTTCAACGTTTCTCACCTCAAGCTTTTAAGCTCCCCATATGATATCAGAGGAACATCTATAATAGTATCTGTTTATAAAGATTTGATGCTATATGATAAGCTGAGAGAGTCGAAGTTTGCTCAAGCAGATGGAATGGTAAACCCCCTAACCCTAGTTAAGCTTGGCGGAGAAGGTGACTACAGGCCTACGCAATCTGATATTGAAGCATTTAAGAATGTTTTAGAAGAAGCCCAGTATGATAAGGATTTTAAAATAGTAACCCATAATGGCGTAACGATTGAGAGGGCGGGCTTTTCTGGAGCCACACTAGATGTCGGAACTGATATAGAACTAATTATGACGAATCTTTATGCCGGACTAATGACGCCAAAGGCACTTATGGATCAAGAGGCTGCAACTTATGCAAGCTCATCTGTTGGGCTAGAAGTTCTTCGTCAGAGATATGATATCTTTAGAAATATGATGAAAAAGTGGCTTGAAAGAAAAATCTTTGCGCCAATATGCGAGATTCAGGATTTCTTTGAATACAAAGATGGCGAAAAGAGACTTTTAGTTCCCACAATTGACTTCAACCATATGAATCTATATGATATGGCAGACTTCATACAGTCTGTTGGCCAATTTGTTGGTAACAAACAGGTTTCACTTCAAACTCTTCATAGAAGCTTGGGCTTAAGCTATGAAGAAGAAAGGCGAAGAATTAGAGAGGAAATGATAGATGAGCAAATATTTGCTAAAGAACAGCAGGTTCTTGGCAATATGAAGCTATCGGAGTTGGTGGGCCTAGATCCAGCTAAGTCCATAATAGAACCGCCAGGAGAAGAAGCTGCAGCTGGCGCTGCACCAGAGGGCGGTGGGCTACCCGGAGTGGGTGGGCCTCCAGACGCAGGCGGTGGACCTCCAATGGGCGGGCCGCCACCGGGTATGGAATAGCAGTAAGGAGCACCAAAAATGAGCGATGAATATAAGCGCATAAGCAAAGATTTTTCAGAAGGGATAATGCTGCTATCTGGTGGCATTGCAAAAATAGAGAGAGCGAGAGGTAAAAATTGGTACCAAAAGCTAAAGGGATTCGTAAATGCTTTGGCTGGCGGAAACCTGCCCTCTTTGGATCCGGGTATATCTGATTTAAAATCAGTAACAAATGTATATAGTGGTGCAGAAAAAATGAATACCACTGCAGAGCGAGTTCTTTCCAGCCTTTCAAATAATTATTATTCAACTTTTAATAAGACTATAAAGAAATTCTATAATATTTCAAAAAATCTTTTTAGCTCAAAATACGGTAACACCGAATATCTTGAAAGCAAGATTTCTGATGATCCAAGATTAAACGTTATAAGAGATTTATATCTTCAAAAAAGTTTATCTGAAGATACGGAAGGCTGGATCAGCAAGAGTGCTCCAATAAATATTGTGACAAATATTTTAAAAGAAATGTCAGGAATATCTACATCTCTAAGAGAATCTGTTGAAAAAAACATATCATCCTTGCATATGCTGTCTAGGGAGCTAGAAAATGGAGAGTTTCCAGATAATCTAGAGGGTGCTGTCATAGATGTGTGCAGAGAGATATTTGTATTTGAGAGTATACTCACCGGATTTGCCCAGAGGCAGCCATTTAATAGAGAAAGAAATAGAAGAAGATCAATTGGAGAGCCCATGGGTTCGTCTGAAGCTGGTTATGATGAAGCGACAGAATCAGGCTCGACTGAAGCAGACATAGCTGGTTATGACATTCAAAATTATTATGTAGAAAGATTTGCTGGCTCAGGAGAGTATCCTGATTCATCAATTGATTCTGCAAATAACAGAATTGGTGATTCTGATTCTGGTGTTCATAAAATTTTGTTTGGAATAATAAAAAGAGATAACTCTGAAATAACAGAATCTGAATTACAATTTATGAACGAAAATAAAAAAAGAATTTTAAAGGATTTAGTTATAAGTGAAAAATTAACATTTAGTAGCGATTTTGTAATAAATGAATTTAAAGACAATTATATGGACTCAAGTTTTATTAGAGAAAATAGTTATAAAGTTATATGCTCAATAATCTTAAAGTCTGATTTTAAAAATAATGTATATAGAGCAGTTGAGGATGGCGAAGTTATTATTGAGCTTAAAAATGAAGATACTAGAGTAGACCTCATTGTTAAGGCAAATGAAAAACAGAATATTATCAAAAAGTCCGAAACAGCGACTTCTCCATTTTATCAAACTGTATCGCCAAGTGGAGACAAAGTAAACTTTACTCCGACAGATCTGGTAAGAGGCATGGGGAAGTTAAAGGATCCGAAAACAGGAAAAAGCTTTAAACCTAAAAAGGTGAAGGGCAAATCGCTTGCAGATAGAGTTATGTCAAAGGATTATGGGAAAGTTAAGAAATGAAAAAAATTTCATACAAGAATAAGAACTATAAGCCAAAAACTCCTTTGTCCGGGCCTCTGCCGTCTGCCGCACCTCCAGATGAGGGTTATTCTGCTAATTTTTCCAATATTGGAAGGGGCCTTTCCCTGCCGGGGGAGCAAGCAATACCGATGCCAGAGTCAGAAACAGAAAGGGAAATTTTAGCGCCAAAGAGTACGGGAAAAGTTCCGGTAGATTATAATAACTTGCTGGACCTATTTGTTCAGCTTGGCGATGACCTAGATGAATCGGGCGAACATGCTTTGGCTTCGTTTGCTGATTTTTTATTAACAAAGGTTGCTCGGCAGAATCGTGAAGACTATGAAGCCTTATTAAAAGATCTAGTTCTTAAAATTTCTAATTCAGATGTTTTAAATAAAAATAATCTTATTGTGTCTGCAGTTAAGGCTTATAATCAAAAGTTTTTAGAGCTTTCTTCAGAGTATGATGATACTACAGCGAAAAGAGAAGCTTACCAATTAGCCTTTGAGTTTGTAGAAAGGGATCTTGGAGCATAGCTATGTCTGATTTAATAAAAAAAGAAGCTCAAATATTAGAGACAAATCCAGTTTATGTTGCAGAGCAGATTGCGAGCATAATAGCTATCATGATCAATAATATGTCTCCAAATGTTAGGCAAAGATCTTTTACAAATGTTAAGAATAAAATATCGGAATTTAATGTTATGGAAATATCAAACAAGCGGGCTCCAGGCGGGGCTGCAATCGGCGTTAGTTTGGGTTTGATTAAAAATATTTTAAATGGAAAAGATCCTTATTTTATAAACACAGTTCTTAGTGAGCTAGCAATAAGATTATAATTTTTACTATTTTTTAATTAAGTACTATATCTGAGGGTATTATGAACAAATTATCTTGGCCATACATAGGATCTGCGGAACATGAGATGGCATCTCTAAGTCCAAAAGGCGATCCAGACAAAGATATAGCTCCAATAGTAAATGATGGTTCTAAAGAAAAAAATTATGGAACCTTCAACGATTCTTTGAGCGCTGGCGGAGAAGATACTTATGATAATGGTCACGAATATTCTGGGGGAGTATTCTTTCCCCTCCATGAGGATATAAGAGATTTAGAGGAGGCTGAGTTTGAACAGCTAAGTCTAATGTCTAATGCCTTTATAACAAAACTTAAAAAGAATGCAACAATACTAACTTGGGGCAAACAGTCAGACAAAATGCTTTCTCCAATTCGCAGCATTGGAATAAACATCATTTCTTTGGCAAAAGAAAAAAGACAAGATATAAATCTAAATAGTTTTGCATCTGTAGATTCTGATTTAATGTTTTACAATCATAGAACAAAATGTGATGGCTTTTTTAATTCTATGCCATTTGATTCACTGGAAGAATCTGAAATTTGCATAAGAAATGTATATGCAAACTTAAAGCCAAAATCATTTGCCATGCTAATTGCTTCAAAGAATTTAGATATTGAAAAAATGGCAATCAAAGCAGGTTTTAAAGTTATATCCAAACACTCCGGACTTTTAGAGAAGATTTTAGTCAAGAAAAATTCCTTGAATAATAAAGCTCTGGTAAAACATTACAGTAAAGATAATGATTCTTTTTCTTCATTTATCTGTAACATAGCAGAGACAAATAGCGACAAGGCCATGGGTCTGCAGTCATATTCTAAACTGGCAGATAATTGCGGCCTTCTGTTTAGATATGACAAGCCTGAAAGCCTAACCTTTCATATGGGCTCAGTAAAATTCCCCATAGATATAGCTTTCATGGATGAAAATAATATAATCAAAAAAATATACTCAAATATTCAGCCTGGATCTCTAGACTTGTTTACATGTGCGAATTCAAAAAATGTTTTGGAAGTCTGTGGCGGTGCCGCCGAAGCCCTCGGGATGTCTATCGGTGATAGAATTTTCATAGATTACGATGAGTCATCTATAGAAAAGCAATCCGCTATTCTTAATGACCTGGGTCTTTATTCTTGTATAGTTAAAACGTCTAGCCTTATAGACTCTTCGCTTCAAAGCTATGGCAATTTTTCTATTTTAAATAAAAATCCTAATGATTCCAGGCTAAAGACAAACATAATAAAGAAAGCATCTATTGAGCAGGATGAAAAAATTGCAATATTTAATTTAAATGATTTTATAACAGATGATGTGATTCCTTTTTATAGAAAGTCTAGCATAGAAGGTGAAGGCTCGCTTTTTTCTTTATCATTATTTTCTGAGTCATTTTTAACTTCAGGTGATTTAATAAAAGTTTCTTTAAATAAGCTTTATGAAAATAATTTTTATAAAAATATAAGAAAAAATTACCTACCTAACTTAAGTGACTTAATTTATATTACAAGCAAAAATAATTCTGGTCTTTTAAATAAAATAAAAAGATATATTAAAGAAGATTATAAAATAGCCTTTGTTTACAGTGGTAATTATGATTCAGACCTAATAAAAGAAGCTATAGAAGTTGGGTTAAACTCAGGTTACACTGGGGGCGCCACAATTAACCTTTCTGATGCTGAGTGCATAAAAATTCCTTCCAATTATGGCTATGAAAATATTGTTCAGGCGGCTTCAGATAGGTATAGGCACACAAACTTTGACATTGTTCTTGGCCAAATCGAAAAAACTGCAGGTGTGCCCGTTGATAACGAGACAAAGGCGGTGGCCAAAAAGTGCATGAATTACTTGGACCGAGCCAAAAAATATGCTGCAAAACTAAAAGACAATTTAGAGCAAAATCTTTCTGTTTATGAGAGGCTTGTCGAGAAGCCTGCCGTTATAAAAAACAGTGCAGGAGAATACAGCGAATCATCAAAAAGAAACTCTAAAGTTTGCAAAAAAGTTTTGCTAAACATAAAAGAATCAATAAGTCTTCTTAATTCAATTCAAGATATTTCTACAACAGAAGAGGTTATAGGATCTCTTGCTGATCTATCGAAAGTTTTTTCAGCCTCATCACTGGAGGTGTTTGATTTAATTAATGTCATAGATTCAGGCGAATTTACATCAAAGCTTGGAGAGTCTACCGGAAAGGTTTCCGGAGCTGCCGATGATCTAATAATAACAATCGATCGGACAAAAGCTTATATAACAAAAGATATTTTAGGAATAATTATTCTTTCGGAGTAAAAATGTTTATAAAGTTTAGCGATAAAACAAAGAATATCATGGTTAAAAAGTCAAAAGAAGATTCTGAAGAATTGGAAAATTCCGAAGAAAATACTATATATTTAGATGATTCTGATGCAGAAGAAGAAAGTGATATTCGGCTAAAAATATTAAAACAATATGAAAATAAATAATTTTTAACACAAAATTATTAAAAAACTAATTTTTATATAATAAATGATTATATAATCATAAGGTACCTGCACTATGTTTAAAAAAGTATGCTTTTCTCCGGATAGCAATGTAAAAACTCATTCTAATGAAGAAATCAAGGCTAATCCTGAGATTGTTGAAAGGTTTACAAAACTTGCCAACAACCTAAAGAGCATTGCCCCGAAGTCCGACGACTTTCTTTATTTCTCAATCATCTTTCTGAAGGCCGCTGAGTCTGCTCTTTTAGATGAAAACGGTAAAATAAAGAAGGTTGGCAGCGAAGATGCTTGGGGATTTTTTGACGAAAACTGGAACTGGCACGGCAACGTAAAGCCGCACAGAAATAACAACAAAGATATTTTTCCAGAAGCGCAGCTAAAAATAGCTACTCCCCTGTGGATTGGCAAGCCGCTCTGCAGAGATCACGAATCAAGCTCTGTTGATGGCATTCGCGGAATAATACTAGATACATATTACGACGAAAAGTACAAGCAGGTTGTAGGCCTTTGTGCATTAGATAAGGTGAACTACCCCTCCCTTGCCGCCAAAGTGCAATCAGGACTTGTTCGCTACGGCTCTATGGGTACCGCTGTAGAGACATCAATATGCACCGAGTGCTATAACAGAGCAACAAATCAAAATGAGTATTGCCAACATATTCTTACCCGCACTGCTCATGGAGAGATTAATGTTGGTCTAAAGCCAATCGAATACAGCCTCGTGGTTCAGCCTGCTGAGCCTGGGGCTGTTCTTCTTAAGTGTATAGCTTCTTTGAATGAATATAAGCAAGAATTTATAAATTACGGTGTTGAAAATGTTCCCGAGATGCTTGGAAGGCTTTCCGAAAAGCAAGCGCAACATCTCGATGGAATAATGAAAACTGCTTGTGGTGATGATGGATGTTCAATTACTGACCGCAGAAGAATTGTTACAAGCTTTCTAAGTAACAACGGTCTGATGAAGTCGGCAGAAACAGCCAGCGAAGCTTTAAGAAATTTGGCCGAGACTGCAGATAGGATTCCTAATGATGGTATTCCTGACGATATAAGGAGAAAGCTTGCTGATGGCATCCGCAATTTTGATTTAAGTGAAGTTAGTGTTCCGTCTGGTGAAACTTTTACTTCTGGCGAAAATTCTGATAAAAATGTTTCAGGCCCATTTGTGGCTGAAACTAACACTGATATAAATGGGGTTCCTGGTGCTGCAGTTGAAGAAAACCCTAATTTTTCAAATCGGGACTTATTGCCCGGTAATCCAAATCCGTCCGGCGGAGCGTCCGTGTCGGTAACAGCAAATGAAAAAGACGTTACTGTTAGAAATGGTTCTATAAATGACGTTGATTTTGATAATTTAACAATTAGTTCAATTTTGGAGGACATTATGAACGAGTCAAGATTAAAGAAGAGAGCTGAGCTTCGCCGTCGCATCGCTTACATGCAGGGCGGATCTGAGGGTGCCGAGCCCAACACCTATAAGAGTGAGCAGTATTCCTGGGATCACGATAAGCAGATGCATCAGGATGCAAATCTAGGTGGTGATTCTGGCATGGTACCGGGTGATTCCGAGGTAAAGGAAAAGCTTAGCCGTGCTGAGCTAAAGGAAAGAAGGCTCAAGAGAATGGCTTACATGCAGGGTGGGGCCGAGGGTCGCGAGCCCAATACCTACAAGAGTGAGCAGTACTCTTGGGACCACGATAAGCAGATGCATCAGACCGGTAATATGGGTGGTGACTCTGGGATGTTCCCCGGTGACTCCGAGACAAAAGAAAAGGTTAGCAGAGCAGCTTATAATGGTCCAGCCCTAAGCACTCGTTTCCTCGTTAAGAGAAGTGGTGCAGGCTCTGTCGATAGAGCAAATTCTGTTTTCCAGGTGTTCGCCGGAGACAAAAAGGTAATTCAGGCTAAGGCTTCCGAAATTTTTGGCCCTGAGCTAAATGATAACTGGGATTGGCTAAGAAGCCGCGAGTATGGCAAGGAGGTCTGCAGCCAGATCAGAGAGGCTGGACTTGCTACTGTTTCCAGCCTTCTTAAGTCCGCTCAGGATCTTGAGCTAGAAGCCCCTGAGGCCGACGCTCCTGCTGAAGCACCTCCGATGGATATGCCTGAGGCACCCCCTATGGATATGCCCGAGGCTCCTCCGATGGATGACGCGCCGCTTGGCGACGAAGAGGCCGAGGAGGAGGATCCCGCTGCAGCTATTGATGGCAGGCTCTCTGACATGGAGAGAATGATTGACGAGGTAAGAGATCTTGTCGATGAGCTTCAGGATCAGAGAATGGCTGATGTTGATGTAAACGTGTTCACTGGCAAAGACAAGGGCGAGGAGCAGGTTGAATCAGAGATGACTGCGCTATCAAACCAGGTTCTTAATAACCTTAAGGTTGCTTTTGCAAAGCTAGACAGCTCAGCTGATGAGCTTGCCATGGTCGGTGAAACTTATGATAATATTTCTAAGCTTTCATCCGCTCAGGCCAAGGAGTTTAGAAAGCTTGCTGGGGAGGCTGTTAGAGATGCAGATCAGATTTCCGGTGAAGTCAAGGGGCTTGTTTCTGTGGCTATGGCGATGAAAGAGCACATGGGTATGGATCACATGGATGATGCCGCATCTTACGCAGAAGATGTGGAAAATGATGCTGATTGCATGACTGACGACGCAGATATGGCGAAAGATGAAGAGGACCATGCTGATGATGGTGTGGGCGGGCTGATCGCCGCTGCCATGGAGCTTCGCAAAAATAGGCGTGAAGCTCTTCTAAAGCAGTCCGAGGACAGAGTTTTGGCCAGCAGAAAGCACGCCAGAGAGTCTATATTAAAGGAGTCAATGGATCATGCTGCTGACGAAGATCATGCTGCTGACGAAGATCATGCTGCTGACGAAGATCATGCTGCTGACGAAGATCATGCTGCTGACGGACCGATTGCTGCTGAGGCAGCTGATAAGAACAATGAATTAAAGAAGGCTCTTGCCTCTAAGATGAAGAAGGCTGAAGAAGACGAAGCAAGAGAGTCTTACAGAGTCAAGCTCAGAAGGGCTTATGATGTCGGTCTTGATATGCAGAGAAAGGGCCTCCTTCCCACCACCAAGACTGCTCTAGATAAGCAGGTTGATGAGATCATGGACTTTGATGACAGGGCCTTTGAGTCCTTCAAGAGGAGTATCGCGAGCGCGAGGCCTGTTAAGTCTGTTAAAATTGCCTCAGATCTCGGCGGAGTAAACATTGGCGTAGAGGATGATTCTGGCTCCAGGGCTGCTTCAAGCGTTCTAACTGCAGATGCACTGTCAAATCTTTGGGATTAAAGGAAGTACATTATGCATAGTTTAAAGTCAAATGGAGATTTTCTTGCTCAAGAATTTGCAAAGATTCTTGGGCAGGGCAAGCCAGCAGAGGAGCCTTCCGTAAGCAAGGGCCTTGAAAAGTCTGCTATGGAATCAGAGTTTACCGATGAAGCAGCGGATCTAGAGGACAGTGGTGAAGATAGCGAGCTAGAGGATCATATTGCTGATATGATGGTAAACTCGGCTGATGAGGGTGCTGATATGGCCTCTGATTCACTCGATGAAGCCGTCGATGAGCTTAACGCATATGATCACAATGATCTTGATGATAAGCATGCGAGCATAATGAGCGGTCTAAGCAAAATAGCTGCAAGCCTAAGGGGCAAGAGTGAGTCATTTGCTGCCGATGTCGTAGAGGCCACTGCTCTCAGCATAATGGAAGATCTAAAAAAAGAAGCTAGCAGAAAAAGCCAGATATCTAATGAGCTTAATAAGATCGCCAGCGATCTAGAAGCTTCTGGTGATGATCTTTCTGCAGATATGGTTAGAGTTACTCTTTCTAGAATAAAGAATTCTTAATTAACTATATCAGCTTATTTTCAGTATAATAAGGGGAGGAATTTAATTCCTCCCCTTTTTTATTAATAATATATAATGTAATGTGTATACATTGTATAACTGGAGATTTTTAAATGCTTAAAGTTATTCATACTGGCAATGCACTGCCTATGAGTCTGTCGGTTGATCCAACTGCAGAATTTGAGCCAGGGATGTTTGCCCAACTAGGGCTGATAGGCAACGATATTGTTGCCGGTATTAGTGATGGCACTGCTCCGCTAGGAATAATTGACGACGTAAGAACAAATGCTTTTACAAAGCCCCAGGTTGATGAGATCGTAATAGTTGATGCACAGTCTTCGACTATAGATGGAAATGGCAAAAGAGTTAGTACCGTTGATGTAACTGGAGTCTTAGAGTTTCCTAATATTATCGAAAATAGTTTTACCGCAACTATCTCTGTTATTCTAAATGTTGTAAATGGAATTATAACGATTCCTGCTGGCACAGAACTAAATTATGATGCAGATGGAGATGGTGAAAACGATAGCTTTAGAGTTGTTACAAATTACATCTATAGGATTGCTGGCAAGCCGGGCGATGATACAACTGTCGGCAGCGGAAGAGTAACGATCCACTATCAGCGTGGAATTTACGCAACTGATCAGTTTGATACCACTCAAGTTTATCCAATAAATTGCACACTTTTCGTCGGTCTAGATGGAAAGCTTACTTCTGCACAGCCAACAGATACCCATCCTGGTGTCGCACTTTGTACCGGCCCACCCTCTGCTGCCATCGGTACTCTTGAATTTATGTTACTATAATTTAAACTACTAATTATTATTTAAATTAAAAAGAGAGATTATACAATGAAAAACCTTTGGAGCAAAGAAGATTTAGCAAACTTTAGTAATAGTGAAGTTTTTTCTGAACTAGAAACTAGGGTAATTGAAACAATAAAAAGAGCTGACATTCTTTCTGCAAAAATTGCCGAGTCTACAACAGATCAAAAAGCTGATGCAATGAAGCGGCTTGCAGATTCTGCAAATGAGGCTGCCAGCGCTGCCGAAAGACTAGACTCAGCTTTGTCGTCTGCCGATGACGAAGAGCTAGACGATGAAGCTTCTGACGAAACCTTTGGTGAAATTGTGGAAGAGCTAACCTCTATGGCAAAGCTTGCAATAGAAAAGGGCGACTACAAGCTGGCTTATAAAATAGAAAGAACAATAGATGAAATATTGGAGCCGGAAGTAAAATGCGAATAAATAAAACCTCAAAATCTGATTTATTTGACTCTTATGCTCAAACTCTTTCTTCTTATTTAGGTAAAAAAGACTCCAATAAGGCAGGCTTGACCAAAGAGGCTTCTTTTACTACTTTGGTAAAATTTATTGAAAGTGGCGAAGATATACTCAAACATATTGGCAGAAAAGGAGCTAAAACCTTTGAGGGGGTTACGAATATCAAAATAAACCCTGGTGCTGATGTTACAAAGTTTCTTGACGACGCTGCTGATGTTGCGAATTCTCATGGCGCGGCTGTAAAAGAGATTTTTGATGAAGATGCTATAAGTGGTCTTTTCGGTTCGGCGGAAAATGTTGATAAGTTCCATGAATTATTAATTTTACAAAGTAAAGGCGCTGGAGATTTGGAAGAAGGCCACCCTGCGCTCCAGAAGCTTTTAGATCTAAATCAGGAGTTGGCTTCAGAAAATATAATGGATCCAAGATATCAGGAGCAATATCTTAGGCTATTAAAATCGCCGCCAGAAGATGGCATCAAGATAACCTGGAAGCAAGTTAATGAAACTCCAGGGGGAGGCACAATAAAGCCCTCTGAAGTCGCCGATGACGTAGATGTTGCAACCGAGGTCAAAGTTACCACTAATATTGACGCAGGCGATATAGTAGATGCAGCAACAGCCTCAGGACATCTGGATGAGTTAGCCAGACTTACTGAAAGGCTTAAAGAGCTTGAAAAGAGACTTTTGGAGTTAGCCGAAAGCGGAGATTATACAAAGGTAAACGAGCTTACGGAGCAATTGGTTGAAATAAGAAGACTTCAAGCAGAGGAATTTGCCAAGGGAAGGGCCTCTATTGAAAGACTAATGAATGAAAACAAGATAACTAGAGAAAAATTCGAGCAGCTTGACAAGCTCTATAAGGCTCAGGCAAAGAAGGCGGCAAGCAATACGGAGAGTCTAGCGTCCGAACTTGCCAAATATGGCGCAGGCCTAACTGCCCTTGGAGCCCTAAAGAAAGCCGCTTATGTTCTTGGCGCAGTAGCTATAGGCTATGGCGCCTATAGCTACTTCTATGGGGAAGATGACGAAGGCGGAGGGGAGTATACTAGGGATCCCGATCCAGGCAGAGATGTCGTGACAATAGATCCGGCCGAAGTTGATGCCGAAAGAGCCTTTATTAATGATGATTATGATAAAATTCAAGAAATACTAAGTGACCCCGCGATTACAGACAAGAAACTTAAGTATTTTGCAAATAAATACAACAAAGAAAGGGCGTACAAGCTACCCGAGCCATTTGAGGGAATGAATTATGTCTTTATGACAGATAAGGCCGGAGGCTTGGATATCGATGATCCAGCTTTGCAGTCCGTAAATTTAGACATTCTAATGGAAGCTTTAAACAACAGAAAGACTGGCCTGCCGATCTACATGTCCCTTGAGGGCTCTATGCCATCAAAGCAGCATGCCCTCAATGAGGCTGCAGAAGAGATTCTGGAAAAAGGTCTTTACAGAAAAAGGCGATCCCGCAGATATGATCTTGGAAAAGGAACGTCTGGTAGAAGAGGTGTAAGTGGTTTTTCTGACAAAAACCTATCCAGGGAGCAGAGAAGAATGAAACGCAAAGAAAGAAGAAGGGCCTCTGATACTTCAGACAGATTCGAAAAAATTTCACAATTAAAAGAATTTTCATTAAATTCTACTAATAATCAGTTAAATAACGATACTAATCTGCTTAAGAAAGCTGATGAAGTATCAAAGTCTTACGTTAAAGATGCCGTAAAGGATCTAGCTAACGAAGACAAAACTCTCCGAGAATATTTTACAGGTCTAGGTAGACTGTATGATGCTGAATCGGAAAATAGAAATCGAGATTACGAGGAGCTATACAAACTTCATGATGAAACAGGCCGAGATTTAACTCTTTCGGCGCATCCAAAAGCAATCAGAGTATCTGATGCAATGGGTAACGGCGGATTGGTTGAAAATGGTTTGGAGCAAAAAGAGAAGTTAGAGGATGTGGCCTTGAGCGCACCCACCGGCAACTTTACATCTAGATACGCTAAGTTAAAGAACTTGTTGATTAAATCAAGTAAAACCTAGACAATATATTTAATGGTTAAATATATTAAAATTTTTTAAAATAATTCAGGAGAATTAAAATGGCTTTAAAACTATTAAATCCAAGTTTAAGACCCCTCGGCATGTTCGACCTTGCTGATGCAGACGCCGGCACCCTTGAGGGTGGCGAGTATGTTCAGCTTGAGGCTGCGGGCGGCACCGAGGGTTACGCTGCTGACGTTGGCGAACCCGGCCCCTATTCTGGAGCAGGTACTGTAACCTTCTCTGTAGCCACAAGAACTGCCGGCTCACTTGGCGGCCTTGCCGACGAGGGCACGGAAGAGTATGGCACTCTTTTTGGTTCACTAATCGGCCAGAATGCTGGTCAGGCAACTCAGGTCAATGGCGCTGTCGTTCTCGGCCCCTCAACTGATCGTGCCTCAGGAAAGGTCACGGTTTGGGCTATGGCCGGCCTTTACGGCGTTAGTGGTGCCGCTGCTGACGATTCAGGAACCCCTCTAAGCGGGCTTGCCCTAAACCTTCCAGTTCACGCTGATGCTAACGGCCTACTTGGCGGTGCGGCACTCGGTGGTGACCAGGTTGCAATTTCAGTCGGAGCTATGACAGATACGTCATTAGTCTCAACCACCGCATCTGCTGTAGGCGAGCCGTCTGTAGCTGAGTTTATAGCGGTATTCTACACCGGTAACGCACAGGCATAATAGGAGGATAAAATGTCAAATCTATTTAATACACATGGTGAAATCAATGCCTCCAATGTTGCTGAGGCTTTATCTCAGATTGTCAAGTACGCTTCCATCATTGAGGATCTACAGCCCTCTAGCTCTGCTCAGGCTGCCGCTCCCTCTCTAAATGATGGCCAGCGCGACGAGATGATCAAGCAGGCGCTTATGACCCAGGAGGGCAAGATTGCTCTCGGTCAGGCAATGGCTAACCCAATCCGCAGAAACCTCGACTATCAGGGTGTTGCTCGCAAGGCTCTAGTTGTCGATCCTCTACCCCAGGGTGCTCTCCCCGTCTACGACCGTGATATCGACGTAGCTGCTGTTGTTGTTTCCAGCAACGGTGCTGCTCCCGAGTCCCGCGTCTTTGGCGATAGGGTGACCATCCCTGAGTTCGAGGTTGTTTCTAACCCGACCGTCCGCATTGCTGAGGTCAAGCGTCGTCGCTTCAACGTGATCGATCGTGCCCAGCAGAAGGCTCGTCAGGAGATCCAGGCTCAGGAAGATGCCAACGTCTTCTCTGCCCTCACGTTCGCTGGTGACAGCGCGCTTGGTGGCGAGAATGCTGCGGTTGACCTTGCTCCCGGTGGCGTTGGCACGGCCCTTGAGAAGGACGGCCTTGTTAACCTTAAGAGACAGATTGATCGTTGGGACCTAGTTACTTCTAAGTACTTCCTCAACATCAATGAGTTCACCGACATTCTCACCTGGGAATCTGCCGGTGGTGCAAACTCACAGGTCGATCCTGTCACTCAGCGTGAGCTTCTACAGACCGGTCTTTACGGACACGTCTTCGGTGCCGATATTATCGTCTCCAAGGTTGTTCCTGTAAACCGTGGCTTTGCTACCGCTGATCCCGAGTTCGTTGGTGTGATGCCTGTCCGTCAGGACATTGAGGTTCTTCCCGCTGACGAGCCCAAGCAGCTTAAGCTTGGCTGGGTTGTTAACGAGATCATCGGCGTTGGCATTGTCAACCCCCGTGGTGTTGCGACGGGTACTACTACAGTAACCCCGTAATGCTAAGCTGAGATAATCTCAAGCTAAGGGCGCAGTAGAAATACTGCGCCCTTTTTATATTATTATATAGTATAATAATGAAGCATTATGAATCCAAATAAATTAAAAAGCAGAACAAAATTTATTGAAGGCAAGCCTCTAAAAAATAGAGCGCAAGTTAAAACTATGTCTAGGCGCGATATGAGTAAGATTAGCCCAGAGACAATGGTTGACCCAGAAGATAAATTTGAAACATTTTTTGATTACGAAGAAGAGTTGTCCGGCATGAAATCTTCTGCGGAGCAATTTCAAACCATGATTGAAGATGATATATCTATGGAGATGGAGGAAATAGAAGAACCTTCTCCAG